>WNGK01002777.1_pt1 | contig 23578 bp, 22 predicted proteins | sample 5400601 | NCBI WGS metagenome assembly WNGK01 (sample SAMN13153376, study PRJNA577476) | soil metagenome | isolation source: 60 cm soil or saprolite under Garry oak tree replicate 1 | place: USA:California | collected 2016-06-15
CTACAGGATCTGAATGGCCGGAGTGCATTTGAATTGCTTCGATGCAAAAATTGTGGCTGGCGCACCGTTGTGGAGATCGGGCAGCTCATTGAGCGTGCAGTCTCTGGGGAATTTGATGAGGCACAGATCGAAGAGTCCGCTCGGCCCACGGAATTGTTAAGGTTGCTCGAGAAAGGAATGGCGAAGCTATCGCCTCGTGACAAACACTTGCTCCTTGCCAGAATCGGAGGAGAAGCTGTCCCTCCACCAACCCTTGAAGAACTTGGAAAGCAGTATGCGCTCACGCACGCACGGGTCCAACAAATCCTGGAAAAGACCCTCACTACCCTGAAGAAAACTTGGGGGCCACGGGTGCCACGGCTCCTCGAAGCGGTGAAGCGACGCTGTTTTTCGAACGTTTGCCCACTGACTCCCGCATTGCTAGGGCAGTGGATAGCTGAATCTCAGAGCACATTCCAATTATCGCCAAAAGCGCAAGTGCGGCTGATAGGAGTCCTTGACGAAGACGTTCCCTGCTGGCCCAACCAGCATGACGGAGTGGGAGGCATCGACAGTTCGATTCGTAGGCTCGACCTTGATTTGGCAAAACTCGCGTGCAATGCCAATGGCTGTATTGCCGTTGCTGACGCTTATCGGAACCTCACGTCTCAACAACGTTACAAGCGACTGAAAGTCGGAAAATTTCTCGCAATGCTGCGCCGCGTCCGACGGACGCTGGTAGAATTTGATGATCCGCAGAGCCCTGTTATCCGGCTAAGTCGATTGAGTGCGACCGAAGTCGCAACACATATTCTGGACCAAAGCGATGAACCATTAACTGCAGAGGAAATCCGTTCACGAGCAATCCAAACGTTCGGGACAAAGATCATCCGCTGCGAAGCGCGAGCCATTGGCAACGCGCTGAGCTCAAATAAGAGTGTTTTTTTAGTTGGACCAGGCCTGTATGGTATGCGCAAACATTTCAAGTTGCTGGTTTCCGAATGGGACCGAGTACGAACGGAGTTCGCGCAGCTTCTCGCAAAAGACAGTCGCCCGATTTCTTGTTACGAGGTCCTCAAAGACAGACTCATCGCAGGTTTAACCAATGTTCGGCCCGATGAGCTTGCGTATATTCTGCGTAAAGACAGCCAATTTGTTGACTTAGGATTCCTGATTTTTGCGCGTGCTACATGGGCCAGCGATCCTGAATTTCGCCGCGAAATGTCCCTGCGTCGGAGATTGCGGGTGGGAAGATGTGAGGGCGAACGGAACGGAGTCCACGAAGCAGTTCTGCACAGCGTAGGGGTTCAACCGCGCAGCTAACGTGCCCGACGAAGAGTTTTGGCAATGTTATAATCGTTCAATTCGCCCCCGCGGCGTCGATCAGTAGCGCTATCAGTTCGCACCGGAGTTGAGCCATTGGGCCGCAAAAGCCGCCCTGAAGCGTTGAGTTTCTAGAGCGAGATTTCGTTATTTCCGTTGCGGCTTACGCGAGGAGTTTTTACGGCCCCATAATAGACAGGCGAACATTGGCGGATTTCCATGTATTTGTTCTGACTAGTTGTTCTGATCTAGCTACATTTGGCACACTTGCAGGACATCTTACCTACGAAACTGCTTAGACTATCCAAACTAAGCGGGTTCGATTCCCGCTGCCCGCTCATTTACCTATGAAAAGAGGCTGGGAACGCCTCTCTAAGGACGGAAAGTCAGACATCGTCCGTTTTCGTCATTCGATTCTCAGTTGCCCGGTCGTTTCTCTCTGAAAACGCCCGCCCCGAAGCCGATTCGGCACACGTTTACGAAATGAAAAGGGCTTGCCGTACGTGTACCTATCCAAAGTAATTAAAACACAGCGCAAGAATTCTGCATCTCCACGACTACTACAATCGAACGATTTGTGGCCGTCTATAACTGTCCACGTTTCCCAAAATCCGTTGTCATCGTATTCAACCGACCATCTCATTTCTTCTTCACATCAGACCGATGCTTGGAGGCCCAGCCGTACCGCAGTTTGTTCCAAAGAGTTCGTTTATAGATAACACGTTTATACCGGTGTCCCACTTTTGCGATTCGCGGCGAGGCGCGAGACTGCTTGATCGTGGGGATCACCTTTTGGTCTATTTCCAGAAACGGTGCAGGTGTTGTGGCGGTCCGAGCAACAACACTATTAATGAAAATCTGATTGAAGTGCACCGTATCGTCGCCGAAAACATTTTCCGCTGATGCCGCCATAGCATTGGCCGCCGCACCCGGATTGCGCTCCGGTAGCGCGGCGTCGCGCACATCCTCTTTGCCGCTATATCGCAACACGCTAGTGCGGCTGATTATTTTGCGATCGGCGATTTTCGCCAACTTCGTCAAAACATCGTCATACCCCCCATGGGCCAAAAACGCGCTACCCGGCTCACGGCTTAAGTTTTCAACTGGAAGCACGGCGATGCTTTTCTCCGGCAGGGCAGGATTCAGACCTGATGACGGAGGCGCCGAATTGGTGCGCAGTGAATGAAAAACCAAGGACGCAGATGCAACGGGAATCAGCGTCGCGGCGGCTGCGAGAACCACGCGGGTGCGTCGCGCGCCGGTTGCCTGTGCGGCACAACGTCGCAACTCAGCTGCCAGCTTGTGTGTGCCAGGGCGCGTCGCTGGTTCGAACGCAAGCATGGATTTGAGCAGCAATCTCAGCCGCGATGGAACCCGCGCTGATTTCAGCTGTCCGATTGGAAGGACATTGGACTGCTGAGCACGGTGGATTTCCTCCACGCTACGACCGACAAATGGAGTTTTTCCCGTGAGCGCAAACCAAAGCGTCACGCCTAGCGAGTAAATGTCGGAGCGCACGTCGAGCGCGGAATTTTCAAATTGCTCCGAACTAGCGAATGCTGGCGTGCCGAGGAAACCGTCATAAGTGAGCCGCATCAGATCGATCGGCGCATGGAGAGCTTTCGCCAAGCCGAAATCAATGATCTTTACGCCAGGGACAGCGCACTGGGCCGTCCGTTCCCGCCGCGCCCGGCGGTCGCGGCCTACCAGTTGGGACTCGTCCGAATCGACGAGCATCAAATTTGCCGGCTTCAGATCGCGGTGAATCAATCCTCGCTTTTCGGCCGCCGCCAACGCAGCGGTGACTTGCTGGGCGATAACAATCGTCGTGCGAGTATCGAGCGGCCCGGCGCGTCGCACGCGTTCCTCGAGCGTCTCGCCCTCGATCAATTCCATCGCGTAAAAGCACTGGCCTGTCTCCTCGCGAATGCCGAATTGGAACACAGTAGCGATGTTCTCGTGCCGCACCGCGGCGGCCGCGCGAGCTTCGCGCAAAAAACGTTCGCGGGCTTCCTTGCTTCGCCCGGCGATGCCGAGCCTGATGATTTTTAATGCGACCTTCCGCTGAAGCGACGTGTCGGTGGCGCGATAGGTGGTGCCCATCGCTCCGTGACCGAGTTTGTAAAGACTTTCATGATCGCGCCGATCGATCTGATAAACTCCGAAATGCTCGTCGCCCTCGAAAGCGTCGGGGCTTGAATCCCGAGGCACGTCGTCTTCACCGCTGATCGCAGCTCGCAACAAACAGGCCATGCAGCCGAGTCTGCCCCCGGATGTTTCCTCCAGCGCGCCGCCGCAGTCCGGACAGGCCGAAATTTCTGGAGCAGCCGGTTGCATTACTTAACTCTCCTCTTGCTCTTACTTCTGCTCCTGCTCATGTATTTTTTCTTGGGCTACGCTGCCGCTAACACGTGACACAAATACCGCAGTTCCTGATCCACCTCCGCGGTGTCGCGGACTGTGGCGCGAACTTCTTCTCGGACAATTGCCCGATAACGCACGCGCAATCGGGCTAGCTCGTGGCGCAAAGCAGTGACAGTTCGATGCGACCGCCGCGCCATCTCTTGCCATGGGACTGCTGACTCTTTCGTCGCCGCAAGACGCGGCATCAAGCAGTCAAAAAGCTCAGCTTTGCCAGCGAGCGCGCACTCTTGCGCGAGAAGATCCAGCGCCTGACGCACAAGCGACGACGCCCATTCATGATCATAAGCTTCATCGGCCTGCCATTTCGCTGCTCGTTGCGCGATTTGCGCCTCCGTCTTGTCATCCAACTTCTCTAGAATCATTCCCCCACCACGTTTCAATGCGTGTTTGCGATCGCGATCATCCGCGATGAAATTTTTCAGTGCAACGAGCAGAAAAGCACGAAACCGCCCTTTCTCCGGATCGGCGTGCGCATAACCGCGGGTCTTGATCAAGTGGGCGAAAAAGCCCTGCGTCAAATCCTGCGCATCCTCGCATCCATATCCTTTTTTGCGCAAGAAAACGTACAGCGGGCGCCAATAAATCTGGCACAGTTCCGATAGCGCACTGAATGCTTGAACGGAAGTCGCCGCCGAATCGCCCGCTTTGAGGACAATTGTCCAACGGGTGGAGACAAACAATTCATCCCGACTTTCCGCTTCCCGACACAGCACAGTCTCCTTTTATCGCATTTCGATTGACCGGGTCAAGATTTTTGCTTCACCGTTCTCCAAGTTTTTTGCCGATTGGCTTGCGCACGCGAGATGCCACAAAAGTGTGTCGGTAGTGGAAGCGCGGGAAGCCGCGCGCAAAGCTGACAATTAGCTGACAGATTTCGCGGGCAAGTGAACGATCTTGCTGGCGTCTGGCGGCGTGATGCTGAAGTATTGTTCGCCCTCGCATCTAGGCTTTGGATCATCGTAATCCTCACGCACCTTGCGTGGGCTATTGCCCATCTCGATGGAGACTTGGTCGAAGCTTCTTACCATGGCTAAGCGATAGCTGCCGAAGCTATGGCGATTAGCGTCGCTGCGCCATTCAATCCCGGTCTCTTTCGTTATCCGCTTAATTTCTCTTGTCTTGGCATTCTCGTTCGTCAAGCCATCAAATTCCTTTCGATAGGCACGAGTCGGCTAGTGCGAACCTTTCGGGCCACGCGCCGCGGCACAGCGATCACTCCTTGATCGAACTTGATCATGCTCCAATCGAGCCGGAGAATTTCGCTGGGTCGCAAGCCGGCGAACATCCCGAGTGCCATCCAAGGAATCCATCGCGCCGATGTGTGGGCCAAGATCAACGCAGCTTCCAGCGGGGTCCAAGTCTCAACATCATTCCCGGCCTTAATTTTCGCGACCTTTTCCGCTTCTGAGATCCGATCCTCGCCAAGATAGCCATGGCGACGCGCGAATCGGAAAAGTTGCACAATCGCGTCGCGTACGTTGTCCCTGCCTCGCGGCCCAACGGCTAGTTCCCGAAGATATTTAGCGATCTCGCTCGCGCCCGCTAGCTCCAATTGTGGATACTTCGCAATGTACCGCTGCAAATCTCTCCAAGCTAACCGCGCTAAGCGCGCCTCGCCGTCCTCGCTGAGCAACGTTGCGCTCATGCGGCCCTCCGTTCCCTTTGCTCAAGCCAAGCCGCCCAACCCTTTGAGATGACTGCTCCCGCCTTGCGCGCTTGCACAACGACACCTTTGAGCAATAGCCGCTCGAAATGTGTGTCGGCAGTCATCGCAATTAGCCCAGCTTGATTAGCAGACCTTGCTTTGCGATTTGGGGGGGCGCCCAAGTGAGACAAAGCCGACTCACGTCAGCGATCGAAAGGTTATTTTTGGCCGCGATCTTCTCGAGCTTCCGGTGCAAATCCAGAGGGAAAGTCAGCGTTTGCGTTTTACCTTTTGCACTCATTTGAACCGAATGTAACTGCTTCGGTGTCACGCCCGTCAACATTTTTTTTAACTTTTTGAAACTTTTTTCTTGCCGTTCGGTTCGATCTTTCCTTGAACCTGAATAGCACCAAAGAATGCCTAAGATTGTTTGGGAGCTTTTCGCCTGGATGTAAATGCAGAGGTAAGAATCGCCGCCACGATTATCCCGAGCAGGGCTGCGGGCTTCATTTGTTTACGCCGTCACGCAAGCTGTTGCGTGTCCTTTTTCCGCCTGTGGTGGCGGCCCTCGGGCTCGTTTAGTCCGGTGATTTTTTCCTTCGGTCTGCGCTCCGGTCGCGAAACAAGCGGCCCGTTGCGAGAAACGATCTCAAACGGCGGCCCCACCCTGTAGTCATTCGCCTCTAGCCAATCGACGGCTGCGCGCACGGCGTGCCGCGCAATGTCGTTCTCACTGAGATCGAGCTTTCGCGCGGCGTTGTGCAGCCGTTGCTTCAATTCTGGCCCGAGCCGAATCGTAATCCCGTGCGTTCTCATTAGATTACAGATTATTCCTACGGGGACTAGCGGCCAAAGTTCCCAGAAAAGCTTGGGAACATCCAAATCCTTCATATTTGCGGTACAAAAACATGTCGAGCACCGCGAGGCCACAAAAATGGCGGCTGGCTGCTGAGAATGCGAAAGCCGACTACTGGATTAGCGCTTCTCGCACCGCTGACCGGGCGCGGCGCAAGGGTAGCCGAGCTCAGGCCGGAATAGATTACGGTCACGAGCCCGACCTCCGCGGGCGGGGATTATTTTTTCGAGCGCGTCGCGCTGGCCGTGGCGTCGTTCCGCAGTTAGTCTAGGCCGGACCGGACGACGATGCCTCTTTTCAGATCGCTAGAATCGCCCATTGTTTGTCCCAGCAGCTTGTCCGACTCGGCACAGGATTATTTCCGCTCGGCCGTTCGGATGTGGAAAGGAAACTTCGCTCGTGTCCAACCGAAAACGACGCTACGAATCGCACACCACTGCGATTTTGCCGGTACTTCAACAACGACTGTCCCCGGTTTATCGCCAGTCGCATCTTGAAGCGCAATGTGAATGTCGCCGTCCGTTTCAACTTTGAGAGCAACTACGCGGCCCGTCACAGCAAACCATTTGTTTTCAATCCCGGTGCGCTCTGAGTGCTGAGTCAACCGCACGTCTGACCCCGACCAACTGAAAATATCTGAGCGCGTGGCGGCTTGTATTGCGCTGGCTTCCGCAGGCGGAGTTGACGGATCGTTCTTTGCTGCCAAACGGGCCTTTCCGTGATTATCGCGACAGTCGCACGGTACCCTATATGAAAGGCCACGTTGAACGGCGCTACAAAGCAGAAGCTGATGGGAGATTGAAATTCACCAGCGGCGGAAATGTTCTGACTGGTGCTGGCGCAACAGAAGGCGAATCTGGACAGCCATGGCCCGGTTTTGATCCTTCAAAAAAGAACAGGCATTGGCAATCCCCGGATTCTTGGCAGAACAAATGGACGCCGCTTTTGAGGAGTTGGGAGTGCTGGCGAAACTCGAAGCACTGTTCGATGCTGGACTTGTCGAGATCATTCCCGGCGCAGCTTGGCCTACGCCTGTGCGCTACTGAAGGTCTTTTGCCGCGAGATTGACCGCGCCGCCTCAGCGAAACGCTCTCGATGTGTCCGCCGTTATGAAGTTCGTAAAGCAAACTCCGACGAATTGAGAATCGCGCCTGGACGCCGAGCGCATCCAGAAACTCCGGATCTTGTCCCGCGACATGAGCCGGTGTCGCAATTACCGGAGCAGTTGTCTTCTCGGTTATCTGCTCGCCGAGTTTCTTGGTGTCCAGTGGCATATCTGGACACACAAACTAATCACGAAAAACATCATGTCGCGCGGAGGAAGCCGGATGCGCCCGATAATTCTTAACTTTTTCTTATCCGTTCCTTCCCGGGCTCCCTGCGCTGCCGCTTTGGCGTCGTACGCTTCTTGAGATTCTCAGCGCGATTGTCTCGTTCTCTGCGAAAGCGAACAAGAGCGAGAAAGTCGTTAGGCGGCACGCCGTCGCGCTTCCACAAAGCGAGCAACGATTTGCCGTAGCTTTTCCAGTCATCCGTATCGCGGATCTCGCTAATATCGCGCCAGTAATCCCAAAACAGATCGTGAAACCCACGCTCTGAACGGTACACTTTCCACGTTTCTCCGTGGATCGTCACTGAATCGTCTTTGTTGCGGTATTCGGGATCGCAAAGCTTGACAAACGGTTCAAGCGACCCTCGCAGTATGCGCCCGATTAGGTTCTCCATTGCCTCATGGCTCTCACCATGCACCGCCAAATACTCCGCGTTGGTTTGCCGTCGTGACACATGTTTGCGCGCGCTCTGAATCAGCTCCCAGGCTTCGGCCAAAAACTCTGCGGGACCTTTGTCCTTCACATTCTCTTTCTCAAGAGGCTTCGAATTTAGTTTCGCCACCTTGTTCTCCCACAGCGTCACGGCCACGCGCGCAACCGCTAGGCACTGCCCGAATTCATCAGTGTCGATCTTTAGCACGCTCGGCCACGCCGCCGTCGACGATTCGTTCTGGTCGTCTCCTGATCCAGGCTTCATTTAACGTTCCTTCTTTTTTCCTAAAATTTTTCCGCGCGCACTGACGCACTTGGTGATTCTTTCCTCGCCGGACCTTCGACCGCCCCCCGGTGCTTAGCTTCAGATCGCACGACATGGAAGTACGGCGTTTCCGGTGGTCGCAACCGGGGCGCTGGCGCTTATCGCTCGCGCCGGCCAGCGTAGGCCGGTGGTTTCTCGGACTGAACCGTCAACGTGGATTCCCTCTTCATCCCGGTTTCCTTAGCAAAAAAGAGTTCCAATCAACAAGGTTGAACCTCGGCGGAAATCGGCGGACTTGTTCTGACCTGATGTTCTGACAGCGCCAATTGCAACACCTTCCCGGGGCTGTTTTGTCTATGAAACAGGCTAGTGCTCCACAATCGAAATGCGGGTTCGATTCCCGTTGCCCGCTATTGGTCAGGCGCAATGAGCTCGCGGTTCCGCCAGGTGAAGCCAAGACCGGAATAAATCGTCAGCGCCACTGTAATCCATACTAGTACGGGCCCCGCTTCGTAGCGTGCCCGCACCCACCATCTGGATGTCTCGCTCGCGTACCACAATTCTGGCATTGAAAGAAGGGCAAGAAAGAAAATCACGGTGATGATTTGCCAGGAAGTTTTCTGTTTGCCCAGACTTTCCGCTGGAAGGATCCGGCCTTTAGCACTGGCCATCAGGCGCAAACCTGTAATCAAAAAATCACGCGCAACTACCGTGGTCGCTGCCCAGGCCGGCACAGCTTTAAGAGGCACCAACGAAATAAAAGCTGCCGCCATCATGATCTTGTCCACGAGGGGATCCATTAATTTGCCAAAATTTGTGATGACCCCGTACCTCCGGGCGATTTCTCCATCGATAAAATCCGTCAAACCCGCGATGAGAAAAATGATAAGAGCCGATGTGCGCGCGTACTGCCACGAGGAGTTTAGCGCCAGAACAAAAAGCACCGTGAGCAGCAGCCGGCTAAGCGTTAAACGATTGGCCCAGTTCATTTCGCTGTAGCCGCCTCACTCTGCGAGGCGCGGCGCAGACTCTCGACCTTGAATCGCGGCCGTTTCCAGATTGGCACCTTTTTCTTTAGCTCGTCCACAATCCACTTGCTCGCCTCGAAAGCAGCCGCGCGACGCTGCGCACTAACCTCGAGAAACAACGACGGCTCGCCAGTTCGCACGAAACCGATCCGATGATGAGCGATAACTTTCTTCAACTGAAACTTCGCCACCGCAGCCTCCGCGACTAATCGCAGTTGATGTTCGGCCATTGCCATATGCGCCTCGTAATCGATGCCCTCGATCTTGCGCCCATCTTCAACCTCGCGAACAACGCCCCAAAAGACAACCACCGCACCGGCGGCAGGATCCACCTCGTCGCCCAGCGCCTTAAGCTGCGCTTCCGTGACTAAAACTTCGCAAACCAGATTTGCCATATGCTCCAAGTGCTCGCTACAGTGAGTTGGCTCTGCTTCGAGCTGCTAGAGAAGAAGATATTAAAATGAGCGCGAATCAATGTGATATTGGAATTATTGGCCTGGCTGTCATGGGCGAAAACCTCGCCCTCAACATGGAATCGAAAGGATTCTCTGTCGCTGTTTTCAACCGCACCACGGAAGTCACGGAGAAATTCGCAAGCGGACGGGCCAACGGAAAAAACATTCAGCCTACACGGACGATGGAAGAATTCGTCGGGGCCCTGAAGCTACCGCGGAAAGCGATGATAATGGTGAAAGCCGGTGCGCCAGTGGATGCGGTCATCGGACAACTCGCGCCCTTGTTGGAGAAAGGCGACGTCATCATCGATGGCGGAAATTCTCTCTTCACCGACAGCCAAAGGCGCGGCAAAGAACTGGAGGACCGCGGGATTCACTTTGTAGGCTGCGGCGTCTCCGGAGGCGAAGAAGGCGCGCTCAAAGGTCCATCCCTCATGCCCGGCGGCTCGCGCGAATCCTGGGAGATCATCGCGCCCATTTTTCGCAAAATCGCCGCGCAAGTAGATGGCGAACCGTGTTGTCGTTACATGGGACCGGACGGCGCCGGTCACTACGTCAAAATGGTGCACAACGGAATCGAGTACGGCGACATTCAATTGATCTGCGAGGCGTATGCGATCCTGAAAGATGTTCTGGCGATGCAAGCTTCGGAGCTCGCCGATATCTTTGCAGAATGGAACAAAGGCGAGCTCGACAGTTATCTAATTGAAATCACGTCGCAGATTTTTCGGAAGATCGATCCTGAGACCGGCAACCCGCTAGTCGATATGATTCTCGACAAGGCTGGCCAGAAGGGAACCGGCATCTGGACGCTTCAAGCCGCCATCAGGCAGTCTGTTGTCATTTCGACAATTAACGCCGCCGTCGAAGCGCGCGTTATTTCGTCGCGGAAAGAAGAGCGCGTGGCCGCGTCGAAAATTCTGCCGCAACCGAGGGCGCGAAAGTTTAGAGGCGATCGGACACGTCTCATCAATTCAGTGCGTGACGGGCTTTACGCGTCTAAAATTGTTTCTTACGCGCAGGGAATGGAGCTTCTTCGAGCGGCGAGCACGGAATACAAGTGGAACCTTAACCTCAGCGACATCGCCACCATCTGGCGCGGCGGCTGCATCATCCGCGCGAAATTTCTTAATCGCATTGTCGAGGCGTATCAACGCGATCCCGGCCTGCACAATCTCCTGCTCGACCGCTATTTCACAAAAATCCTACGGAAGACGCAGCGCAACTGGCGTGTCGCCGTTTCAACAGCTATCAAGCATGGCGTAGCCGTCCCAGCATTTTCAGCATCGCTTGCGTATTTCGATAGTTATCGCCAAGCGCGACTTCCTGCCAATCTCTTGCAGGCACAGCGCGACTTTTTTGGTGCGCACACCTACGAGCGCATTGATAAAGCGGGCGTCTTTCACACGGAGTGGATTGAATCAGATCAAAAGCCTGCTGAAAAACCAACCGAACCAAAAACCCCCGCGCCGCATCACGCTGGAGAGTAGCGTAATCGTCTCGGTTGCTCGGTACGCCAGAGGCTTGCGCTACTTTAGTGGAAATCATGCGACTCACTGCCGATGAGTTCTTCGTGCGCGATCGCTCTGATGTCGCGCGTCTTAATCAAAACCACGCCATCCGAGTTTTGCACGTCGCCTTCGATCAGAAGAAACGCTTCCTCAGTTATCACGAGCCGAAATCGTTCGAACAAATCAGGATCGACAATCGCATTTGAGACGCCGGTCTCATCTTCCAAACTGATAAAAACAAATCCCTTCGCCGTCCCCGGCCGCTGACGACAAATCACGTTCCCCGCAATTTGCACCGTCGCGCCATGTCGCGCCTGCGAAAGGTCGATCGCACGCCAAATATTCGGCAAGTTTTCGCGCAAAAGTTTCATGGGATGCGGTCCGGTTGTCAGGTTCATCGTTTCGTAATCGGCGCGCACGCGCTCCGGCAAGGTCATGCGCCCAAGGGGAGCGCGCGCATCCTGCGTACTGTGTTCGGCATCCTGCCGAACACTTCTTGCGTTCGGCAGGATGCCGAACGCTGCCTGCTGGAAGCGCGCGCTCCCCAGTAAATCATCATGTACTGCCTCCTCCACGTTCCACATCGCTGCGCGCCGATGCTCAGCAAAGCAGTTCAGCGCGCCCAATTCCGCCAGTGTGCGCAGTTCTTCCTTTGAAAGCGGTACCCGCCGCTTGAAATCCTCCAGCGACTCAAATTTTTGATCTTGTCGTTGCCTAACGAGTCCCTCCGCGTGCTCCTGCCCCAATCCGTTCACTACGCAAAACCCGAGTCGCACCGTGTTGTCGTCGACAACTGTGCAACGCCAATCGGAGTACGAAACGCAAATCGGCTTGATCTTTAGCCCATGCCGCTGCGCGTCTTTGACAATCGTCGCCGGCGTATAAAAACCCATCGGCTGATTGTTCAATAAACTTGCGTAAAACTCCGGCGCGCGATGGACTTTTAAATACGCGCTGCCGTAGGCGAGAATGGCAAAACTGATCGCGTGCGATTCCGGAAATCCGTAAAGCGCAAACGACGAGATCGACTGAATGATTTTGTCGATCTTGTCCGGCGCGACGCCTTTTCGCTCCATCGCCGCGCGCAATTTCAGGCTCACTTTCTGCATTCGTTCCTCCGAACGATGAAAACTGAGGGCCCGCCGCAAATCTTCAGCTTCGTTTCCGGTAAAATCCGCCATGATCATTGCGATCTTGAGCATTTGTTCCTGAAATAAAGGGATACCGAGCGTGCGTTCCAAGATTGGTTCGAGACGAGGATCGAAATACGTCAACGGCTCGCGTCCCGCCCGGCGTGCGAGGTACGGATGCACCATATCACCCTGGATGGGACCAGGCCGGATGATCGCCACTTCAATCACAACATCGTAAAAACATTCCGGTTTCATCCGCGGCAGCGTGGCCATTTGCGCGCGGCTCTCGATTTGGAAAACGCCGATCGTATCGGCCTTTTGCATGATCTTGAAAGTGGCAGGGTCATCTTTCGGAATGTGCGCAAGATCGAGAGCCCGCCCCCGCTCGCGGCAGAGCTCAAACGCATCCTGCATTACCGACATCATGCCAAGGCCTAACAAATCGACCTTCACGATGCCGAGGTCTTCGCAATCGTCCTTGTCCCATTGCGCGACGACGCGCCCAGGCATGGACGCATTTTCCAGCGGCACAAACGAACTGAGCTTGTTCTGGCAAATAATCATGCCGCCGGAATGCTGGCCAAGATGCCGCGGCAATCCATAAATCGCATGATAGAGCCTGACGAACGCCGGCATGCGCGGGTGGGTTTTCGGTAAACCCGCTTGCTCAATCTGCGATTGCAGTTCCATCGTGTGCGGGAAATCGCCGCTTGCGAACAAATGCGAGAAACGATCAATGACGCTCGGGGAAAAATTGAGCGCTTTTCCAATCTCGCGCGCCGCGCTGCGCCCGCGATACGAGATCACGTTCGCGGTCATCGCAGCGCCGTGTTTGCCAGAGCGCCGATAAATTTCCTGGATCACCGCTTCCCGGCGATCGCCGCTTGGAAGATCGAGATCGATATCCGGCCACCCTTTGCGGCTCTCATTTAAAAAACGTTCGAACACCAGATGATTTTCCACCGGATCAACCGGCGTGATTCCGAGACAATAACAGACCGCGCTGTTGGCGGCGCTGCCCCGGCCCTGCACCATGATGTTGTGTTCGCGACAGAAATTGATGATGTCCCAGACGATCAAAAAATAGCCGGGAAAGCCGAGCTTGCTGATGAGCGCAAGTTCTTCCTCGAGCTGACGTTTCACCTTGCAACTGATCGCGGCGTAGCGTTGTTGCGCGCCGAACCACACCATCGTGCGCAAAAATGAATCCATGCTGTGATCAGCCGGCACGGGATACTCCGGAAATTCGTAACCGAGATTCTCGAGCGAAAAGATGAGCCGCTTGGCTAAGCGCGACGTATTTTCGATTGCGTCCGGCAAGTCGCGAAAGAGTTCTCCCATTTCGCGATCGCTCTTCAGATGCCGTTCGGCATTTTGGGTAAGCAATTTGCCCGCAGCATCCAGATGAGTGTGCTCGCGGATACAGGTGAAAACATCCAGCACTTCGCGTCCGTACGGCTTCGCATACTGGACACCGTTCGTGGCCAGGATCGGCAATCGATTTGCACGCGCAAGATCGATAAGTTCGCGATTGATGCGTTCTTCCCCGCGAATGAAATGCCGCTGGATTTCCACGAAAACATTGTCGCGGCCAAAAGAATCGATCAAAAACCGCGCGCGATTCGCAGAGTTCCGGGGAGCAGAGGCTGCCAGCCTGTCGCGTCCGGCAGCTTGCCGGACGCCGGGTTTGTGGGCGCGTGCAGAATTTAAAGAAGTTTGCGGCAAGCTGCCGCAAACAACAGGCTGGCAGCCTCTGCTCCCCGATCCAAAAAACGCGACCAGCCCTTCGGCGAATTGAGGGAGCTCGTTCCACTGCACTGCGCATTTGCCTTTCTCGCTGCGTAAATGCGCTTGCGTCAGCAGGTCGCACAAATTTTTGTAACCCATCCGATTTTCGACCAGCACCGGCAGAATGCCGCTGTCTTCCATCTCCAATTCGCATCCGATAATTGGCCGCACATTCTGCTCGCGCGCCGCTACGGAAAATCGTTGCGCACCGTAAACACCGTTGCGATCGAGCAAGGCTACCGCCGGTATTTCCAACTCTGCTGCGACTTCAGCTAATTGCTCTGGAAACGAACCGCCCCGCAAAAAGCTAAACGCGCTACAAGCATGAAGTTCGATGTAAGGGGAGCGCGATGGATTCGTCTTAATCATAAGCCCCATCTACTTCCCAGGTTTCCCCCGTCTGATGACAGCGGCACAAAATCCCATTCTCCAACTGCAGATCCCATTCGGCGCGCGCCCACGATTTTTCGTCCCACCAGTTTCCGGAAATCAAATAAGGGCCCCGCTGATCGATGACTTTGCCGCTGATTGTTTTGCTCTGAAGATGCCGGTTTTCTGAAATAAACACGGATGCAGGCGCGGCTGGTCGGAATCGACGCAGTGCAGCAGATAAGGGGGGACAGCCATCATGGCTGGGGGGCAGGCAGGCATCTTGCCTGCAGGTGGTATTGCAGGGGGGGACGCCTGCTAGCCCCACAGGCTGGAAGCCTGTGCTACTGCTCTCCCACGTGAACGGCTCCATCCGAAACGCATCCGGCCCATGCGTTTCTTCCAAAACTGGCGTGCCAACGCAATCAGCGCCGAGCAAAGCAGTCAAACGCGCGAGCGTTTCTGATAATTGATGCGGATTGCGTAATGTCGTTTCAAATAATCCAAATTGCTGTTTTGGAGGTTTGGTTGGCTGCGCCTTCAACGAGACAGCAATGATCGGATGCTCCGATTTAAAATTTTCCAGATGCGTATGCAGCATCCGGAAGAGAAGATCGACATCATTGGTCGGCTGCGGAATTTCGAATACACGTTCGTAACACTGCTTGTTCGTAAAAGTGATCCGCAACGTCAGTTCTTTTGCCACGAGATAGGTCGCGCCCAGACGCAGGGCGAGCTGCTGTAAAAAGCGGCGCAGCATAAAGAGAAGCGGCTCGACGGTTTCGATCTCACGTTCGAACTCAAAGCTCTCCTCGAACGATTCGGGGGGATGGACGAGCCTGAGTGGCCGATTCGATCGCCCGTTGGCGCGCTCCCACATTCCAACGGCTTCGGACCCAAGTCGCGCGGCGACCTGTTCTTTATTCAGCGCCGCGAACTGACCGACGGTGTGGATTCCCCACTTGTGCAGGATCGTGAGTATTTGCTCGATATCCCGGCGTGCCCAGCGCCTCCGTTCACGGACACTTTCGGAGTCGCGCCCTATCTGATCGATCGCCGCAGAGTTCCGCAAATTGGAGCGCTCCATGCGCTGAAATTAAAAGCAAATAAGATATGTTCAAGTGAACATTTATGGATTAGATTATTTTCACTGGACACTTGGGCAGCGCTTGCAGAAATGCGCGGCCGTATGGCTTGGTCACGATCCGGTTATCCAAAATGACGATGATCCCGCGATCACTTTTGGTTCGGATCAAGCGGCCCACGCCTTGTCGCAGTTTCAGGATTGCTTCCGGTAGTGAATATTCGATGAACGGATCGCCGCCCCTTTCTTCCATAAGTTCAAGTTTTGCTTCGATAAGCGGATGATCCGGCACCGCAAACGGCAGCCGCGTAATAATCACATTCGAGAGCGCCTCGCCCGGAACATCTACACCGCTCCAAAAACTGTCGGTGCCAAAAAGCACGCTGCGCGGGGTTGTCTTGAATTGTTCGAGCAATTTTCCGCGTGGCGCGCCGCCGCCTTGCACAAGGAGATTGAATTTCTTTCGCGAGAAAAATTCCGCCATTTGATTGGCCACCTGCTGCATGCTGCGATAACTGGTGAAAAGAACAAAGGCGCGTCCATCCGTCTCGTCAACAAAATGGGCGATCCATTGTTCCAGCGCTTCTTCGTAACCGCTATCGCGCGGGTCAGGCATTTTTTGCACTATGAACATTTTCATCTGGCTGCGAAAATCGAATGGACTACCGAGCAGGACCGGCTCGGCTTCGTCTGCGCCGATGCGCCGCCGAAAATAAGCCAGATCGGAACGGCCGACCGAAAGAGTTGCGCTCGTCATGATGCACGAGCAATCCTCTCGAAAAATCATGCGGCGCAGCACCGGCGCGACGTCGATGGGCGCGGCGTTCAACGTGAGAAATTGTGCCGTCTTCCCGGTGCGCTCGACCCAGTAAACGTGTTCGCGGGCACCCTGTTCCAGAAAAATGGCCGTGCCATCACGCGCATCGCGAATGCGCCGGCCGAGTTCCTGCAATTCGGCCTTAAGAAATTCGTCATCGGCGCGTTTGACGACATCGGCGATGCGCATCTGCAATGAAGTCAGCCGTCCCGTGATCGTGTCGGGCGCCACATCCGGAGCGCGGACGCGAAACTCGCGGCCTTTCTTGAAATCGCATTTTGATTCGACCGCGGTGAAAAACTTCTCCACATCCTCGACCAATTCGGCCGCAAGTCTTACTCCATCTGCATCGCGCATCACTGTGAACAGCCCTTTGCGCGTACGCGCGTTGTAGAGCCGTTGAATTGTGGATCTCAGCCCATATTGCGAAATCCCGATGCCAATTTGGCGTGACGCGACTTGCTCGACCGTGTGCGCTTCGTCGAAAATGATGAAGTCATTTGGAAAAAGGTAACCGCTTTCGCGCTCTTCCTGCACCTCCGGGCTTCCTAAAAGCATGAAGAGCAGCGTGTGATTGATCACAATCACATCCGATGAGAGCAGCCGTTTGCGCGCTTGCTGATAAAAGCAGCCCGGACCTTGCCCGCATGTCTTCTGTGTGCAGACGTGCTGCTCGCTGCAAACCTGCACCCAAACTTTTGGGTCCGGCTCGACCGACAAATCGCTGAGCGAACCATCACGGGTCGTGCGCGCCCACTCCGCAAGCCTTGTTAGCTCGTTTTGTTCCGGGCCGGTGAAAAGTTCTTTTTGCTGTTGGAGCGCGCGTTCCAATCGCCGCGGGCAAAGATAATTTTGCCGCCCTTTCATCAGCGCAGCTTCAAACTCAACCGGCAAGACCTTCTTTAGAATGGGAATATCCTTGTGAAGAAGTTGTTCCTGCAGATTGATTGTGTAGGTCGAGACGATTGCCTTTTTGTGCTGCTCGAGCGCAAACAAAGTCGCCGGAGCGAGGTAGGCGAGCGATTTGCCCACGCCTGTGCCCGCTTCAACCACAAGATGCCGTTCTTCCTCCAGCGCCCGCGCTACGGCTGCCGCCATTTCCCGCTGTTGCGGACGAAACTCAAAATTCCTCGCCTTGGAAAGCAGGCCACCTTCAGAAAAGATCGTGCGAACTCGTTCGACAAATTCGGTGCCGAGAGAATCTTTTAGCGCGATCATTTCGGAAATAGCCAAGCTACAAGCTCAATCAGCATAGCGGTCTTTTCCGAGTGCGGAAAGGCGACGAAAATTATCTGGTTGGGTCACGCACGCGTTCCCACAGGCTGGATGCTTTGCTTCAACTGAATGCTATTGTAATTGGCAAATCGCAAATCGAAATTCGAAACCCGATGAGACTTCTCGATCGCTACGTCGTCCGCAATTTCTTGCAGGTTTACATTTACTGTATCGTTGGCTTTATCTCCATCTGGCTCATTTTCGACGTGAGCGACAACATTTCGACATTCATCGACCAACACATCGGTCTTTTGCTTGTCATTCGCTATTACGCCACGCAGATCCCACAGGTCTTGATCATTCTGCTGCCGGTTTCGCTCCTGCTATCGCTCCTTTTTACCCTGGGTCGCATGTCGCGCGCGAACGAAGTCGTCTCCATGCTCACTGCAGGGGTAAGTCTTCCCCGCGTTCTGCTGCCATTGATCGGCATGGGGCTGCTCACCGTGGGCGCAACCATGGCGCTCAACTATTCGCTTGCACCGCATGCAGAACTGGCGCGCAAAGCATTCCTTTCCGAAGCGCAGGCGCGTCCGAGTCGTTACATCCAGGGGCAAATCTTTCGTAATCGAACCGACTTGCGCACCTGGTTTGTTCAGAATTTTCTCCCTCACGGCAATACCTTTAATAATGTTCAGGTGCTTCAACAGGACACCAACGACAATATTGTTACGAACTATCTGGCAAGCCGGGCCTTTTACCGTCCAGAGACGAAAACCTGGGATTTGGAAAACGTGAAAGTTGTTCACTATGATCACGCGGGAAATATCGTTGACGAGCAGATTTATCCTTCGCTCAAGGTCGAGCACTGGAGTGAAACCCCGTTCCGGCTCGGCAGCGCGAATGAGCGGGCAGAATTCCTGAGCCTTCCAGAACTGCGAGAATATTTGCGTTTCAACGCGGATTTCCCCACGACGTTGCTCGCGCCGTTTCGCACCCATCTGCAGTATCGCTTTGCCTTGCCGTGGACCTGTTTGGTTGTTGTCTGCATTGCCGCACCGCTTGGAATCGGCTACTCGCGCCGGGGCGTGTTATCGAGCGTTGCGGCTGCAGTTTTTCTCGTCTTTTCGATGAATTTTTTGGTCCACCTGTTTCTCGCGCTTGGCGAAGGCGACCGCGTTTCTCCGTGGGTGGCGGCTTGGACGCCGAACCTTCTTTTCGCCGCGATCGGTCTCTACCTGTTCTACCTTCGGGCTTCCAACCGCGAAGCGCTCGGCCTTCATCTTTTCACCGCACGCCGTATTGTCTCTCGATGAACCCGCTCCCAAATGAATGGGCGATCACACATCGGGCAGACGTCTGTGCCGTGACCCGTCGGCCCTTTGTTCCTGGCGAATATTTCTACACCCTGCTCTATCACGACGCCGATGGCTATCGTCGCGAGGACTTGAGCGAAGAGGCGTGGCAAAACCGGAATGAGAACATTCAGCCGTTTTCATTTTGGAAATCACGTTACGAGCCGTTGCGGCCAAAATCGCCCGAGCCTTTAGAGAGAGAAAATGCGGAGCAGCTCTTCCGCCGTTTAATCGCCTTGCAAAATCCGCCTGCGAACGCTTGCTATGTTCTCGCCGCGATGCTCGAGCGCAAACGCGTCCTGAAACAAGTGAAGACGGAGGAGAGTGCGAATGGGCGTGTTTTGATTTACGAACATGGCGCAACTGGCGACGTCTTCATCGTGCCCGATCCGCAATTGCGGCTCGACGAGGTAGAAGGCGTGCAAAACGAAGTCGCCCAACTGCTGCGCAGTTCGGCGTAGCGCGATGTCGGGTTTGCGGGCTCTAACTCCGTTCTCAGCACGGCGGCCGGCGGCGCGGGGAATATGGCTTGGGCCGGTGGCATTTTCAGTGTCACTGTTAGGGACATCGCTGCTGGGCCGCGATGAGGTACGGCCGGTGGGCCGCGCTGGCCCTGCTGGCAGCGGGCGTGCTCGCAATCCTGGCTTGGAACGGCAGCGAGTGGTTCGCCGCATTTCCAATGGAGCGGCAGATTGGTGCTCGGGATGAGGCCGGTATCAAAAGCTACGTTGCACATAGCGCGCTGGCTGGAGCGGCACTCGTGTTAGCGCTCTCGTATGTGATTTTCCTGCGTGCGCCCGCCGAAACGTTTGGCGCGGCGGGATGGCTGTGGCTGGCGGAAATGGCCCTGGTCATAGCTGCGGCCATCCTGTGGAATGCTGCCAATCCACCAGTCAAACATTTCGCTGGGCCGCCTGCGTGGACGCGATGGGAAGCCGCTCTTCTTGCGGGAATTGTCGCGGTGGCATTGGCGCTGCGGACGTGGAATTTGAAAAACGTTCCCTTCAACATCTACCCAGACGAGATCATGACCGGGCTGACGGCCGAAAGAGCCTACGTCAGCGGCCCAAACGATGCTCCTTCCGTGTTCAGCACGCTGTGGGGCGATATCGAACTGCCGGCGCTGTGGTTCGCGATCGTGGCGGGCGCGATTAAACTAGGAGGAGTTGGGCTGGGAGTAGTTAGGTTACCAGCGGCTTTGTTCGGCGCGGCGACGGACCTACCGTTCTATGGACTGATCCGTGCGGTGTGGGGGCGAGCGGCGGCCATTACAGGGGCAAGCATCATGGCGTTCAGTGCTGCCGACGTGCACTACAGCCGGATGGCACTGAACAATATCACAACACCGTTCTTTTGGACCATCTGCTTCTTCTTCCTGCTCGGCGGACTGCGCAGCCGCAGAGCCACAGACTGGGTCTTCGCAGGATTGGCCGCCGGACTGAGCGAACACTTTTATTATGGTACGCGCCGGTTGCCGTTTATTCTGGTCTGCTTCGTAGCCTATCTTTTGATCGTGCATTGGCGTGAGTCGCGCGCGTGCATGGCGCAGTTTGGGTGGTTGACGCTGGGATACCTAGCGGGCTTTGGCCCGCTGTTAATGCACTTCCTTACGCATCGGGGTCTGTACTACGGGCGGGGCGCTGGACTAATGACTTGGAACCGAATTCCAATGAATTGGCAAGATTTGCAGCAGATGTGGAGCACGCTGTGGCCGATCATGTCCGAGAACTTGCTCGGGATAAGCACCCGCAGCGCCCAGGACATTATGTACTACGCCTCATTACTGCTGGTACCGGAGGCTGCTTTGTTGGTGCTGGGCGTAGCATTACTAGCATGGCGGTGGCGGCATCCGGCGGCGTTTCTAATGATGGTGTCGGGACTGGCGGTGCTCTTTGTAGGGGGCACGCTAGTCCTTTATCCAAATAGCTCTCCCCAATGCTGGCGCGCTGGACGCCAGCTTTCCCGGCCTTCTACGCGGCCATTGCAATACCGGCAGGCGCGTGGGTAGCGTCTGCGAAGGTCTGGCCATGCGAAAGATGGAGATGGCTGGCACACGCAGTGTTGGGCGTGGGCCTGTTGGCGTTGGGCTGCGCCAATATAGACTTCTATTTCCACAGATATTACGCAGACCCGGAGAGTCTAAGGAGCGAGCGGTACAAGCGCGCGCAGAGAGTGTACGAGGTGCAGACTATGCAAAGCCGCTACATGCCCTCGGTTGGGAGCAATTATCGGGTGGTGGTCGTTGGGCAGTCGCCATACCCGTACGACGCGGATATGACGCGGTATCTTGTGCAGGGGCAGGAGTACATCACGTTTTCCAATCCCCAAGATCAGTCATCACTCGCTCCGGTCACTGGGAAGGGGCTAGTGTTCCTGTTCTTCCCAGGGACTGAGCAGTACCGGGAATCAGTGCGTGAGCGCTATCGGAATGGAACGGACGATGAGGTGCGCAATCCCATGGGCAGACATCTGTTCTACACGTATGTGGTGGCACCCGGGAAGTGAGATGGGTACCGTCACAGGCTATCCGCGACGACAGCCGACGGCATGGCCAGGAGGCTGAAAAGCTTCATGTTCCCGTGCACGACGGTCGATATTGTGAGAGAATATCGTTAATGAGTTTACCTGAAGTCGATGGCCGGCGCGAGATAATTGCGGGAGAAGTTTTCACATGTCTCGTCGCTCGCGGGGTCAACTTCCCCTACAGCTGCGAAGCAACTTTTACAGCATCATGACCACCGAAACCCCGAATGTTAATTATAAGATCGGTAATGAGCGCCTCATCAGCGTTACCGAGAAAGCGGCGTGTAAATTAGCGTCGCTGCTTGACGAAAAAGGCAAGCCAGACGGTGCCTTGCGCCTCGCGGTGGTGGGCGGGGGCTGCTCCGGCCTGCAATATGTGATGGACTTGGTAGAGGGCCCGAAGGAGCGGGACATCCTCGTTCCCATCTCGAACGTGCGGCTGGTTGTTGATCCGAAGAGCGCGCTTTTCGTTAGCGGTTCGGTGCTCGATTACAGCGAGGACCTGCAAAAAGGCGGCTTCAAAGTCACAAACCCGAACGCGGTGGCCCATTGCTCCTGCGGTGAAAGCTTCGCGGTCTAGGGCTGTTTTCGTCCGGCGAATCCGTGATCGAGCCATGCGCCGACTCCGACCAACTATACCTTCATGACGTCGGCTTCCTTGTGCTTGAGATGATCATCAATGGATTTAACAAAACGGTCGGTGAGCTTTTGCACTTCATCCTCCACATCGCGCAAGCCGTCTTCAGTCAATTCACCGGCGGCCTTGAGTTTCTTCGCCTCATCGAGCGCAGCGCGACGATTGGAGCGCACACGCACCCGCGCTTCCTCGGCCATTTTGCCCAGAGAACGGACCAGTTCCTTGCGTCGCTCTTCTGACAGCTCCGGGATTGGCAGCCGAATAATCTTTCCATCAACCGCAGGCATGATGCCGATCTTCGATTCCTTGAGCGCTCTCTCAATGTCCTGCACGGTGCCCGCATCGAACGGCTGAACAACGAGCAAACGCGACTCGGGCGTCGTGATCAAAGCGAGTTGCTTGAGCTTCATGGTTGATCCGTAAGCGTGGACATCGACATTTTCCACCAGTCCGGGCGAAGCTTTGCCGGTGCGCACCGCGGCAAATTCGTGCACCATGTAATCGACGCTTTTTTCCATCGACATCTCGGCCTCAAGAAGAATGTCGTCTCTGCTCATGCTGCTGAATTTCTACGTCGGTTGGAGTTCATCGCAAACCAGTGTTCCGATTTTTCGCCCAAGCACGGCATCGCGGATATTGCTTGGCTTGTTCATGTCGAAAATTACGATCGGTATTTTGTTGTCCATGCAGAGACTGAACGCGGTCGAATCCATGATTTGCAAGCGTTTTGTGAGCGCTTCAGTGAAGGTAAGCCTGTCGTACCGTCGCGCGTTTGTATGAGTATTTGGATCGCGATCATAGACGCCATCAACTTTGGTGGCTTTCAAGATAACATCAGCGCGAATCTCGCTTGCCCGCAGGGCCGCCGTTGTATCAGTGGAAAAGTAAGGGTTGCCGGTGCCGGCAGCGAAAATGACGATGCGACCCAGTTCAAGATGGCGAATGGCGCGTCCCAGAATGAATGGCTCGGCCACATTTTTCATCTCGATAGCTGTCTGCACACGGGTCTCAACGCCCATCTGGGCAAGCGTACTGCGTAAAGCCAATGCGTTAATCACGGTAGCGAGCATGCCCATGTAATCTGCAGTAGTCCGGTCCATCCCGCGATGCGATGCCGCAAGACCGCGCCAGATATTTCCGCCGCCGATCACTACCGATACTTGCACCCCCAGATCGCGCACATCTTTTATCCGTTCAGCGATCTCACGCACGACGGTGGGCGAAATATTGTCGCGCCCACCGCGCTCTTGCACCGCTTCGCCACTCAGCTTGAGCACGATGCGTTTGTACGCTGGCGTTTCGGTTTGCATAAGCCCAACCTAAGATAGAACAAGACATGCCGACCTTTGGAAAGCAAAATGGTGTAGCCGCGGACCTCTGGGCTCCGCCGTGCACGCGTGCTAATCACCTC
>WNGK01010493.1_pt1 | contig 23574 bp, 26 predicted proteins | sample 5400601 | NCBI WGS metagenome assembly WNGK01 (sample SAMN13153376, study PRJNA577476) | soil metagenome | isolation source: 60 cm soil or saprolite under Garry oak tree replicate 1 | place: USA:California | collected 2016-06-15
GTTCTCGATGACATGATGGATAATTGCGCCAAGAAACGTGATGTCGCTTCCGGCGCGGATTGGCACCCACATATCGGCCAGCGCGCTGGTGCGCGAAAATCGTGGATCGACATGAATTACGGTCGCGCCGCGCTCTTTGGCCTTCATTACCCAGCGGAAACCGACTGGATGCGCCTCAGCCATTGACGAACCTTCAATTAAAATGCAGTCCGCGTTGGCTAGATCCTGTTGCGCGGTCGTAGCTCCGCCCCGGCCAAAGGAGGTACCCAGACCGGGCACCGTGCTGCTATGTCATATCCGGGCCTGGTTGGACACACAGACCATGCCCAGGCCTCCGCTGAAAAGTTTTTTGATGAGATAATTCTCTTCGTTGTCGAGCGTGGCGCCGCCGAGATGGCAGATCGCAGTTGTGTGATTGATCGTTGCCCCGTTCTCCTGGCTGACGAATGTGCGCTTACGCGATTCCCAGACGCGGTCCGCTACCATGTCCATCGCGCGATCCATCGAAATTTCCGTCCACTGTCTCGCGCGTGGCGCGCGATATTTTATTTTCGTTTCGCGCTGCGAATGCGTGAGCAATTGATACGACGCCGCACCCCTTGGACAAAGATTCCCCTGGCTGATCGGACTTTCCGGGTCGCCTTCGATTGAAATCAGCTTTCCGTCCTTGTGATAAACCAACTGGCCGCAACCGACACCGCAATACGGGCAGATCGAGCGAGCAACTTTTGCGTCGTCAATCCTCGCGTGCATCGCACGCGTTTTGTCCGACATTGATTCAAGACCGGTGCCGTCCTTGCGTTCGCGAATCTGGCGAACCAGCGGCCATTTCGAAAGGAGAGAAAACATCAAGAGCTAAAGTATCTTCTTCGCAAAGATAAATCGTGCATGCAAGGACGTTGGGACGCCTGGATTTTCAGCGCGTTCGGCGCCTGCGCCGTTCCGGGTTTGATCGCGCTCGAACTGCACGCGCATCTGATCTTCCCTGGCACACTCGATCAACTCCTGCGCGTCGCCGGCAGCATCTTCATCTTTGGTGCGGCGATCTTCGGAACTTTGCTCGCGACTTACACTGGCGTGCTGATCGGCGCCACCGCGATTCCCGCGTGGTTTTGCATCGCATCCTGCTGCCGATTCATTTTGAAACCGCGGGATTAGGATCCGCCGCTGCACTGTTGGAATTGCTCGGACACCGAATCCCCGCGCTCAACTTCCTCGGGTTTTATGCGGCCGCGGTTGAGTCGGCTCTCCTAATTTGGCTTAGCGTCGATAAACACGGCGTTGCCGATCGAGCGATACACGAACATGGCTCGGGTTGGCTAATTCGGATCGGCGAAATATTCAACGGTCCGCTTGCGCTTGTTCTGCGGTTTTTCTCCTTCATTCCATTCGCAGCACTTTCGTTTTTAATCGGTGCACTTGTCAGCCGATTTGGCTGGATTGCAGTGGGCAAAGTTTCCGGCTCCGATCCGGAATCTGTCTTCGCGGCGGAACGGTGATCTTCAGCTGTGTTTTCCTTTGAAAACGCGGAACAAGAAAAAGAGCGAAGGAAACAATACGATCGCGCCCGCTAGACAAGAGAAGCCCATAAAGTCCAATGAACGGGTTGCCCAGTGCATTCCCGCGAAATTCTACCTCGCTCCCTAAATTACTGTACCCGATAGCAGTGAAGCTACCGAATCGAATCCAGTTGTACCAGCCGTAGGCGCCCAGCCCTATTGCCACGGGAACATGAGGCCGACGAGTGTTGAGCGACGCCGATAAAGCAACTCACCTCGCTCGTTAGGCAACAACAGAAACGCCGGCAATGCCAGGATGCTTATTATCTTGACCAAAACGGCGAGGGCAAGCATGCATCCACCCATCACCGATCATGCGCGCGTTGCGCGAAGCAGCAGTAAACTTGCGGCTACAAAAAGCAGACCTTGCAACGGCTCGACGAATACAATCCTCGCCTGGCCCCATGCGAAGGTACTCACCGCGAGACTGAGGCCGGTAAAACTGCCGCGCTAACCGGATAGCCTAGCTGAACAACCAACAGCGTAAGCAGACCTACGGTAATTGCACTGATGAGAATATTAAAATAACTGGCAACCACTCTAGGGCCGATATCCCCTTCGCTTTTGTGAAACCAGAAGTAGTTGGCCGCGAAGCCTGACATCAACTCTTTCATCCTATCGCCCGCCAGAACAAGTGGAACCAAGGCGATCGGGAGACCGGGCGCGTACTGTGCGTAGAAAAGACCGTCGCGTCCACGTGAATCGGCCAGTTCCTTATTTTGAAAAACGAGGGGCTCGATCGCGAAGGTGTGCTCGCGCGCGATGGAGCGGGCGATCCGATAGTAATACTCCTGGTCCTGGCCGCGCACATGGCAAGTGGCTGCCAGGAGATACACCGCCTTGCACGAACAGAAGCAATCCGACAGCAACTCTCAGTGCAGACCACACCCGGGTTGGCAGCCATCTCCTGCAGGCGCAAGGAAACACCAGATATTGTCTGCCGCTCGATTTTTTGCAGATGTCGATCTTGCACCAGCCTATCGCCTTGCCGATGCATAATCCTCAGAAAAACCACTTTTTCTTGAATAAGCCAGCCAGTTTTCTACAATCAGTTGTCTTCTACCGAAATGAAAAGCCAGCTGGCGGATACAGCAGCATCCTTTTTGTCGCCTGCGAAGCCGGCCGAACACAGCCCGGAACTGAACGCTTCGCTCACGTGTTCGATTATAATACCTGTTTCGTGTGGAGGAACGAACTTTGCAAAATGCTTGTCATCGGCCATAACCGCAATTCAGAAGGGTGACGAAATCATTGTCGTGGCCGACGGAGAAGGCGACGGCTCCTGGCGAATTGCCGAGCATTTGGGTGCTCGCGTGGTCAAGCTCCCGGCCAGGAGTGGACCGGGACAGGCGCGGAATGTCGGAGCGGAAACATCAAAATGCGACATTCTGTTCTTTATTGACGCAGACGTAATCATTCCTCCGGATTCGATCGAACGGATCCGATCAATTTTCGAAACGGAAAAAGATCTCGCCGCGTTAATCGGTTCTTACGATGAAGAGCCGTCCGAAGCGAATTTTCATTCCCAGTATAAAAATTTGTTCCACCATTATGTTCATCAACACGGGCGCGCCGAAGCCTCAACGTTTTGGGGAGCCTGCGGCGCCATCCGACGCGAGGTCTTCCTCAAGGCAGGAGGATTCGATCCAAGATACGACCGACCGTGCATTGAAGACATCGAGCTGGGTTACCGGCTCAAAGCTGCCTCACAAAAAATACGGCTCCTTCCCGATCTTCAAGTCAAACACCTAAAGAGGTGGAACGCGTATTCGCTCATTGGAACCGATGTGTTCGATCGAGCGACACCATGGACGGAACTCATTTGGGATCGCTTTGTTCGGCATAAGCCGCGCGTCCTTAACGATCTGAACCTCGGGCTTTCTTACCGGCTCAGTCTGATTTCTTCTTTTCTCCTTATCGCCGTTTCGATCGCGTCATTTTTCACTTATTGGGCGTGGCCGCTGATCTTGATTTTCGGGAGCTTATTTGTCTGGGTGAACATCCCCTTTTTCAAATTCTTTAAATTGAAGCGCGGGATTCGTTTTGCCTTGCACGCTCTCGCCTGGCGCTTCGGATACGATATCTACAGCGGTCTGGGTTTTTGTTACGGCTCATTTCGGTTCGCCAGTTCTTCCACGCAAAAAATCCTTTCCGAGGGATTTGCGAAACTTGATCCTGTCGCGCTCGGGGCCGGCGTGGGAACACTCTTGGGCAGCGCAATCTGTGCGGCGACAGTTGTCCTTCTAGCGAAGGGCGGCCATCACATCGGCCCGAAGCTTTCTCTTCTCTCCCAGTTCTTTCCCGGATACAGTGTAACCTGGACAGGAAGTCTGATAGGCTTCCTCTATGGCCTTGCGACTGGGTTTCTGTTTGGTTTCTCCTTCGCCTGCTCCCGCAATATTGCAATGAGATTGCATCTTGGTTCACGGAAGGTGCATCAATTCCTTAATCGCGTGCGCGAATCGCAGGTATCGGTTAAGCCGTAACAGAAATGGCTATCGATCCAAGCAAACAGCTAGTCGACGAACAAGCCCTTCTCGAGGAAGTGATTCGGGTAAGTCGGAACGTGCTCGGCCTGACTCTCGGGATACTTTTTGGCTTCGGCCTTTTTCTTGCCACCAATATTCTGGTGCTAAAAGGCGGGCCGCACGTTGGCGCCAATCTTCAGCTCTTGAATCAATTCTTTCCCGGGTACAGAGTCACTTTTGGCGGCAGCTTCCTGGGGCTTATGTACGGCTTTGCCGTTGGCTACGTGAGCGGATGGATCATTGCCACGATTTACAACTGGGTTGTCTTACTCAGGCACCGATAGGGCCCTCCGAATGCAGTTTGGCTTAATTGGCGCCGGTTGTATCGGCCAGTTACGGGCTCAAGCGTTAGCCAAAGTCCCCGGCGCGAAACTTGTCGCGGTCGTCGATGTCGATCAAGAGCGCGCCGTGCAAGCGGCGGGGCCGGCGCGAGCGCGAGTCTGTAAAGACGTTGCTGAATTGCTTGGCTCGGATCAGGTCGAAGCCGTCATAGTTTCGACTCCGCCCCAGTTTCACGAAGAAGCTGCCCTCGCTGCGCTCGCTGCGGGAAAGCATGTCCTTTGTGAAAAGCCGCTCTCGAACTCGCTCGATGCTTGCCGTCGCATGCTCAAAGCAGCGCACGAAAGCGGCAAGACACTAGCGACCGGTTTCAATCATCGTTATTTCTCGGCTATTCGCTTCCTCAAACGCACTCTTGCCGATGGCGTCATCGGGAAACTCGATCACGTTCGTGTGTTCGCTGGGCATGAGGGTCTGTCGCAATTTCGCGCGCCTTGGGAATACGACAAAGCGGTCATCGGCGGTGGCGCGCTAATGGACGTGGGGATTCATGTTATTGATCTCACCGCATATATTCTCGGCGATGTCCACGAAGTCTTCGGCATCGCCAGCAACGAGGTTTGGCATCTGCCTAGCGAAGATAATGGGTTCGCGCTTCTCCGCAGCGCGAGCGGGACGGTCGCGACTCTTCATGCGACATGGTCGGAATGGAAAGGCTATCGCTTTTATGTTGAAGCGTATGGAGACAAAGGAATGGTTCGCGCATACTATGCGCCGATGATGAATCTGTTGATCCAAAAGCCGACCGCCGGCAGCAAGCCGCGCCGACGATTTCTTTTCTATCCGATGAACGCGTTGAGAGAAAAACTCTTCGGCTGGCAGTCGACCGTAATCGAAACCTTTCGGCAGGAATTGACCGATTTCATTGCCTTAAGTCGTGACGGCGAACCGGGGCAGATCGCCGATGGATATGCCGGCCTTCGAGCGGTTGAGATCGCAAATGCCGTCTATCGCAGTTCCGTTGAAAAACGGTCGATCATTCTCTCGCATTTCGGCACTTAGCATGCAGGAGGCGCCCCTGAACTCCGGCAGGACTGCGCCGTCCGTCGCATCGGGAGACAAAATCCTGGGCAACGTACTCTCGTTAAGCGGAGGGGATGTATTATCGCGGGTCATCGCTTTTGCCGGCACGGCCTATCTCACGCGGAAGCTCGGCCCGGTCGGGGTTGGCGTGATTGGTTTTGCGCTCGCTCTCCGGAGCTATTTCGCGCTGGCGACAACCGGAGGATCCGATTCCATGGCCGCCCGGGAGGTCGCCCGCAGGCCGTCCGACGCGCCGTCGATTGCTGCGAGCGTCATTCTCGTGCGGTTGGTGTTCGCGCTGTTGGCGATGGGTGCCATGGCAATGATTGCGTGGTTGATCGACAAGCCGCTCGCTACAAAACTGGTTATCGTCCTGTCGGGTCTTTCCTTTTTGACCCTCGCCGTTGATACGTCGTGGGCTTACAAGGGCCTTGAACGAAATCGTCCGGTCGCGATCTCCATGATTCTGGGACAGACGCTGTTCGTGGTCGTGGTGCTTCTCTTCGTCCGAGGTCCAGGCGACGTCGTCTACGTACCTGTTGCTCAATTCACAGGGGAAGTCGTCGCAGCGAGCGTGCTGACCATGCTCCTCTTGCGCGTGGGAACCGTGAAATGGCATTTCAGCGAAGGATTGCGAATCTTGCGCAGTTCGGGAAACCTGCTTGCCAGCCAGATTCTTCGGACTTTGATCTTCAACTTTGACGTTCTACTGTTAGGTTTGCTGCTGGGAGAAAAACCGGTCGGCCTCTACGTGGCGCCGTACCGTTTCTGTTTCCTGTTGCTTGCGATTGCGGCGGCGATCCAAGCATCTTATCTGCCGGCATTTACTAGGGCGGCAGCCGTTGGCCCAGCAGCTTTGGGCGAAATTACCAAACGTGCCATCGCATTTTCGGCGGCGGTAAGCGCTCCCTTGGTCGTAGGAGGAATGGTCGTGGCGAGACCGCTGCTGTGGACGCTTTTTGGTCCCGATTATGTCGATGGAACTGGAGCCTTCAGGCTTTTGATTTTGAGCATCGGTCTCATCTTCCTTCACGGGCATCTTCACAGCATCTTCCTCGTACGTGATCAAACGTTCAAGCAGATGCTAATTATTGCTGGCGGGACGGCTTTAAATATCGTTCTGAATTTTCTTCTGATACCGGTGTGGGGAATCGCGGGCGCTGCTGCAAGCACGGTGGCCGCAGAAGGATTGATTCTAGTGTTGGCGTGGCTGGCCGTTCGTGCCATGGGCGTGTGTTTCCGATCCAGCGCAATTTTGCGGCCGGTGCTCGCCGCCGCGGTGATGGGCGCGACGCTGCTCGCGCTGCGAACCGCGGAGAATCTCGCGCTCAGTGTAACGGTGGGTGCTGCGGTCTACGCAGCCGCGCTGGCCTTACTACGAGGTATTCCGAAGGATGTCCGGCTTGGATTGTGGACCAGCAAAGCTGAGGGGCCAGAGTGATGAGACTAGCTGTTACTGGAAATACAAGTCATCGCTAATTGCTCCGGCGTCACCGCGCCGTCGAGGCTATCGCAGCAGTGAAGACCAAAAACTTCGCCGCCTGATCCGGTCGATCCGAATGGCGGCTTTCTAATTTGCTTTGGACGCGTCTTGAAGTCGTGGCCGAATCTTATTCCGTTTTAGAAAGTCGGCGAGCAGTGAGGCCGTCAAGCGGTGCCCGTTCGCGTTCATATGCGCATCGGGATAGAAGAAGAGGCGTTCCTTGGGATGCTCTTTCGCATAGAGTCGAAAGGCCGGGAGCAGATCACAAAGCAGCACGTGCTCGTTCGTGGCCCACTCGGACAGTACGCGCTGCGGCTGATCGATATCGAGTTCCTCTGTTTGCACCTTGAAGGACTGCTTCCAGCGCTCCAATTCCCAGTCGTAAATTTGGATACTGCGCGGGATGGCGAGCAGCAGCATAGGCGACGCCAAATCTGAAAATGAGTTCGAGAGGGTCGCTTCCGAGATACCGCGGAAAGGGCTGGCGGGCGATTTCTGGGCCTTCCTGCTTCAGAACAAGAAATGGTGGCTGCTACCAACCCTGATGATGCTGCTTCTTTTTGGCGTCCTCATCTTCGTCTCCGGCACCGCACTGGCACCGTTCATCTACTCGCTTTTTTAGCCGCTCGGAGTCAGCGGGTTTTGCAGCAAGTAATCAGATTGGGTTTCCGGGATTCTCGACGATTGCGCGAGGCCGTAAATCAGAGCTGGTCGAAGGGTTAGCGCTAATATACGCAAACCATAAATCTGTTTCCCGTTGAAGTTACCACAAGTGCTCGACAATCGACAATGCTAATAAGCGCTCCGCGATATCAGCGAGCTTGATCTGAATCACGTGCTGTACGATGGATGATTTCAAGTGTAGCCCTGGCGCTTTCCGCGAGCGAAAATGTCTCCACCAGAGATCGCCCTCTACCGCGATAGTGCTCTTTTAATTCAGGGTTAGTAAGCAAGGCTGTTATACCTCGTGCGAGATCGTCCACGCCGGGTGTTGGAACAGTCATCACTACGTCGCCAGCAGACTCAGCCAATGTCGGGTGATCTACGGCAAGAACGGGGCTGCGACTGGCCATTGCTTCGAAAATTGTCCAAGAAATTCCCTCATAAATGGAGGGCAATACGAACAGGTCAGCCCCGGCGTAAATTTTGGCTAACGCCGGTTGCTCCATGTGAGGTACATAGGTGAAGAATGGCGTTATTCCGTGGTGTTGTGCAAGCTGCTCCAGCGGGAGTTGATTCACATTTGGTCCGACGACGAGTAAATGATGGGGCAAGCTTTCTCTCCTGCGGACGATGGCGAATGCTTCCATCAAGTTAGGCACATGCCGGCGTGTGGATAGCTTGCCTACAAAAAGAATGTACGGAAACCGGGCACCGAAAAGCGCGACTATTTCTGCATTGATGCTTTCCTCCGTATGCGGCTCGAAAAAAAACTCTGCCGGCGCCGGATAAATCACATCGATCTTGAATTCGCTGACTCGGAAATGATGGACGAGATCGGCCCGCGTGGAGAATGAGTTTGCTATCACCCGATTCGCCCGGCGAGCACTCAAGCAAGAAAGCGGCACAGCCCGCAGGCGCTGCCACATCGAGAAGGCGCCCGGCATTCCTTCGTAAATACCATGATTGGCAACAACAATAGGGCCGCAGAACAGTAGCGGGCATGTGTATTCACTGAACAGAACTGCGGCGTTTCTCGCAGCATACGGCAGTGCGCCCTGTTCCCAGAGCAAGTTGGGCAGACTTCTTCCGAAGGAGCGGAGTTCGATCGGGGTGGCGGTTCCGAGGTTTTCAGTACGCAATTGACTAGGACTCATGAAAACGATCTTGTCAAAAGGTCCCTGTATTTTACTCCAGTGGTGCGCGAGATATTCAAGATGGCGCCCTATCGCGGTGCGCTTCCCTGACATTCTCAGCGCATTAACAACTAAAGTTCTCACCTGGCCCAGCGTTTGAATCCATTGCCTTCACGGGCCGGGCTTCTCGAAAGCGACGAGAATAAATTGTGCCCGCGAGGGTCTACCCAACCATTGCTCGAAAGTTCGGTGAAAGCCCCCCATGAATATCTCGTAGGCCGCATTCACGACAGGGTTTGCCGCCGTCCATCGATCCAAACGTCGCGACCATGCCAATCCCGGCAGATCGGCGAAATCGGGATGATTGAAAAATCTACGAACGTTAAGAACACTTGGAATAATCGCATCTACCAAAAACCGCTTTCGCACGCGAAAGCCGCGGCGTTGGAAGCGAGCAATTGCTTGTTGGGCGGGTTCCAAACCGACATGTGCGTGCTGATCAACAAAACGTTGCCGGTAGGCTTCTACCTTCGCTTTGGCTGCAGTTACTGCCGGATGATCGCTGTCCGTTTCTATGATATGCGCCGTGATTCCGCCGGGTCGCAAGGTGCGATCGATCTCCTCGATAAGTGCGTCTTTGTCGGCAGCAGGAATGTGACCTATTACATGTGATGATACCACTACGTCAAAAGCGCCGGAACGAAACGGTAGACGGGGCAACGTGCCAAGGGCGACCGCATCGTAATGCGCAGCGCAATCGCGCAAGAGTTGTAGTGAGAATGGAACGAAGCGGAGCACGAAACCTTTAAGACCAGCCGGCGACAACGCATAAGGGCAATGTTCCTCGGCATAGCTATCATAAAAGAGATTCGTAGGCGCAAAGCAGGGAATTGCATCTTCGACTAGGAATCGCCGTTCGCATTTCCGGCAGACCAGCGCACTCTTGACGTTGTCAAGGGAGCCTAGACAATTCGGGCACGCCAGCACGTCGATTTTGTTTCTCATGAGAAGTTTTGAACAAAGAGCAGGGTTTAATCGCCGACCTGATGTAGTTCGGCCAAACGGCAATAAATTCATTATCGACCAGCGGCTTTTGTTATTTCGAAACTATTGAACATGTATTCGACGTGCCTTCCCGCGCCCAACCGCTGTCCGCTTAAGCGGGAAACGTTGATTCCGATGCTCACCACCACCGTTTCCTACGCGATTTCGGGGCGAAGTGATAGGTTTTCTCTGCGCGAGGTAAAACAATTCGTGGACATATCGATCTCTTTTGCAACCGGAAATCCCGCTCCATGGCTGCGCGTTCTTGACCTTGCTGCTTGGAAGCAAATACGATTCGATTCTCACAGATACGCATCGGAAATACAATGCTAGAACTCTCCTCGATAGCTTAAGAGATCGGCAAGGAAGTCGCACGTTACCGGTTCATCGTGGATCCAAAACTCTGTTTTCTTCTATTGGTTCGGAAATGAAATGATCTGGCGCTGCCCACGCTGCCGCGGAGAACTTCTCGAAGTCGATAACGATGTCGCGTGCAATGTTTGTGGGATCCGTTACCCAAGCTTCGAAGGCATTTTTGACTTTCGCTTGGCCAGGCCGAGCTGGGTTGATTACGAAGAGGACCGGGCGCAAGCGCGACAATTAATCACCGAAACAGTTGGCTTTAGCGCGGAGGAGATAGTGCGCTACGTTTTTGAGTGGCGCAAAGAAATGGACGCATGTTGGCGGGAGAAGCGCACTCGCCAGGTAATGGAGGCAAGCACCCGGTTTGCTGCGGAGATCCAAGGATGGCTCCGTTTGTGTCTGCCCCCAGATACCATCTTTCTCGAGGTCGGATGCGGATCCGGCCAGTTGCTTGCCGCCGCCGCAGCCGCAGGCCGTCGGGGAATTGGCATCGATGTCCGGTTGGTATGGTTGCTGGTGGCGAAACGATTGATCGCGGACGCCGGAGGAATTCCTATGCTCGCAGCGGCAATGGCCGAATCCCTTCCTTTGGCTAATGAATCGATCCGCGGTCTAGTGTCACTCGACGTTATCGAACATGTAGGTGACGTTGATACTTACCTTCGGGAAATTGATCGCGTGATGGCACCCGGAAGTTATGTGGCTTTGGCAACACCGAATCGTTTTAGCTTGACTGCGGAGCCACACGTTGGCGTTTGGGCCGTCGGATGGGTTCCGCGACGTTGGCAAAAGAGTTATGTCAAATACCGTAGCGGCCTCCCTTATGAATTTGTGCGATTGCTCAGCGTAAGCGAGGTGCGACGCCTCTTTCGCCGTTATACCCACATCGAAGTCGCAATTGTTGCATCGGAAATTCCCGAAACGGAAATCGCCCATTTTCCGACTCATCGAAAAATGCTCGCGCGCCTCTACAATCGCCTTGCGCGTTGGAAGGTGTTTAAACCCTTGTTTCGGCTAATCGGTCCATTCTTTCGGATTATGGGTCGAAAGGAATTACCATCATCATGACTCGGCTCGCTATCGCTGGGCTCGGCGCGGTCACACATAACGTTCACCTTCCGGCCTACGAACAGCTCAGTGCAAAGATTTCGCTCGTCGGCGGCTGCGATGTTCAAGAAGATGCGCGCGAACGTTTTGCCAAGGTTCGGCCTTCAGTACCGATCTTTAGCGACATCAATCAGATGCTTCGCACGGCGCAACCCGACATTGTCTCTGTCTGTACTCCGCCTTTCCTGCACCTTCCGCAATGCCTGGCTGCACTGGAGCATGGTTGTCATGTCTTTTGCGAGAAGCCGATGGTCGAGACGCTGGCTGAGGCGGACGAAATTATTTCGGCTGCGGAAAAGACCAAGCATCACGTCGTGGTTAACAGTCAGTTTCCTTTCATGACGATTCACGCAGCAGCGCAAGCGCATATCGGCAAACCCGACTTTGGCCGGCTGCTATTCCTGCATGCATCACAGACGTTTCGGCCGACGCCAGCGACAGAAGCGACCTGGCGCGGCGAGATGGCGCGCCGGCTCGCCTTTGAATTCGGAGTGCATGTATTCGAACTAATCCGTTTCTTTTTCGACGAAGACCCGGTACGAATCATCGCGCACATGCCTAATCCCAGCCACCAGAAGTCCGAGGTACTTAATATAGTAAGTCTCGAGTTTACTGGTGGGCGTGCCGCGTCGATTCTGTTAGACCGTCTGTGCAAAGGTCCCGAGCGCTATCTCGATCTTCGCCTTGATGGCGAGTTTGCCACGATCAGTACCTCCATTGGCGGCGAATTGGCGATCGAAGCCGGTTTACACACGCGCGAGCGTCGACCCTATTTCGCTATCCATTTCGCGAAGGGTGGCAAAGCCGTATGGCACAATGGCAGTCGTTCGCGGGTTCTGGCCAAAGAGGGGATCAATCCGTTTGCTGACGCGACGGCCCTGCATTTAGGGAACTTCATTGATGCTCTCGCGCAGAACAAAAATCCCGCCGGCACGGCGCGCGATCATCGCAAGACTCTCGCTTTGGTTTTTGCCGCCTACGATTCAGCTGCAGCGGGTTGCTCGATCGAACTCGCGCCCTACCTTGGCTCCGCGGAGGCCGCAGTCGGTGCCCCAACCTAATGGAACTATCCTCCGCCAGCGCCGAGCGATCGCATCCGTGTGCCGATGCCGGGCACGATTTCAAAATAGCCGACGCAACAAGTTACGACGCTCATGTTCGAGATTTCGAACGATTTAGCAATCTACTGACAACGCCGCTCGCTAGGCGAATGATCGCCATGGCTGACATCTCCGCTGGTCAGCGTGTGCTCGACATAGGAACGGGAACAGGTGTGGTCGCGTTGGAAGCGGCGAAGGCGGCCGGCAACCGCGGCAAATGCATTGGTGTCGACCTTTCCGAGAAAATGCTGGCCTCGGCGAGAGGAAACGCTTGTCGAGAAAACCTGACTAAACGGATCGAATTCATGGCGATGGATGCCGAGTCGCTGCAATTTGAAACGGCCAGCTTTGATGTAGTGCTTTCGCTTTTTGCGTTGCTCCATTTTCCCAATCCAGCGATCGCTCTAAGTGAAATGTTCCGGGTTTTGAAACCCGGTGGCACGCTTGTCGTCGCGGTGGGCAGTCCTCCACCCTGGCTTTCCTGGCTGGGTGCCAAACATGCAATCACTCTTATCCCAGAACTAATTTCAAGATTTCTCGGGCGCCAGCTTGTTGCGCCCCAATTTTTGAATCAACTCGTGCAAAGAAATACTTCCGCACACGCTGAACCAGAGGAATCGTCACTTGCTCGAGCTGGCAGCAGCCGGAGTCGGACCGTGCCGCGATTGATCCGAGATGTCGGATTTGAGAACCTGCGTCAACATTGGGAAGGCCATCAGGCGGTGTTAGACACACCGGAGGATTTTTGGGCCATTCAGCGTACCTTCTCGAGCATCGCGCGGAAGCGGCTTAACAGCGCGAGCTCCAATCAAGTCGCCAAAGTCAGAGCAAAGTTTGACGAGCTTTGCCGGAAGGTGCTCTCGCGCGGTGGGCGATTAACATACCCATTCGCCGCATTTTTCGTCGCGGCGCGCCGACCTTTGCAAAGTTGATGAAAATACGCGCCGCCATCGCGGGAGCTGGTTTGATGGGCTTCTGGCATGCGCAAAGCATTGCGCATGTCGGCGGCGAGGTCGCAGCGGTGTGCGATGTCGATGATGCAGCAGCGCGAAGTCTTGCGAACCGCTTCAAGAGTGCGCACGCCAGTACTCGCCTCGAGGACGTATTGGAGCAAGAGAAGATCGACATCCTCCACATTTGCACGCCGTTGAGCAGCCATTTCGAATTAGCCGCGACCGCGCTCAGCCGCGGGACTCATGTTCTCATTGAGAAGCCGATGACACCGCATTGCGCGGAGACTGAACAGCTTTACGCCCGAGCGGCCGACAACCGAGTGCTCCTCTGCCCCGTGCATCAACTCCCATTTCAGCGCGGTGTTCGAAGAGCGCTTGCAGAGTTAGGCAAAATCGGTCAACTACGCCACTTCGAAGCGATCTTTTGTTCAGCCGGAGGCGCAGGCAGAAGCCGGGAAGAGCTCGATCAGATCGTCGCAGAAATTCTTCCACATCCGCTTTCACTGATGCAGTTGTTTGCGCCGGGAACTCTATCGGAAAAACCCTGGGTCGTAACCCGTCCGGCTCCTGGCGAATTCCGAGCCACATTGACCGCCCAAGGCATTTGTTTTTCGATTCTGATCAGCATGAACAGCCGGCCAACTGCGAGCGCACTGCGTCTTCTCGCCACGGCCGGAACAATATATGTCGATCTTTTCCACGGCTTCTGCGTGGTCGAGCCGGGAACGGTTTCGCAATGGCGAAAAATCATTCATCCGTTTGACGGCAGCCGGACTAAATATTTTCCAACGCGGATTGGCTTGGGATTTGGCGTACCCCGGCCTTCGTCCACTGATCCAGCGCTTCTATGCGGCGATCGCGTCTGGCGAACAAGCGCCAATTCCAAGGGACGACGCGATCCAAATCGCGTCTGTGTGGGATCTCCTGAGCCAGAAGATAAGAGCGGCTTCATCTTCGATCCGATCGCTATGAGCGGCTTGCGAATAATGAGCGCTTCCAAGGCGGTGCCGATTCTCACCTACCACTCTCTCGATAATTCCGGCGCGGTCACTTCTGTTGCGCCACGTGAGTTCCGCGGGCACATGCAGATTTTGGCGCAACGGGGCTTCAATGGCATCAGTCTCGCGGATTTACTCGATTGTTGGGCCGGTCGAGGCACACTGCCGCAGCATCCGGTCGTAATTACATTTGATGATGGATTTGCCAACGTGCTCGAGCACGCCGCGCCATCACTGGCCGATCTCGGCTTCGGCGCGACGATCTTCGTTGTTACCGGCCGATGCGGTCAAACGAACGACTGGCCCAATCAAGCACCGAATATTCCGCGGTTGCCTTTGCTTTCGTGGGCTGAGCTGGCGCAACTCGCGACCGCCGGGTTTGAGATTGGCGCACACAGCGTGACTCACCGGCAGCTGACAGAACTTCCGCAGTCCGAGGTCGCACGAGAAATCGTGGAATCAAAGACCGCTATCGAAGACCGCCTCGGGCAAGCTGTGGAAACTTTCGCTTATCCATATGGAGTATTTAGCCGCGAGATTTGCGATGTCGCGCGCGAGCACTTTCGCGCAGCATGCAGCACCCGACTGGAGAGAGCAAGACCAACAGATAATCGTTACTGCTTACCACGAGTCGATGTTTATTACTTCCGGCGACCAATACTTTTTCGAATGTTTGAGACGCAGGTGGGCCGCGCCTATCTGGCATTGCGTGGCGCCGGCCGAAAGGTGCGGAGTGAAATGGGAATGAAAGCGTCGCGGGAGCGTGTCCATGGAGGATGTTGAATTTTACTGTCCTCGTTGCAAGGCGGCGCTCACTTCGCTAACAGATTCTTATACGTGCACAGTTTGTCAGGCCCAATATCCAATCATTGAAGATCGTCGAAAGGCTGAGCGCATTTTTGAGCGCGCGGCGAACTCGGATTTTTCAACACTGGTCGAATATTACTGGTCAATCACGCCGGACACGCCGAGGGAAATGGCGCGCCGATTTACCGCCCAAGCGCTTGCGGCTGTTGAACGCGGACGGCATCTCCTCAATTTGCATTCCGCCGTGAAAACAAAGCTGGAAGAACCGAAGGCACGCGTGCTTGATCTCGGCACGCGCACCGGCGGGTTGCTTATGGCTGCGGCAGAACGTGCTCAGAAACCGGTCGGTATCGACATCGCATTTCGCTGGCTGATCATCGCGCGCACACGCCTCGAGGAGGCGAAACTGTCGGCGCAATTGATTTGCTGTTGCGCCGAGTTCCTGCCGTTTCGTGCTGAAACGTTCTCCTTGGTCGTAGCCGAAAATCTTCTCGAGCACACCGCGCAACCACAGTTGTGCATTGAAGAAGCGCATCGCGTGCTAAAGCCAAACAGTGTTTTTTTTGCAACCACTTGGAACCGGCTGGCTCTGACGCCGGAACCGCATGTGCGTCTATGGGGTGTCGGTTGGCTGCCGCGAGAAATGGGAAGGCGCTACATCAAGCTTCGCAAAGGCATGAGTTACGATCACGTTCGTCTTCTTTCAATATTCGAACTAAGACGTCTTCTACGAAGCATCCCCTTTCAAAATTATACAATCGAGTTGCCAAATTTTAGCGCCCCTGAACTGAAAAATGTTTCCCCGGCGCAACGACGCGCCATCAAAATCTATGAGTGGTTGAAACCCTGGCCACTGTTGCGCGGAATACTCTTGATCTTTGCTCCGGTTTTCTACCTCATCTGTTTTCGACGCCCGCCGATGACAAGCTCGGTTCTACCGGAGATTGGCCGTTGATCTTCACCTACAACGCTCTGCTCAGACGAGTCGCGACGCTCGTCCTGCCGCTGCTCTACCGGGGCAACCCGCTGACCTGCCCCTGCTGCGAGAGATCGTTCCGAAAGTTCATTCGCCGTTACCAGGAGGACACGCTCTGCCCCGGTTGCCTTTCCCTCCGGCGTCACCGGCTCCTGCTCCTGGCCGAGACGCGCATTACCTCCCGAGGTCTCGCCGTGCTTCATTTGGCTCCCGAGGAAGGCCTGCAGGCGCGGCTCTCCGCCATCGCGGGCCCTGGCTATGTCAGTATGGATGCGCATTCGGCGTCGATCGCCATGGTCACCGGAGACATCACCGCAATCCCGTTCGACGCCGAGTCGTTTGACTTGGTTCATTTGCAGCCATGTTCTCGAACACGTCATGGATGATCGTAAAGCGATGCGTGAGTTATTTCGCGTCTTGCGGCCCGGAGGGAAGGCGTTGCTTTTGCAGCCAGTCCACGACGAACTGCCAATGACGATCGAGGATCCGACCGTTACCTCCCCTCGCGAAGGATTGCAGGTCTTCGGGCAGCGGGAGCACGTGCGCATCTACGGCCGCGATTTCGTGCCAAGACTCGAGGAGGCTGGATTCGCCGTCACGACCGCCGATTACGTGACGCAGCTTGATCCAGACGTAATCGCTCGCTACAGCCTCGGCCGCGAGCTGATCTATGTCGCCGCGAAACCTTAATGTCTCTGCCGGCCGCGACCGCCATTAAGCGAGGACAGCTACTCGCCGAACAATCTCGACGTACCGTGTGAGATGGACTTCGACGGTCCAGTTCTCTACAGCTGCGTTGCGACCGCGCTCCCCGAGATGTTTGCTCAGTCCTGGGTCAGTCCGGAGGCGTTCCATTTCATCGCGACATTGCTCAAGGGTGTCGAAAAGCCGGCCGCCGCCACTTTGCTCGACAATTTCGGTCAGCGCGCCGATGCGGCGGGCAATCACCGGCGTCCCGTGTGCCATTGCTTCGGCAGCCGTAAGGCCAAAAGTTTCGTAACACAAGGAAGGCACAAGCAGCGCGATTGCGTCACGGTAAAGCGCGTCGAGCTGGAGAGAATCGACCCTGCCCAGGAAATGCACATGTTGAAGCCCGCGGGCCTGTTCTCGCAGCGTATCGACATAACTACCATCGCCAGCAATCAATAATTCTGCTGCGTCATATTTGCTGAAAATGCGAATGAGATCTTGAACGCCTTTCAACTTCTCGAGCCTGCCGACGAAAAGAAAATAGGGTCGCGGGTGAGCCGGATGCGCTTCCGGCTCAGTTAAGCTAGTGGGAAACGGGACAAAATGGGGAAGAACCTGCATTGGACAGTCTAGACCTTCCTGGCGAAATTGTTTCGCAGCAAATTCGCTGGGCGCTAGAAGGCAATCCACTTCGCGCAGACAGCGCTGAATCCAACCCACACTGCGCCACAACTGCACCGGCCGGCGAGCGTGAAGTGTGCAGCGTATGCACTTCCTCTCGACACACGCTTCGCGATTGAATGTGAAGAGAACATGAGTTGGACAAATCAACCAGTACTCGTGCGCAGTATAAAGTTTCAATGCGCCCCCCAAACGCAACACGCCGGGTCCGCCCATCAAAGAGATATTGTGATAGTGAATGACATCGTAATCTTGTTCGAGCAATTGGCGCAGCTTTCGCGCGTAAACTGCGGGGCTGCCGAGCTGATGGGCAGCCAGGGCCGACAGTTTTGGCGCCGTCGTCTTCAGCTCGTAGCGGGTAACATTCGGATGATGCGAGAAAGTTTTCTCCGGCTCTTGCGGATGTTGCAGCCGATAAGCGTCCACCGAATGGATCACATCGACCGAGTGGCCGCGTTCCGCGAGTGCTTCGCTAAGCCGGTACACAAAAAGTGCGTCCCCGCCGAAGTGGTACGGCGGATAGAACGTGGTCACCATGCAGAACTTCAAGTTCTATCCGGCGCGGGCCGCCTCCTCCAAGATCGACATCATTTTGCAAGCTCCATTTTCCCAAGAAAATAATTTCGTGCGCTCTCGAGCCTTGCTACTGAGTTCATTCCGCAGTGATTCGTCGGCAAGCAACCGCTCAATGGCACCGGTAATTTCTCCTTCATTAGACGGGTCAAACAGCAGACCGGCTTCCCCGACGACCTCGGGTAACGAACCCCGGTTACTCGCTGCAACCGGCAGTCTGCAAGCCATTGCTTCAATTACCGGCAGCCCGAAACCTTCGTTTAAAGAAGGAAGCACGAGCATCGTCGCGAGGTTGTAAAGTGTAACCAAGTCTTTATCTGGGACGAAACCCGTAAAGGTGACGCGCTCGACAATGTCCAGGTTGCGCGAGAGTTCCAGGACTTCCTTATATGAACTGAAGAAGCTATCACCCGAATAGTCCCCTGCCAGAACGAGGTGCCAGGGTTGTCTTACCCGCCCGGTCGCGCGCAAAAGCCGTTCCAAATTCTTATGCGGACTAATCCCGCCCACATAGAGAATGAGCGGTACGTTGATTGGCAAACTATATCGCCTGAGAACGGCTGCGGCAGATTCTCTCACATCAATGGGCTGGAAACACGCTGCCGGCCCTTCTGAGATTATGTCGATAGAGCTAACTGACCGCCGAAAAACTGTCGCCAATTGCGTGCGCGCGTTTTGAGAGACCGTGGGATGCTCCTCGGCAATCGCGTCATGGAAAACAACAACGGTAGGGGTCTTGCAAAATAGCGGATAGAAGGAGTAACTCGTTGGAAACAAAAACACATCGAAGTCGCATCGCGACACTGCGCGACTCAGCTTCCAAAGGTCCGCCGGACTGCGGGAACTATCGGCCGACGCGGCTTGAGTCGGTTGCTCGCGGGTCTGAACGATCTCGACTTGTGCTCCTGCCGGAAAGTCACAGTCCGCTGCTGTGTGTTGGTCCGCCACGAGGATGAATTGGTGGTGCGGATGCTCGGCGACCATCGTCGTGACCAACATGCGAGTGAAGCGGCCGTAGCCACGGCGGTTCGCCCACGTGCACGCGTCAATCCCGATGCGCATTGTTACTCTTGGGTTGCCGGCTCGGAGACTCTATGGCCGGTCGCCTGCGCGTAACTTTTCGCTTCGCCCGCCGACCATGCACCGAGTAGCAGCAGTAAATAAGGCAACGCGCGGATGATCTGAAGTAACTGCGCGGGCCGTCGCGCAAAAGTGAGCCGGATAATTCGAAGCAGCAACACCAGCGGCACCGCCGGCGCCGCGATCACCCAAAGCCGCCGCGCGAGCGGGCCGGATTGCGCTTTTCGAAAGTTTCCAAAGTGAATGCCGCCGATGAAAAGGTGCTCCATCGCCTCACGCATCGGCATACGGAGGCGGCTCGTGACGCATGCTTTGGGAAGCATGTAAAGTTTGTGTCCAGCGTTGCCGAGAACGGCATTGACGTCGGTCTCATAAAAGACGGATTGCCAAACTTGACGACAGCTCAGCAGCGTCTCGCGGTCGTAAGCGATATTCACTCCGGATAAGATCGATGTGTTGCCAGGCGGTATCGGCGGCATGTAGATGCCGTATTCGGCGAAATAGAGCGCCCAATCATAAGACTTGGATTCGGCGTCGTTCTCAATTGGGCCGCCGCAGATCTTAGCGCCCGCCGAATGCGCGTCGAGGATTGCTTGTGCCCAGCCGGCGCAGACCGCGGAGTGATCTTCGAGCATCGCAATCAATCTGCCGCGCGTTTCATGGACTCCCAAAGTCCGGAGCAAAAATACGCTCGCATCGGCGGGGCCGCGCACAAATCGAACGCCAGGAAAACCGCTTGCTAGCACAGCGGCAAGGTCGGAGATGCCGCGGAAAGCGACGATCACTTCCGCTCCACCCGCCTGCGGCATGAGACTTTGCAAGCAGCGGATTAGAGCTTTCTTTCCCGACCACGACGCAATCACGACCGAAAGCCGCGGCTGCGTTTCGCGAATTTCCATGTTCATTCTACGCGAGCGAGGCTGTCGCCTGGCCCGAGCAGCGCGCCGACTGCTTCGCCCCAAGCCCAGCTCGCCAAAAACATACCGATGATTGGAGTGGCCAGGAGAAATTCTTTCCGGCGTCTCTGCTTCCGCCACACTGTCGTGGCCATGCGCCACAAGAGCAAAAACGGAAGTGCCGGCGTGGCGCAAGCATAGGCTAACCGGCGCGAGAGCGGCACGGCTCTCATGCGCATGGCCGCGAACGAGCGCGAATAGTGGTAACGTTGTGACATAAAGTAGCCGAAGCCGAATTCCTTCTTGTGCGAGACAGTCATCGCCGGGTCACAGAAGAACGCAACGCCCTGTTCTTTCAAGCGCTGGTGGAGAAACGATTCCCAGACTTCTTTTCGCAACTCCGGTCCGAGACGCTCCAGCACCAGCCGATCGTAAACCGCGCAATTACCAGGAATCTCCGGCACCACTCCGCTCGCGACGGGTGGCATAAAGCGTGAGTACTCGCAGAAAAATACTGCCCAATCGATCAAACGCTCGACGCTTCCATTTTCGACTCCGCTGCCGATCGCCTGGTAGCCGGCTTGGTGCGCTCGCGCGATCGCTTCGAACCAGCCAGGTGGAACATTGCAATGATCTTCCAGGATCGCGATCAACCGGCCGTGTGCTGTACTCATCCCGAGCGCGCGCAGTTTGGGGATCGATTCGCAACCCTCGACCGGAATCAAGCGAATCTCGGGCTGCGAGAAGCGGCGACGAATTTCGTCGCGTGTTTTCTCACCGCAGCGGTCCACCACCAGGACCTCGTAACGAATGTCGCTCTGCTGCTTGGTTAGCGCTTCAAGACATTCACCAATGGACGGCATTCCGTTAACAGAAGCGATTACGACAGAAATCAGCGGACCGTTGAGCGATGGCGCGGGAGCATTCATACCCGAAGACGCTTCTGAGTGGAGGGCGATAACGTCTCCTTTGCTCCCGGATTGATGTACCCGCACGCTTCGCCGAGCGCCCAGAAAACAATGAATAGCAGCAATGGCGGCAGCGACCTTAGAAATGGTCCGATATAGGACGGCTTCCCGATCAGGCGCCGAAGGATTTTTGCCAGTAGCATCACGGGAATCAGCGGCGCCGCCACGAAGCCTGCCAGCCGGAATATCCACGGTTTGCCGCGCATCCGATCGCGGCCGAAATGTCTGCCGTGGCTGAACCGTTGCGCACAAAAGCGACGAATTCCAAACGACGCTCTTTGCGTGGCCCGAATCCCGGGAACAAACGCCAGGCTCCGGCCGGAGGCGAGCAGGAACCTGTGAAACTCCGGTTCCCAGAATCCATCGCCGATCGATTCCCAATGCGCCGCGATCGTCTCGCGTTTATAAGACGCATTGTCACCGGCGATGTCGGTCACTGTCTGCTCATGTTCATATTCGAAGTATTTGCTGTAACGCAAAAAGTAAGTCGCCCAATCAACGGTACTGCCGCCGCGCGGCGGATCGATGGGCCCGCCGATTCCTGCTGAATCCAGTCGTTGATGCGCTTGTCTAATTTGTTCCAGCCAGTCCGGAGCTGGCACAAAATGTCCAATCGTAATCGCCACAACTTCGCCGCGAGCCGCGGCCATGCCTTTCGACCACAGATTTGGAATCAGCGCATTGGCCGCTGGATCCGCCCATTGCACCCAGTCAAAGCGCCTTACCAGCTCAGCTGGCGGCTGGGTAGTGAGGACGGCGATAACCTGCATCTGCTCGTCTCGCTGCGCCTCCAGCGCGCCAAGGCAGTTTGATAATCCGGTGGCATCAGGCCAGGCCGCGATTACAACTGAAACTCTCAAACTGGAATTCGTCATCGATCCGATATCAAACGAAGAACCGCCACGAGAGAAAGTCGTTCCGAAGAAAGGCCATCACTCTCGCAAGTCGGCAACCCTCAACCGACCTATTGTAGAACAGCAAACTTTGGAATGATACGCTTTCCCTGACTGCCTTCCCATACCAGGTAGGCGCGCTTGTCATCAGGCGATGCGACCAGTGCGGGATATCCGCCCGGAATACGTTGGCTTTCCCCTTCGTGCATATCTTTGATCACAAGCGTTGCGCCATCCTGCCAGACTGCCAGAGTTCGCCCGTTGACGCGCGTCAGGACCGGTTGAGCGCCGTTACCAAGTTTCATTTCTGGGAAAGTTGGAGTTGTCAGCAGAATTTCATTCTGGCGCCGCCAGATAGCAAAAGTCCCCACATTCGCTACGGCAATGATTCCGCCGCCATCCATCGGGCATGCTTTGAGCGGCCAGCTGCGTGCGCCAATCTTAGTAGCGGGAGAAAACCGATCGCCACGATCCGTGCTCTCCGCGACATAGAAATCGCGATTACCGCCGAGCCAGTTGCGCCACATCACCACCAGCTTGTTCTTTCCGTCGGAAGCGACCGACGGATGACAGCACTCACAGACAGTTTTGTCCGGTGAATCGTATATCTTTATGTTCTCGCTCCAATTCTTCACCTCCGGACCCAGCCTTGATCCTTCGACCTGAGCGCCTCTGTTTCGCGAGTCGAGCCAGACCGCATAAAAACTGCCGTCAGGCAAAGCTGTAACATTGTGCAATCCTTCGGAGGCAGCGCCGGGCTTGTCGTTGACCCTGTTGGCCGGAGACCAGGTCTTGCCCATGTCCTCTGATATGAATGAAAACAAATCTGCGCCAGGTGCGGTAACAACAATCCGTTTGTCTGTGGCCGCAACCCGAGGCCCGCGCCGCATGCCGACCATCAGGCCGGTTAGATCCGCTATCTTCTGGGGCGTTGAGAAACTTCTGCCTTCGTCCGTGGATTGCACCGAATAAATCGAATTATCCCTAGCGAATACCACGACGATCATTCCGGCGAGCGTGACAGTCACCTGAGGCTGTCTGCCCTCACCAAAACTATCCGGAACTAAATTCTTAACTGCTATTGGCTCGGCTCGGAGGAAGCCGATTGGAAGCAGAGCGAGAGCGAGGATCGCACATATTAATCCGCTCCTAATAGCCCACGAAGTTTTCATTTAGATCTGTTATAGCTGGCGTACATCGTCTTTTGAGGCACGCCACGCAACCGAAACGGTGAGCTTGCTTCTTAAAGGGTTGCGAGCATAGAACAGCGTTTCACGAACTAATTTTGCCAAGTCAGGGGAACTGCCGTCTGCGGGCGAACCAACGGCCATTTCGAAAGGAGGGAAAACATCCTCACACTCATCGCATCGATAATGCGACCTGGATGCGTGAAAGTAGAGTCAACTCAATTGTCGACCTCGACAAGCGCAGAATATTAACAGATTCGGGGAAGTTGTCCACAACGCGAGTTCCGCCGGCGCGGCGGATCGGCAGCGCGATCGTAAGCCCAAACCGGCGTTGTCCTGCTGGTCGTGCTCTTGCTCACCTATGTTCTGGTGCTTTTTTCCGATGCCATCCTGCGGATCATCGGCCGTCAGGGCGACATAGGTGGGGAGACCCGAGAGGGCGAGAGAGCGGGAAGCGAAAGAGTCAATTTGTGCTCGCGCTTAAGAGGGAAGAAACGTCACTGTTCCTGACTTGATGTGTGGGAGCAACG
>WNGK01001741.1_pt1 | contig 23568 bp, 16 predicted proteins | sample 5400601 | NCBI WGS metagenome assembly WNGK01 (sample SAMN13153376, study PRJNA577476) | soil metagenome | isolation source: 60 cm soil or saprolite under Garry oak tree replicate 1 | place: USA:California | collected 2016-06-15
GACACCAAGACGCGCGCTTACTTTGCTCACTACTTGTCCGCGCATGAGTGGATCGCGCACACGCGACACGGTCTCGGCGAGGCTTCTGGCGAGCTGCATCTTAGCGCCTAACGACGCGAGATCGACATCGGCCGCCTCGCGCTCGATCCAATAATCGAAAAAATCGCGCGCGCCGGTAATGCGGCTTTCAAAGCCCTCTTTCCCTTCGCGCCGGATCAGCGAGTCAGGATCTTCGTCCACCGGCATCTCCGCCACGCCCACAATCAAGTCGTTCTGGAACAGTGCATCGAGCGAACGTTCGGCGGCTTTCTGGCCGGCTGCGTCGGCGTCAAAGCAAAGGATAACTTCGTTGACGAAGCGCTTCAGGACACGCGCCTGGCTCTCGGTAAATGCGGTCCCCTGTGGCGCCACCACATTGGTAATGCCGGCTTCAAACAGACTGATCAAATCGAGCTGCCCTTCGCACACAATCGCGCAGTTGGCCTCGATTAGAGCGCGCTTGGTTTTGTGCAGACCAAAAAGCACTCTGCCCTTCCGAAAAAGCGGCGTCTCCGGCGAATTCAAGTACTTCGCCGCTTCCTCTTCTTCTTTCAAAAGCCGGCCGCTAAATGCGATCACTTCGCCGAGGTCGTTGCAGATTGGAAATATGATCCGTCCGCGAAAGCGATCATATGATCGTTGGCCCGGCGCCCTATCGGCATCCTCTTTGGACTTAACTAGACCGCTCGTGATAAGAATCTTCTGGTCATAGCCGCGTCCGCGCGCCCAACTGCCAAACGTATCCCATTCGCCCGGTGCGTAGCCAAGTTGCCAGCGTTTCGCGATTTCCGCTGTGACCCCACGCGCTCTTAAATATTTTCGAGCCGCTTCGCCGACCTGGCGTTTGATCAGATTCTCATTGAACCATTCTGCAGCTTCAGCGTGCAAATGCAGAAGACGCTGGCGCAATTCACTTTGCCGGCCCTCATCGGTCCTACTCCCGTGGGATTCTTCAACAACAGTAATTCCGGCGCGCGCTGCGAGTTTGCGCACGGCAGATGGAAAATCGAGGTGTTCGTAATCCATCACAAATCGGAAGAGGCTCCCGCCTGCGCCGCAGCCGAAGCAATGAAACGTCTGCCGAGTCGGGCTCACTATGAATGATGGTGTTTTCTCCTGATGAAACGGGCAAAGCGCTTTAAAATTTGCTCCTGCGCGTGTGAGAGGAAAATATGTGCCGATTACTTCCACGACGTCGTTCGCGGCGGCGATTTGCTCGATAGTTTCCGGAGGGATCGATCCCATGTGCGCTCGATTTTTCGCTCGTTTGGTTTTGCAACCGATGCCAAACTTACGCAGTGTGGCTCCGTTTTCCAAACGCCAATGAATAGGTGTTGGGAGCGCTGGAGCAATGGAATGAGTTCGCTTTTCCACGACTCCACCACTCCATTACTCCGTCAGCTCGCGTCGGCGAAAAAGATGTGCATGCGTGCAATCTGTATTGCAGCTGCACTGTTTTCGTTGCTTCCAGCAACTGCGTACGCCCGCGACGCCATCCACAAGGGAGACGTGGTCGTGGTGCCGTTGCGCGGCGAAGTTTCGGAGTCTCTTCTCATGTTCCTGCGGCGTGCGGTGAAAACGGCCCAGAGCAACGGTGCCTCCGCCATCGTTTTTGAGATGGACACCTATGGCGGCCGGCTCGACTCGGCAGCCGAGATTGCCAATGCGCTCAATTACCTAACAATCCCAACTTACACATTCATCAACTCAAACGCTGGCTCAGCCGGTTCGCTTATTGCGCTGGCGACGCAGCATATTTACATGGCCCCGGTAAGCGCAATCGGCGCTGCCACGCCCATTCTTTCTACCGGTGAAGACCTTCCCGCGACAGCAAAGGAGAAAACAATCTCCTACTGGTCCGCGATGCTGCGCAGCACCGCCGCCAAAAACGGACATAATCCAGATGTCGCGGAAGCGTTCATGAATAGAGACAAAGAAGTCAAAATCGGCGACCGCGTCATCCATGCAAAAGGCGCGGTGCTCACTCTCAATGCGCAGGAGGCGACTGAGAAAATAGATGGCAAGCCGCTGCTGGCCGCTGGCGTTGCTGAATCAACCGTCGACCTTGTAAAAAAAGCAGGGCTCAAAGGCGAAATCGTTTCGATCGAGCCGAGTGGATTTGAGCAGCTCGCACTTTGGATCACTGCGCTCGCGCCGTTACTCCTTCTAATCGGGGTCATCGGCGCCTATCTCGAATTCAAAATCCCTGGCGCGAGTTGGCCTGATATCATCTCTGCAATCTGTTTTGCGCTCTTTTTTCTCGGCCATTATCTGGCCGGGCTCGCCGGATGGGAAGTCGTCGCGCTGTTTATCATCGGAATGGCGCTTGTTCTGATCGAAATTCTTTTCTTCGCGCATTCGACCATCGTCTTCGGCGTCGTCGGCGTTTTTCTCATACTCGCCTCGCTGCTCTGGGCAATGATCGACCGTTACCCTGGGCAAAACTTTTTCCCAAGCGGTAAAATGCTTGCCGTTCCGCTGCTTAACATGTTCATCGCGATTGTCGGCTCATTCATCGTGATCGCGCTTCTGGCGCGCTATCTCCCCCGAACGAGCATCTACCGCCGGTTCGCCTTGATCGATTCAAATCCGCCGGGGCCATCTCTGGCCGGAGCCCCGCGTCAATTTGTGACTGCGCTTGCGCTCACGCCGGGAACGCACGGAACCGCAGTCACCGTCTTGCGACCGAGCGGCAAAGCGCGCTTTGCCGATCGCGTGGTCGATGTTGTCACCGACGGCGAATTCATCGCGCCGGAAACGCCAGTTACCGTGGTCCAGAGCGATGGGATGCGGGTAGTCGTGAAAAAGTACGAGGCAGCATCCGTTTGACTGGGAAGACCTATAGGTCGTCCCGATTCGCCTCGATCAGCCGCCGGCGACTACTCGAACAAATTCGACGCGATCGCCTTCGGCTAATGCTCGCTCTCGCCATTCGTGTCGATGCACGGCGAGACCATTGTGCTCCACTAGAATGGATTCCGGCGGCAATTGGTAACGCGCTATTAGCTCCGCAATCGTTTTGGCTTCACGTGCATCCACTGTTTCTCCATTGAGCGAAATCCTCATGTGCTGCAAAGAGCCTGGTCCCAATCCTTCCAAACTGGCTCGAGCCCGCGACGGCGCAATACGGCCGCGATTTCGGTCGGCGAACGCTCGTCGCTGATCTCGAACTGGCCCGTCGCGCTTTCATCTTCTCCGTCCTGGTATTCTGGCGCGACTATGCGACCGCGCACTGTGCGATGCACATGGCCGCGGCCCTGGTGCGTGTAGCCGCCGGGCTCGGTATGGCTCCCCGCACTCATCGTCGTCACTCCGATCAAAGCGAGCGAGTCCCGCAGCGATGCATGCTCGCGCGTGCTCAGCACCACGCCAACCTGTGGGAAACTGATGCGCAATGCGCAAACCAGTTGCGCGAGTTCGCGGTCGCTCATCGAGAAAAGCGGACGAAATCCACCAGCTGCGGGACGCAACCGGGGCAGGCTTACACTGATTTGCGCCTGCCAGCAGTATTTAAATAAATATTCCAAATGTGCTGCCAGCGCGATCGCTTCATCCTGCCAACGCGACAAGCCAATGAGGGCGCCAATGCCGAGCCGGCGAAAACCGGCCGAGTAACCGCGCTCCGCGCAATCCAACCGAAAATTAAAGTCGCGCTTCGGTCCGGCCGTGTGCATTTCGGCATAGACGCCCCGATTGTATGTCTCCTGGTAAACAACCAATCCCTCTGCGCCGGTCTCCACAATCGGCAAATAATCTGCGGTGGTCATCGGCCCGACCTCGATCGAAATCGACGAAAAATCTGGCTGAAGTGCGCGGACGCATTCTGCGAGATAGCCGCGGCTGACAAATTTCGGGTGTTCGCCGGTGACAAGAAGAATTTGGCGAAAGCCTGCTCGCGACAAATGCCGTCCCTCGGCGATCACTTCCTCAACGCTGAGCGTCACGCGCAGAATCGGGTTGTCCCGCGAAAAACCACAATAACAGCAATTGTTAATGCATTCGTTGGAAAGATAGAGCGGCGCGAACAGGCGCATTGTCCGGCCGAAATTCTGCAGGGTGAGTGTACGCGACATTTGCGCCATCGCTTCGAGTTGCTGATCTGACTTAGGGGCGATCAGATGCTCGAAGCGACGGATCAACTCCGATTTGCGGAGAGCCAAATTGTCCAGGGTTTCGACGAACGACATCAACATAGTTTCGTGCGCACGCGAGCGTTCGCAAATCTCAATCGTCTCGATAAAACAGTGAAAAAAAAGCGGCGTTCGGGAAGTCCGAACGCCGCTTTAGCAAATATGATCGTGGATCTTTAGAAAGCGAAATTAATGCCGGTCCGCACCATGCCGAAGTTGTTGTCCGGACCATCCACCACGTTCCAGCTGAAATCACTGATCCAGCCGATATGCGGCGTAAACCGAACTTCCATACCGCCTCCGATTTGGGCGATCCCCCTCGCCTGGGAGTCGCTTTGTTCAGTCCGAATGATTCCGTCGTTCACCACAACATTTGTTCTTTCGCCACCGCCAAAGATGCCGCCGCCGCCACCAAAGACGTACGGCGAAAAACGGGTGCAGGGAATCGGGTAGCGCAAGGTCAACGTGCCTAACGCAGAACCCACCGCACGGCTCTCGTGCCCAGTATGGACGTCAAAGATGCCGTTATTAAGATCGATAAAGACATCCTCAAAGGCGCGCCTAGCATCCACCGCCCAGCCTTCGAGACCGACACCGAAGTAACGGTGGAAAAAGTATTTGACGTCAATGCCGCCGCCCCATGCATGGTCCGCTTCAAGATAGCGATCGTCCTGCCACTCGTTTGCTGTGAACACGTAAGTGCCCCACAATCCAACGTTAAACTCATTATCTGCATACCACTGCGGGCACGGCGGCGGCACCACCTGCTTCATTTCCTTTCCAGAATATGTTTCAGTTCCGGCAACCGCGACCGACGTCATTGCAGCGATGCATAACAGGCCCAACACTGATTTTCTCATCGTATTTCTCCTTTGGTTAAGTCTCTCCTCATAACTCTGAACTCCAAACACTCCTTTGGAGCATTCAAGGTAATAACGAAACTCATTATTCCCCTGGACGCTCCGAGTTTTGGGCAGGCCGCCAGAAATTGCAAGAACTTTTTACTGAAGCAAACGGCCCAGCTCAGGGGTTGAGTTCCGCCCCGGTATTTGCGTCGGTAATGATAAACTTTTCGTGGTGAAAAGTAGGATCGCCACGAAACATGAGTCGGCCCGCGTAACGACGCTCCAGTTCCACGAGCAATTCTTCATCTTCCTCTTTCAACCGTTTCAGAACATCCGGGTTTAAGATGACCCGGATTTCGTGAATGCTATCCTGATACTTGCGCATGACGGTATTGAGGGTCCGATGCAGTTCCACGCTCGTGGTCATGGAGGTTTTGACCACGCCGCGCCCACCGCAGTAGGGGCAATTTTCGTAGATGGTGTCGCTCAGGCTTTCCTGTGCTCTTTGGCGAGTCATCTCCATCAGACCGAGCTGCGAAATCGGAAGGACGTGCGTCCTGGCTTTGTCCCGTTTGAGCCGCTCCTTCATTAAATTGTAAACTGTCTGCTGATCTTTGCGGCTCTTCATGTCTATGAAATCGCCTATAATCAACCCGCCGATATTGCGTAACCGAAGCTGACGCGCGATTTCGTCCGCAGCCTCCAAGTTCGTCTGCAAAATTGTTTTCTCCACATCTCGCCCACCCTTGTTCCGGCCCGTATTCACATCAATCGCTACCAACGCTTCGGTCTCGTCGATCACAATATAACCGCCACACTTCAGCCAGACTTGCCGGTGAAAAGCGTCATCGATTTGCTTTTGCACGCCGTACGTTTCGAAAATGGGCATCGCACTATCGTAAAGATGGACCCGATTTCGCGCGCGCCGGGAAATCTGCCCAATCATTTCGACCATCCGCTCCGTTGACGCGCGGTCGTCGCAAACGACTTCGTCGATTTCTTCGGTGAGAAAATCGCGCACGGTTCGCTCAACCAAATCCGGCTCCTCAAAGAGGCGGCAGGGGGCAGGTTTCTCGCGAATGACCTGCTCGACTTTGGCCCATTGATCAAGGAGGAACCGAAGATCGCGCACAAAGTATCGTGCGCGCTGGCCTTCGCCTACTGTGCGGATGATGACTCCGATCCCTTCGGGAATATCCAGTTCACGCAGGATCTTGCGAAGTCGTTCGCGCTCCCTCTGGTTCTCGATCTTTCGCGAGATGCCACTACGGTCACTGAATGGCATCAACACCAGGTAGCGGCCGGCAAAACTGAGATTGGTCGTCACCCTGGGCCCTTTCGTACCGATGGGGCCTTTGGTTACCTGCACAATAACATCCGAGCCGACTGGGTAAATGCTCGGTATGTCTTTTACCGTAATCCGTTTTCGCGGCCGCTTGTTCGAGCGCCGATCGATTTCTTCAACGCCACTGTCGAGCGCGGCGGGAATCGCATCCCAAAAATGAAGGAACGCATTTTTTTCGAAGCCGATGTCAACGAACATCGCCTTCAATCCCATCTCGATGTTCCTGACTTTACCCTTGTAAACGCTGCCAACGATATTCCGCGAACTCTTGCGCTCGACGCTGTATTCCTCGAGCCGGCCATTCTCGAGCAAGGCCACCCGGGACTCGAGCTTTTCCACACTGAGTATGAGCTTGTTGCCGGTCTTGCGTGAGGAAAGACCCAAAATTTTTCTTACTTTGTCTATCATAAAACTGAAAAGGTTGGCCGATCAGAGGCGGTACTGCCGATACGTCCTGCAGCGATGGTTCTGATCGGAAGTTCATCATGTTCCACGCCGGCGGTTGGGCGGTGGCGGCGGTGGCGCAGGCGCCGGTTGGTGGTGTATTCCAAAGATCCGTTGGAAGAAATTTCGGGGAGCTGGCGTCGCAGCGGGGAGTGCGCGGGCCACAGCAGCGGTGCCTCGCCGCCGTACTTTCCCCTGAGAATCTGCTTCCGGTTCGACATCAGGCGATGCGTCCGAGCTTGCCATCTGCGCAGTGGCGTTTTGCGATTGGTCCGCAGTTTCTTCGTCCTCGCCTCCGAGATTTCCTCCGGCGTCGTGATAAGTCACTGCTTTGATCAATTGGAGCGGATTGGCCTTATGTGCGGGTGCGAGCCAGGCAACCTTCATGTCGAACTTTCCTTCATCCTGCGCGAGCGCGCGTTCGAGAATGCGTGTAGCGATCGGGCCCGCGACCTCGCCGCCGTGCCCAGAGGCGCCCTGCACCATCACTGCGACGACATACTTCGGATGATCAAATGGCGCGAAACACGTAAACCACGCCACGTTTTCTTCGTGGCCACGGTCGGTGGCCTGCGCAGTGCCGGTTTTTCCAGCCACCACAACGTCTTTCAAACGCGCTCTGCCACCGGTTCCTCCATCTTCGTTAACAACTTTCCAAAGGCCTTTGCGCACAAGGTCAATTTTGTCAGGTGAGATTTCCTGACGTAAGTCCGTTCGCACTCGTGGCGTCTGAGGCACTGCGACATTGCCATGCTCGTCCAGCACAGGAGAGCCGTCTTGGTTCAAAATTCGATCCACCAGCCGTGGGTAATAGCACACGCCGCCGTTTGCGATCGTCGCGTAGGCCATCGTCAATTGCAGAGGCGAAACAAGCGTGTAGCCCTGGCCGATCGAAACATTGGCCGTTTGCGCCTGCGACCACCTCTCCTGCGGATGGTGAATTTGCATCCACTCAGGCCCCGGCATATTGCCGGTTTGTTCACCTGACAGTTGCAGGCCCGATTCTTCGCCGATTCCCAACATCTTGCCAACAGCGTCAATCGACTGAATGCCAGCCGCGTTTCCGTACTGGTAGAAAAACGAGTCGCATGACACCTTGATTGCATCGGCGAGTCCGATGGTCCCGTGCGTATAATGTTTTTCGGCTACCCAGCAGCGGAAAAAGTGATCGCCGTAACTCACACCGCCACCGCAGCTGTATTTGGCGCCCGCGAGATTTTTCGCGCCGCGCAGACCGGCGAGCGACGTGATGAGCTTGAATGTTGATCCTGGTGGCAAGCAGCTAATCGCACGATTGACCAAGGGATCGCCCTCGTCTTTCTGCAGTGCCTTCCAATCCTTCGCCTTGATACTCGGGATAAAAGTATTCGGATCGAATGATGGCACAGAAGCCATCGCCAGAATGTTGCCATTATTCGGATCAATCACTACCGCTCCGGCGCGGCTCACGGCGCGCAGGGCTTCCTCTGTAATCGCCTGAATGCGCGCGTCGAGCGTTAGGAAAACGTTGGCTCCTTGTTGCGGGGGATCTTCGCGCAGCACACCCTCGATTGTTCCCTTGGCATTCTTGCGCAAATAACGCACTCCAGGTTTCCCGCGCAGATATTCATCCATCGATTTTTCGACGTTAGATTTCCCTTCCACGTCCTGCTGGTAAAACGTGAATTTCTTTGCATCCTCCTTATCCATGTCGTCCGGCATACCGACATAGCCAAGAAGATGCGCGGCGAGCGCGCCGTAAATATAAGAACGCACTGGTTTGATCGCGATATCCACTCCCGGTAATCCCACATCGTGCTCTGAAAATTTCGCCATGGTGGGGAAATCGATGTCCTTGATATAGGAAAAGGGAACTTCGGTGTCGTTGCGATAGTGTCGCTGCAGCTTGGAGGCATTGTAATCGCGCGCCAAATCGAGGTCGTTAAGACGCGGCACGATGCCATCATTGACAATTTTGATGATGTCCGGCTCCTTCTGATCCTTCGGCATGCCATTGATGATAGCTCGATAGTCAGTCAAGGGCGGCGAACCAAAGCGTTCGCGATAGCCTTTGACCATTTCCGGCAAATAAAAATCGACCTCATAGCTGCCCCGATTTTGCACAAGGGCCAGTCCGTTGCGGTCTTTGATCTCGCCGCGCACCGAGGGGATGCGCACAGTCGCTTGAGAGCTGCCGCGAAGTTGGGCGGTCCATTCCGAGCCATGCGCTACTTGTATCCACCAAAGCTTGAGACCGAGAGCGCCCATGCCCATCAGCATCAGGAGCGAAAGAAATTGAATCCGCATACGCGAATTCATTCGGCGTTTGCTCATTCGAATCGGCCCCTTTCAGGAAGATATGAATACGCGCTGACCCGGCCCATCCATTGCAAGAACCAAAACAGGATCGGCGCTATCGCCATGGCAATGAGACCAGGCCCACCAATTTGCCACCAAATTTCACGGGTGAAAACAAGAGAGCCGCGGCGGAACGTGATCATGAGATATTGCGCCAAAACTATCAACGAGGTGCAGACACCGCTCAGGATACAATGCACTTCCCAGCGGCCGCGGGCAAAGAGCGGTCTCAGGCCATGCATCAATCCTGCCAGCACACCGTAAAGCAGTATCGACGATCCGGCCGAGATTTCAACTTTCCCGCCAATGATCTGCACAGTGAGCGCATCCAGCAGGATCCCGGCGTACAAGGCGAGTGCGAGCATGAGCGGAAAGGGCAACGCCATTGCTCCATAGAAAACAATCACGGGGACAATGTAGACGTGCGCGTTGTAGAGCCAGGGCAACGCTGGGATGAAAAACTCCGCGATCTGTGCAATCAGCACCAGGGCCATCAGAAGAAAAAAGAATATCATTTTCGGCCAGTTACCACGAACACGTCTTCCAGATGCGAGAGATCGACCGCCGGAGTGAGCTGCGCTTGTCCGTCCAGCTCCCGCACCCGGAAAGTTTTCGCTACTCCGATGAGCAAGCCAGAAGGAAAAACACCGCCCACTCCCGAGGTATAAACTTTCTGCCCGGGCTTGAGGTCAGCTTGTTTCGACAAAAAATTCAGGTTCAAGACTGGATTTAGTCCCGAAACCACACGCTCGCCAGACACGATGCCTTGCTCACGACTGCCTTCAATCGACGCCGCGACTTTGCAATTTTCATCGGAAATCAAGAGCACGACCGAGATGCTATCGCTCACGGTCGTTACTTTTCCCACCAGGCCTACGTCCGTTGCCACGGGCATGTCCGTTTCGATGCCGTCCCTGTTGCCACGGTTGATGGAGACCGTTCGCCACCAAGTCGAGGAATCGCGCGTCACAACTTCTGCGGCGATTAATTTAAAGACCGATCGCTCACGATAATTGAGAGCGTGACGCAACCGATTCACCTCATGCTCGGCATCGCGCAGGCCTTGGTTGGTTGCTCTCAAAGCTCGATTTTCTACCTGCAGCGCGGCATTTTCGCGCTCTAGTTGCTCGAGCGACCTCAACCCGGTGCGCACCGACGTAATTTGTTTTTGCAATCCCGAACCGCCGGTCAAAAACGGTGCAATCAATTGGTATACACCGGCCTTAAATTTGCGTGTGCTATCCGGGCCAAAGCTGAGAAAATATCCTAGAATGGCGCCGAAAATCAGCAGCGCGATGATGTTTGTGCGGCTCATCGTTTCAAGCAGGGGCGATCTGCAAATCGCCCCGGCGGTGGTTGGAAAACCGCCGCTTCTTGCCTATCGCCACTGCCGATCTGCCGAGGCCACTTGACGCAAGAATTTAAGTTCATTGAGGCATTTGCCAGTCCCCTCGGCTACTGCGCTGAGTGGATCTTCAGCAACATGGACAGGCAAACCTGTTTCCTCGCTCAAAAGCTTGTCAAAGCCCCGCAGCAAGGCGCCTCCGCCTGCCAGCACCAGACCTCGATCGACGAGATCCGCCGAAAGCTCGGGCGGACAGCGCTCCAGGGTGATACGCACGGAATCGACAATCGTCGAGATCGGTTCAAGCAACGCTTCGCGCACTTCCTGAGAAGTAATCATGAGCGTCTTAGGTAAACCCGCGACCAGATCGCGCCCCTTAACTTCTACGCTCGTTTCCTTTTCACTTGGATAGGCCGAGCCGATCTTGATTTTGATCTCCTCGGCCGTGCGTTCGCCGACCATCAAATTGTAAGCGCGTTTCATATACTGAACGATCGCTTCATCCAACTCATCGCCTGCGACACGCACGCTGCGGCTAAACACAATTCCAGAAAGCGAGATAAGCGCGACTTCCGTGGTGCCGCCGCCGATGTCGATGATCATGTTGCCAGCGGGATCCTGCACTGGAAGTCCCACTCCGATTGCCGCTGCCATTGGCTCTTCGATCAAGTAAACTTCCCGCGCGCCAGCATGCGTCGCCGATTCACGCACCGCGCGCTTTTCCACTTCCGTAATTCCAGATGGCACCGCGATAACGACCCGCGGTCTGGCGCGCACTCTGCGATTATGCACTTTCGTGATGAAATGTCGTAACATCGCCTCTGTTACTTCGAAGTCGGCAATGACGCCATCCTTGAGCGGACGCACCGCGACAATGTTTGCCGGTGTGCGGCCAAGCATGCGCTTGGCTTCGTCACCTACCGCCAGCACTCTGTTCGTGCCGGCTTGCACCGCCACGACCGATGGCTCGCGCAAAACAATCCCTTGGTCCTTTACGTAAACAAGAGTGTTCGCGGTGCCCAGATCGATCCCGATGTCGCTGGATAACCAGCCGAAAAGTCCATTGAACATGAATTATTATTAGCAGCACTTTCCAGTCCGATGGAAGCGCGTTCACCGCCCGAGGCGGCCCTTCCGCGAGCGCGATTCGGCCGGCTGAAACGCGGTAACATGAAACGGCGCAGCGTGTCGTCAAGCGCATATTATTGACATGCGGGAAACATCGAGTGGCCAATTGTATATGAATACAGACTTCTGAATTCGATATTGGACGTTGGACGTTGGACGTTGGACGTTGGCTTCAATGCAAAGAATCATCGTCGCCCCGTCCATACTTGCCGCCGATTTCTCGCGACTCGCTGAGGAAATCCATCGCGTCGAAGCCGCCGGCGCGGATTGGATTCATTGCGACATCATGGATGGACATTTCGTCGATAACATTTCTTTCGGGCCGGAGATTGTCGGCGTCGTGCGCAAAGAAACAAGTCTGCCTCTCGATGTGCATTTGATGATCCAAACTCCCGATCACTATGCGCCGCGCTTTGTTAAAGCAGGCGCCAATTCGATTACGATACATGTAGAGCCGGAAGCGAATCACGATGTCGGGAAAACTTTGCGCGCGATCCGACGCGCCGGCTGCCGCCCTGGCCTTTCATTGAATCCCGCGACTCCATTTGAATCCGTTGAGCCTTTCCTCGATACGATCGAGATCTTGCTCGTCATGACGGTTCATCCCGGTTTTGGCGGGCAATCGTTCCGGCCGGAAATTATGGAGAAAGTGAAACGCGCAGCGGAATGGAACAAATCGCATAAGCGCAAGATCGACATCGAAGTGGACGGCGGCATCACCGCCGAGACCGCGCGAGTGTCAATCCAAAACGGCGCAAACGTACTCGTCGCTGGCACGTCAATTTTCCGCGCGAAAGATTATGGCAAAGCGATTCGCGACTTGCGCGGCGGCCTGACGCGTGCCATGCGGACTGAGAGGCATCGACAATCTGCGAAGATGTGTCATCCCGAGCTGAGCGAGGGACCTCATAGTTGAAGCGCAGACCTTCAATTTAGTAAGTATGATCGATCAGCTTACGCGAGATCCTTCATTTCGTTCAAGGACGACTGCGCACGAAGTGTTGATGACGGCAGCCCAAATGCGTGTCATCCCGAGCTGCGCAGACGGCGAGGGACCTCACAAAAACGATGAAGCCTATTTCATCTATATGGTGAGCAACCGGAGTCGAGTCGTTCTTGGCCTCGAGACAAGAAAAATGATCTCGTGCGGACGCTTAATCTAACGTGCGAAGATTTGGGAGAAAAGTTATTCAGGGATCGTAGGTGAGGTCCCTCGCCGTCTGCGCGACTCGTGATGACCACGCGTGGATGTCTTTGATCTCAGTGTCCTACCCCGCCACGACCGGTCGCGCTTCTTCGGTCGTTTCAGCCATCACTTCATCGGTTTGCGTGACACGCACGACTTCTTCGATGGTCGTTTTGCCTTGGGAGACGCGTCGCCAGCCGTCCTGCCGCAGCGTCTCCATCCCTTCCGCAATGGCACATTGTTTGAGTTCGCCACCATCGCACTTCCGCATGACTTGCTTTCTCAAGGGTTCACTTACCAGACAAATCTCATAAATTGCCGCGCGACCCTGATAGCCGGTCTGACGGCATTGATCGCAGCCAGCGCCGCGCTGGAAGCGGGTGCCGAGTTCTTTCACGGGAAACCCGATCTCTGCGAGGTATTCGCGGGGATAGTCAACCAATTGCCCGCAGTCTGGACAAATCGTACGCACGAGCCGTTGTGCGATAAACGATTTCACCACCGAGGCGAGCAGGAACGGTTCCACATCCATGTCGAGCAGGCGCGTAATACCGCCGACGGCATCGTTCGTGTGGAGCGTGCTGAAAACTAGGTGACCCGTCATTGCGGCGCGAATCGCGATGTCTGCGGTTTCGATGTCGCGAATTTCGCCAACCATAACGACGTTTGGGTCCTGCCGCAAAATGTGACGGAGACCTTTGGCAAATGTGAGATCGATCTCTGGTTTAACGTCGATTTGGGAAACGCCAGGCAACCGATATTCCACCGGCTCTTCGATGGTGATAATGCGCCGTTGCACGGAATTGATGCTGGTTAAGAAGCAATAAAGCGAAGTTGATTTTCCACAGCCAGTCGGGCCCGTGAGAAGAATGATTCCGTTCGGCTGCGCGAGCAGATGGCGAATCATCTTCTCCTGTTTCTCGCTCAAATCGAGCCGATCGAAGCCAAACTGTTGTTCGCCGCGGCTGAGCAATCGCAGACTGATCGACTCGCCGTTGACCGTGGGAATGGTCGAAACGCGCACGTCAATGTTTTGATTGCTCGCCTGCAAATTCATGCGTCCATCCTGAGGTAACCGGCGTTCGGCGATGTCCATGTGCGACATCACTTTCAGGCGCGAAATAATGGCCGATTGCAAGACCCGCAATTGCGGCGGCACAGCGACTTCGTGCAAAATTCCGTCGATCCGATACCGAATCCGCAAATCATTTTCCAGCGGCTCAACGTGGATATCCGTGGCGCGCTCCAGAATCGCCTCGCGAATGATCTGGTTTACGAATTTCACCACAGACGCCTCGGGATCGTCGGAGTTTAGCTCGATGGCGGTTTCGGTATCCTGAAACACCTCGAAGGCACGGTTGGTCTTGAGGATTTCATCGAAAGTTTCCGCGCCGACGCCGTAGAGTGTTTTCATCGCACGCAAGAGTTGCGCGCGCGGCACCAGCACCCATTCGGCTGGCTTTTTCAAAAGCTGCGCCGCGAGCTGGCGCCCAAGAGAATTGAAAAGATCGTAGGTCGCCAGCACGATCGAATTTTCCTTCACCTCGATAGGCAGAATGTGATGTTGAAAAACAAAACGGCTCGGTAAGACCGATAACGTCTCCCGATCGATCTTTTTCGCCTCGATGGAGACAACCGGCACGCGGAAGAAATTCCCGATCGCGCCGAGGAAGCGTTGCTCGTCGACCTTGCCGGAATCGAGCACCTGTCCAACCCACGAACCGCCGTTGAGGTTCGACGCCAATTGTGCCGCCTCCTCGGTCGAAGCCACGCCGCTTTCCAGCAGCAGGTTAATTAGCGATTGACTGACAGCAGAGCTCATTCAGAAAACTCAGGGCATGTGTAATGCTCGCCGCACGGGATCAGTAAGCGTGCCGGTGACACGCATTGAATAGTGCTTCTGAAGCCGCGCGATGGCGTCGGCCACTTCTGGGGTAAACACGCCGTCAATAGGGCCGCAATAATAGCCCAGCCTCCGCAACGCTGTTTGCATCGAGCCCACATAACCCGGTTGCACAATCAGTTGTTCGGGGGCCTTGAAATAGTAACACCAGCGCCAACGATATCTCGGCGCGAAGTCTGTGGCGTTCACATCACGGCCCTGATGGAGCAGCCCGTACTCGTCTCGTTGAGCCAATGGATCGGTCGAACGAAAAACATCGATAATATCGTACTCGTCGGCGCGCCCGATGGTTGCGCCCAGGCAGAGGATCAAAGCGAGAACTATGCGTTTCATAAGGTGAGTTTACTACATATCTTTCGCCGCTGGAATATCAGGCGGTGGTAGGGTTAACTGTTTGCCCTTCTCCAGCTTCGGGCAATCCGGGCAATCGTCCTGGTCCAGTTCTGGGCCGAAGTGCATTCTATCTTCCGATTTTTGACGCAACCGATAAAGATCCAGCTTCGTTAGCGTCACCTCCGGGCGCATGAGAATGACCAGCTCGGTGCGCATCTTGTTGGATGTCGTACTGCGGAAAAGCGCGCCGACATATGGAATACGCGAGAGATAAGGAATGCCGCTGTAATTTTTTGTCTTGTTGTCTTCAATCAACCCGCCAAGGACAATGGTTGATCCATTTGCCGCGGAAACATTCGTCCGGATGTAGCGCGTAGCGATATTTGGGATGTCGTTGCCGCTTATGCGCGTCGTGCCGGCGAGACTGTCCAGCTTCTGTAAGATGTCGAGCGAGACTTCCTTCTCGGAATTAATCAGCGGCACCACCTCCAGTTGCAATGCGACTTTTTTGAACTCGATGCTCGATGAGACCGACGCTACAGTATTTACAGTAGTCGCATTCGACAGGGTATTTACGGGAACTGGAATCTCCGTGCCTGACGCGATGATGGCCTTTTTGTTGTTACTCGTGAAAACGGTCGGCCGCGAAATCACTTTGAACCGGCCGGTGGACTCAAGCAGATGCACAATCGCGGCGAACGCATTGCCAGCTGCGACATAAATATTCGTGCCGCTCCCTACATTCTGAATAATTTGACTGAAGTTGATCAGGTTGGAAGGATCGACAATAGTCGATAAAATAGGAGCTGCTGTTCCGGTTGTCACGGGTGCGGCACTGGGTACAGGGAGCACCACACCGGTATTGCGCGAGATGCCCACCAGTCTGTTGTGGTACTTTGCGAAGTAATCAGCGCCGAATTCCTCGTTGTTGGTGAGTGTCAACTGGCCGATAACCGTGCTCAGCGCCACTTGCGGCGCTTTCACGTCCATTTCATCCAGAATCTTTTCCACCTTCACCACCACCTCGCGGTTGCCAAGAACGATAATCGAGTTCGCGCGTTGATCGGCGATGAGCTTGGAGTTTCCGACCGTGACCGCTTTGGGCACGGTGTCCACTGGCTGCGTGGAAAGCTCCTCGGAAACATTGAGCGTGCTTCCAGTTGCGGTGCTCGAAACGCCCGAAGTGCCCGTAACACCGGGCGCATTCCCACCGTATCCAGTTGTGCCTCGTGGTTGCTGCGGCTGAGGGCTTGCACCAGGCCCGCCGCCGCCAGCTGCCGCCGCGCCAGCCGCCGCCTCTGTGCCTGGTTCGGTCAAGGCCTGCACCAATACCGGCAGAACGTCGCCGGCGGAAATGTATCTCAATGACCGGGTGATCGGCTTTGCGAACTCAACGTTGGCATCAAATTCATGGATCAGTTGACGGATGAAGGGCATGTTGATCGGCCGCGTCACCACGTGAATGCGGTTGGTGCGGACGTCGGGAGTAAGTTTGATTTTACCCAAGATCACCGCTTCTTCAGATAGAAGGGCCGTTCCGCCAACCCCGGTTTCAACCGGCACAGGTTGCGGGACGGCCGCAGGAATTTTCACGCTGCGGACGCCAGGCTGGCTCGGCGATTCGGTGCCCTTTTCGAAAATGTCCTTGAGCATGTCACACACCTTGGTCGCATCGGCGCGCTCCAGTTTAACGAACTCGCTCACCACTTCCGCCGGCGCCACATCCACTTGCTGGATCACGCTCGCAAGCTGCCGAATGATGTCGGCATTCTGTGTCACCAGAAGACTCGACGATTTCGGCAGGGCCAGAATGTTTATCGAGCCTGAGCTTCCCTGGAAATATGCCATCAACACTTGTTGAAGCTCCTGGGGATCCGCGTACTGAAGCTTGAACAAAAAGCTAACCACCGGGTTGCCCGGCGGAATGTCCGCCATGTCCGACACAATCGGTACCGGCGCTTTTCGAGGATTCTGGCCAGCCCCCACGATATCGACAATGTCGTGGTCCGCCGGAACCAGTGAGATCCCATTTAAAGCAAGGCTCATCTCGATAATCTTGATTGCCTCCTCGCGCGACACGTCTTTGGCAATGAAGATGTTCACCTTGCCCTGGACGAAATTGTCCATCACCAGTTTCTTGCCGGTAAGCTGCTCGTAAAGATGCAGCACATCGACGACATCGCTGTTTGGGAACTGGAGTCGGACCGTTGCCGGCGTAGCCGGCGGAACAGCTGCATTTTTCGGCGCCGGATTTGGTGTCTGGGCTGGGTCCGCTGCCTGGGCAACAGGCAATGGCTTGGGCCGCTCAGGTGCCCCCTGAGCTGAAACCTCCACCGCGCCGGCAAGCACCAGCGTGGCAATGCAGAAGAGTCGGTCCACAGTCTTATATCTGGGTGGCGACGATGCTAATGAATTTAAGAGACCCCGTCAAACTATTTCCCTCGGTCGAAACGATCCCGTTTCCCGTTCGAACTGGACACAGCGGGAACGCAATTTATAAAAGATTGCCAATGTTGCAAATGATCCGCCATCTTCGCGTTTCAACTTTGAGAATAGTCGGCCTTGGCGGCCCAACGATGCTCGCCTTTTTCCCTTCGGCGCTGATACTTTTTGCGTCCACAAGCGCTTGGTCAGTTTTAGCGGCGCCAGCAGGGAAAGAACAGGATCGCGCAAGCGCAGTCGTCCAGATTCGCTCCGTGCTTCGGGCGCAACAGGACGCCTGGAACCGCGGCGATATTGATGGATTCATGAACGGATACGCCCGCTCAAAATCGACAATCTTTATTTCAGAAGATACGCTGAGACGCGGCTGAGAAACGGTGCGGGATCGTTACCGGAAAAAATATTCCGATCGCGCGAAGATGGGGACGCTCACTTTCTCCAATCTCGAGATCACGCCGCTGTCACCCGATTCGGCCATGGTGCTCGGACGTTGGAGATTGGAGCGCGCGAACGATTGGCCGCACGGGCGCTTCACTTTGATCTTTCGCAAAACCGCCGACGGCTGGCGCATAGTGCTCGATCATACGTCGGCGGCAGCTCTGCCGGCTCGTTAAAGTGTAGAAGCGTGGCAGTACCCGCTCTAGCGCTTCAACGCTTCAACGAATCACGCATGCAGCCGTGCCAGCAACTTCTCGTGGATGTTGTCGAAGCCCCCGTTACTAAAAATTGCGACGACGTCCTTCGGTCGCAACATCGGAACGATTCGATCGACAATCGCATCCGCATTCTGCTCGTAAAACGCAGGGTGACCCGCTTTGGAAATCGCATCCACGACCGCCTCTGGATTTAATCGCTCGTCTTCCGGGATCTGCTCTAGCTTGGCGACTTGCGCGATGAAGACTCCGTCGGCCAAGTTCAGCGCGTCAGGAAGCTGTTGTTGAAAAACGGCGCGCCGCGTCGTGTTCGAGCGCGGCTCGAAAACTGCCCAGAGACGGTGGCCGCGATAGCGATGACGAAGCGCTTGCAGCGTGTGGGCAATTGCCGTCGGATGATGGGCGAAATCGTCAATCACTTTCACGCCACGCACTTCACCACGGACTTCCTGCCGCCGCGCGATTCCGGAAAAACTCTTGAACGCGTTGTCGATCTTTGTTTTCGGCACATCGTAAAATCGCGCTGCCATCGCCGCCATCGCCGCATTGCGCACATTGAATTCGCCAATGAGCGGAATCTCGAAAATCTCTTCGCCAAGCTTGAACTTCGAGCCTTTGGCCGAGTAAGCGACGTCTCGGATTCGCTGGGCGCAATTCTTCGAGAAACCCACCTCAATCATTTGTGCGAGACAATCCTTTGCGACTTCCACGCAATTGGGATCGTCGCCATTCAGCAGTACCATTCCATTTTGCGGAACGATATTGAGCAAGCGCCGGAAGCCGAGCTTGATTTCATCGAGGTTGTTGAAGATGTCCGCGTGATCGAACTCGATATTGTTTATGATCAGCAATTCCGGCAGGCAATGCATGAATTTCGAGCGCTTGTCGAAGAACGCTGAGTCATACTCGTCGCCTTCGATCACGAAATATTTCGAATCGTTCAGGCGCGCCCCTTGTCCAAGGTTTTTCGGGAGGCCGCCGACGAGATAACCGGGTTTGCGTCCAGCTTTTTCCATGATCCAGGCGAGCAGCGCAGTTGTTGTCGTTTTGCCATGCGTCCCAGTCACGACGAGATTATGCCGGCCGCGCAAAAAATAGTTTTTCAACGTCTCCGGCAACGAGAGATAAAGCAGTTTTCGGCTGAGCACGGCCTCCACTTCGGGATTGCCGCGCTTCATGGCATTTCCGATTACCACCACATCGGCATCGGCCGGAATATTTTCGGCGCGATAACCTTCCATCAGTGCGATACCTCTCTTTTCCAGGAATATCGACATCGGGGGATAAACATTATCGTCCGAACCGGTGACTTTGAAGCCGCGCTCTTGCAGCGCCGCCGCAACAGAGCCCATGGCCGTTCCGCAAATCCCGAGGAAATGAAATTTTTGCGACGCTTCTTTCACGCAGATTCTCTACGCCGCCCCGATAGAAAAAGAAACCACCGATTACACGGATAGGGCGAACAGAGATTTTTGATCTCTCAACGGAGTCGCACTCTGCTGCGTTACAAAGACTGGACAGAACGAATGTCCGATAGTCGCACAGGCAAAATGGGACAAATACATGTGTTCCTAGCCGTGTTATCCGTGGTTAATTACTTCTTCTTGAACACTTCCACCGCGTCCCATGCTTCGTCCGGAGGTTGTTGCTCGTATTCGAGCGCGCGATCGAGATATATTTTGGCCAACAAATCGTCCGGATAAAATTCGAGGAAACGCGAGAATAAGATTTTTGCTTCAGGAAAATCGCGTGCACGGAATTTCTCCAGTCCCTCTTCGTAGGACTCTAGCCACTTCAGGAATTCTGGATTGATATCGTCAATCCGCGCCCCAATGAAGGTAAACACATCCACAGGTTTGGTTTTGCCTTTCACTTGCACGCGCGCGACCGAGCGGAGATGAAATTCGTCTCGAACCAACTCAGCCGCTGTCGCGCCGACCAGAATATCGACGCCGTAGATTCGAGTAAGACCTTCGAGCCGTGACGCCAGATTAACCGAGTCGCCAATGACGGTCGGATCCATGCGCTCTTGCGAGCCAATATTGCCGACAATTACTTCGCCTTGATTGATGCCGATCCCCATGCCGAGGCCCATTCGCCCTTCGCCGCGCCATTTTTCATTGAGCTGCCGCAATTCGCGCCGCATCCCCAGCGCCGCGCGCGCGCAATTTTTGGCGTCCTGCGCCATACCAAAGCTGCGCACGTTCCCCCATACGGCCATGATCGCGTCACCGATGAATTTATCGAGTGTGCCGCCGTTGCCGAAAACAACTGAAGTCATGCGAGTAAGATACTCGTTGAGCTGCGCGACCAACGCTTCGGGGTCGGCTTTTTCGGACAATGTGGTGAAACCAACCAAGTCCGAGAACAGGATGGTAACTGGCACACGCGTGCCACGGAGCGAGCTGTAGTAGCTGTCCGGATTTTCGAGAACTTCCTTGACCAAGTTTTTCGACACATAGCGTTCGAGGGTTCGCCGCGTGTGCAATTTCTCGAGTCGCTCAAGGGCGTATTCGATACCGAGCGCAAATAATCCGCTTAATAATAGAGCGGAGAGAACCGGGACGGTAAGAAGCAACAGCCCTGATTTGTCATAAAACAATCGCGCCGCACCAAGGTATGCGGCAGTTATTGCAACGAGGGCGCCAAGACAAAGCAACGGTCTGCGCAAAAAGGTGACGAGCAACCAGGCGATCAACCCTGCAGCGCCGACAAGCGCCAGGCCAGTTTTTGGCGGAGTGGGGTGCAGAAATTCATGGCCAAGCGCCGCGGCCATTGCCTGTAAGTGAAGCTCCGGCCCCGATGTCGTCGGGCTCATCGGCGTATCGAAAACGTCATGCGTGATCTGCGCGGACGAGCCGATCATCACGATCTTGTCCTTAAAAAACGCGCCATCGGCATAATTGGCATGCCAGAATTTCGGATCGAAGACCTCATAGAGCGGCCGCGGTTCAAAGGCGTCGGGTGCCGAAAACCGAATCATATGGCCGCGCAAATCATTGGGCACATCGTTTCCGCGGCTGATCTTGGTCAGCGCACGCGCGGAAAGGGATTCGAAGATTTCCTGGCTCGGGTGCGGCGGCAACCCGGCGAGTTGCCGATCCGTCACGCGATAAGTCACAGCCCGGATTTTTCCATCGATCGGATCGGGCCAAAAATTCACGAACCCGACACGATCATCCTGCAGTTGCGGTGGCGGAATCAACGTGTCGTTTGGCGTAACGGCCTGCGCGGCGTTCTCCATATCGAAATTGGCGCCGAGCACTACTTTGTCGTGATAACGGTCCAGCGCGGCGTGAAATGCCGGATCACCATCGTTGGGCGGGTTGAACATCATGTCGAAGATCACAAGGCGCGCCCCCGCGGCGAACAACCGATCGAGCAAAAGCGCCCACACTTCGCGTGACCACGGGAATGGCTGCTCGGTCATCAGTTGAAACGCGCGGTTGTTCGCGATTTCTTCTGGCGTCAATGGCGGCAGTTGCAATGTGCTTTGATCGATCCCGAGCAAAATGAAATCATTGCGCGTTGGGGTTTTTCGGCCCTCCCGCCGGAGCAAGTCCTCGAAATTTTGTTCGCCGCGCCATGGAACCGAGAGGAACGGCGTAGCCGAGAAGAAATGACCGAGAAAAATCAGTCCAGTCCAAAAAACGCAGATTGACGCGAGGATCAGCAGCCGATGACGCCCAAGCCAATGCATGCGGGCATTATACCAGAGCGCGCGATTCTGCATATGGATTCCGCAGACGCGAAGTGGAATTTGGGAAAGCAAACGAAACAATGACGAATGACCAAGGACGAGCACGAACGAATGATTAAAGGTTGAATGACGATTTTTTCTCGCGATTTTGAGCAGTCCTCTGTCCGCGCAGCAAATCGTTTGTGATTTACTCGCAAGTCGGCTAGTTTCTGACCCTGCGTTTCGAACGCAATGATCTGCGCACCTGGTCCTGCGCTGCGGGACCGCATCAGTGAGTGAGGTCGCGAAGATCGACAATGAAACAACAGCTCGCTGAAGGAGGAGTCCCGAAGCAATTCGGGGACAGAACACAATGCCAAGAGCCACTAATGCCCCGGCCAGCCGGGCGCGGCGCAAACGGGTTTTAAAGAAAGCCAAAGGTTATCGCGGACGCCGTTCGAAACTTTTCCGCTACGCAAAAGACGCGACGATGAAGGGCCAGTATTGGGCCTATCGCGATCGCAAAACACGCAAACGCACGTTCCGTTATCTTTGGATCCAGCGCTTAAATGCCGCAGCTCGCGCCAATGGGATGACTTACAGTCGTTTTGCCGAAGGACTGAAAGCCGCCGGCATTGGCCTCGATCGAAAGATTCTCGCCGATCTCGCAGTTACGGATGAAGCCGCGTTCAAATCGATCGTCGATCAGGCCAAGAGCGCGCTGGAGAACAAATCGAAAAAGGCGGCGTAGTCGCCGTTAAAAGGTTAGAATTGTTACAACGTTAAACCGGAACGCACGCAGGTCTTCTCGCGGACGGATTGTCGTTGTAACGATGTAACTTTTTTAACAATTTAGCTTTTTGGCCATGCCACATCCGCTCGAACAACTTCGCGAGGACGCATTGCGCGAAATCGGCGACGCGCGGGACGAGAGAGCGCTTGATGCAATTCGCGTGCGCTATCTTGGACGCAGCGGCAGCATCTCCGCTTGGGGGGAGCAAATGAAGATGCTCGGCAAGGACGAGCGTCCCATCGTCGGCAAGTTACTCAACGAAGTCCGCAACGCCGTCACCGCGGCGATTGAAGAATGCGCGAAAAACCTTCGCTCCCAAGAAGAAAATGAGGCGCTCGCCAGCATCGACATCTCACTGCCAGGGACGCCAAGTGAGCATGGGTCGCTGCATCCGCTCACCCAAATACTCGACTGCGCGATCGCGATCTTTCGTCGAATGGGGTTCGCCCTTGCGGACGGCCCAGACATTGAGACCGAATGGCATTGTTTCGACGCTCTCAACACGCCGCCCGAACATCCGGCGCGCAACGAGCAGGACACATTTTATCTACCGGATGGACGTTTGCTTCGGACGCATACTTCGACTGTCCAAATCCGGGCGATGGAATCTGCGCCGCCGCCGATTCGCGTAATCGCCCCCGGGGCCGCGTATCGCCGCGACGAAGTGGACGCGACCCACAGTGCGCAGTTTCATCAGATCGAAGGCCTCTATGTTGATGAAAACGTCAGTGTCGCGGATCTCAAAGGTGCGCTCGAGTTTTTCATGCACGAACTTTTCGGGCAGCAGACCGCGGTCCGGTTTCGTCCGCATTATTTTCCATTCACCGAACCAAGTTTCGAAATCGATGTGCAATCCAAGGCATTGAAAAGCGGCGAACAATGGATCGAGGTCGCCGGTTCGGGAATGGTGCATCCCGGTGTTTTTGAGGAAGTGAATAAAGCGCGCGGCGATGTCGCCTACGATCC
>WNGK01006135.1_pt1 | contig 23551 bp, 21 predicted proteins | sample 5400601 | NCBI WGS metagenome assembly WNGK01 (sample SAMN13153376, study PRJNA577476) | soil metagenome | isolation source: 60 cm soil or saprolite under Garry oak tree replicate 1 | place: USA:California | collected 2016-06-15
CACCGGATCGTCAGCAACAACTTCCCTGACATCACGATCGACCTGGGCACCGCGTTCGGCGCCTGGACCGGCAGCGGCGCGCCCGAGCTGTACCCGGAGAGCCGGCGGCCCGAGATCGACGCCATCAACGAGGTCGTCTACCAGAATGTCAACAACGGCGTGTACCGCTCGGGCTTCGCCGGCTCGCAAGAGCAGTACCACGTGTGCGTGACCCGCATCTTCGACACGCTGGACGAGCTTGAGCAGCGGCTGGCGGGCAGCAGGTACCTGCTCGGCGACGCCATCACCGAGGCGGACATCCGGCTCTGGGTGACCCTGGCCCGGTTCGACGCCGTCTACTACTCGCACTTCAAGGCGAACCTGCGCAGGCTGTCTGACTACCCGAACCTGTGGGGCTACGCCCGAGACCTTTACTCGATGCCGGCCTTCGCCGAGACGACCAGGTTCGACCACATCAAGCGGCACTACTTCATGACGCACCCGCACCTCAACCCGTCCAGGATCGTGCCGGACGGCCCGCTGCTCGACTGGGCGGCCGCACACGATAGGGCCGACAAACACTGACCTTGAGGGTTATTCAAAACCCTTTGCGGCTGCGCTGCCCTCGGCGCGTCGCCGCAGGTCACAGACCTGCTTGAGCATCTGACAGGGAGTTTTGAATAAACCTCCTTAAACGGATTGTCCCCGCGGACTGCAGTCCGCGGCCTAGACTCGTTAAGGGCTTGTGTCCTTGACTTTTCGCCGGCATCTGCCGTAACGGCGCCGTAACGCCATTGCAACGCGCCCGGCCCACCATCAGTGCCTGATCGCGCGCTGCCATCAGCAGCGGCCCGTCCTTGACTGTCACCCGGAAAGGCATGACATGTTCGCCATCAGATCTACTCCGCGGCTTGCCGCGATCGCTGCCGCGGGCGCCTGCCTCATGCTCAGCGGCTGCGGCGGAGGCTCCATCGGCGGCAGCACCGCCGGATCCTCCTCTGGTGGCACGGCTGCCGCCAGCAGCGGCAGCGGGCCGGCCGTTTCCGGGCTGCCTTCGGCCAAGCTGACCGGCCATTTCTGCAAGGACTTCAGCAATATCAGCCACAACCTGCCGAAGGTCCCGGCGGCGGACAAGAACAACCTGGCCGCACTGCAGGCTAATGGCGGCCAGTTCTTCACGTCGGCCGCGGCGTACTTCAACGGGCTGGCCGCCGAGGCGCCTCCGCAGGCCGCAGCCCAACTCAAGATCATTGCGGCCGCCTACACGTCCCTGGCCAGCGGATCCATCTGACCGGGCAGGCGTTCATCGGCCTCGTCACCTACCTCACGACGCACTGTCACTAAGACCCGGCAATTGGACTGCCGGGCTCGCGGGTCCCGCATCCCGGCTGGCGGCGTTGGCGTCGTCGCGAGTAGCTCCGCTACGCGCTCCTCCTCCCCGTTGCCAGCCGGGCGCGGATGACCCGCTCGCTTATCCAGCGCCCTGTTGCCGGGCCCTAAGGCGCTCTCGCTCCGGCCGGATCCCAGGCGGCGGCCAGCCGGCCGCCGCCTGGCCTGGTCAGCGGCCGCGGAACGTGCCAGGCTAGGAGACGGCCCTTCTGCCCAGGCGACGCCGCGGGAGGCTCCGATGGGCAGGGATGTCCCGGCAATCGTCATCAGTCAGGCACACCGGCGTGCCTACCGCGAGAAGGTACGGCACTGCCTGGACGTGCTGGCGCGGATGTTGCGCGAGTCCAGGTTCGAGACCGAGCCGCGGCAGGTGGGGCTCGAGATCGAGCTGAACCTGGTGGACACGGACGGCTGGCCGTCGATGAAGAACGCCGACGTGCTCGGCGCGATCGCCGATCCGGCCTGGGCGACCGAGCTCGGCCAGTTCAACCTGGAGATCAACGTGCCGCCGCGCCGGCTGGCCGGCAACGCCCTGGGCGAGCTCGAGGACCAGGTCCGGTCCAGCCTGAACCATGCTGACCAGGGAGCCGCGCAAAGCAGCACCAGGCTGGCCATGATCGGCATCCTGCCGACGCTGCGGGAGAGCGACGTCGACGAGGCGGCCATCTCGGCGAACCCGCGGTACCGGCTGCTGAACGAGCAGATCTTCGCCGCCCGCGGCGAGGAGATGGACATCACGATCGCCGGCGTGGAGCGGCTGGAAACCTACATCGACACCATCGCCCCTGAGGCCGCCTGCACCAGCGTCCAGTTCCACCTGCAGGTCAGCCCGGAGGCGTTCGGCAACTACTGGAACGCGGCGCAGGCACTAGCCGGGGTGCAGGTCGCGCTCGGCGCGAACTCGCCCTTCCTGTTCGGCCGGGAGCTGTGGGCGGAGACCCGCATCACGCTGTTCGAGCAGGCGACCGACACCAGGCCGGACGAGCTCAAGGCACAAGGCGTGCGGCCGCGGGTATGGTTCGGCGAGCGGTGGATCACCTCAGTGTTCGACCTGTTCGAGGAGAACATCCGCTACTTCCCCGCGCTGCTGCCGCTGTGCGACGACGAGGATCCGGTGGCCGTGCTCAACGACAGCCACGCCCCGCAGCTGTCCGAGCTGACGCTGCACAACGGTACCGTCTACCGGTGGAACCGCCCGGTCTATGCGGTGGTGCGGGACAAGCCGCACCTCCGGGTCGAGAACCGGGTCCTGCCGGCCGGCCCGACGGTCGCCGACACCATCGCCAATGCCGCGTTCTACTACGGGCTTGTCCGCATGCTGGCGGAAGCCGAGCGGCCGGTCTGGACGCAGATGTCGTTCGCCGCCGCCAGCGACAACCTGCTGGAAGCCGCGAGGAACGGCATCGATGCCCGGCTCTACTGGCCCGGCCTCGGCGAGGTGTCGGCTACCGAGGTCACCCTGCGCCGCCTGCTGCCGCTCGCCTGGGAGGGGCTCAGCCGATGGGGAGCGGACAGCGAGCAGGCCGAACGGCTGCTTGGCATCATCGAGCAGCGCTGCCTGACCGGCCGCAATGGCGCGACCTGGCAGGCCGGGGCGCTGCACGCGCTGGAGGAATCCGGCAGCATCGCCAGGCCAGAGGCGCTCCGGCAGATGACGCTGCGCTACCTGGATCACATGCACTCGAACGTCCCCGTGCACGCCTGGCCCCCTCTGTAGCGCGGTAGCCGGAGCCGGCCGCCGTAGCCGGAGCCGGCCGCTGTAGCCGGAGCCGGCCGCGGCCATGGGCTCCGGGTCAGCCGGGTCAGGACCGCGATTGCGGGTGTTCGTGGGCGGGTTCCGCCGTCTTGTCCGCGGGTGTCCGTGGGCGGGTTCCGTCGTCTTGTCCGCGGGTCTCGGTCCGCCTGCTACCGCCTCTTGACACGGCGCACGCCAGTCACAAATATGGTCTAAAGCTCAGACCCTAGACCAGGAGGCGTCGATGAGCACGACGACGGCCACCTGCTGGGAGTCAGTGGACGCGGCCATCGACGCCGTTCTGCTTCCTTGAGCGGCTCGTCGCCGAGCCGAGCACCGTCGGCCAGGAGCGCGGCGCCCGGACCCTGGCCCGGTTCATCACCAGGTTCTTCGGCTGCGGCGGCCTGCCCAATGACGCGCTGCCTGCCAGCGAACTTCTGGAGAGAAAGGCGGAACAATGACCGTGCCTGCCGCCGACGCACCGTTCGGGGCGCTGCTGACGCCGATGCCCATGCGCACTGCGGGCGAGCGCGTCGCCGAGCGCTTCGTGACCGCGATCGCGCTGGGGGAGTTCGTCTCCGGCCAGCGGCTGCCGACCGAGCGAGAGCTTGCCGCCATGCTAGAGGTGAGCCGGACGACCGTGCGGGAGGCGATCCAGCGACTGCAGGCGTCCGGCTACGTGCGTACCAGACGCGGCCGCGGTGGCGGCACCTTCGTCACCGCCGACCTGGGCCCAGATTCCGACGAGATGATCCGCCGGACGCTCGTACCTGCCTGGCAGGCGCTGACCGAACTGCTCGAGTTCCGGCGGCTGATCGAGAAGCTGATCGCGCGGACGGCGGCCGAGCGGCGCGATGACCAGGACGTCGTGGCGATCCGCAAGGCTGTCGACGCGTACGCCAAGGCGGGTACCAGGGATGCCTCCCGGGTGGCCGATCATGCGCTGCATCAGGCGATCGCCGCCGCCACGCACAACCGGCACCTGGTGGAGCTGAGCGCACGGATCCGCCGGGAGGTCAGCCTGGGCTTCGACGCCGAGCCATATTCGCCGGAGGTCCGTAACCGCGCAATCCGCCAGCACCCGGCGCTCGCCGAGGCAGTCATCGCGGCCAACCCCGGCCGGGCCGCGCAGCTCGCCGCCGAGCATTTCTCGCTGACCGAAAAGATGCTCAGGGAACTGCACGCGCGCATCCGGCTGAGATCGGGACATACCGCGCCATGAGCGGCCGTGTGCCGCGAGCGGCCGTGCGCCCCCCGCGAGTGGCTCCGTGTGCCGTGAGCGGCTGTGCGCCGTGAGCGGCTGTGCGCGGTGAGCGGCTGTGCGCCGCGAGCGGCCCCGTGCGCCGTGAGCGGCTGTGCGCGGTGAGCGGCTGTGCGCCGCGAGCGGCCCCGTGCGCCGTGAGCGGCTGTGCGCCGTACGCCGTGAGCGGGTGCGCCGTGAGCGGCCGTGCCAGGAATGGGCGGGGATGTGAATTCCAGCCGTGTCTAACGCAAGGGAAACCTGATGCCGATCGCCAGAGTCAATGATGCCGATCGCCAGAGTCAACGACATCGAGATCAACTACCGGCTGGAGGGCGATGGGCCTGAGACCATTGTCCTGATCAACGGCCTCGCCGACGACCTGGAGACCTGGGTCCTGCAGATGGACGATCTGCTGGCTGCCGGGTACCGCGTGCTGCGATTCGACAACCGGGGGATCGGCGCGAGCTCGAAGCCTGCCGGGCCGTATTCCAGCCGGATGCTGGCCGATGACGCGAAGGCTCTGGCCGACCAGCTCGGCATCTCCGGCTTCCATCTGATGGGCGTCTCGATGGGCGGGATGATCGCCCAGGAGTACGCCCTTGCCTACCCTGCTGACCTGCGGTCGGTGACGTTCGGATGCACTTACGCGGCACCCGGCCCGTTCTGCTCCCGGATGTTCAGCATGTGGGCGGACATGGCCCCGGTACTCGGCGTCCCGTTCATCATGCGGGACGTCAGCCTGTGGGCATTCACGGTCCCGTTCTTCGAGCAGCGCGGCGCGGAGGCCGCAGAGTTCGAGACCGCCATGCGCTACATGGACCAGCCGGTCCATGCCTACCTGGCGCAGCTGGCGGTGATCACCGGCCACGACACCACTAGCCGGCTGAGCCAGCTCACCGTGCCCACGCTGGTGCTAGCAGGCGAGCAGGACATCTTGATCCCGGTGTCGCTGTCAAGACGGCTGCACGAGGGCATCCCCGGCTCCGAGTGGGCCATCACCGCAGGCGGCCACGCCTGCCTCTGGGAGCATCCCGCCCCCTTCAACGAGACCTTCCTTGAGTTCGTACGCCGGCACGGAAAGGGCAACTAATGGCTACCACCGCACCAGCAGGCGAGCGCCTGCAGCGCGGGCAGCTCGGCCTGTTCGGCGTGATCATGCCGGGCCTCGCCCAGATCGCCCCCGCGTTCAACCTGTTCTTCACCACCGGCGTCATGCGCGACTCCCCAGACTCGCTGTCACTTCACCCCCACTGGCCACCCGCCCCCATCCTCATCACCCAAATCTGGCTTTGAGCTACCCGTTTCTTCATCACGGAAGATCCGGGGTGCTCGGACGCGCGGATCTTCCGTGATCATGAAACGAGGCGCGCGACGGAGGGGCGGATGGCGGCTGGACTGGTGGTGACGGGGACCGTGGTGAAAGGGTGGTTGATGGGGTGGGCGGCTGGTCTGGTGTGTCGCTAGCCGGGATGGCTGGTGGCCGGGGCGGCTAGTGGTCGAGGCCTAGCGTGAAGGTCGGCCGGGGAGTCGTGTCCGGCATCTTGTGCTCGTCCGCCAGCCGCCGGATTGCCGTGCCAGTGGCCAGGAACTCGGTGGCGTGCGCGCCCCAGACGTGGTTGGCCACGGCAACGTTGACCCCGACGATCCCGGACGACCTGGCCTCGCTGGCCTCGGCCTGCATCCGGACCAATGCAAGTTCGCGGGCCTCGTAGATGCCCTGGGTGAACTGCACCATCTCCTGGTTCTGCCCAGCCTGCCGCAGGGTCTGCATGATCGACTGATGCGCGATGTGATAGACGCAGGTGCCGAGTACGAAGGCGACCGGCACGGCGCCGGCGGCCAGCAGGCGGAAGAAGTCCTGCGCGGACAGGTCAGACGTGAAGGCCCGGCCGTCTGGCGCGCGGTGCGCGCCAGTGCCGCCCATTGCCTTGACTGCCGTCCCGGTGGCGACAAACTCAAGGACGTCCTGTCCCCATGCGTACATCTGCATCCGCAGCAGCACACCGACGATCCCGTCCGCGCCAAGATGGTCGGCCTCAGCGCGCATCCTGGCCATCGCCAGCTCCCTGGCGCTGTACATCGCCTGGGTGAGGTTCTGCAGTTCCTGGTTCTGTGACCACCTGCCGACCTGCAGCCCGACATGGTAGATCGAAGATCCGACCACGAACCCGAGCGGCTCGAAACCGGCCTCGCCTAGCAGGACGTACTCGGAAACCGACAGGTCGGAGGTAAATACGCCGGCCGGGTCTGCGCCGGCGGTCTGCGCCAGCCTGCCGTCCGCGGCCTGCGGTTCCCAGCTGGCGGCAGCGCCGGACGGCTTAGCGAAAAGCGGCATGGAATCTCCGTAGCGCGCGGCCCCGCGGGATGCGCGGCCTGAGGATGCGCAGCCTACCGGCCGTTCCTTCCCTGGCCTGGCGCATTGAGCGACCGGTGCGCCGCGCTGGCGGACGGCTGCCCAAGCTGCTGACCAGCCGTTGTGACCAGATGGCCGCGGAATCGCGCCTTGATGCTTGGGCAATTAGCACCCCGGGCGCGGTGCTCGCCGTCCCGGCTTACGCGCTGACCATCCGGCGCGGCGGCGGCTGCACCCTTGACGCGATCTTCCTGCGGAGTGAAAATGAGCAAATCCAGATTGGAATCGTTTCCAAATAATTGCGCGATTCCGTTCAGGGAGGTGCCCTGTGCGCACGCCGGATCGCCCGACGATCGCGGATGTTGCCGCAGCGGCCGGGGTCGGCGTGGGCACGGTTTCCCGGGTACTCAACGGTGGCGTGAACGTACGTGAGTCGACCCGGCTGAACGTCCTGGAGGTCATCGAGAGGCTGGGCTACCGGCCGAGTCATCTTGCCGCGGCCCTGTCCCGCGGCACCCAGCGCACGGTCGCCATCCTGGTGCCGCACCTGACCAGGCCGTCGACCGTGGCCCGGCTGGCAGGCGCGCTAGCGGTGCTGGACGAGCAGCGCTATGACACGATCGTCTGCAACGTCGATACGCCGGAACAGCGCGATCATCACCTTGCTGCGCTGACGGCAAGGCATCGCGCCGACGGAGTGATCGTCGTTTCGGTGCACCTTGCCAGGCAGCATCTCGCCGCTTTCCGGTGCGGCCGTATCCCGCTTGCGACCGTTGACGTGCTGGCGGCCGGCGTGCCGCAGACGATCATTGATGACGTCGCGGGCGGGCGGCTGGCCACGGCGCACCTGCTGAGCCTTGGCCATCGGCGGATCGGCTTCGTGGGCGATGCCGTAGCCAGCCGGTCGACCCGCGATCTCGGCTTCGCGTCGTCCAGACGGCGGCTGCTGGGATACCGGCGGGAGCTCGCCGCGGCCGGGCTGACGGCCGACCCCAAGCTTGTCCGGCTCGGACCGCATGGCCCCTCGGTGGCAGCCGAGCTTGCCGAGCAGTTGCTTCGGCTGCCGGATCCGCCGACCGCGATCTTCGCCGCCTCGGACACTCAGGCCATGGGCGTGCTTAGGGCCGCGGAGCAGTGCCGGTTCCCGGTGCCGGGCAAGCTGTCGGTCGTGGGCTTCGACGACATCGAGTCGGCCGCCCTGCTGAATCTCAGTACCGTCCGCCAGCCGCTGGAGCGCAGCGGAGCCGAGGGCGCCCGCCGGCTGTGCGCGCTGCTGCGCGGAGTGCTGGTCAGGCCGCTTCGGCAGCAGCTTCCGCTCCGGATCGTGCAACGGTCTAGTTCCGCCGCCCCGGCAGCGCCCAGCGCAGCCGCAGCCGCCCGGACCGCGCCCAGCGCGGCAGCGCCCAGCGCAGCCGCAGCCGCCCGGACCGCGCCCAGCGCGGCCGCGGCCAGCCGGACCGCGGCCAGCCGGACCGCGGCCAGCCGGACCGCGGCCAGCCGGACTGCGGCCAGCCGGACTGCGGCCAGCGCGGCAGCGGCCAGCGCGGCAACGGCCCGCCCGGCAGCGCCGAGTCCGGTGTCGGCCGGCCCGGGCGGCCGGCGGTCACATCTGCTCCCGGCCGGCGCCGGCGGCGGGCCGGCCGATGAACGCGGAAGGTTCAGCTCGCGCGCATTGCGGCGGGCATCCGATGTCTGGCTCGGCATGCGCTACGCCTGCTGCGCCGAAGGAGTTGCGTGATGGCCTGGCCCGCGCGGAAGACTGCGTTCGGCGGTAGCCGCGGGCTGGCCGGGGTATCCACGGTCTCGCCGGCCCGGCCGGGCCTGGGCGCACGCCCCGACCCGGCGCACCGGCATTTACTACGCGCTGGAGGAATGATGAGCAGTGGCGGCCGCCGACTGAGCACATCCGAGCGTCATGTCCGCGCGCGGCCAGGCGCCTTCGCGCTAGCCCGAGCGTGGCGCGCCGCGAAGGCGCGGCGCCTGGCGATCGGCCTGGCGAGTGCCGCGCTAGCCTCCACGGCGCTCGCTGCCTGCGGCACAGGCAACGCGAGCACCGGCCCGGTAACCATTAACTACTACTCCTACCCCGACCATTCGGGCGCGGTCCAGCAGGCCGTGAACACCTGCAGCAAGCAAAGCAACGGCAAGTACACCATCTCGTACAATCAGCTGCCCCTGTCCGCCGACGGCCAGCGGCAGCAGCTTGTGCGGCGGCTGGCCGCCGGTGACCCGTCAATGGACATCCTCGGCCTCGACGTGACCTGGGAGGCCGAGTTCGCCGAGGCGGGCTGGATCCTGCCGTGGACCGGCGCCTACAAGGCGCAGGCAGAGGCCGGAACTCTGCCGGGGCCGCTGCAAACCGCGATGTGGCACGGCCAGCTTGTCGCGGTGCCCTACAACAGCAACACCCAGCTGCTGTGGTACCGGTCCGATCTGGTCAAGACCCCGCCAACCACCTGGGCGCAGATGTTCGCCGACGTCAACCGGCTCGCGCAAGAGGGCAAACCGCACCTGATCGAGATCCAGGGCGCCCAGTACGAAGGCGTCGTCGTGTGGTTCAACACGCTGCTGGCCAGCGCCGGCGGGAGCGTGCTTACGCCGAACGCAGAGCATGTCTCGCTTGGCGCGCCAGCGGTCAAGGCCCTGAGCATCATGCATCAGCTCGCGACATCCAAGGCCGGGGACGCGTCGCTGTCGGTGCAGATGGAGGACGCGAACCGGCTGGCGATGGAGGCGGGTTCGGCGGCGTTCGAGCTCAACTACCCGTTCGTCTATCCCGCGATGAAGGCCGACAACCCGAAGCTGTTCAAGGTCTTCAAGTGGGCGCCGTACCCGCGGGTGGACCCGAACATCCCTGCCCATGTCACCATCGGCGGCATCGACCTGGCGATCAGCCACTTCTCTCAGCATCCCGGCCTGGCCTTCCAGGCGGCGCTCTGCATCCGTGACAGCCAGAACCAGCTGATCAACGCCACGCTTGGCGGCGTTCCGCCGACACTCGCCAGCCTCTACAGCAACCCCAAGCTGTTCCCCGATTACCCGTTCCACGCCGACATCCTGAAGGAGCTGGCGACCGCTGCCGTCCGGCCGAAGACGCCGGCCTACCAGATGGTGTCGATCGCGATCTCCTATGCGGTGTCGCCGCCGGCCACCATCAACCCGAAGACCACCGAGCAGTCGATGGTCAGCCAGATCAACAACGCCCTGCAGTCGAAGGGCCTGGTCCCGTGAGCGGCGCACGCGCAGCGGGCGGAGAAGCGAACCTGCAGGTACTGCGCGCCCGGCAGGCCCGCCGGGGCGCCAGCAGCGAGGAGGGATGGGGCTGATGAGCACAACCACCCAGACGACCGCCGTCGGCGAGCAGGCTGCCGCGCCCGGCAGGCGGCGCAAGCAGCTTTCTGAGGGCGCGCGGGCCGAGCGCAGGCTCGGCTGGATGTTGTGCGCCCCGGCGGTGGTCGTCATGATCGCGGTGACCGCCTACCCGATCGGCTACGCGATCTACCTGTCACTGGAGCGATACAACCTGGCCTTTCCCAATGCGGTCAAGTTCGTCGGGCTGAGCAACTACGGCGCGGTGCTCAGCTCGCCGTTCTGGTGGCATGCGCTGACGGTGACCGTGGTCATCACGGCCATATCCGTCGCCGTCGAGCTGGTGCTCGGCATGCTGCTGGCCCTGCTGATGTACCGTACGCTGTTCGGTCGCGGCACCATCCGCACCACGATCCTCATCCCGTACGGGATCGTCACCGTGGTCGCCGCGTACAGCTGGCAGTATGCGTGGACGCCGAGCGAAGGCTACCTATCCGCGGCGTTCAATAACAGCGCCCCGCTGACGAAGACCGTCGCCGCCATCGCGGTCATCATCCTGGCGGAAGTCTGGAAGACCACGCCGTTCATGGCGCTGCTGCTGATGGCCGGCCTGTCGCTGGTCCCCGAGGACCTGCAGAAGGCGGCGAAGGTTGACGGGGCCACCGCATGGCAGCGCTTCGTCAGGATCACCCTGCCGCTGATGAAGCCGGCCATCCTTGTCGCGCTGCTGTTCCGGATGCTCGACGCGTTCCGGATCTTCGACAACATCTACATCCTCACCGCCGGAGCCAACAACACCGGCTCGGTGTCGATCCTCACCTACCACAACCTCATCACGGCGCTGAACCTGGGCACCGGCTCGGCACTGTCGATCCTGATCCTCATCTGCGTCGCGATCATCGCAGTGGTCTTTATCAAGGGTTTCGGTACCGCCGCTCCAGGATCGGATGTGAGGCGCTGATGGCTACCACCACGACAACAACTAGGCAGAAGGTGGGCTGGGGCACCGCCAACACGATCGTGGTCGTGCTGACGCTGATCCCGGTGTTGTGGATCGTCTCGCTGTCCTTCAAGGACCCGTCGTCGATCACGGACCCGACGTACTTCCCGGTGAAGTGGACCTGGTCGAACTACAGCGGCATCCTGAGCACCTCGTCGTTCATCCGGCCGCTGATCAACTCAATCGGGATCGGGCTGCTCTCCACGCTCATCGCGGTGGTGCTTGCGTCGATGGCGGCGTATGCGGTGGCGAGGCTCACCTTCCCCGGCAAGCAGGTGCTGATCGGCATGTCGCTGCTGATCGCCATGTTCCCGGCGGTCGCGCTGGCGACCCCGATGTTCAACATCGAGCGCATCCTCGGCCTGTTCAACACCTGGCCCGGGCTGATCATCCCGTACGTCGCCACCGGATTGCCGCTCGGCATCTACACGCTGTCGGCGTTCTTCCGCGAGATCCCGTGGGAGCTTGAGAAGGCCGCGAAGATCGACGGCGCCACGCCGTTCCAGGCGTTCACCAGGGTCATCGCCCCGCTGGCGGCCCCGGGCATGGTCACCACCGCGATCCTGGTGTTCCTCTTCTGCTGGAATGAGTTCCTGCTCGCGATCACGCTGACGTCGACGACCGCGGCGCGCACGGCGCCGGCCGCGATCGGCTTCTTCAGCGGCAGCTCGCAGTTCGCCGTGCCGACAGGGTCCATCTCGGCCGCCGCGGTGGTTATCACCATCCCGATCATCGTGTTCGTGCTGTTCTTCCAGCGCCGCATCGTCGCCGGGCTCACCTCCGGCGCGGTCAAGGGCTGAACGGCAGAAAAGGAGCAGACAATGGCCGAGATCGTTCTGGACAACCTCACCAAGCGCTTTCCTGACGGCGCGCTGGCGGTCGACAGGATCAGCATGGACATCGCCGACGGCGAGTTCGTCATCCTGGTCGGGCCGTCGGGCTGCGGGAAGTCCACGACGCTCAACATGATCGCGGGCCTGGAGGACATCACCGAAGGTGAGCTGCGCATCGGCGGCCAGGTGGTCAACCAGAAGGCGCCCAAGGACCGTGACATCGCGATGGTCTTCCAGAGCTATGCGCTGTACCCGCACATGACCGTGCGGGAGAACATGGGCTTCGCGCTGAAGCTGGCCAAGACCCCGCAGGCCACCATCGACGAGAAGGTCAACGAGGCGGCCAGGGTCCTGGACCTGACCCAGCACCTGGACCGCAAGCCGGCCAACCTGTCCGGCGGCCAGCGGCAGCGGGTCGCGATGGGCCGGGCAATCGTCCGGGACCCGTCCGCGTTCCTGATGGACGAGCCGCTGTCCAACCTGGACGCGAAGCTGCGGGTGCAGATGCGCACCGAGGTGTCCCGGATCCAGCGGCGGCTGGGCACCACGATGGTATACGTGACGCACGACCAGGTCGAGGCGCTGACCCTCGGCGACCGGATCGCGGTGATGCGCACCGGCCGACTGCAGCAGGTGGGCTCGCCGAAGGAACTCTACGAGCGGCCGGAGAACCTCTTCGTGGCAGGCTTCATCGGGTCGCCTGCCATGAACTTCCTGCCCGCCACCCTGGAGGAGGGCAAGCTCCGCACGCCGCTTGGTGACCTGCCGGTGTCCGACCAGTTGCGGCGCGCGCTCGAGGGCGCGCAGGCCGGCCGCACGGTGATCGTCGGCGTGCGCCCGGAGAACTTCGAGGACGCGGCGCTCGTCTCGGCCGATGCCCGCCCTAACGGGATCACGTTCCGCGCGAGCATCGACGTTCTCGAGTCCCTGGGCTCCGACGTGTTCGTCTACTTCACCAAGGACATCGAGCAGGGCGTGAACGCCGCCGAGCTCGAAGAGCTCGCCAGGGACTCCGGCCGCGCGGACACCGGCGGGAGCGGCGACACCGTTGTCGCCCGGCTCGACGCCGCGACCGGCGTTCGCGAGGGCCAGGACGCCGAACTCTGGGTCGACGCCCGGGCGATTCACGTGTTCGACCCGGCCACCGGACGCAATATCTCGCTCGGAGCTGATGGCGATGGCCGGGCCGGCACCGCGACCGCGGGCGGCACCGGGATGGCAGGTGGCACCGCCAGTGGCACCGACGTGAGCGGCGGCGCGGAAACGGGCCGCGCGGCTGGGGCGGCTGGTGATACGCCGGTTACCTGATGCGGCTGCGCAGCCGCTCGATCACCTCGTCGTTCCAGACGTGGGTCAAGATGAGCCGGTACCGTTCGGCGGCGACCCGCATGTAGGCCTCGGCCTCGGTCCGTGAGCCGATCAGGTCAGCAGCACGAAGCATGCGCACGACCGGTACGTACTCTTCGGTGTACCAGCGCTTGGCGATCTCCCTCCGGTCCATGAATCGGTGCTCATCCTGCATGCAACGGCACCCCCACGCCTCGACGGCCTCCCCGAGTTCCGCGTAGGACCAGGGGTCCGCCACCGAGATCTTTTCCAGCGCCTGGGCAGGCAGCGGCACCCGGGCGCGGAATATTCGCTCGTAGCTCTTGACCAGCAGGTCGCGGCGACCGCGGATGCCGGCGGCCGGCACCTGGGTCAGCACCTCGGTCACGTACGCGTCGATCGTCTTAGCGCCGGTGGCCAGCGCAATAGAGACCCGGTGGTGGCCGTCCTTGACGAAGTGCAGGTCGCCGACCCGGTAGACGTCGATCGGCGGGATCGACTCGCCGCGCCGCTGCGCCAGGGCAAGCCGCTCCCAGCGTTCCCGCACCCGGCCGGACGTCGGCCGGAACCGGCGGTCGAAGTCGCGCGTAGAATCGACGGTTCCTACCACCGTGTCGAGCCGGATCGTCTGCAGGCCGAGATAGCGCTCACCACGCCTGCCCAGGGCGGCCACAACCTCGTCGAACGGGAGGATGAGATTGACGTCGTCCGGCTCCCTGCGCAGCCGGTTGGCGAGCCGGGCCAGCACCTGGTGCCGCCTGGCCCGGAGGAAGTCGTCCTCCACATCCGCCCGCGGGAAGCCAGTGTCACCGTGCATGGCGGTGCCCTGGATGCATTTCGGCGGCTTCGCCGCCCGGCCGGATGTCCAGCAAGTGCCGGCCGATGACGTTGCGGACGGCGGTGCGTCCGAGCCGCCGGTCCGGAGTGGCGGCGTCGCAGCGCAGTACGTGCCCGTGCAGCAGCACGGTCGGCTGGAGCCTGGCGACCAGCCCATGCAGCGCGGCAAAGCCCCGGTGCGGCCGGTCGGCGCCGTCACCGACGCCAAGCGGCGGCGCGTGCGTCAGCAGGATATCGACGCGCCGCCCGTCCCGCAGCCGCTGCCATGCTGCCTTGCGGCGGAGCGACCTGGCCCGGCCCGCCTGCTGCCGGTCGCTGTACTGGTTCGGCCCGCTGCCGTAGCGACGGCAGCCGCCAAGCCCGGCCAGCCGGAGTCCGGCCACGTCGACGATCCTGCCGTCCGCGTTGACCGCGCCGTCCGGCCACGGCGCCCGGGCCGGCAGGCCGGCCAGCAGCGTCAGGCCGGCCCGGGAACACCGGTAACCGGACAGATCGGGATCATGATTGCCGGGGACGAACACGAGCGGCACGTCCAGGCCATTCATCAGGTATCCCAGGTACTCGAACGGCAGGTCGCCGCAGGCCACGACGAGCTCGGCGGCGCGGACCGGGCCGAGATCGGCGTACAGCCCCTCATCGACCTCGTCGGATACGGCGAGCACGCATACCACGCCTCGATCGTACGCGCGGCCAGCCGCGGCCAGTTCACGCATTCAGCGCATGCCGGGTCCGCGCGCCCGGCGGACGGCAAGGTCGCGCGGTCAGCGCTTGACCGGCTGGCGTACGTCCAGGCCGCGTTCCCGCAGCGCAGCCTCCACGCGGTAGATCTCTGCCAGCGGTGCCCGGTCGCCGCCAGGCGGCGGGCTGACCTCCAGCCGCTCGCAGGCCGTGCACAGCGCGTCGATGTACGCGCCGCGCAGTGCCTTCAGGCGCAGGCTCTTGGCGGGAATGCCGGACTGGGTCTCGGTTGCGTCAAGCTCGGCGCGCAGCCGGCGGAGGCTCGCGCCGAGGCGCTCGATCGGCTCGGTCGGCGCGTCCAGCGGGTGCCAGCGCGCGTGCCAGTGCCCGGCCGCCCACCCGGCCCCGCGGAACCCGCCAATGATCGCGTATCCGGCCGCCGTGGGAAGCAGGATAACGATCACCAGTTCAATGACCGGGCGCACGTTACCCATTGTCGGTGCCGGACCCGGGCAGAATCAAGGCGGGCCGGGCTTTACCCAGCGACAGCCAGCCCCCTCAGTGACCAGGAGACCGATGAACAGCAAGGACAGCCACGACCGGTGGTGGCACGGTGCGGTGCTCTATCAGCTGTACGTCCGGTCCTGGCTGGACACCGACGGCGACGGCTACGGCGACCTCGGCGGCGTGATCGCCGGGCTCGACTACCTGTCCTGGCTGGGCGTTGACGGCATCTGGCTTTCCCCGACCATGCCTTCGCCGGACGAGGACTGGGGCTACGACGTCTCCGACTACCTGGGCGTCCATCCTGACTTCGGCACCCTGGACGACATGGACCGGCTGATCGCCGAGGCGCGGCGGCGCGGCATGCGGGTACTGCTCGACCTGGTGCCGAATCACACCAGCTCCGCCCATCCCTGGTTCGTCGACGCGGCAGGCAGCCGCGGCTCCGCGCACAGGGACTTCTACGTCTGGGCCGGGCCCGGCCCTGATGGCGGGCCGCCGAACAACTGGCTGGATGCCACCGGCAGCCCGGCCTGGTCCTGGCATGAGCCGACGAAGCAGTATTACCTGCACAATTTCCTGCCCAGCCAGCCAGACCTGAACTGGTGGGAACCCGGGGTGCACGAGGCCTTCACGAAGATCCTCCGGTTCTGGTTCGACCGCGGCGTGGCCGGATTCCGCATTGACGTGGCGCACGGCCTCTACAAGGACGCGAAACTGCGCGACAACCCGGCAGAAACCACGGGAAACCCGCTCGCTGGCAGGTTCGGCCAGCAGCCCGCCTACAGCGCGAACCGGCCGGAGACGCACGACGTCTACCGGGACTGGCGGCGGATCGCGGATAGCTACCCGGCCGAGCGGCTGCTGCTCGGCGAGACCTGGGTGGCGGACCTGGCCAGGCTGGCCAGCTTCTACGGCAACGACGACCAGCTGCAGCTGGCCTTCAACTTCCCGTTCGTATTCGCCGACTTCGCGGTACCGGACCTGCCGGATGTCGTGGCAGGAACGCTGACCCGGCTGCCGGCCGGCGCATGCCCCGTGTGGATGGCGTCGAACCACGATGTCGGCAGATTCCCGACCCGCTGGTGCGACGGGGACGAGCGAAAGATCCGGCTTGCCCTGCTCGTGCTCGCCACCCTGCCAGGGACCATGGTGCTTTACTACGGGGACGAGATCGGGATGACCGACGTCGATGTCCCGCTCGGGCTGCAGCAGGACAAGATGTCCCGCGGCGGCAGCAGCAGCAGGGGTGACGGCAACGGCTGGCAGGGCAGCAGGGACCGGGCCCGCACCCCGATGCAGTGGGACGGCTCGGCGGCTGCCGGATTCACCCGGGCAGCCGCGCCCTGGCTGCCGATCGGCGACAGCACCACCGTCAACGTCGCTGACCAGCGCGACGACCCGAGTTCGGTGCTCAGTCTCTGCCGCGACCTGCTCAGCCTCCGTCGCGCGGAATTCGGCGGCCAGCTAGTCAGCTACCAGCCGCTGCCTGCGCCACCCGGCGGCTGGGCGTACCGGGCCGGGAGCCTGACGGTGCTAGCCAATTTCTCCGGCCGCCCGATTACATGTCAGGATCCGGGTAAGCCGGTACTGCTGTGCACGACCGGGGCGGCCCCGGCCGCCGGGAATGCTGCCGGGGACATCGTGCTGGCGCCCTGGCAGGGCATCGTCGCCCGGACCGCCGGCGCCCGCCAGCGCCAAGACGCCGCTAGCACCAGGGAGCGCGGATGGAATACGTGAAGCTCGGCTCGACCGGCCTGGACGTTTCACCGGTGTGCCTGGGCTGCATGAGCTACGGCGAGCCGGGCCGCGGGGCGCACCCGTGGTCGCTGGACGAGGAGACCAGCCGCCCGTTCTTCCGCCGGGCGATCGAGGCCGGCATCAATTTCTTCGACACCGCCGACGTGTACTCGGCCGGATCCAGCGAGGAGATCACCGGCCGCGCGCTGCGGGACTTCGCCCGCCGTGGACGGATGCGGCCAGGGCCGAACGGGGCCGGCCTGTCCCGCAAGGCGATCATGACCGGGATCGACGCCAGCCTGAACCGGCTCGGCACCGAATACGTCGACCTGTACCAGATTCACCGGTGGGACCCGTCGGTGCCGATCGAGGAGACCCTGGAGGCCCTGCACGACATCGTCAAGGCAGGCAAGGCGCGCTACATTGGCGCCTCGTCGATGTACGCCTGGCAGTTCTCCAAGGCCCTGTACCTGGCCAGCCAGCACGGCTGGACCCGGTTCGCCACTATGCAGAATCACTACAACCTGCTGTACCGGGAGGAAGAGCGCGAGATGCTGCCGCTCTGCGCCGATCAGGGCATCGGCGTCATCCCGTGGAGCCCGCTCGCCCGCGGCCGGCTGACCAGGGACTGGGATGCCGCGACCGCCCGCAGCGAGACCGATGGCTTCGGCCAGAGCCTGTACGCCGCTGATGACCGGCTGATCGTCGAGCAGGTGGCCAGCGTCGCGGCGGCCCGCGGCGTGCCCCGTGCGCAGATCGCGCTGGCCTGGCTGGCCAGCCGCCCGGCCGTGACGGCGCCCATTATCGGCGCGACCAGGCCGCAGCACCTTGACGACGCCATCGCCGCCCTCGATGTCCGGCTCACGCCCGAAGAAATCGATCAGCTGGAGAAGCCGTACGTGCCGCACCGCATTGCGGGCCACGGCTGAAGCGCCGGGCGCCGCTGAGCCGCGGGCCGCACCCGGCCGGCCAGCGAAAGCGGACCAGCCAGCCACACCCGGCCGGCCGGCCGCCGCCTGAGGCCGGCCGGGGGGCGCGATGAGCCGCGTCGCCCATCCGGCTGGCCCGCGCCACGCCGACGTGCTGCCGCCCGGTTACCCGCCGCCGCGGCCAGCCGACCTGAACGCGCTCGATCCTGTCATCTGGCCGCGGACCGTCCGGCGCTCCGGTGGCGCACTGGTCCTCGGCGGGGTCGACGTGCGCGCGCTGGCCGCGGAGTTCGGGACGCCACTGTTCGCCTGCGACGAGGCGGACTTCCGTGGTCGCTGCCGCGAGTTCCATGCGGCGTTCGGCGCCGGCGCCGGGGTGTCCTACGCCGCAAAGGCGTTCTGCTGCCAGGCGGTGCTCCGCTGGGTGAGCGAGGAAGGGCTCGGCGTTGACGTCTGTACCGGCGGCGAGCTTGCGGTCGCGCTCAGCGCAGGCGTCCCGCCGGACCGGATCACGCTGCATGGCAGCAACAAGCTGGTGGCCGAGCTGGAGCACGCGCTGGCGGCCGGGGTCGGTCATATCGTGGCGGACTCGTTCGAGGAGATCGACCGCCTGGCCAGGCTTGCCACGCTGCCCGGCACCGGCCCGGCCAGGCACGGCCCGGCGGGGACCGGGCCGCCCGGAGCCGCGCGCCTGCCGCGGATCCTGGTCCGCGTCACCACCGGCGTGGAGGCGGCCGCGCACGAGTTCGTGGCCACCGCGCACGACGACCAGAAGTTCGGCTTCTCGCTCGCTTCCGGGGCCGCTGATGAGGCGGTCCGCCGGGTGCTGGCCAGCCCCGGCCTCGATTTCGCCGGCCTGCACTCGCATATCGGCTCCCAGATCTACGACACCGCCGGGTTCGAGGTCGCCGCGCACCGGGTCATCGAGCTTGCCGTGCGGATCCGTGACGAGCACGGGATCGGCATCGGCGAGCTCAACCTGGGCGGCGGGTTCGGCATCGCCTACACGGCCGGCGACGACCCGGCGGACATCAGGCTCATTGCCCGCAGCCTGCGCGACATCGTGGACTCCGAATGCCGGGTGGCCGGCCTGGCCGGGCCGCGGCTGTCCGTCGAGCCGGGCCGCGCCATCGCTGGACCAGGCACCGTCACGCTCTACCAGGTCGGCACGGTGAAAGACGTGGACGGCCTGCGGACCTACGTGAGCGTGGACGGCGGCATGAGCGACAACATCCGCACCGCGCTGTACGACGCCGACTACACCTGCGTGCTGGCATCCCGGGAGTCCGCAGCGGCGCCCATGCTCAGCCGGATCGTCGGCAGGCACTGCGAGAGCGGTGACATCGTGGTGCGCGACGCCTACCTGCCGGCCGACACCGCCGCAGGTGACCTGGTCGCCGTCGCCGCTACCGGCGCATACTGCCGGTCCATGGCCAGCAACTACAACCACGTGCCCCGGCCGCCTGTGATCGCGGTCCGCGACGGCGCCGCCAGAGTGATACTGCGCCGGGAGACCACCGATGACCTGCTCCGCCTCGATGTCGGCTAGCAAGCCCGGTCAGGCAGCGCAGCGCAAATCGCGTTCAAGCCGTCCAGATCCGTCCCAAGCCTTCCAAGCCTTCCAAGCCTTCCAGGCCCGTCCAGCCCGTCCAGCCCGTCCAGCCCGTCCAGCCGTCCAAGTCTGCAGGCCCGGCTTTGACGCCGCCGGCGACTAGTGTCAGCCTGGCCATGCCCCGCCGGTAAGAAAGGTCCTGCCGCCTTGCTTTCCCTGGTCCTGCCCAAGGGCTCGCTCGAACGGGCCACCCTCGACCTGTTTGACGCCGCCGACCTGACGGTGCGCCGCTCGTCGGACCGTGACTACCACGCGTCGATCGACGATCCGCGGATCGGCCGGGTGAGGTTCCTGCGCCCGCAGGAGATCCCGTCCTACCTGGAGCAGGGTCTCTTCGATTTCGGCATCACCGGCCGCGACTGGATCGCCGAGACCGGCGCCGATGTCGCCTCGCTTGGCGAACTGCAGTACTCGAAGGCGACCGGCGACCCGGTACGCGTCGTCCTGGCAGTGCCGGCCACCGCGGGCTGGGACTCGGTTGCCGACCTGCCCGAGGGGATCCGGATCTCCACCGAGTTCCCCGGCCTCACCCGGCGGTTCCTTGACGCCAACGGCATCAAGGCCACGGTGATCCCGTCCTATGGCGCCACCGAGGCGAAGGTGCCCGACATCGTGGACGCGATCGTGGACCTGACCGAGACCGGCTCGTCGCTGCGCAGGAACGGCCTGAAGATCCTGTACACCCTGCTGACCAGCTATACCGAGCTTGTCGCCAACCCGGCGGCGTACGCGGACCCGGACAGGCGGGCCGCGATGGAGGACGTGGCGCTGCTGCTCCGCGGGGCCATCAAGGCGCGCGGTAACGTGCTGCTCAAGCTGAATGTCACGGCCCGCGAGCTAGCCGCGGTGGCGGACATGCTGCCGGCCATGACCTCGCCGACGATCACCTCGCTGGCCCGCGGCGACATGCACGCGGTCGAGGCTGTCGTGCCCAAGCGCGGCGTCAACACCCTGATCCCGGCACTGCGCACAGCGGGCGCGCGGGACATCCTGGAGATCCCGATTTCCAAGATCGTCGAGTAACCCGGGCGGCTCGCCGCCTGGCCGCCGCCCGCAGAGCGGCAGCCGATCCCGGCGCTCATGACGCTCAAGACCAGCAGTTACGCAGACTCCACGCGAACTGCCGCCGACGTCAGCAGAACCCGCCGGGCGGCCCCGCCCGTTCGAGCTGGCCGGCCAGTGCCCACTGGGCACAGCAGTCACGCATGCCCGCGGCGAACCTGCATCACCCTGCGCAGCCACGGCCGCCCGCCCGGCCCGCCGTTCGAGCTGGCCGGCTGACTCCCATTAGGCTTGGCTGGTGCTCAGCACCGTCGATCTTCGCGGCGCCACGGCGGCCGGCCTCAGCGGGCCGGCGCTCGCCGGGGTGCTGCCACGGGCCGCGCTGGACGTGGCGGCGGCGGTTGACGCGGTCCGTCCGGTCTGTGCCGACGTGCGCCGGCGCGGTGCCGACGCGGTGCGGGAGTACACGGCCAGGTTCGACGGAGTGGACCTGCCCACCACGAGGGTCGCGCCGGAAGCACTGACCGCCGCCCTGGCCGGACTCCGCGACGACGTCAGGTCCGCGCTGGCCGAGGCGGCCCGCCGGGCAAGGCTCGTGCACGAGGCCCAGTTGCCGGGCGAGACCGTCACCACCGTCGCGCCTGGCTGCACCGTCACCGAGCGGTATCTCCCGGTCGGCAGAGCCGGCGTGTACGCCCCTGGCGGCTTGGTGGCCTATCCGTCTTCCGTGCTGATGAACGTGATCCCGGCGCAGGTCGCGGGCGTTGGCGAGATCGCCGTCGCCTCGCCGCCTGGAGCCGGGTACGGCGGCCTGCCGCACCCGGCCGTGCTGGCCGCCTGCGCGCTGCTCGGCGTCACCGAGGTGCACGCCGTCGGCGGCGCGCAGGCGATCGCGATGTTCGCCTACGGCACGGCGGACTGCGCCCCGGCCGACATCGTCAGCGGCCCGGGCAATGTCTATGTCGCCGCGGCCAAGCGGCTGCTGCTCGGCACGATCGGCACCGACGCCGAGGCCGGCCCGACCGAAGTCGCGATCATCGCCGACCACACCGCCGATCCCGTGCTGGTCGCGGCCGACCTGGTCGCCCAGGCCGAGCATGACCCGCTCGCCGCCTGCCTGCTGATCACCACCGACCCCGGCATGGCCGTCCGGGTCAGGCCCGAGCTGGCCAGGCAGGTTGCGGCGGCCCGGCACCGGGAGCGGGTCGAGGCAGCTCTGGCCGGGCAATCCGCGTGCGTCCTGGTCGACGACGTTGACGCCGCGCTGGCGGTGGCCGATGCCTGGGCACCCGAGCACCTGGAGATCCAGGCCGAGGGCGCCGGCAAGCTGGCCCGCCGGGTGCGGAATGCGGGAGCCATCTTCGTCGGCCCGCACGCGCCGGTGTCGCTCGGCGACTACCTGGCCGGCTCCAACCACGTGCTGCCGACCGGCGGCACCGCACGGCATTCCGGCGGCCTGTCGGTGCTGTCCTTCCTGCGCGGCATTCACCTAGTCGAGTGCGACGCGGCCGGGCTGGCCGCCGCCGCGCCGTATATCGACGCGCTCGGCGGCGCCGAGGATCTCGCCGCGCATGTGCAAGCGGTCCGCGCCCGCGTGCCAGCCACCACCCGGGTGCCGCGATGAGGCCGTCGGCCACCATACGCCGCCAGGTCACCGGGCGGGCCGCGGTGACGGCGAATCCGGCGGCCATGCGCCCCGGTCTCTGCGGGCGGCCGCAGGTGCACCATACGCCGCCAGGTCACCGGGCGGGCCGCGGTGACGGCGAATCCGGCGGCCATGCGCCCCGGTCTCTGCGGGCGGCCGCAGGTGTGCAGGCCGCTGCCGCAGGCGGGCGGGATGCTGCCGCCGCATCCGGGCCCGCGTCCCGGCCCCAGGGGAGTGCCGCGGTGACGGCGACCCAGGCGGCGATCCGCGGCCAGCGCACTAGGCGGCCGCGGTGACCGGGCAGCCGCCGCCGCTGCGGGCCGACCTGGCCGGCCTGGAGCCGTACGGTGCGCCGCAGCTGGACGTCGCGGTCCGGCTGAACACCAACGAGAACCCGTACCCGCCTCCGGCCGGCCTCGTCCAGGCGATCATCTCGGCGGCGGCCGCGGCTGCACTCGGGCTCAACCGCTACCCGGACCGGGACGCCGAAGCGCTCAGGGACGACCTGGCCGGCTACCTCGGCCACGGGCTGACCAGGCGGCAGGTATGGGCGGCCAACGGCTCGAACGAGGTCATCCAGCAGCTGCTGCAGGCGTTCGGCGGGCCGGGGCGAACTGCGCTCGGCTTCGAGCCGTCTTACTCGATGCACCCGCTCATCGCCCGCGCCACCAGCACCCGCTGGGCGACGGGGGCCAGGGAAGCGGACTTCGGCCTGGATCCAGCCCGCGCCGCCCGGAAGGTAGCTGAGCTGCAGCCGGACGTGGTATTCCTCACCTCGCCGAACAACCCGACCGGCACGGCACTGCCGCTGGCCGTGATCGAGGCGGTCGGCACCGCCGCGCCCGGGATGGTCATCGTCGACGAGGCGTATGCCGAGTTCGCCCGCCCCGGCACCCCGAGCGGGCTGGAACTGCTGGCCCGTTATCCGCGGCTCGCCGTGGTCCGCACCATGTCGAAGGCCTTCGCTCTGGCCGGGGCCAGGGTCGGCTACCTGGCGGCCGAGCCCGCGGTGATCGACGCGCTGCAGGTCGTCCGGCTGCCCTACCACCTGTCCGCGCTCACCCAGGCGGCGGCCCGCGCCGCGCTGGCGCATTCCGGCGAACTGCTGGCCACCGTCGCCGCACTGCGGGCTGAGCGCGACGCCGTCGTGACCTGGCTGCGCTTCCTGGACCTGGCCGTGGCCGACTCGGATGCCAACTTCGTCCTGTTCGGTGAGTTCGCCGACCGCCATGCCGTCTGGCAAGGGCTGCTTGACCGCGGCGTGCTGATCCGCGAGACGGGGCCGCCTGGCTGGCTCCGGGTGACCGTCGGCACGCCGACCGAGATGGCCGCGTTCCGCGCGGCGCTCGGCGTGGTGCTGGCGCGGCGGGTGCCGGCATGAGCAGGTCCGCCCGGGTCACGCGGGTAACCAAGGAAACTCAGGTCCTGGTCGAACTC
>WNGK01001744.1_pt1 | contig 23546 bp, 27 predicted proteins | sample 5400601 | NCBI WGS metagenome assembly WNGK01 (sample SAMN13153376, study PRJNA577476) | soil metagenome | isolation source: 60 cm soil or saprolite under Garry oak tree replicate 1 | place: USA:California | collected 2016-06-15
ATGTTTCATGTCGAGGCTTCCGCAAGTGCGCAAACTGCTGTGGACGGATATTGATGCGGCCTATGAGGGCGATCCAGCGGCGCAGAGCTATGAGGAAATTATTCTGGCGTATCCTGCGCTTGAAGCGATCGCGATCCAGCGAATGGCGCATGAGCTTTACATAAAGGGGCTGCCCTTGATTCCGCGCATCATGACCGAGTGGGCGCACAGCCGCACGGGAATCGATATCCATCCGGGCGCACAGATTGGCTCTCACTTTTTCATAGACCATGGCACGGGTGTAGTGATCGGCGAGACATGCGAGATCGGATCGCGAGTAAAATTGTTTCACGGTGTTACGCTCGGTGCCCGCAGTTTTCAGAAAGACGAGCACGGCAAAATCAAGAAGGGCGGCAAGCGGCATCCGAAAGTGGAGGATGACGTCACGATTTATCCGAATTCGACCGTGCTCGGCGGCGAAACGGTGATCGGAGCGCGCAGCACTATCGGGGGAAACGTCTTTCTCGTGCAAAGTGTGCCGCCGGATTCACTGGTCTATTACGAGGAAAAACAATTGCGCATCGTGCCGAAACGACAGCGCAAGGTATCGAGCACGAGGGACGAATTCCGGGAATGATCTACCTAGATTACAACGCCACCACGCCGCTGTGCGACGCAGCGCGCGAGGCGATGCTGCCGTATCTCACCCGGCATTTTGGAAATCCATCGAGTGTGCATGCGGCCGGCCGCGAAGCGCGCGCAGCCATCGATGATGCGCGGGACAAACTCGCCGCGCTTCTGCGCGTCAAACCGCACGAGTTGATCTTCACCAGTGGTGGAACGGAGTCATGTAATCTGGCGGTTCTCGGACTAGCGCGATGTAGATCTTCAGGCGGCGGTCATGTCATTTCGAATAAAGCGGAGCATCACGCTGTCCTGAATGCCCTCGAACATTTGGAAAAGCGCGAAAATTTCGAAGTGACTTGGCTAAATGTTTCCCGAGACGGAATTATCGACCTCGATCAGCTCGCCGAATCGATCCGCCCAGAGACACGATTGGTTTCAATCATGACCGCGAATAACGAAACTGGCGTAATTCAACCGATCCGCGAACTCTCGGAGATCTGTCGCGATCGTGGCGTCCTGTTGCACAGCGACATGGTGCAATCGTTCGGCAAAATCGGGATCGATCTTTCGTCGGTCGATTCCGCCAGTTTCGCGGCGCATAAGTTTTATGGGCCAAAAGGCGCAGGATTCCTTTTCCTGCGGAGTGGTTTGTCGCTTCAGCCAATCATGTTTGGCGGTGCGCACGAGAATGAGCGACGACCCGGGACGGAAAATGTCGCTGCAATCGCGGGCATGGCGACGGCCGCGGAATGGGCGCTGCGCGCTAGCAAGGACGAACAGACGCGCGAAGCACAATTGCGAGACACATTGTGGGCGCGCATTGCGCAGGTTTTTCCCGGCGCACAGCAAAATGGCGATCCGACGCGTCGCCTGGCAAACACGCTCAATGTGAGTTTCACCGGTTTCGACTCAGAGACGATGTTGATGGCCCTCGATTTGGAAGGCGTTTGCGCCTCAAGCGGTTCAGCCTGCATGGTTGGCTCCGTCGTGGCGTCCCATGTGTTGCTCGCTATGGGGTTGCCGATGGGAAGAGCCAGCTTTGCTGTTCGCTTTTCGTTAGGAAAGCAAACAACTGCGGAAGAAATCGCCCATGCTGCTGAAGCAATGGAGCGGGTCGCAACGCGCCTAAACAAAGCGGTCAGCGCGTATGCCGTTGCTTAAGCAGCTGGAATTGGTTTTCGAAAAGCTTGTTGTGGCCGGGATCGTTGATCCCGGCAGTCAAAGAGCAAAGCGCTATAATTTGCAAGCCGGGATCAACGATCCCGGCTACAGCCACGTCGATCACGATGCCGATCTTGAGGAAATGGCGCGCGACCTGTTGTGTGCAACTGGTGCATCGAAGCCGGCTGACTTGATTCGCGTCGAGTGGAATTCACGTCTCAAAACAGCCGCTGGCCGCGCTGATTATCGCCAGAAACTAATTTCCTTAAATCCCCGGCTATTTCAGCATGCAGCCGAAATCGATCGAACTTTGCGCCACGAACTGGCTCATATTCTCGCTCAATTTCGCGCTGGGCGACGCCGCATCCTGCCCCATGGCCCCGAGTGGCGGCAGGCCTGTCGCGACTTGGGAATCAGCGACGAAAAGCGCTGTCATAATCTTCCGTTCCCGGTCAGCCAACGTGCTCGGCGGTATCTATACCAGTGTCCACATTGCCAGCGTGAATTTCCTCGCGTGCGCCGGATCAAACGTGCAGTCGCGTGTCTGGCCTGTTGCTGCGCGCACAATGGCGGCGAGTTCGACGCGCGGTTTCGATTAGAGCGCGTGAGGTAGCTGCCGCACTGCACCGGCCGGACACCGCAGCGCGGCGTCCCTAGCAATGCTAAGCGGCGCTTTCGCTCCCCTCGCCTTTCCCTGCTTTCTCCCCGCGCAATTTCGCCTGGATGAACATATCGATGGCGCCATCCATTACATCCTGGACATTGCTCGTTTCCGCACCCGTGCGGTGATCTTTCGCCATTTGGTATGGTTGAAAAACGTAGGAACGAATCTGATTTCCCCATGCGATGTCGCCTTTCTCTGAGTATTGCCGGTCGATCTCGGCACGCTTTTTGTCCTGCTCGATTTCGTAAAGCTTGGCTTTTAACATTTTCATCGCGAGCTCGCGATTGCGTCCCTGGCTGCGCTCAGCCTGGCAGGCGGCAACAATCCCGCTGGGTCTGTGCAAAATTCGCACGGCAGTTTCCACTTTGTTGACGTTTTGCCCGCCTTTGCCGCCGCTGCGAAACGTGTCGATCTCAAGATCGGCCGGATTGATTTCAATCGGAGCGGTGTCGCCGATTTCCGGGACAACATCGACACTGGCGAATGAAGTGTGGCGCCGCTTGTTTGCATCGAACGGCGAGATGCGCACGAGCCGGTGCACGCCGCGTTCGGTCTGAAGATGACCGTAGGCGTATTCACCGGTCACTAGCAATGTCACGGACTTTATGCCGACTTCTTCACCCTGTTGAATGTCCACGGTCTGTGATTTGAAACCGCTTCGCTCAATCCAGCGTTGGTACATCCGCAGCAACATGTCCGCCCAGTCGCACGACTCGGTGCCGCCGGCGCCAGAGTGAATAGTGACAAATGCATTAGCGCGATCATTGTCACCGGAAAGAAACTGGCGCAGCTCGAATTCCTCCAGGCTGTGAATTAAGCGGGCGTGTTCGGTCGCCACTTCTTTCTCTGCGTGGGCGCGAGAAACTGGATCGCTTTCTTCCGCGGCCAGTTGCTGCAGTGCGCTGAAGTCCTCGATTTCGCGTTCCAACTCTTGAAACGGATTGATGAGAGAGCGCAATCGCGAGACTTCCTCGACATCAGCTTGAGCACGCTCGCGATTCGACCAGAAATCGGCCGCGGCCATTCGCCCTTCGATTGCTGCTAGATTTTTCTGGAGCTTTTCGACGTCAAAGAAACCTCCGCAATTCGCGAACGCGCGATTTTAGATCCTCAGCATCTGGGATGGAGATTTCCGTTGGCATGCAGAAAGATAATTCATCGCGCGCTCTATGCAAAAGCGGTAGCGACATTCGCCCCGGTGACCGTCGAGCCAAAAATTCGGCGCGAGCGTACTTCTGATCTCTGGGGAGCACAGGCTGCCAGCCTGTCCTTTTCGGCAGCCTGCCGAAAAGCTCTTCAAACGTTCGATACAAAGGATTCCGGCAACACGTGGAAGTCGTCGGCAAGCTGCTGACGACAACCCCGAAGGCTTTCGGGGTGCTCCCCAGAAAAACGTGCAGGCTATCCTATTTGCGCGCTGAATCGCTGGGCTTCAGCTTGGCAGCGCGCGCCGGCTCGAGACGAAAAATGGTTTCGCCTTCCTTCATGAGATCAAGACGATCGCGCGCAATCGTTTCCAGATAAGTCACGTCCGTTTTGAGGAGATTGACCTCGCGGTTCTGGCGCGCCAGCAAACTCTGTTGCTCGTTTACCTGTTGTTGCAGGTCGTCGATCTCCGCGCGACTCTGTTGCAGTTTCTTATAAGGCGGTACGAACAAACTTACGATCACCAGCCAGATCGCAAGGACAAGCAGAACGCGAAGGATTCGGTTCAGTCGCTGCCACACTGTGGCTTCGCGACGCGCGCGGAAATCGGCGTAAGTGTGATCCACTTAGCGCATTGTAGCGCCGTACACGGCTTTGTCACCAAGTTCTTCTTCGATTCGCAGCAGCTGATTATATTTCGCGATCCGATCGCTGCGGGAAAGCGAGCCAGTTTTGATTTGACCGGCATTGGTCGCGACCGCGATGTCGGCGATGGTTGCGTCTTCCGTTTCGCCCGAGCGATGGCTAATCACGGTCGTATAATCATTTTTCTTCGCCAGATTAATTGTTGCCAGCGTTTCGGTGAGCGTTCCGATCTGATTCACCTTGATCAAAATGGAATTCGCCACGTGCTCGGCAATCCCTCTGCGGAGAAATTCAACATTCGTGACAAAGAGGTCATCACCGACCAGTTGAATCTTCTGACCAAGTTCTGCCGTCAGCTTTTTCCAGCCGGCCCAATCATTTTCGGCGCAACCATCTTCGATCGAAATGATCGGAAACCGAGCGCAGAGATCGGCATAATATTCGATCAGCTCTTCGGCGGTTTTTCTTGAACCATCGGACTTCTTGAAGACATAAACTTTGTTTTCGCTGTCGTAGAATTCGGAAGCGGCTGGATCGAGCGCGATAAAGATTTGCTCGCCGAGTTTGTAGCCGGCCTTCTTAATCGCAATCGCAATCGATTCCAACGCATCGTCGGCAGAACCGAGTTGCGGCGCAAAGCCACCTTCATCGCCGATCGCCGTGGAAAGATGTCGATCTTTCAACACGGATTTGAGCGCGTGAAAAACTTCCACGCCGTAACGCAGTGCTTCCGAAAAGGTCGGTGCACCGCGCGGCACAATCATGAATTCTTGAAAATCGATCGGTGCATCCGAATGCGCGCCGCCGTTCAAGATGTTCATCATCGGCACCGGCAAAACTCTTGCCTCAGGGCCGCCGAGGTAATGAAAGAGCGGGAGATTTTCCGCGGCCGCGGCGGCTTGCGCGACCGCCAGGGAAACGCCGAGCAACGCGTTTGCACCCAGGTTCTTTTTATTGGGCGTACCGTCGAGCTCGATCAACTTATTGTCGATGCTGCCCTGGTCGCGCGCATCCCAGCCTTTCAGAACCGGTGCGATCCTGCCGTTGACATTGGCGACCGCTTTCTTCACGCCTTTCCCGCCGAAGCGGCTTTTGTCGCCATCCCGCAACTCCCATGCTTCATGCTCGCCGGTACTCGCTCCGCTTGGAATCGCCGCCCGGCCAAGCGCGCCGCTTTCGACTCGCACATCGACTTCAATTGTCGGATTACCCCGCGAATCCAAAATTTCGCGGGCGACAATAGAGCGAATTGAAGTCGTTGACATTGAAGAATATCGCTGCCCAGAAGGGATTGCGCTCGCCAATCATGCGCACGGACGGTAACTGTTCAACCAGAACCCATCACTCATCTTATAATGTAGCCATGGCACGCTCCGGCTTTTATTAATGCCGGGCTCAAGCCTCGCTGGGTCGCTCGTAGCGGCGGCGAATGAGACAGTGAGAGCGGACAGCGCCCGCGTTTCTCTCTTGCGGTCGAGATTCCCATTGGCAATTTAGGCCTGGGCACGGATAATCTGACCGATGATTCGTTTGACGAGAATAGGCGCGATCGGCTTGATCAGCACCGTTTTAGCGGCCCTCGGCGCGGAGACTGGGCGTCTCCCAGCCGATCAACTGGCAAAAGCAGTCAGAAGCGATTCTATCAGCATCCCCACGCCTGGTGAGCTTTTCGCGGCACTTGAGAAACCCGGCAAAACAGACTGGTCGGGTCAATATCGCGGGCCGATACCGATCACGTATCGCAACCGCGCGCAAATTGCGCTCAACCTTGGCGGCTTGATTGCCGATGGATTTGTTGCGGTCGAAGCCAAGGACAGCCAGCAAGTCAAAAATATTGGCTCAGACATCATCAAACTCGCCAAAGCTCTCGGGGTAAGTCAGAACCTGCTCAGCCGCGGCAATAGCATCAACGAATTCGCCGAGAACAACGAATGGGACACGTTGCAGGAAGAATTGGAGGCGACCCAGAACGAAGTGAAATCCTCGATGCAATCGCATAGCGACCAGGACTTGGTGATTCTGGTGAGTCTCGGTGGTTGGATCCGCGGCACACAAGTCGTCAGCGGAGCGATCATGCGCAACTACGACGAGCGAAGTGCAAAAGTTTTGCGTCAGCCAGCGCTCGTCAAGTTCATGCAGTCGAAGATCAACGAAATCTCTCCCGAACTTCGGGGTGAGCCGCTGGTCAAAGGGGTGAACGAACAACTCCCTGGGATTGAGAAGCTGGTTTCTTTCCCGCCGGAGAAGGCACCGAGCCCTGATGAAGTGCGGAAGGTGAACGAAGCGGTCGGCAAGGTAATGGAGGAAATTGAGAACAAGGCCGTCGCGAAATGAAACGCTACTTGCTGATTTTCCTGTCGATCTTTGTACTAGTCGTCAGCATCTCTGCCCGTGCCGAGACAGATACCGAGGTCGCAGCGCGGAAAGTCGCGCTAGATCTTGCCGGAGCATTTTCGAACGAGGGTTTCAAGATCCGAGATGGCCACTGGTGCGGGACGGTTAAACAGAACGATCATGCTCTCGTCGCAGTGAACCTCTACGCAGGAAACCAGTATTGGTTCTCTGCGGGCGCCACCGAACCGGCGAAGAAAATTGCGGTAAGTGTTTATGATGAGACTGGAAAGCAAGTCACGACTGAGGGCTACAATGCGGGGGAAAAAGCTGCAGCCGGCTTTTCGCCTACGAACAGCGGTCAGTACTTCGTCTCGGTCGATCTGGTTGAAGGCCAGGCGGGCAGTTTTTGTCTTATCTATTCTTACAAGTGAGCTGTACCCGCTTCGCTGCCTGTGGCGCCAAAGCTGTGCGAAGCCGCGGCTGAAAACGTAAGCTCGAGTACTTTGCCAGACGTTTTCGATGTGCAGCACACTTTCGCGCGCTCACTCCTTTGCTAGAATCAAACGCGGCATGATCTCGCTCCGGGTATTTTACGAGGGTAACGTTCAGGGCGTGGGTTTCCGCTGGTCGGTGCAACATATTGCCAAGGGCTTCGATGTTACGGGTTGGGTGCGCAACCTGTCGAACGGTCACGTGGAACTTCAGGTTAGCGGCGAGGAGGACGAAGTTCGGGCGTTCCTCGAAGGCATCGAGCAAAGCGATCTCCGAGCGCTTATTCGCAAACGAACCGAAAATAAATTGGAGAAACCGGTTACTGCCCGCGGTTTTGAAATTCGCCATGAGTGATCCGGCAATCGCTATTCGGGGGCTAACGAAAATTTTTCCCGTTCCCTTGCATCGACAGTCGATCGTCGCAGTGCGCGATCTCGATCTTTGCGTTGAGCCCGGGGAAGTTTATGGCCTGCTTGGGCCGAATGGCTCCGGCAAGAGCACGACTCTCAAAATTATTCTCGGCCTGGTTTCCCCAACACGTGGCCGCACGGAAATCTTCGGTCATGACAGCCGTTTAGTTGAAAGCAGAGAAGCCGTCGGGTTCTTGCCGGAAAATCCCTACTTCTACAAGTATCTCACCGGGGAAGAAACGCTGCGCTTTTTTGGGCGGCTTTGCGGACTTCGAGGCGAACCGTTAAGAAGTCGCATAAACGAATTGCTCGACCTCGTCGGGCTCACGAAGGCGCGCAAACGGCGACTAGGCACATATTCGAAGGGGATGTTGCAGCGCATCGGCCTCGCGCAGGCATTGATTCACGATCCCCGGTTGGTTGTGCTGGACGAACCGACCGCCGGCGTAGACCCGGCAGGCTCACGCGAGATTCGCGATCTGATTCTCGATCTACGGCGGCGTGGAATCACTGTGCTGCTTTCCTCGCATTTGCTTGCGCAAGCGCAGGAAATTTGCGATCGCGTTGGCATTCTCGCGGATGGCGTGCTCGTACGCGAAGGCCGTTTGCAAGAATTGATCGCAATTGAAAATCAAACCGAGCTTGTCATCTCCGACGCTTCCACTCAGCTCGTCAACGAGATCGAATCGTTCATCAACCGGTCAAACGCGAAATTGATCGAGCGCCGAAAATCGACAACTACACTTGAGCGATTGTTTCTCGACGCGACCACCAAACGTCCCGAATCATGAGCAATGAAACCGCCACCATGGCGCGACATCGCGCTTTTTCTTTCTTCCGAATTCGCGCGATCACCGTCAACACGCTGACCGAGCTGACCCGCCTGAAAGTTTTTTATGTCCTGCTCGTTTTCGCACTGCTTCTGATCGGCAGCTCCATGTTCGTGGCGCAATTCACTTTTCAGCAGGAATTCCAAATTCTGAAAGACGTTTCTCTCGGCGCGATGTCCATCTTTACGTCGTTGCTGGCGATCGTCGCCACGGCGCGACTCATTCCCCAGGACATCGAGGACCGCACGGTTTACACCATTCTCGCTAAACCGGTGCCGCGCTTTGAATATCTGCTTGGGAAAATTGCGGGAGTTCTTTTGCTGCTGGCGATCAGCACACTGGTGATGGGCGCGGCGTTTCTCCTCGTGCTGTACATGCGCGAACAAGCCGTGTTGCACGCGACCCTGCAACACATGTCCGGGGCGCCGCGCGAGCAGGTCGATGATGCACTGCGCGCGATCCGCTCTTCAGCTCTCAACATCGACATCTTTCCCGGAATTGTCATCATTTACCTGAAAGCGTGCCTGCTGGCAGCGCTGACGCTCTTTGTCTCCACATTCGCGACAACAAACATTTTCACGATTGTAGTGATGACCTTCATTTATTTCATCGGCCATTTGCAAGCGACTGCGCGCGAATATTGGCTGCAGGAACATGGCAGCGGCTGGATCACACGCGTGATTCTCGCAATCGTGGCGCTGTTATTTCCTGACTTGCAGGCGTTTAATCTAGTGGACGACATCGTCGCCGGTACCGCGATTTCGCTGGCGCTCTTTTTCAAGACGGCCGTGCTCGGAATTTTCTATACGACGATCTACACACTGCTGGCGGCGTTTGTCTTTTACGGGAAGGAATTATGATACGAGCTCTTCTCGTGCTGGCAGTTCTGATCGCGCTCGGAGTGCTCAAATTGCCAGTCGAGCGCAACCTCGCCGCACTTCATCGACAAGAACATTTTCGGGGTGTCCAATTTAATCTCGATCTTCGCGAAAAACTCGGGCAGCTCGGTTTCATTGCCGCCCTGAGCGGATTTCGAGCAATCGTCGCCGACGGGCTCTTCATCCAGGCGCATGTCGCATGGGAGCGAACGGAATGGGGTCGCGTGTTGCTACTATTCCGGCACGTCACAACTCTGCAGCCGCGCGCAACCATGTTCTGGGACATGGCCGCGTGGCATATGGCTTGGAACGCGAGCGTAGCCGCGATGAACGATCAAACCCAGCCGCGTCTCGCGTTGCGAGTCAAAGCGCAGCGGGAATATTTTGCGCTCGGCAAAGATTTTCTTGAACGCGGAATAAAAAATAATCCGGATCGGCCGCAGCTGTACGAAGCGCTGGCCCGTCTTTACAAAGAGAAATACAAAGATCACGAGCACGCTTCGGAGTTCTACGCCAAGGCAGCAGCCTTGCCCGGGGCGATGAGCTACAACAGACGTTTCTCTGTTTACGAGCTTTCCTACTGCGAAGGACGCGAGCGCGAAGCATATGAGCGGCTGCGCCGACTCTATGACGAGGGCCAGAAGGAACGGCTGCCGACTCTGATCACGCGGTTGAAATTTCTAGAAGATAAACTTGGAATCCCGCAAGAGCAGCGAATTCCCGACGCAGATCCGTTGAAGCGTTAAAATCATTACATCGTTAAATGGTGGAAGCGTTTTCGCTGTAACGCTGTAACCTTTTTAACATTTTAACCGCTACCTCATGCGCTTTGCAATTTTCAGTGATATCCATGCCAATTTGGAGGCGCTTGAAGCGGTGTTGGCTGACGCACACAAGCGTAAGTGCACACACTTTGTCTGCCTGGGGGACGTAGTCGGGTATAACGCCAATCCGCACGAGTGTGTGGACCGCATTCGCAAATTGGATTGCCCGATTGTGAAGGGCAATCACGATGAGCAGGCATCGCTACCGGAATCGTCGAGTGACTTCAACGAGCTGGCGGAGCGCGCCATTGAGTGGACACGCGACAACTTGACGGAGGAAGACAAGCAATGGTTGCGCGAGTTGCCATTGCAGAGGCAGGTGCGCGATTTTACCATCGTGCACGCGACGCTCGATACCCCCGCGCAATGGGGCTACGTGTTTAGTAATCTCGATGCGGCTGCGAGCCTCACCTATCAGCACACAACCGTTTGTTTTTTCGGACACACCCATGTTCCCATGGTTTTTATTCGCGACGATGGCGTTAGACGGGAAAGGATCGAGCACATTCGCATTGAGCTGACCAAGAAGTATTTCATCAATATGGGCAGCGTCGGACAACCACGCGATGGAAATTGGCGCGCGGCATATTGCACTTACGATGTTGAGAACAATCTCGTCGAACAGTTGCGAGTAAAATACGATCTGGCGATTGCGCAAAAGAAGATTATCAAAGCCGGTCTGCCACGGCTGCTCGCCGAGCGACTTGCGAGCGGGCGATGAGAGCGATTTAGCGATTAAATGATTACCAACTTACCGAGTTAAGGCTGCATGCCTCGCCGCCTGGTCGCGAAGAAATTTCGGAGCAGGCTTGTTGAAGGCAAAACCCTGATCCTGAAGTCTGAACCCCAAATCGATCTTAATCATCAAGCCAAGCTCGCTTGGCGACGTCGTCCACACGCTTCCGGCAGTCGCGTCGCTTCGCAAGGCGTATCCCGGTGCCGAAATTACATGTCTAATTAATCCCGAATTCGCGCCGCTGCTCCGTGGAAATCCTGATGTGAATCACGTCTATTTCTTTCGCAGCAGCCAATTCCAAGGCATTGGCGCGCCGAAGAGTTTGCTGCCGTGGTTGAAGAAAACTCGGGAAATTCGACCGGACCTTGCGCTCGATTTCCAGGGATTACTGCGAAGCGCGCTGATCGCGAAAATCAGTGGCGCGAAAGAAATTTACGGGATGAGCGATGCACGCCAAGGCTCACGCTTGTTCTACGATCGCGTCGCAAAGGTCAATCGTTATGGGCATGCCGTTAACCGTTATCTTAAATTGGCGGAATGTGCTGGCGCGTCTGTTGGCCAGTGGCTTCGCTGCCCGCTCCCGACGGGGGATCCTCTCCCACATTTTGATGAATATCCGCCGTTCGTTCTTCTTCATCCCTTTGCGCGCATGGCGGACGAATCACTTTCGAATGCGATCATCGAGGAATTTGGCCGCGCGCTTGCCCCAACCCGTTTCCTTGTCGTCGGGCAATCGCGCCGCAACATCGAAGCTTCGGAAAACTGCGTTGATCTGGCCAACAAAACGTCGCTGCTGCAATTGATTCGGCTCATTCGCGTCGCCCGATTTGTGGTGAGCGTGGATAGCGGACCGATGCATATTGCCGCTGCGGTCAATGATCGCTTATTGTCGATTCATACGTTGACTGATCCGCGCCGTGTCGGTCCCTACAATCCCAACGCCTGGGTTTGGAAAAACGGCGAACTGCTTCGCGTCAGTGAATTCGAGAGAGCCGGGTTTCCAAGACGCGGCCGCCGCTTTCGGCGCAAAGATGTCCCAGCCGTAGCCGAGTTTATTCGTTCACTCGTCCCAGTCGATCCGATCCCTGCCTAGCTGCTGCTGGCTTTATCAATTTGGGAGACGGACTGCACCCGCTGCTTCAGAACAAACTCCGCTACCGGCAAATCTCGGGGATAAGTGATTTTGAAATTGATGTCGTCGTTCAGGACAAGAACAACTTTGCGACCGAGTCGGTCGACCGCGGAAACTTCGTCAGTTACCGAAACATTTTCAGCATACGCGGCGCGATAAGCTTCTTCGAGCAAGGGCCGCTCGAAAATCTGCGGCGTTTGCATTGCGTAAAGGTGATGCCGATCCGCCGAACCGGTGACCACAAGGTTGGAATCGGCGCGCTTTAATGTATCGCTGACTGGCTCAGCCGAGGCAGCGGCACCGTATGCCTGGCATCGCTCAAAGACTCGTTCAATTTGTTCTGTGGTAATCAGCGGTCGCGCCGCGTCATGCACAGCTACATATTTTACACCCGCGCCTAGGCGGCCCAGACCGGCGCGAACAGAATCCTGTCGATGTTCGCCGCCGGCGATGATTGATCGGACTTTTTTAAAACTTTCAGCACGCGTGATCTCTACGATTTCGTCATGCTGATCTTCACGCGCAGCGATGATGATTTCGGTGACGGACGTGCTACGCTCGAATGCCAGAATGGTATGCGCGATCACGGGTTTCCCCGCCATCGTTGCAAACAGCTTGTTAAAACCCATCCGCCGGCTGCTGCCGGCTGCGACGATGATGGCGGTGAGCATGGTTGAAACGTTAAAAAAGTTAAAAGAGTTACACCGTCACAAAGCTAGGGACGCATTCACCCATTTTAACAATGTAACGTTTAACTTTTTTAACTGCTGAGTTGCTTCTGCACTTCAGCGCTCAGTGTCTTACCGTCCGCGCGGCCGCTCACCTTCGCTTGCAACGCTTTCATAACCACACCCATTTGCGCCCTCGATGTCGCGCCGACTTCGGCAATCGTTTCACGTACAACTTTTGCCAGCTCATCGCTGCTCATCGCCTGCGGCAAATACGCGTTCAAGATCGACAATTCCGCTTTCTCCTTGTTCGCCAATTCAGTGCGACCGCCTTTTTCGAAGCTCTCGATTGAATCCTGTCGTTGCTTGGCCTGTTTGCGAATGACCTGAGCGGCCTCCGCGTCATTCAGTTCGGCTTCTGCGCCAGATTTTGCAATCGCGGCATATTTCAATGCCGATTTGAGCATGCGCAAGACCCCGAGTTTTGTCGTGTCCTTGCCTCGCATGGCTTCTTTCAAATCTGAATCGATTCGCTCCTGAAGTTTCATTTCCGTGAAATTACGGTGCCCCAACGCGATTGTCGAGGTAGGGACAGCGCGTCGCGCTGTCCTGGACGCTGGCGGCGCACAACGTCCCTACCCAAGCAGCCGCTCGGCGCATTTCCGCACCGAATCCGCATCGCTCACCGATATTACATCTACGTCTTTGCGCGTGCGTCGCATTAAGCCAGCCAGAACCCCGCCCGGTCCAAATTCTACGAAGAATTCGCAGCCGAGCCCGGCAAGTCGCTCCATGCAATCGAGCCAGCGCACCGTGCCGGTGACCTGATCCTGCAACGTGCGTCGAATTTCAATCGGCGTTTTAACTTCCACGCCGGTCACATTGCTGATTACAGGAAAACGCGGCGGTTGCACCGGAACGTGCTGAAGCGCAGCGCCAAGTTTTTCGTATGCGCTTTCCATCAAACGTGAATGGTACGCTCCGGCCACGTTGAGCAGTGTTGCGCGACGAATTCCGTACTCCCTGGCAACGCCGACCGCGGCTTCTACTTTCGCGCGTTCACCGGAAATAACGATCTGCCCAGGCGCGTTAATGTTGGCAACGTCGACATCCTCATCAGCGGCCAGCCGGCGTACATCATTTTCGGCGCCGCCGATCATTGCTGCCATCGCACCGTTGGTCGCGGCGCAGGCTTCATCCATGAATTCGCCTCTCCTTTGCACCAGTTTGAGTCCTTTCGCGAAATCGAAGGTGCCTGCGGCGGCGTGCGCAGTCATTTCGCCTAACGACAGACCGGCGGCACCTCCAATCGGAAAACCGCCAGCCAGCTCACGCAAGATCGACAAGCAGGCAAGTCCATGAACGAACAGCGCCGGCTGACAATTCGAAGTCTTCGTCAACTCTTCAATCGGACCGTGCCACGCGATTTCGCTTAGCTTGCGCCCAAGAACGTCATCCGCTTGCTGAAACAAGTCGGCTGCCGTAGGAAACTGTTCCGCCAAGTCGCGTCCCATCCCGACGGTTTGCGCACCTTGCCCGGCAAAGAGCAGCGCAACCTTGTCGCTCATCAGATTGAGTTAACCGCATTCTTTCACAAGCGCGAGCGCGTTTCTAGGGAGCACAGGCCGCCGACCTACTAGCAGCGGGCGGTAGCAGCGGCCGCAATTTTTTGCGCAACCACAAGTCGGTTTCGTGACAAGGTTCGCGGCAAGCTGCCGCGAACTACAGGCTGGCAGCCTGTGCTCCCAATCGAAATCGCTTGCGCGCGCTGGTTCACTTGCCAGCGTAAATGTTATGCGTTTTAACGCGTTGTGACCCTTTTAACCTTGTAACTTCTTCCATGCCCTTCACGACACGTGAGATTGAATCACCCGATCCGGTGACGCGGGTGGTCGCGGCGGACGCAAAACTGCGCCACCCCGATGACGATATCGGCGAGAAGATGGTGCTTAACATGGGGCCGTCGCATCCAGCGACGCATGGCGTGCTGCGGCTCGTGCTCGAACTCGACGGCGAAATCATTACCAAAGCGACGCCAGACATCGGCTTTTTGCATCGCGGTGACGAAAAAATCGCCGAGAACATGCAATACAACCAATTCGTGCCTTACACCGATCGGCTCGATTATCTCGCGCCGCTTTCGAACAACGTCGCTTACGCACTCGCCGTCGAAAAATTGATGGGCTGGGAAATTCCGCCGCGCGGAAAAGCGATTCGGACGATTTGCTGCGAGACGTCGCGTATCTCGTCACATTTGATGGGTCTCGGCGCAATGGCTCTCGACCTGGGGGCCATGACGGTCTTCCTTTACACGTTCACCGAGCGCGAAAAACTTTATAATCTTTTCGAATTGTTGACTGGCGCGCGTTTCACCACTTCCTACACGCGCGTGGGCGGACAGATTCGCGATCTTCCCGAGAATTTCATTCCGCAGCTTGATAAGTTCCTCGACGAATTTATCCCAAGCCTCGATGAATGCGATAAATTGCTCACGCGCAATCGCATCTTTGTCGATCGAACGAAAGACATCGGTGTCATCACAAAAGATCGCGCGATTGCCTACGCGCTTTCCGGGCCGAATTTGCGAGGCAGCGGGATTGAACACGATTTGCGACGCAAACATCCGTACCTCGATTACGACCAGTACGATTTCGATGTGGTCATCGGCAGCGCGGGAGATTGCTACGATCGCTATCTGGTGCGGATCGAGGAGATGCGGCAGAGCGTCCGGATCTTGCGTCAGGTGATTGATAAATTGCCGGATGGACCGATCAACGTCGCGGATTGGAAGAACATGACGCCTCCGAAATCGCGAGTCATGACGAAGATGGAAGAGTTGATTCATCATTTCATCGTGGTGACAGAAGGACTCGACGCGCCGCCGGGCGAAATTTATTTCGCAGCGGAAAATCCCAAGGGGGAGCTTGGCTTTTACATAAACAGCAAGGGTGGCGGCGTGCCGTATCGGTTGAAAATTCGCGCGCCGTCCTTTGTCAACCTCAGTATCCTGCCCGAGCTTCTTCCCGGTGGCATGGTAAGCGACGTGCCCGCCGTGTTAGGCAGTCTGGACTTCGTTATGGGTGAATGCGACAGATGAATATGTCGGTCTTAAAGTCAGTCCCGCAGATCGCGATCGGAGTGCTACTCGCATTGAGTCTGGTTGGCTTGAGCGCATGCACTCCGGGCAAACGGATTACAAAGGCGAATGTCGATGAAGTGTCAGAGGGAATGTCGAAAAAACAGGTCGAATCGATCCTGGGTCCTCCGACTTCCATCAACAACGAGGATTTCGTCATCATGAAAAAAACGACGTACGTTTACCGGCAGGGCAAGGACACGGTGACGATCGTTTTTAAAGACGACAAAGTGCAGTCAAAGGACAGCACTTTGTCCGACTGAATCCGGCGCTTTCCGTGGACTCGACGAGCACACAGGTTCCCGCCGAGTTGGAGCGAAAAATGGATGAGGCGATCGCGCATTATCCGGCGGATCACCGGCGAAGCGCGGCGATGCCGCTACTGCATTTGTGGCAGGAACATTTCGGATTCATCAGCGACGAAGGAGCGCGATGGATCGCAGCGAAACTGAACTTGCAGCCGATTAACATCCTCGAGCTGGTCACGTTTTACCCGATGTTTCGCCAGAAGCCTCCAGGCAAAACGCATATCCGGGTTTGCCGCACACTCAGTTGCGCGATGGCCAGCAGTTATCGGTTAATGGAAAATTTGTGTGCAGCGACTCGTATTGAGCGCCAGCACCACGGCGACGGAATGCACAACCCCATATCGGTAAGTGCGGATGGAAACTACAGCATCGAGTTTGTCGAATGCCTGGCGAGCTGCGGCACGGCGCCAGTTTGCATGATCGGCGAAAAGCTGCGCGAAAACGTCGATCCAAGCTCTGCTACCGACCTCATCAGCAATCCGCAATCTGCAGTCCGCAATCCGCAATCTCCTCATCCGCTCGAACATCGCCTCATTTTTAAAAACATCGGACGCGAAGGTTGGTCAACGGATATCGATTGCTACCTGCGCGATGGTGGTTACGAACAATTGAAGCAAGCGCTGACGATGTCGCGCACCGAGATTGTCGATAAAGTCAAAAACTCCGGGCTGCGCGGTCGCGGCGGCGCCGGTTTCCCTTGCGGCGTGAAGTGGAGCTTCATTAAACCCGATGAGAAAAAGCCGGTCTATTTGATCTGCAACGCGGATGAATCTGAGCCAGGCACGTTCAAGGACCGCTACATCATCCACGAAGACCCGCATCAGCTGCTCGAAGGAATCCTGATCGCGTGTTTCGCGCTGAATGCGCACACGGCCTACATTTACATAAGAGGTGAATTCCCGGAAGGCGCCAAAATCCTCGAACGCGCCATTGAAGAAGCGCGCGAACAGAATTTCCTTGGGCGTAACGTCCTCGGCTCCGGATTCGATGTCGAGGTTTATATCCATCGCGGGGCGGGCGCTTACATTTGCGGTGAAGAAACCGGTTTGATCGAATCGCTCGAAGGCAAACGGGGTTATCCCCGAATCAAACCACCGTACTTCCCGGCCGTGCTAGGTCTCTACATGTGTCCGACAATCGTGAACAACGTCGAGACGCTTTGCCACGTGAAACATATCATCACCATGGGGGGCGCAAACTACGCACGCCTCGGACGCCCGAATAACACCGGCACACGAATTGTCTGTGTGAGCGGCGACGTGCAGCGACCTGGCTATTTCGAAATTGAAGTGGGCGCAGTGACCATGGGTCAATTAATCTACGAAATGGCGGGAGGATTGAAACCCGGCCGAAAATTGAAAGCAGTCATTCCGGGAGGAAGCTCCGCGAAAGTGTTGCGCGCGGATGAGCGCTTCAAGCTCAAACAAAAGCAACTCGACGGCTCGATCATCGAACGGGAGACGTCGATCGATGAAATCCAGATGGATTTCGATTCGCTCGCCGCGGCGGGTTCGATGGCTGGTTCCGGCGGCGTAATCGTCCTGGACGACTCACGCGACATGGTCCTGGCGCTCAACAACATCAACGAATTTTATGCGCACGAGAGCTGCGGTCAGTGCACACCTTGCCGGGAAGGCTCGCTCTGGATGAAAAAAATCACCGACCGCATGTTGCAAGGTGGTGGCGTAACGGAAGATCCAAACACGCTCAAGAGTATAGGAGACAACATTGCTGGACGCACGATTTGCGCGTTTGGGGAAGCGTGCGCTTGGCCGACACAAAGTTTTGTCCAAAAATTTCCCGAAGAATTCGCCGCGCGCGCGCAGAAGCCTGTTCCGCCGCCGCTTCCGCCGGAATACACACCGGAAGAATTAATCGGGGAGGAGTTGATCCCGACAGTTCCAATGGCACACGATCCCGGCTGGGAAAAAGCCGGGGCCGCCGGAACTATCTGACCATGAATCTGGAACCCAGGAAACCAAGAGAGAAAAATTGAATCAGGAAAGCAGGAAGACAGGAAAGCTACGGAATCGCGAACTCACGGATCGAATTATAGCCGCGGCAATTCGGGTACACCGCGCGCTAGGGCCTGGGTTTCTCGAAAACGGCTACGAGGAAGCACTGGCAGTTGAATTCGCATTGAGTGGAATCCAATTCGTTCGACAGAAACCGATCGCACTGTTCTACAAAGATCACCAAATTGGCGAACACCGGCTCGATTTCCTCGCTGAAGATAAAATCGTAGTGGAGCTGAAAGCGATCAATGCGCTCGAAGACATTCATTTCGCCATTGGCCGGAGTTATTTGAAAGCAACTAATCTCGAAGACGGTTTGCTTCTCAACTTCGCAACGGCGCCGCTAACTATTAAACGGTTTTGTCGAGAGCTTCCGTCTGAAAGTAAACATGAAGACGTTATTCTGTGAGTCTGGCTCATCCTTTTTTCTTGCTTTCCTTATTCGTTTTTGATGAGCGACCAATCATCTAGCGCTACACCAATGTTCAACATCCAGATTGATGGCGTGTGGCATCAGTTCCCGAAAGGCACGCGCGTCATCGAAGCGTGCGAACAGGCTGGCAGTTATGTGCCGCGCTACTGTTATCACAAGAAGCTCAGTTCGCCGGGCAATTGCCGAATGTGCCTGATCGAAATGGGATTTCCAAAACTTGGACCGGACCGCAAACCGGAACTTGGCCCTGACGACAAACCAATCATCAACTGGATGCCGCGACCCCAAATCTCCTGCGCGCAAGATGTCGCCGAAGGAATTGGCGTCAGGACCAATTCTCCGCTGGTAAAGGAATGTCAGCGCGGCGTGATGGAATTCCTCCTCATCAATCATCCGCTTGACTGTCCGATTTGCGATCAGGCGGGCGAATGCCGCTTACAGGAGTTCAGTGTCGATTTCGGCACAAGCGCATCGCGTTTTCTCGAAAACAAAGTCAAGAAACCTAAAAACGTCGTACTCGGGCCGCGCGTCACGCTCGATGATGAGCGCTGCATTCTTTGCTCGCGCTGCGTTCGTTTCTGCCAGGAAATCGCGCACGACGACGTGCTCGGCTTCGTGGATCGCGGCAGTTACACGGTACTGACCGCGCATCCCGGCATGCGCCTGGAAAATAATTATTCGCTGAACACCGTCGATATTTGCCCGGTCGGCGCGCTTACGTCGACCGATTTTCGCTTCAAGATGCGCGTCTGGTTCCTTAAAGAAACCAAAAGCATCTGCACGAGTTGCGCCACGGGTTGCAACACCATCATCGGCACGCGCGAGGACGTGATTTACCGGCAGACACCACGCGAGAACGATCACGTCAACTCATGCTGGATGTGCGATTACGGACGGCTCAACTTTAAATATCTCGAAGCCGAAAACCGTCTGCTTGAGCCGCAGATTCGTTGCGAGGAAAAACTCATCCACGCCGACTGGTCAACCGCGATCGCACAGGCAGCGCTCCAGCTAAAACAGTTCTCCGGCCCCGAAATTGCCATCATTGCTTCTGGGCGAATGACGAACGAGGAACTTTGGCTCACGTTGCAATTGGCGAAGTCGTTAGGCACGCATTACATCGATATCGTCCCGCGCCGTCGCCCGGGCGACGACATTTTGCTGAGCGAGGACCGGAACCCGAACACAAATGGCGCGCGACTCATTCTTGGATCGGCATCTGAACCAGGAGCGAACCTACTTGCGATCGCTGACGCGGTGAAATCAGGACAAATCAAAGCGCTGGCGATTTTGAAAGAAAACACGATGCATTTGGGCATATCGCTCGAACAACTTGCGCAACTTCCGGTGTTCATCGCGATGAATATTTTGTCTAACGAGGCGACTGAAAAAGCGACGGTCGTTCTGCCCGCGTGCGGTTTCGCCGAAAAACGCGGCTCAATGATTAACGGTAAAGGGCGATTGCAACGATTAAATCGCGCGGTGCGCCCGCCTGGAAATGCGCGCGATGACTGGGAGATCTTGCGTGATTTACTTCAGGCAGTCGGCGGCGGCGACTCCATTCTCTCCATCGACGATGTTTTTCGTCGGATCAGCGAGACTGTACCGCAATTTGCCGGATTGACCTTGAGTAAAATCGGCGACCTCGGCGTGCACATTTTGCAAATGGAAGAACTGCCGCCGTCCCGTCCCGGCGACGAAGAAAAAATCGAGCAAGCGGTTGCAATCCAGGCAAGACGTCGCGCCGTCCGGTCAAGATCGCCATGACACCGGAATCATTTTTCATCGTCACTTCGCTGCTCAAGATCATCGGGATTCTTTTTCTCGTGATCCTGCCAATGGTTTCCTACGCGGTCTATGCCGAGCGGAAGGTCAGCGCGGCAATCCAGGACCGGCTCGGTCCAAATCGCGTCGGACCGGCCGGTCTTTTCCAACCAATCGCGGACATGTTCAAGTTGTTGCTGAAAGAAGATTTCACTCCGCGGGACGTAAACACGTTCTATTACTGGCTCGCTCCGTGTCTGGCGGTAATGCCGGCGATTATCACCATCGCTGTTGTTCCTTTCGGGAGCACACTTTTCGGCGTCCCCATGGTCATCGCAGACGTGAACGTCGGAATCCTGTTTGTCTTCGCCATTGCCTCGCTTGGGGTCTACGGAATCGTCATTGCCGGTTGGGCTTCGAACTCCAAATATCCGTTCCTAGGCGGCGTGCGTTCCAGTTCGCAAATGATTTCCTATGAGCTGTCGCTCGGGCTAGCCGTCATCCCAATTTTCCTGCTCGTCGGAAGCTTGCGCCTGACCAGTGTCGTTCGCTACCAGATCGAGCATGGCTGGTTCATCGCGCCGTTCATCGGCGATTGGATGAATCCATGGAAATGGTTGCTCGCGATTCCAATGGTCATTTCGTTCGTCGTTTTCGCGATCGCGATTTTCGCGGAGACGAATCGGTTGCCATTCGATCTTCCCGAGGCCGAGCAGGAACTCGCCGGCGGTTACAACACGGAATACAGCTCGATGAAGTTCGCGCTCTTTTTCCTCGGCGAATACGCGGCCATGATCACCGGGTCAGCTATCATGGTGACTTTGTTTTTCGGTGGCTGGCATCTTCCACTTCCCTCATGGCATGGCGGATTTCACTGGGCCGTTGTCGATGGAAGCGCGCCGGGCTGGCGCGGCGTAATCGGGGGGTTGTTCAACATCGCGACCTTTTTCGCCAAAGTCACAGCGCTCATTTTCATATTCATGTGGGTGCGCTGGACGTTGCCGCGTTTTCGTTATGACCAATTGATGCGCCTCGGCTGGCTCTTCTTTTTTGAGATCGCCCTCGTGAACATCTTCATCGCTGCAGCCGTCACGGCATATCTGCCGAACAAATGAGGAAATCCGAACAAAATCCGACTGACGAAGCCCAAAGGACAGGTCGTTGGCGCAAGTGCATTGGTCATTCGTGCTTCCTCATTCATTGGTCATTCGTCATTCGTCATTCGGATTTGTAACCATGGCCGTTACGGTTCCACGACCGAAGCTGAACTGGCGCGAGCGAATGTATTTGCCCGCCATCGTAGCGGGCCTCGCTATCACCATAAAACACTTCAAAAACATGCTGTTCGGGCGCACCAAGGTGACGATGCAATATCCCGAGGAAAAATGGGACAACAGCCTGCCAGACCATTTTCGGGGCGCGCCCACGCTCGTGCGCGACGAGGATGGGCGCGTGCGCTGTGTCGCTTGTCAGCTATGCGAATTCATTTGTCCGCCGCGCGCGATCAAAATTATTCCCGGCGAAATCCCTTCGACGGATCGCTTCGCCAAAGTCGAAAAATACCCGGAGGAATTCGATATCGACATGATCCGCTGCATTTTCTGCGGGATGTGCGAGGAGGTTTGTCCCGAGCAGGCCATCTTTTTGCGTAAGGATTACGCAATTACCGGATTCACGCGCGCTGATATGGTGCATCACAAGGAGAAACTCCTGGAGATCGGCGGTGTGATGCACGGCGTCGTGCTGAAATGGAATGAGAAAAAGTAAAAATCACAGATTGCACTGATGGTCACAGATTTTCCGACTTCAAATTCCGCATCTGCGTTTCATCTGTGTTCATCCGTGGCCTAGAAAATGCCTGCATTTCTCTTTTGGACCTTCGCCTTGCTAATGTTGGTATTCGGCGCGGCAGTGATCGTCACTCGCAATCCTGTAGCAAGCGCGCTTAATCTCGTCGTTTCATTTCTCGGCCTCGCCGCTCTTTTCATGTCGCTCAACGCCTATTTCATTGGCATTATTCAGGTGCTGGTTTATGCGGGCGCAGTGATGGTGCTGTTTCTTTTCATCATCATGCTTCTCAACCTTCCCGCCGAACAAGCGCGCCAGATCAACTGGCTGGCCTCGGCAGGAGGAATCGCCGTCGCGATCGCTCTGCTCATCCAGATTTTCTTTGTGGTCGGCCACCTTAAATCCGGCCGGCAAACTTTTCCGCCGCTCACAGGATCGACAATCGACGACGTTCGAAATGTCGGCGCGCTGCTTTTCAGCAAATACAATCTGCCCTTTCAAATCATCGGCGTTCTTGTGCTCGTGGCGACGATCGGAGTGGTCTTCCTGAGCAAACGCGAGCCTCGATAGCATGGTGACGCTCGGCGATTATCTTATCGTAAGCGGGATCCTGTTCGCGATTGGTTTCGCCGGCGTAATGCTGCGCCGCAATCTCATCATCATTCTCATGTCACTGGAGCTGATGCTGAACGCCGCGAATTTATCTCTCGTCGCGTTTTCGAGGTTTCGTGTTCAACCGACCGGCCTGCCTGACTACAACGCTCAGGTCTTCGTGTTTTTTATCATTACAGTCGCGGCGGCTGAGGTCGCCGTGGGGCTCGCGATCCTCGTTGCCCTATTTCGCGCGCGGCAAACGACCGATATCAAAGACATCAGCAGCCTCAAGTTTTGAGTCCGCGAATCACGCGAATTGACGCGAATATTATGACAGAAATCATTTACAAGAAGGAGAGCTACGCGATCATCGGCGCCTGCTTCGAAGTTTACAACGAGAAGGGTTGTGGCTTTTTGGAGCCGGTTTATCAGGAATGCCTGGGGATCGAACTCGAATACCAGCAGATTCCAGCAATTTCTAAACCATCGCTCACTCTCAGCTACCGTGGACGTATTTTGACGCAAAGGTACGCGCCGGATTTTGTCTGCTTTGAGAAAATTATCGTTGAACTGAAAGCGGTCTCCGCATTAACCGACGAGCATCGCGCACAACTGCTGAACTATCTGCATGCAACCGGTTTTGAGCTTGGCCTGTTAGTGAATTTCGGCCACTACCCCAAACTCGAATACGAACGCATTGCAAAAACCCAGCGCATAAGAACGAAAAACGACTTGTCCGATGTCTCTGATCCATTCGCGTCTATTGGCGTGATTCGCGGGCTTATCTGATGAATTCAATTTTGCCTTGGCTCGGCCTTCTCACACCGCTCGCTAGCGCGATCTTTATCACGCTATTCACGCTTCGATGGAAAACGCTGAGCAGTTTTATTTCAACCGCGGCTGTACTCGGCAGCTTCGTCTGCAGTTGTTTGATCTTCACGCGACCAGCTGTCTCCGCGCCAGAGCTCACTTGGATTGATCT
>WNGK01001745.1_pt1 | contig 23546 bp, 24 predicted proteins | sample 5400601 | NCBI WGS metagenome assembly WNGK01 (sample SAMN13153376, study PRJNA577476) | soil metagenome | isolation source: 60 cm soil or saprolite under Garry oak tree replicate 1 | place: USA:California | collected 2016-06-15
CCGGCGATCCGTGGAGTTGCATCATGCTAGCTACCCTGGGTGCCGCCCTGGCATTGCTTGGACCTGGTGGCTGGTCGGTGGATGCTCGCCTTTTTGGGTGGAAGCGCATCGAAATCCGAGATCGAAAGGGTTAGCTTCCTACCCCTTTCTAGTTAGTCCTCCTCTACTTCAAAAGGGTACTTCTCCTGGTCCGATCTAGGGTTGTCCACAGATGCGAATGCTTCCACAATGCGCGCAATCAGCAAAGGTGCAGCAAGGGAAGGGTGCAAGTTTACTAGGTCAGGGGGAATGTGATGACAAGCTTGGCTGTAATCATGGCGGATCCAAAGCAGTCTGAAGAAAGACTCCAACACGAGAACGTAGCTCTGCGCGAAGGCATGGATCAGGCATCAATGAACGAAGGGATCGTCGGAACTTCTGCGGCATTGCAAAGAGTGTTGTCTCTTGTATCCAAGGTCGCTCCCACGGACGCCAGCGTGCTGGTCACCGGCGAAACTGGAACGGGCAAAGAACTGATAGCCCGCGCGATCCACAAGCAGTCCAAGCGATCCTCAAAACCATTTGTAAGTGTCAACTGCGCTGCCATCCCGCGCGACTTGATCGCCTCCGAATTGTTTGGACATGAGAAAGGCTCTTTCACCGGAGCGGTACAGCGGCGCGTGGGCCGGTTCGAAATGGCCCAGGGAGGGACGATCTTCCTCGATGAAGTTGGAGAGCTTCCCATGGAGACGCAGATCGCCCTGCTGCGTGTTTTGCAGGAGCACGAATTTGAACGTGTCGGCGGAACTCGATCCATCCAAACAAATGTTCGAGTGGTTGCGGCCACGAATCGTGACTTGCGGACAGCCATCGCTGCCGGCACCTTTCGTAGCGACCTGTTTTACCGGCTCAACGTCTTTCCGATTGAGATGCCTCCTTTGCGGGAAAGGCGGGAAGACATACCAGCGTTGGTCGAACACTTCATCGGTCGTTGCGCGACGAATACAGGAAAGAATATAAGCGGGATAAACCAGAAAAGTTTGGACTTGCTTCAGTCGTATCCCTGGCCGGGCAACATTCGAGAATTGCAGAACGTGATTGAGAGGTCTGTGATCATGTGCGAAACCGAGAATTTCTCGGTGGACGAGACCTGGCTTCCGAAGCAGCCTGTTACAAGCGAGTCCAAAAGCCAGTCCGGCTTCCCTCAAAAGCTTGCTACACCGGAAAAAGAGATGATCGAGGCTGCCTTGAGCGAAAGTGGAGGGCAAGTGTTCGGACCAACCGGCGCAGCCGCTCTTCTCAACATGCCGCGATCTACGGTGGAGTCGAAAATCCGGTCACTGAGGATCAACAAGAATCGCTTCAAAAGTTGCGCTGGGATACCCGCTGGCAGATCTTGGTTCGAATCGGTTTCAATGACACCTCTCAAAGCGAACGGCGCAGCGTGAATCGCACAGTCCGAGGAGTCACTGCACTGCGGGAGGCTTTGGCCAGACCAACCCGATAGTCGTTGGTGAATCGCTGAGCATACCCACGACAGACGCGATGGAAGAGGAATATTGGACCGCCCAAGCAGCGCGGCAGGGCGCCGCTCCGCTCGGGGGAAGAGACGATCCCCGCAAGCGAGATCTATGATTTCATCTGCCCATTCGATCTTCTGCCCTTTATTGGATTAAACCGTTTCGTCCGGAGGGTTCGCTGGTGGATTTTCGCTCGGCCACCTTACGTTGCCTCGCCGCTTTGCTCAATGAGCTTGGCAACCAGTCCCGTCCATCCGGTTTGGTGACTGGCGCCAATCCCAGCGCCATTGTCGCCATGAAAGTACTCGTGAAAATAGATGAGGTCGCGCCAGTGCGAATCGTTTTGAAATTTTTCGAGCCCGCCATAAACCGGCCGATGTCCATCGCCTGAACGCAGAAAAATTCGCATTAGTCTGCGCGAAATCTCTTTAGCCGCGTCCCAGAGAGATGCTTGGCGTCCGGAACCGGTTGGCAGCTCGACCGTGAGGCCCTCGCCGTAATAGTGATGAAATTTCTGGAGGGCCTCGATAAGCAGAAAATTGATCGGAAACCACACGGGCCCGCGCCAGTTGGAGTTTCCTCCAAAGAGGCTAGTGCTAGACTCGGCGGGCTCATAGTCGACGCGATGCTCTGTTCCGTTTACATGCAGGACGTAGGGATTGTCTTTGTGGAATTTCGAGATCGCACGGACCCCATAGGGCGAGAGAAATTCAGATTCGTCCAGCAAGTAGCGGAGCACGCGTTCTAGCTGGCCGCGGTTCACAAGCGAAAGCAGGCCATGTCGCCCTTTCTCCGTTTGTGAGATTTCAATGTGCTTCCGCACATCAGAGTGATTGTCGATAAACCATTGCATGCGGCGCTTGAAGCCGGGCAGCCGATCGACAATATCCTGTCCGAAAGTTTCAACCGCAAGAAGTGGAATCAGCCCCACCAGGGAGCGCACCTTCAGATAGTGGCGATCGCCGTTCGGCAGGTGCAGAACGTCATAGTAAAAGCCGTCTTGATTGTCCCAGAGTTCAATGTCTTCCCCACGGGGGTCGTTCATCGCACGAGCGATATGCACGAAGTGTTCGAAGAATTTGCTCGCGACATTCTCATAGGCGGGGTTTTCACGGGCAAGCTCCAGGGCGATGGCCAGCATGTTCAGGCAGTACATGCCCATCCAACTCGTGCCGTCAGACTGTTCGAGGTATCCTCCTGTAGGCAAAGGAGCGGATCGGTCGAACACGCCAATGTTGTCTAACCCCAGAAAACCGCCTTGGAAGATATTCATTCCTTCCGCGTCTTTGCGGTTCACCCACCAGGTAAAGTTGAGTAGAAGTTTATGAAAAGCGCTTTCTAGAAAGTCGCGATCAGCCGCTCCCCGAACCCGTTTCTCAATCTTGTATACCCGCCACACTGCCCACGCATGCACTGGAGGATTCACGTCTCCGAAAGCCCATTCGTAGGCCGGAAGCTGGCCGTTGGGGTGCATATACCATTCGCGAAAGAGCAGAGTGAGCTGTTCCTTGGCGAAGTCGGGATCGATCTGGGCCAGTGGGATGCAATGGAACGCCAGATCCCACGCAGCGTACCATGGATATTCCCACTTGTCGGGCATCGAGATGACGTCGGCGTTGTAAAGATTGCCCCATTCGTGATTCCGGCCCTTTTTTCGACTCTCCGGGGGCGGCGGGCCGGCCGGATCGCCGTCAAGCCAGGTGCGCACATCGAAGTGATAAAACTGTTTCGACCACAGCAACCCAGCGAACGCCTGGCGTTGTACGTTTTTCGCGTCTTCAGAAAGCCCCTTGGGGGCGCGCTTGGCATAAAACTCGTCGGCTTCTGCGCGGCGAGGGGCGAGGGCGGAATCGAAACCTTGGCCGAACAGTTCGATCGTAGGGGCAGCAGCGATAACGAGTCGCGGTGCAGACATGTGAGCAATTTTTGACTCTAGATCGGTAAGGCGTAAGCGTAGCGTTGCTGTGGCGCCAGGAGCAATTCGCAAACGGTAGAGTGCAGAAGCTTTCGTCCCGGTCTTGTCGGGATTAACGGCTTCGCGGTTTCCATGGACGACATATTCGTTGATGCCGTCCTTAACGTAAGGTGTACGATTCTCCCCGCTAAACAACTTTCTAGCGTTCGTCTCATTCTCGGTGAAAAGAAGTTCAGGTTCTCCTTCGCAGAGGAGCCAGCGCTTTCCGTAAGTCTTGTGCTCAACCTCGATCACTCCTGATCCGGGAATGCCGTATTCCTTGGGAATGTTGAGTTCCGGGATCGCGCGCAAACACGGGCGATAGTCATCGCGACCCCACGACCAAGTGTTGCGAAACCAAATGGTCGGAAGAATCGACAAGTCCGCTTCGGCTGGACCTCGGTTAGTTGCACTGATCCTGATGAGAATGTCTTCCGAGCTCGCTTTGGCATATTCAGTGAGAACATCAAAATAGCGGTTGCCGTCGAAGGCGCCTGTATCGAGCAGCTCATACTCGAAATCACTTCGATTCCTGCGGCGGTTTTCTTCCACGAGCTTGCGGTACGGAAATTCCCTTTGTGGGTACTTGTACAGAGCCTTCATGTAAGAATGCGTAGGAGTGGAATCTAGATAAAAGTAATACTCCTTCACGTCCTCGCCGTGATTGCCTTCATTACCCGTGAGTCCAAACAGCCTTTCTTTTAGGATCGGATCACGGCCATTCCACATTGCTAACGCAAAGCATACAAGCTGATGCCGGTCGGAAATGCCCATGATTCCGTCTTCGCCCCAACGATAGGTGCGCGATCGGGCATGATCATGCGGAAAGAAATCCCAAGCCGAGCCGTAAGGGCTGTAGTCTTCGCGGACAGTGCCCCACTGCCGCTCGGACAGATATGGTCCCCAGCGCTTCCAATGGACTTTGCGCTCGCGTGCTTCTTCCAGACGTTTTTCTTCAGCGTTCATGATCATTCATTGTTTTGTGTACTGCTTCGAAGCGCTCACGGCTCTGCAACTTCGAAACGTCTATTCTGTTATAAGAGCTCAGCTCCTGAGATCCACAAACCGCGTCTCAATCAACCGTTGAATGACGGCAAAAATGATCCCGTCGACCGCTTCCATCGGGCCCAGCAATTTCCACGACGACGTCATAATCAGATCACGTGCTGGTGCATGGAGCCGCCGCCGGCGTGGGCGTCTTTGCCGTCCAGCTTGTCCGTTGGCCGATTGACAGAGTCCGCACTGCTCCGGAAACTTCGTGATCGGGGATGCTCAGAAGACGATCCGAGCCATCCATGTTCTTGTACGTCTCGTCCCACCCGAGTTCCGCTGGAGTGATGCCTGTGGGATGGACGCGCACGAGCGCGTCACCGGGGACGAGCTGTGAGATGGGTGCATCCTCATATTTCAGGAATTCCGGCCCACCTCGGCCATGGATTCGGACGACGTTCATGGTTGAAGGCATGAAGGTAGATTGCGTTATACCTCTGGATTCGACCTTACTTGCGCCAGTTTGTACGGACACGTCCATGTGCAAGCGGCGTGCCACGGGCTGTGTCCCCGATGTTCTTTAGAAGCACGGACCTAGAAAGGATCCGTGCTTCCTCGAAATATGATGAAGCCGAAAGTTTGACATTTCTGTCAGTGCGGGCCTCGAGCGTCGGTTCACTCTGACATGACCCAGCGGCGCACCGGTTGCCTGATTCTGCTAACGAGTGGAGGCGTGACAAAGCAGCGAGAAGTTTCATGCCGCGCAATTGCATGACAAATCGAATCGCTGCAGTAGGGTTTGACGCCCGCGTCAACGGTATGACTTCCTTGCTTCTGACAGGTGATTCAGAGGATGCGTGCTGTGTCAACAACTCGTTGAAAGTAAAGACCTTCCGAAGGAACTTCAAAATTGAATGGGTGGGCCCTGGGGTGCAAAACTCTGCTCTGCTGCGACCTCAATACAAAGCATTAGTTAGGAACGTAGCATGAGAATTTCGAACCTTCATGAATTTTGGTTCACGAGCAAGGATGGCTTGCGAATCGCGTGCAAGCAATGGGACAGTCGCGGGCCGGCACGGGGCGTGCTCCAGATTGCACACGGAATGGGCGAGCACCGCGGACGATACTGTGAGTTGATCGATGCTTTGCTGGAAGCAAGCTTCACCGTGTATGCCAATGATCACCGCGGCCATGGCCGCACCGCTGCCTCCCCACAAAACTTTGGAGACTTTGGTGAGGGTGGTTTCGCTCTCCTCGTGGAGGACATGGTTGAGCTGACCCGTTTCGCCAAGAGAGGGACCGCTACCGCAAGGCCGGCGTTTGCAACATCTCTCGCGATTTTTGCGAAGGTGGGCACCACGAAATGCTCAACGAACTAAACCGTGGAGAGGTTCGCACCAATCTCCTGGCTTGGCTCTCTGCAGTGCTTGGGAATCAATCTCCTCATAAGGAGCCGCTATGACCTCAGCGGACAAGCCAGCTTTGAAGGAGCCGCAAATGCTACAAACGCTAATCGCAAAGCTAAAGCCGTATCTCGTCCCTACTCTTATCTTTCTGATGGCGGCAGGCATTCTGGTGGCCATCATCGGGAACTGGAACAGCTGGGCGAGCGAACGAGCTGAACAAGAAACTGATGATGCCTATGTGCGCGCCGACCTGACGCCGCTCAGCACAAAAGTCTCCGGCGTCGTCGTGAAGGTTCTCGTGGACGACTATCAGACTGTAAAAGCCGGCGACCTTCTGGTCCAATTGCGAGACGATGACTTCCGTGCGCAAGTAGCACAGGCCGAAGCGGCCGTCGAGGCGGCGAAGGCGGCCATCGAGGACAATCGGCGCCAGAAGGATCTGCAAGACGCCAAGACCGACCGCGCAAAAACGGGAATCGATCTTGCCAAAGCACAGATTTCTGCGGCGCAGGCAGCGATCGAGGCCACCAAGGCCGACGTTGATCGAACTCTCGCGGAACGTGCTCGCCAGGAAGCGCTGATCGCCACGCAGTCGGCCACCCAGCAGCATCTCGAACAAGCTGTCGCCGACGAGCAGCGATTCCGAGCCCAGGCATTAGCGGGCCAAGCCGATCTCGAACAAGCAAAAGCAAACCTGGCCAACAACCAAACCGCCGTCACAGCCGAAACGCGAGCCCGCGCTGTGCTCGATTCGCGCGATGCCCAACTCTTCGCCGATCTGCATGGAAAGCAGGCTTCCCTCGACGCCGCCAAAACGAATCTGGACTACACGCGCATCTATGCCCCGGAGAATGGAGTCGTCGGCGAACGCAAGGTACGCCCGGGGCAGCTGGTCAGCCCAGGAACGCAAGTGCTGTCGCTCGTTCAGACCGACGCGTGGGTGCAAGCAAACTATCGTGAGACCCAGGTGCGGCACATGCAGCCTGGCGCTCCAGCAGAAATTTCAGTGGACGCCTTTCCTGGCGTGCATCTGAAAGGAAAGCTCGTTCAAGTTGCACCGGCCAGCGGTTCGCAATTCGCCTTACTGCCGCCCGACAACGCCACCGGCAATTTCACAAAAATCGTGCAGCGCGTCCCCGTCAAGATTGTGTTCGATCCGGGACAGCCCATGGCTCAACGTTTGCGGCCCGGCCTGTCGGTAATTGCCAGGGTTCGCACCACTGCGGTTTCGGAGTGATTCCGGAGCAAATCACTTGAGTGCTGCAACTGCCCAAGTCGCGATACCCGCAGCGTCGGCCAAAGCGCCCGCTCAGACTTCGACTAATCCGTACGTCGGAATCCTTGGGGTCTTTCTGGGCGCGAGCATCGCCACCATGAACAGCCGGCTGCTCAGTGTTGGCCTTGCGGATTTGCGCGGCGCCCTCGGACTCAGTTTCGACGAAGCTTCCTGGCTGCCCACGGCGCTGAACATGGCCATGATGTTTAGCGGCGTTTTCTGCGTGTTCCTGAGCGTAATTTACGGTCCTCGCCGCGTTCTCCTTTTCGCCGCTTCCGTCTTTACGATCACTGCCATTCTCCTGCCGTTTTCACCGAATTCCTGGGTCATGTTGGCGTTGCAAGTGCTGGCCGGCTTGGCCTCCGGGACTTTTTATTCACTCACCATGACCTTCGTTCTTACGTCGCTCCCGAAGCGCCTGATCATTTTTGGCATTGCGGCCTATGCCGCGGACATTATTTTCACGAGCAACATCGCAGCAGCGCTTCAAGGCTGGTATGCCGACCATCTTTCCTGGCGGTGGATTTTTTGGCACGCCGCCCTGGTGACGCCGCTGATGATGCTTTGCGTGTATTTCGGCATTCCCCGGCGCAACCCCGTCTTGCCCGCTCCAAGTTGGCGCGGATTTGCCTATTTCAGCTTGAGCCTCAGCGTGCTTTTCGGAGCTCTCGATCAAGGCGAGCGTCTGGACTGGTTCCATTCCCCCGTGATCATTGCCATGACGGCTGCTGGACTTTTTTTACTCGCAGCCACTTGTGTCAGAAGGATACTGCAGCCGAATCCGCTGGTAGATCTCTCCTTCGTGAATTCAAGGAACCTGGTCATCCTGGCCTTATCGATTTTCGTTTTCAAGTTCGTTCATCTGGCCACCATCATTCTTATTCCCGGTTTTCTCGGCAACATCCAAAGATATCGAGCTGTGGAAACCGGCCACGCTCTCGCCTGGATTGCCTTGCCCCAATTCGCCGTGGTGTGGCTGGTAGCTGCCGCTATTCTCTTCACCAACTCGCGGCTCATCCTGGCGGTGAGTCTTGCCATAGTGGCCTTGGGCTCCTTGGTCTGCGCGCATCTCGACTCGTCCTGGGCGGGCGCAAGTTTCGAAACGATAGAGCTCGTGCTGGCTATGGGCCTCGCTGGCGCCTACGTCGGGCTCGTAAGCAGCATCGTTCTCGTAGGGCTGGAAAAGGGCGCGCTGAAGAGCGCCGCCGCTGCCGCTACGCTCTCTGGATTTATGCATACCTTCCGGATCTTTGGCGGCCAAGTCGGCGTGTCCCTCATGAATAGCTTCCTCACCGTTCGGGAAGAGTTTCACTCCAACATGCTTGGCCTTCACGTCCAGGTTGGTAACTGGCTCACGGACGAACGCCTACGCATCGTTGGCCTCGGCATGTTACCCAGCTCGTCAGGATCGGACGAAGCACAAGCGCGCGCCGGCGCACTCTTGGGTCAACAAGTGCACGCACAGGCTTACACGCTGGCCATCGCCGACGGCTTTGTGCTTATTGCCGGCGTGGTGGCAGCTTTTTTGCTGATCATGTTGTTTATGCGCCCGGTAAAACCCAGCTATCAAGACTTGAGGAAAATGCCATGATTCGCCGACAATTTCTCCGGATATTGGCAACCGCCGGAGTATTTCTGCTTTGCACCACTTCGGCTCTGACCGACGAAGTTCGACACCTGAAACTTTCGGAAGCGGTTCGCCTGGCAATCGAACAGAACCGCGCCCTCAAGATCGCGCGCCTTAAGGTTCAGGAGAGCGAGCACCGCAAAGAAGTTACGCGCTCCGATTATTTTCCAACCATAACCAATCAATCCAACGCTCTGCATATCAGCGAACTGCAGGACCTCTCGATTCCTCCAGGAGCTTTTGGGAGCGCCGCAGGTGTGCCCATTCCCAACGTCAATACGACGCTGCCACAAGGCAAGAAGACGCTCATTTCGAGCGGCACGATGATCGCCCAGCCTCTGACGCAGCTGTTGCGCATTCATCAGGAGAATCGCGTCGCGGCCGCGGAAATCGCCACTTCGAAGGACGACTTGAAGAATGCGGAGAATGAAATCGCACTGCAAGTGCACGCACTCTATTACGGCATTCTGGTTGCGCAGCTTCAGAAGAAAGCCGCAGAGCAGCAAACCTCCTTCTCTGCCGAAAATCTCAGTGAGAATGAAAACAACGTCCGCAACGGCAGCGCCCTCCAAGTCGCAGCGTTGCAGAGCCGGGCAGAACTCCTCCAGGGCCAGCAGTCGGTCCTCACCGCAGATCTCAAGATCCATGACTACATGGTGGAGTTGAACGATCTGCTTGGCCTCCCGCTGGACACAAAATTGGCTCTCGAATCCGAGGTCGATGCAAATGTTGAGACGCTGCCGAAAGCCGAGTACGTGAAAGAGGCCTGGGAGGAGAATCCCGAGGTCCGCGCCGCCGAGGAAGCAGTCGAAAAAGCACGCGCCGGCGTAGCTGCAGCAAAAACGGCGTACATTCCAGATATCTCCGCTTTTGCGCGGCACAGCTACCAGGATGGGGTGCCGTTCTTCGTCCGCAACTTTGGCACCGTCGGCATAAACCTGAACTACACGCTCTGGGATTTCGGCAAGCGCCGCGCAACCGTGCGCCAGCATTCTTCAGAGCTTGCCGAAGCGGAGCAAAACCTTGAGCGCCTGAAAGAAGACCTCGCCGTAGCCGTTGAGCGCGGCTACAACAAACTGGAACGGACCCGGAGCATGGTCAATGTTGCGACGCAGGTCGCGCAGCTCCGCCAGGAGAGCGAACGCCTCGCCACCAATCAAGCGGCCCAAGGCGTTGTCCTGATCTCGGATGTAAGACAGGCCACCGCAGCAAACTACGAGGCCAGAGCGGAACTGCTGCAGGCCAGGCTCGGATATCTGCTGGCCTGGGCAGAGCTCGAGCGTACTATCGGCCGGGCCCCTGGATTGGCAGCACAATGACAAGTCAAAATTCCAAACACGCAAAAGCAAAACGACGCACCGAGGAAATCGCAAGCTTGGGGGCCTACCTCGCAGGACCGGATGCGAGCTATATCACTGGCGCCAGCCTTAAAGTTGACGGCGGTACAACTGCGTGAACTTGGGACGGTCGTGAGAACACATTACGAAGAGTCAGTAATAGAAAGGAGCGAAACCCTGGAGAAATCTACTCTGGGCGACGTTAATTGCCGTTTCGGACAGGGAAAAGGGCATCGCGTGAGAATCGTGCGATCAGATGTGAGCCACGGCGCCAGTATTTGTAGCGCTCACCATCCGATACCGACCCTATCTCTGGGGCAAGGGTAATCTCATCGAGCAAGACCAGAATTCTTTGAACGATTACGTTTACTGGCAAGTGGTTGAAGGTTGCTACCTCGGCTTCAGTGCGTGCAGCGCGGGAACAATGTGACCAGGAGGTTTAAGTCCCACGGCGTGAACAACAATTGTTCGGCTTGGGTTCCAGCCGTCTGGGCCGCACGCGCGATGAAGCCCAGGCGATGACGCTTCACAAAATTGTGCAGGTGCTCGACGCAAATTCCCGTGAGATCCACGACTTCTGCATGAGTGAAGAGTTTTTGGCTCGCTTTGACAGTTATCATTGAATCGATCTCCTTAGATCTCTGGAGTTGCATAAAGTTCCAAAATTGTTTGCCTCTATTCACAGTGCAAACAGCCAGTACCTCACAAACATCCACGCGAGCGGCCCTGCCAAGCCAAGGCCAGCCGCCATCGCCAGAAACACTTGAGTACCCGAGATATTTACTTTGCGGGTCATGTGTCTATCTCAGCCGAAAGAGCTAGTCCTGGCTCTGCACGAGCGGGAGTTGCGACGTGAGTTGCACGTCGATCATCATGCTGATGCGGCGGTCCAGCTGAAAGAAGGTCGCCGCTTTTTTCCCGGGGAGTACCTTTCGAAATATCGGCACATATTTCTGGCGAAGCTGCGCTGCGGCGATGTCTACGTCCAGCCAGCGGCGAACGAGACTGTCTGCCTGCTCATCGGTCTGCGTTCCGTACTCCTCGGAATACTCTTTGACCAGCGCGGCTCTGGTGTCGTTGATCTTTGCGAAATCCGCCGAATACTGCTCATACACCGGCCAGAACTTGGTGGCTTCGCCATCTGTAAGCGTCAGATTTGCAGCGATGACTTGTTTCTTGATGGAACGGATGTCTTTGAGCAACAGCGCGAATTGCTGGTTCGCAAACGCTTCGGCACCGCCGGGGGCCGCGGTTGCTGAGTGTGTGGGTGCATCTTGAGCGAAAACGCCAGCACTTCCGAGGATGGACACGCCAGTAAGTACGAGCATGGGTATCGTGATTCTCTTCAAAGTCGTTCCTCCTCAAATGTTGACTACGAGTCCCATAGTTCATCGAGCTGTCGTGACTCGCCCACAGAAGTAAACTCCCTAAGTTGGTGTTGCACGTGGCTAGCCAAGCGATCTACGGTAGAACGCTCCAAGATGCTCAGAAGAAACGGGATGCAGACAAAGACGAGAAGAAGGAGTGGCGATTTCTGCGGCGGTGTCAAGCTCCCGGCGCTATTGCCAGACGATTGACACCGCATTCGGTGCCATACCAGCCAACAACAAAGGCGAACACTGCGTGGCTACTCGTGTTCGAGCGCGAGAAGTACGCCCAATACGATTATTAGCAGCGGCCAGAGCCTCGCTAACACCACCTGCCAGCGAGTGGGCACCTCGGACAATCCTCTGAAAGCGCCAACACCGAATCCAGTGACTGCAAAGCTGAGGTGCTTAGACTGAATGCGTGCCATCGTGCTCATGTGCTCGGCGCCATGCATTCCAGTGTGGTGCTCGTGAAAAAGCAGCAGCACAGAACCAAAGGCCGCGAGCACCGGGAACACCTATCCAGCCCAGGCTGACTTGAGTATGCCGCGGGCGCGTTGAACCTCGATGATGGCGAGGGCCAGCAGAATCACGGCAAACGTTTTGTGCTGCAAATCCTGGGGATTGTGTGTGAGCCCGTACCACCAACCCTGGGGGCCGAATGGCCAGAGCTCCGTGTCGCTGAAGACCAGCAGGAAAAGGCCGGAGAGTAGAAAACAAACAGGCCAAGCGTAGCGAAGGAAGGATCTGTCTGGGAACAGCGTGTCCTTAGCAAAGATGAAAAGGCCGGCGAGGATGAAGAAGAATCCCGCCAAATGGTGGTTGAATTCACTTTCTTTCTTGTCAGCTAGTAGCTTGCTCCTCTGCGCGGCGTCCATCTCGGCTGGTTCGTCCATGGCCATCGACATGCCTTCGTGTCCACTATGATCGTGATGCATGGGGTTGTCCTGCGTCCAAGCTTGCTGTGCGCTCGCGACGAGTAGTAATGCAAAGACAGGGGTAGCAACGGCGTAGCGTGGGCGCGCAAGAAGCTCCTTTCTAGTGTTATTGATCACGCCTTCGATAACTTTGCGACCAATCTCGGTACAATTTTTCGGGGTATCAAGCGCTGCGCGAAAACGCTGAACTTGTTGAGAGCGCCGGGGACGCTGAGGCCGCCTCCGTTGGCGAGCACTCGCAGTGCTTCGTCGACAACTTGCTCCGGACTCTGACAAATGCTTGCCCATTTTTCTTTGACCGGCTGCCCAGCATCTCCGTTTTGCTTCTTATGCAGCCTTCCCGGGCAAAGAGTCACAACGCTTACACCAGCGGCGCGCAGTTCCTGCTCGAGCGCAAGGGAAAACGTTGTCAGAAACGCCTTGGTAGCAGAGTAGGCGCTCGCAAAAGGAATGGGCTGGAAGCCGGCAGTCGAGGAGATGTTGATGATGCCTTTCTGCTCGCGCTCCAGCATTCCCGGAAGGAGACTGTAGGTAAGCTCGACGATGGCCTGGTTGTTTAGCCGGAGCATCTCCAATTGCCGGGGCAGAGAATTGGCGCGGAATTCACCGCGGAGACCAAAGCCCGCGTTGTTAACGAGCAGCTCGATCGGGATACCGCCGCTTGAAAGTTGTTCCGCCAGGATTTGGCCCGCTCCGGCGGTAGAAAGGTCAACTTGAATGGCGACCACGGAGACAGGGTGAGCGCGGCGCAATTCGTTGGCAAACGCGTGCAGAGGTTCCGCGGAACGGGCAACCAGCACCAGATTGCAATGCCGCTGTGCGAGCGCGCGGGCGAAGGCCATTCCCAAACCGCGGGAAGCACCAGTGATGAGAGCAAAACCGTCGTTCTTCATTTCAGTTCTTGCTCAGAGATCGGCGCACAGCTTCCGGGAATCGCGTATCAAATACGCCGTCCCAGAAACGAGTGGTGATGCCATAGCCCTTGTCAATCCCGCGGGGACTGTGGTGGTACAGGTGATACTTCTTCATCCGTCGAAAAAGGAGGAACCTGGAATTGGAGAAGTGCAGCGCGTAATGCAACCACTCTTCGCTGGCGTAGCTTTGTACCGCGCCGGCGAGTACGACAGGCGCGGTATAGATAGGAAACAGAAAGCTGAGGGGCGCTGCAACAAAAAACAGAGGCAAAATGTCTTTTAATCCCCCACTGATGTGACTTCCATCGAATGGACGCGCATGGTGATCCCAATGGAGCGGGTCAAGGCGCTCATGCAGAAACTTTCGAATTAAGCCCTTGCCGGGAGGAAAACGGCCGTGCAACACATAGCGGTGGAAGAGGTACTCGACGAGAGTCCACGTCGCACAGCCCGCGGAGAAAAAGGCGACGGCGATCCAGGGGTGCTTTGTCGAAAAGGCGATAGTCAATACGAGAATCGCGTACAAGGTGTAGAAGGCGGTCAGCGGGTAAAGGCGACGTCGGGCGAGAGCTGCCTGCTGCCTCTTGTATGCCGCGAAAGGGACTTCCGCGGTTCTTTCCAGTGGCAGTGAACTGACTGCGTGTTCTGACATTGGCCTTCGAAACCCTTCCTAGGATTTTCCAGATGCACTATTCAAAACTTCCGGTTACGCCCTGGAAACCATTCATCGCTTGCTTCCACAGCCACTTCATCACGCGGGCCGCGCTGTAGCAGTAGGCGACGTTGTACCCCAGCGTCGAAAAGCAATTCGGCTCGCAGCCTTTTTTCATTTCTGAGAGTTGCTTGACGTCGAACTTCTGATTGGCCACGGTGCCCCAGTCGTACGACGCGTTGTACATGGGAAAGCAGGGAGCGAGAGTTCCGTTGGTGCGAATGATCAGCCAGTTCTGTCCGGCTCGGCATCCCCAGTGCTCGCCGACGCCACGCATGAAACCCTTCATGTTCTGCAGGCGGGGAATCGAATCCACCATCTTCCAACCTTGACGCTGCTTGTCGATGAGCCAATCAAGAAGGTCGTCTACCACGGGAAAATCTTCCGGCCGGATGTACGTATCGTTTTCGTGGAGATGCTTGAAGTGCCCCTGCTCCATCATCGGCGCTTCGTTGATGTGAAAGGTTATCGAGATTCCGTTTTCGTGCGCGATAGTGGCGAGCTCTTTGACGTCGTCAATGTTCGTGCGGCAGATGTTGGTGTTGAAAAAGACGGTGTAGCCGTAGCGGTATTGCCGCCGCACAAGGTGGTCGAAGTTCGCACGCACGTGCTCGAAGGCTTTAGGGAGCCCTGGCTTTTCCTTGATCGTATCCACGGCAAAGTTTACCGTGGCGATACCGGCGTCGGCGAGATGGTCCGTGACTTCCGGACGCAGAAGCCGCGCGTTCGTCGCCAGGTACACCCAAAAATCTTTCTTCGCCGCGTAGTAAACCACCTTGTGAACGAAGTCCGGGCGAATGAGTGGCTCACCACCAGTGGGAGCGAGCACACGGCATGGCGTCGATTCGAGCCAGTCAATCGCGCGCCGTGCGGTGTCTTCCGTCATGCCTTTGATGCGGTTGTCGTATGACCAGCAGTAGTGGCAGTCCAGATTGCATTTCCACTCGGTGAAGAGATATGCGATGATCGGCTGAAAGTCGCCCGGCAGGACGCGCGACTTGAAATACGGAAACATCCAGCCCCGCATGGTCTTCATAACATTGGAAGCAGGCCAGTGCCGCTTGCCGGTCCGCAGCACGGCGTCGTGCGCGGCGATATCCTGTTCGTCGAGCTCGTGAAACAACTCTGGATATTGAGGAAATACAGCAGCAGGCAGCGTCTTCGGATCTCTCAACGTTGCCGGGTCCGGCGAGGGCTTGTGCGCAGGTTGTTGCAGCAGCTCATGCAAAGGTACATCGAGCCTGAATGGCTGACTCGGTAAAGTCGGAAAGTGCTGCATTTCAGACATACAACCCCCTTATGTTCTTGACCCTCCGCATAGCGTGTCGGACGGCCGGCAATACTGCGTTCCGCACATCACTTTTCGAAATTTCGATGCTCAAAGTTGGCCGAGAGGCACAAAAAAATGCGGAACCTGCCAATCTCGTCGAGAGGCATCGGTCGGAGTCAAAGAATCCGTAAGAAAGATTGTGTCCTCGCCGTTTCGTCAAACATCTAATCGACGGAAGTGGGAACAAATTTGACTGTGCCATCCGGGCGCGGAGAGGTGAGAGGTTGGCGCGTTGCCGGCTCAATCCGCTTACGATCTTCTTTTCATGTTGTTCGCCCGCCGCGGTTCGGAAGTGTTGGAGGCTCTTGGAGGAAATGATGGAGGGCGGTTCTAGAACGGACGGCGCCTTACCTGGAGGTTGAAGTGGTTTCTGTTTCGAACAGGACATGGAGCCCCCTCAGTGGACGTATTGCATTCCTCTTTCCAATTGCAGAATGGCGTGGCAGGAAGCTTTGAGCATCGGATGTCTCACAGCGGGAAGCGTTTAGCCCGCACTGACCGGTTTAGTGTTCTGGAATAGCTGCCTTGCCATTAGGGCACGCGCGACGAGTTTTTGACGTTGTTGTCAATCCTCTGTCGGTGCCTTTCCCGGCGCCCCAAAGCTGGAGTTCCAGATTTTCTTGAAAGCCACGCAATGTGCTCGCGCGCAAGCAGTTGCCTTGGCTCCCATGAAACCCGCGCGCCCCGCGCGCACGCCCCTGAATGGAAGGCGGAATGCAATGAACTAATAGAATCGCTGACCCGGAATTTCGCTGGCCGCGTTAACTTTCAGAATCGGCAGGTTGATCTGATGTCTTCGATAGCTGCTTCCGCGACCTTCCTTTCCGTTCCGGCCTTCGCGTTTGGAGTCGATGCGCGCTGGGAAACGCAAAATCGCACGGTGTGGAATGAAAAGGAACACAAGGTCGAAGTGCACGAGCTGGTTTACGAAATCAGCTGGATTGCGGAACTTGGCGCCTGGCGCCGTTTTTTACGGTCCCAGCGGAACGTGCAGAACTAAAGGCCTCATGCCCGGCGAAGCGCGCACACTCTCCAATTTATCTCGTTGCGTTGTAGGAGTTGCCCTACTGGGCGCGACGCTCTTGGGCACCTTACGCCTGTCGGCACAGGAAACGAGCCAGAAGATCGGCTCGGTCAAAGGCACCGTGTCGCTGGTAAACGCAATGCAGGAGCGCTCGACCTCCGAGGGCCTTCAACTGGAATTGAGACCTCTGGTAGAGGACGCGGCTTCGTTGTCGGCGATAACGGACGAGGCGGGAAACTACGAATTTAAAGATGTGGCGGATGGAGATTACTTGTTGCGGCTCCAGGCGGAAGGCTTCGAGCCATTCACGGCGGCGCTTCACGTACGAGACGGAGCGTCCGTCATCCAAAATATTTCCGTAAAGTTGGCCGGACTCACCCAGAGAATCGAGGTGAAGGAGCAGGCCGAGCCGCTCTCAGCTGATTCTTCCGGCGATTCGAAACTCAGCGAAAAACAAATCGCGAGTCTGCCCGTTGTCGAAGAAAACTTCAAATCATTGCTGCCCCTGACGCCTGGCGTGGTCCGCACGCCGGATGGAAAACTGAATTTCCGCGGCGCGGCTGAAGATCAGTCCATGCTGCAAGTAAATAATTCCAAAATGACGGACCCGGTCACCGGTTCGTTTTCGATTCCCGTTCCTCTTGATGCGGTGCAGTCTGCTCGCGTCGTTCAGACTCCGTACAGCGCGGAAAATGGCGGGTTCTCGGGCGGATTGACGTTGGTGGAAACCGTGCCGCCGCCGGAAAGTTGGAAGTTCGGCGTGCGCGACCTCAATGTCAGCCTGCGCGGCAAAAATGACCACTTTGTCGGCGTTGGGCGCGCCACGCCGCGCATCGTCTTTGGCGGGCCGGTTCTCGGAGACAAAATCAGTTTATCCGAAGTGTTCGAATACGACGTCATCCGCGATCCTGTGCGCGGCCTTGCGTGGCCCCGCAACGAAATCAAAAAGCAGGGTTTCAATTCCTACAGCACTCTGCAGGCGATCGTTTCGCCGAAGCAGGTTGTGACAGTGACGTTGAATGTATTTCCGCAGAGAACCCAGTTTGCCAATATCACCGCGCTAATTCCTCAAACCGCCTCTTCCGACTACGACAGGAAAGGCGCTTCCGTAAGCCTCTCTGACGCCTACACCTTTTCTTCCGGTGCGCTATTCCGCATCGCATTGAACTACACACGGTTTGACAGCAACGCGCACGGGCAGGGCAGCGACGCAATGCTTCTCACCCCTGACGGCTGGGGTGGGAATTTCTTCAACTCTTGGGCACGCTCCTCCAGCCAGTTCCAGGCCGCCCCGGTCTTTCAGTTTGCTCCGCGGACTCTCCTTGGACGCCACGAATTGAGGGTTGGTGTCGACGCGACGCGCCGCTCATTTAGCGGCAGTAGTGCGTCACAGCCGGTGCGCCTGCTCCGCGAAGACGGCAGTCTTTCCGAACAGATACAATTCACCGGCACGGGATCGCTCGGCGGATCCGTAACGGATGTGGAAGAGTTTATCTCCGACCACTGGATGCTCACCGATCGCTTGGCCGCCGACGTCGGTGGACGATTGACCAGCCAGACCGTGGGCCGCACGGTGGCCTTCGCGCCGCGCTTCGGCATCGCGTATTCGCCGGGCAAAGATCGCAAAACCATTCTCCGCGCTGGAACAGGCGTTTTCTATGACCGCGTTCCGCTGCTCGCGGCGGATTTTGCCGGAAATCCGACACGCGTCATCAGTCAGTTCGATCCAAGTGGTCAGCCGGTTGGAAATACGATTGCGTTCGAGAACGAGTACATCGCCAACGGAAGCGGTCCCATCGCGTCGCGAATCCGTCATGCGCCGAACACCAGCGCTCGCAGCTTTGTGACTAGCGCAGAAGTGGACCGCGCGCTTTGGACCGGGGCCGTTCTCCGCCTTGGCTATGTGCACAGTTCGACGCGCGACCTGTTTGTCATTTCTCCGGTTGGCGGCGATGGGGGCGTGCCAGGCGTTCTCGGCCTTCTGAACACGGGGAAGGAAAACTACAGCCAAGCGGAAGCAACCCTGCGGTTCCATCCCATTAAGGATGGCGACCTGAACATCTCTTACATCTGGAGCCGGTCACGCGGAGATTTGAATATGCTCGGGGACGTCTTGATTCCGTTCGAGCAGCCGGTCATCCGGTCCAACGCTTACGGTGTTCGCCCTTCGGATGTGCCGAACCGCGTGGTCGCTTGGGGGACCTTTCATCTTCCGCTCGCCTTGGTTTTCGGCCCGGTCGTCGACGTGCACACGGGCTTTCCGTATTCCAAAGTAGATGAGCGTCAGAATTACGTTGGGCTGCCCAACTCCCAGCGATTTCCGATGTTTTTTTCCGTCGATTCCCAGGTCTACCGGGACTTCCGCATCCCGCGCGGGTTTCACCTCGGTTCGCGCAAGGTCCGTCTCGGCTTCTATGTAATCAATCTCACCAATCACGGCAATTTCAATCAGGTCTACAACAACGTCACTTCGCCGAATTTCGGCCGCTTCACGGAATTCGAACGCCGGCAGACGGCGTTTCTGTTGAGTGTGGTCAACTGAGCAAGCCGGATGAAGGTGAAGCTACACGGCAAGAAAGTCTTGACCGTCGAGCACGGCCCATACATGATCAATGACAATCCGGAGCGCAACGAGAAACCAGTGAACTAGACGGACTGTTGACGCTCCAACTTTGAAATCCAAGATCCTCCTCAGCGTTTGCGCCCTGAAAGTCTTGCGCCTACGATTAGTGGGCGTCGATTTGAGGTGACGCGGCGGAGGCGTCAGACGCAGGGGCCACTGGCACGGGAGAGTCCTGGATAGTGAGTATGTCCGTGCGCATCTTCTCCCATTCGAGCAGAGTGAGGCCGTAGGAGGCGAAGAAGCGCCGAATCTTGGCGGAATCCCAGTTCATGACCTTCTCGAGCACCGGCACGAGAACACTCATTGCGTTGGCGCTGAGAACAGTACGCCTGGCAACGCGCGTGATGAATTTGGCCTCACTGCCGGCGATAGTGAGGCCATCGTAATGGTTGACATGCATCATGTCCGCAAGGCCTGCGACTTTATCGTGAAAGCTGTGAAAGCCAATCAGCTCGCTCAGCACGACTCCAGAGTCGTTAAAACTGAGCGTCTGATCGAAATCGCTTGCCAGTAGAAATTTTCTTAGCATTTCAATCCTCTGCCGGTGCCGTCCCGTAAGGGGAGCAGACGAAGATAATCGGCGCGGGTCTAAAAATCCTCCAATGAGGCAGTGAGCGCCTGACCTTAGTGCGCGCAGCGCGGGAACAGGGTCGCTAAAACCATCAAGTCCCACGGCGTGAACAGCCGCTGCTGGGCCTGGTTCCCAAGCGCCTCGGCAGCTCGTGTGATGAAGCCCAACCGATGGCGGTCTGCAAAATTGTGGAGATGCTCGGCGCAAATCCCCGTAAGGTTTGCCACCTCGGCATAAGTGAAGATCTTTTGGCTCGCTTTGATGGTTATCATTAGTTGAACTCCTCGTCCGCCGTGTCATTCATCGGGCCTGTATATGTGGGGCATGTGGTTTGCCAAGAAGGTGCGGCTCAGCTGCGGGACAAGTGACTGAATAGATGGAGTTTAGAGTGGTCGCAGATCGCGTTCTCTCGTCAAAGAGTCAGGAGTTCGAATCAAATGTCAAAAATTCGACAATACAATCCAACGTCGAACGACGGGCCACATACGGATATGGAAGTCAGCGAGCCGGGGCCGCCTGCAGAGGCATGCCCGATGCTTTGGCGTATTCCGAAGCGAATAACTCGTTACCTGGATACTGCTCGGTCAAGCCGCGCAACAATTTTTGCGCGAGGGGGTTCTGTTTTTCACGGCGTGCGGCGAGGGCAAGCACAATTTTGGCGAACGGCCTGAGATAACAGCCGTTTTCCGCCGTCTTGGCGAGCTGCTCCATACCGAGTTTCTTGTCCCCGTGAATTCCACCAAACCAGAGCGCGAAGCGGGTACCAGCGCTCTGAGATCCAATAATGTAATTGGCGATGCCGGGCGCGATGTACGCGTCGGCCGCCTCCGGATGCTGCGCCAGCAACCGCTTGGCAAATTCGTTGGCTTCTTTCATGCGTTTCAAGGCGCTCATATGCCTCTTCTGTAGGATCGATTCCGCGTCCGATTCCATTCCAGCGGCCAGGGTCAGGGCAAAGAGAGCCTCGCCGTCCTTCGGGTTGGCTTTCTGGCGTTCTCGGGCCAGTTGACTGGCTTGAGCCAGTGCTTCGCGGAAATGGCCCATACGCTCCGGATCCGGCCTGCCGTCAATCCCGTGCAGGAATTTCTTTTCGTTTAGGAAAAAGTCGCTGGTCAGCACGCCTTGAAGGTATAGCTCCTCGAAGAGATAGCTGGCGGCCACGGCCACCTCACCAAAAGGATCCTCCGGATTGCGTGATTCCCAGCTTGCAAAAGCTTCGCGTGCTTCGGCGAACTTCTGCTCGTAGAGGAGATCGAATCCAGCGGTGAGCTCTGGTGCCGCTGTGAAGGCCGGGGAGTGGCCCGGTGTTTCCCCCGCAAAGCCGATGACCGGGCCCAAGAGCAGTGACAGCGCGATAAAATAAGCCGGACGAAGCATTTATCCATACCTTTCAGTTGTGAGTGTGCGACTGGTTGCCGAGCGCGCTGTGAACCAGAGATTTGTGCTAGTGCGCCGCCGTCGAAGCAACTGCGGTCCGCGTTGAAAAATACTGCTCCAGGCCTCCCATGACTTCGCTTAAACCGCTCTGAACATTGCGGTTAAGGGCCGCAACGACCGCCGTCACGTCTTTCCCGCTCACCGGTTCGTCGTGCGAGTAAGAACGGCTCCAGACGGTCGCACCGGTCTTCGAGTCGCGCAGCTCGAAATCGAAAGCCACGCGGGCAGCCAATCCGTTTCCGGAGATTTCCCGGAAGTCATACAAACGGCCGCGGAGGACATAGTCGCCGCGGGAGTCACTGCGCAAGGAGTAGACGTGCTGGTAGCGCTCCGACTCTTGTAGCTCTCGGAGCAGGACGTCGCTAATCATTTCGGAAGGTGGCTCCGCCCATCGTTGATACTCGTACGTGCCCATCGCCTCGCCATTCGAGGTGTAGACGATGTGGTCGTCGCGATACAGATGCGACGTGGTGATCGGCCCGAGGAGTAGTGTGACAGGGAAGGGGGCCGGATCGGCTCCGGGAGTTTTGTCGTTGGGAAGCGTTAGCTGATAGAACTTGCTCGGCCGCGCGGCGCCGCAGCCACTTAGGGTTCCGAGACAGAGCATGAGCGCCGGAAAAATAAGCTTGCGTTTCATTGTTGTTCTCCTGTTTTGTGTTCTCGCGGATTGCTCGCGCGGATAAGCGTGTACGGGCGGGTCTTGATGGTTGCAGTGAATTCCTTTAAGTTCTCGGTAACGTGCCGCATATTGTCGAGCAATTCGTCGATGTTTTCTGAATTGACGTCGAGGGTTTGGTCAAGCCGCGCAGTGGCGTCGGTCATGTTTGTAAGCGTGCGGCGCAGCTCGACGACGGCTTGGCGGACGTCCGCACGATTCTCGCCCACCATGGCATCGACATGGTTCAACGTCTGATTTGCTTGCTCGGAAGTCTTTCGAAAATCTTCGAGAAGGGGTTGCAGTTTCTCGCTGACGGCGTTCACGTTGTGAAGTGTGGTCTTGATTTGAGGACGGTTTTCTTCAAGCATTCCCCGCGCATTGGCGATCGTTGCGGCAAGATTCGCGCGGTTCTGCGGACCGAGCAAATCGTTCACGCGCGCGATGGTCTCTTTCACTTCCGACGCTCGATCGTTCAAGTTGCGAAGCAGTTCTTGGGCCTGGGGATTGAGGTCATTGAGCTGCGCGGTCAGCGCGTTGAAATCCACATACTTTAGCGAGGGGAGTGCGGTGCCGTTTGCTGCTCTCGGTGCTTGCGCGCTGCCCGGGTAAATCTCAAGGTGATTGTCCCCCAGCGGGCTCATGCTCATGATCTTAACGCTGCTGTCGACTTTGACGGGAAGGTCGGATTGCACGCTGAACACAACGTCCAGCCGGGCTGGATTCTGCGGATCGAGCTGGATGCTGTCCACGCGGCCGACTTTCGGTCCGCCCGCGTAGCGCACAGTCGCGCCGGACTCAAGCCCTCCCGCGAAGGGAAAATACGCATGAAACTTTGTCGTGGATCGTCCATAGGAGCCGCTCATGGCGAATACGGTGCCAAACAGCACCGCCACGGCGACGAGCACGAACAAACCAACGAGCGCCTGCTCGCGTTTAGATTGCATCTCTATCCTCTCTTTCCTGCAGTGCTATGCGCATCCGGACGCTCTGCTGTCAGCATCTGCAGGTAATCCAATTCCCCGGAAACTTCGGGTTCGGCAATGCGATCAAGAAATTGCCGGACTCTTGGTTGTGTACTGGAGCGCATCTCTTCAGCCGTGCCGAGCGCCACGATGTTGCCTTTGTCGATCAAGAGCATGCGGTCGGCGATTAAGAACGCGCTCGCCAGCTCGTGCGTAACCACAATGATGGTCATGTGGAACGCGCGCTTCAGTTCCAGAATCAATTCGTCGATGCCTGCTGCGATGATGGGATCCAGTCCAGCCGAGGGCTCGTCGAAAAACAGGATCTCCGGGTCCATTGCTAAGGCGCGGGCTACGGCGGCGCGTTTCTTCATGCCGCCACTCAGCTGCGCCGGCGTGTAATATTCGAATCCTTCGAGCCCGACCTGTTGCAGTTTGAGTCGTAGGATGATTTCAATCGTGGAGTCTTCCAGCTTTGTGTGTTCTCGAAGAGGCAGAGCCACGTTTTCACCCACGGTCATCGAACCGAACAAGGCTCCGCCCTGGAAGGACATGCCGATTTTCCTTCGCATCTCGTCCATTTCTGCGGCGGAGATTTTTGCGAGATCCCGGCCTTTGATCCATATCTCTCCGGCGGTGGGTTTTTCGAGCCCCACCAGAGTGCGAAGAAGTGTGCTTTTCCCGGACCCCGAACCGCCAAGGATCACCAGGGTTTCGCCGTGCACGACGTCGAAGCTAATGCCATGCAGAATCTCTCGCTCTCCGTAACTGACGCGCAGGTCCCGCAGCGAAAGCACGGGTTCGATAGGGGAAGCCGGAAGTATTTGTCCTGTCGTCATTAGTTACCTGCGAAAAAAAACAGAGCTGTAAATAACAAATCGACAACGACAACCAGAAAGATGGACTTAACCACAGCTTGCG
>WNGK01001747.1_pt1 | contig 23546 bp, 16 predicted proteins | sample 5400601 | NCBI WGS metagenome assembly WNGK01 (sample SAMN13153376, study PRJNA577476) | soil metagenome | isolation source: 60 cm soil or saprolite under Garry oak tree replicate 1 | place: USA:California | collected 2016-06-15
GCGGCAGGATGGTCACGCGATTGACGGTATCGGCTTCGGGCAGGTGATAAGCGACGAGGGCGTGGCCTCCTTCATGATAGGCGATGATGCGCCGTTCGCTTTCGCTCATCACAATGGGACGCAGGGCACCCAATTGAATACGAGCCAGCGCATCCTCGAAGCACTCGTGGTTCAAGTGTTCCAGGTCGCGCCGTGCCGCGCATAGAGCAGCTTCATTGACAAGGTTGGCGAGGTCGGCGCCGCTCATACCGGTAGTGAGACGGGCCATGCGCTCGAGGCTGACTTCTTCGTGCAAGGGCGTGGCGCGTGTATGGACGCGCAGAATGGCTTCACGTCCAACACGATCGGGCAGTGAGACGGTGATGTGGCGATCAAAACGGCCAGGACGCAGCAGCGCCTTGTCCAGAATATCGACACGGTTGGTCGCTGCCAGCACCACGATGGATTGGCGAGAGTTGAAGCCATCGAGTTCGACGAGTAACTGGTTGAGCGTCTGATCTCGTTCGTCATTGCCCATAATTTTGGTGGAGCGCTTGCGGCCTACCGCGTCGATTTCATCAATGAAGATGACGCAGGGTGCGGCCTGCCTCGCCTGATTGAAGAGGTCGCGCACGCGGCTGGCTCCGACGCCAACAAACATCTCGACAAACTCGGAGGCGCTCATACTGAAAAATGGCACGCCTGCCTCGCCTGCAACAGCCCTGGCTAACAGCGTTTTTCCCGTTCCAGGAGGGCCAACCAGCAGCGCGCCACGCGGAATCTTTGCTCCCAGCCGCGAGTAGCGTTCGGGACTGCGCAGGTATTGCACAATCTCCTCAAGTTCCTCACGCACTTCATCGATGCCGGCCACGTCGGCAAATGTGACGGGAGGCTCCAGGCGTTTACGCGCAGTGCTGGTACCGCTGGCCTTATTCATATTGAATGCGCTATCCGATTTATTTGCCGAGGGCGATTGCTCAGTGGGACGTTTTTGCGTGAGAACCTCGTTGCCCTTTTCAAAGCGGCGCGCTTTGCTTTTTCCCATCTGGCTGAAACGTTCATCCAGGCCACGGGTACTGCGTCCCTTATTATTGCGCGGAAACAACATGAACCCGAGGATGAGTGTCAGGAAAAGAAATGGAATGATGCGCCAGATGAGTGACAACCACAGCGGCGATTGGGCAGGGGGTAATGTACTCACGGTGACCTGTTTGCTGACCAGTAATGGCATAAGCGCCTCGTCCCCTGTACTCGGCATGCGCGAGTAGACAAGCCGCGCCTGATCAATCGCAGGTGTCTGTGGAGTATTTGCCCATGAAGAACCAGCGCCAACGAAGCGACTGAAAGTCGCAAAGTCAGCGTTGCGTTGACTGGCAGTAGTAGTTGGCTGCGCTGCATTTGCGGTCTGGGTGAGCGGATTCGCCAGTAAACCTTGCAAATCACTCCCACGTATAGCTACCGCCAGCATATTGCCTGATCTGACCTGCGCTACAAATGTGCTGTAACCAATACTCGTTTCACCTGCTGGTGGGGTACTTATGACCGGTGCTTGAAACTGGCTAAATACGCCAAAAAGCAGGGCCACCAGGCCTATCACCAGGATACTAGCCAGAAGAGCTTGTATATGTGTTCTCAGGTAGTGTATGACTTTTCGTCCATTTTTCACAAACGTATCGTGCCGCCGCCGCTCATCCCCTGATGAGAGGCCGCGACTGCCCTTGCCGTCCATGTATTCACCTCATTACGACACCCGTACAGATCTCCAAGCAAGTACCGACTCTGGCTACCCGCCGATCTGATGGAGCCAATAGCTTTGCCATTGCCATGCTACACAACAAATTTTATTCTCCCGCGCCTTCACCAGCTTCGGTGGATACAGCGTTCTCTCAGGAGAATCCTTCTTTTGGGCCTGCGATAATATGCAGGAAAGAGGGCAGAAAACAATGAATAAATTTGAAATTCGGCGCTTCTTACATGGACACTGGTCACTACATAGTTTACAGATTGTAGCGCCAACTCCCCAGAAAAGGAAGGGCTTTCAGTACTTTCTTCTCATTATAACGCTCTACATCGACTTATTTCTATGTTGTTTTTCACATTTCAAGCTGTATCTTTATGCAGGCATTTCCCCATCAGGGTTTATCAACAAGCAAGTAGATACAGGCGGATATACCACATCTGTAGGGTGGGCAATATATCCTTTCTTTTATTTATACGCTAGAAGTTACCTGTTTAGTTGCATGGTATTTCTCACGTATGGTGAGGATAGTAATTACACGTTGTTTTGAGCCAAAAGAGATACGTTGGGATAACGAGCTGATTTTGTTGATATCACGGACTGACCGGGGCGTATCCAAATCGGGAGCCATATGTAGGGGACGCAATGATGCCATAGCGAAAGTTGTGTAAAGAGGAACTTCGCAAAAAGGGAGCAGAGAGGAGATAATACAGGCATAAGTTGTCCTTTCCATCAAAACCTTCAATTTCACCAGGGAGGGAACTATGCCTGTCTCGGCGTGGATCTGGAAGGAAACAAAGAGGTGTTGGCACTGCAAGCCTGCGCGGAGGAAAGCAAGGAGGGATGGCTCGCTCTTTTGCAGGAGCTGCGCACACGAGGGGCCACGCAGATCGATCTGATCGTCGACTTCAGGACACGATGGCTTGTTGGCTGCGCTCACAGAACTCTTCTCAGCCACCCCTCGCCAACGTTGTCTCGTGCATAAACAGCGCAACGTGCTTGCCGCTATCCCCAGACGCGAACGAGCTGAGGTTCAGGCCGAACTGGTGGGCATCTGGCAGCAAGCGACAAAGTCGGAGGCGTTCACCCAATTGGCCGCCGAGAACCGCCAAATAGACGGTTCGCTATCCTGAGGTGGTACGAAGCTTGGCGGAGGACGAAGAGCATCTCTTCACATTTTATGCTTTTCCTGCTGCCATGCACCGGCACATTCAGACCACGAACGCCATTGAAAGTCTGTGGAGCCTCGTGCGCCAACGCACCGATCAGATCGACGTCTTGTACTTTGGAGACCAGTTGCCTGAGCATTGTCTGGGCCACGATCCAGGATATCCGCTTGCACCCGCCTCTCGCTGGAATGAAGCTCACGAACTGAGCAGGGCTGATGAAGAAGCAACCGACCATGAAGGGGGGTTCAGGAGAAGGTGTCTTTTTGTGCCTATTCTGGCCTGTTTTCAGCACGGCTTGAGATTTTTCTGCTCTCATGGCGTCGTTTCTGGCGAGCACGTTTCTTGTGCTTCATACGAAATGGCGCGAACATGCGACATCGGTGTGCGGATCAGTCAGATGGATCGGAGAAGTTTCATGACGCATCAGGTGGTCTTCGTTCAGCCAGTTCTCTCTCTTCAAGAGCTCTTCCTGCTGTGAACGGTGAGGTCTCTTGGTAGATGGGCCGAGGCTTGATAGGCAGCGTCGATGTGGCCCCTGTCCTCTGCCAAGATGACCTCAAGCAACTGGACGGCCTCCGCCCTGCTTTCTTCTCCCCAATCCTCCCTGAAACACACGTTGTGGGTACACTCGATCAGATCTTGTACGACCCGTTCCCACAGCAAGTAGGTGAGGGCTACCCAATCGATCTCCGCCTGTCCATAGCCCTGAAAAAACGCAGCAGCGTGTGGTGGCCTGACAAAGAGGAAATCGCGCTCTTTGGGGGCCAGCATCACCTCATCCCAATCGACCACAAACACCTGACCCACTCGATTCCGGATCAGATTCCTTGCATGTAGGTCGGCGTGGCAGATGACGTAGGGCAATGATCGCGACTGGAGCACCGCTGCCAGCTTTTCCAGGGAGGTCACCATCGTGTGAATCGTGGACTGATGCGCCACCCAGGAGCGAAGCGCCCGCTCTGAGGCTCCTGGGCCTTGGGTCTGGCCGTGTTGGGTTTCAAAGGCACGTACCCATCGAACGTACTCTGTCGGATCAAAGGTCTCCTTGCGCAGGGACGCAAAGCCTCCAGGCGGCAGCATGACCTGGTGAATCCGTTGGAAGATGGTTCCCACCTGCTTCCACTGCTCGTCCGTCATCCCGGTCAAGCTACTCTCTCCGGAGATCCAGGGGTAGACGATCACGGTCCACTCCGAGAGCTGGGTCCACAACGCACTGCTGCGGGTGGGAATGGGAGCCACGACCGATGCAATCCCCAGATCGTAGAGATAGCGAGGAACCAGACATCGTGGTTCGTAGAGCGATCTCGTCGTGACTTTGAGTGCATAGGCTGTTCCCTGCTCGCTTGCCACACGATAGATCCCGGCGTCGTAATCATGTCCCAGGGCAAGAAACGTCAGCGTGACAGGGCTCAGATCATACTGGTCCTGCAAACAGGCACGAAGGTCTTCCTCGGTAATCCTCGGTGGTTCACGCATAGCTCTGCTCGTCTCATCCTATCTTTTCTTTTAGGGTTCTTCATTCATTACAAACGAATATGTGTTCACCCATTAGGTGAAAGGGGATGTCTCTCTATATTATGCAAGGTTTTCGTCCAAAAAGCATGCATCACATATGTCCACCAGTCTTGAGCAGGTCTCTTCTCTTTACACAACTTTCGCGATGGCATCCCAGTAATGCTATCCACAATAATAGGGCGATTTTGTGTCTTGCGATCCACATGTTAAGCTCCTTCCTTCGAGTTAAACCGGGTAACTTGTTCAAGTATCTCTTCCTAATTTATTAAGTGAACACGTTCATTTACCTGAAATGATTATAACCGGCGTAATCTTGCTTGTCAAGGGCTTGACAAATTCGCTCGATGACTCCTATAGTTATTGTTATGAACGCGTTCACTTTTAGGAAGTGTAAACGAGGAAACTGCAATGACTTGAAAGCGAGGAGCGTGCAGGATGGAGACTTTCATTTTTTGCGAAATATGCGGAGCAGCAAATGATAGCCAGACTTATTATTGTTTTGCCTGTCATGAACGCTTAGCAGTGACAACAGACGCACTCGCAACAACCCTATCTGTCAGCAAGGATCACAGCCAGAAGTCCTCTTTTCTACATGGCACGCTTCTCAATCATCGCTACTTTATTACGAATTTGATCGGGCAGGGTGGATTCGGGAGGGTATATAAAGCCATCGATACCCGTCTCAACCTGGTTGTGGCCATCAAGCAAATCGATCTGCAAGCGCTTACCCCCCGGCAGATCATCGAGGCGACGGATTGTTATAACCGGGAGGTCCAGTTGTTATCGAGGCTGCAACATGACAATCTGCCGCGCTTATACGACTATTTTCGAGATAACGAGAACTGGTATATGGTGCTGAGTTTCATCGAGGGGGAGACCTTGGAGGCGTATCTCCATACTGTCCAGGAACATCGTCTGCCTTTCAAAGATGTGCTGAACATCGGTATAACGCTGTGCGATGTGCTGGAGTACCTGCATACGCAGCGACCGCCGGTTATTTTTCGCGATGTGAAACCGGATAATATTATGCGCACCCCCAGTGGGCATGTGTACCTGATCGATTTTGGTATCGCGCGCCACTATCGAGAAGGACAGCCGAGGGATACCAGAAACCTCGGCTCGCCGGGATATGCCGCGCCTGAGCAATATGGGCTGGCGCAGACGACGGTGAAGTCGGATATCTATAGCCTGGGTGCGACGCTTAAGACGCTCCTTACAGGCAAGGAGCCATACGAGGAGGATAGCGGTGATTTAGCTGCCGATGTTGCCATACCTCGTCGCCTTCAAAAAACATTGATGTGTATGCTTGAGCTAGATGTCGGTAAACGGCCAGCAACTACCGAGAAGGTAAAAGCGTCTCTTCAGCGCATTCGAGGGGATCATCGAAAGCAGGCGAGAAGGCACCTCATTACCTACATGTTGGGACTGCTGTTGGGAATGATGCCATTCTTTCTTTTCCATCTTACCAGGTTCTTCTCCACGCTGGATGCGAGTAGTTTATTCCTCACAGCATTTTGCCTGGCTCCACTCTTCTTTTTTGCAGAAATAGTAGCTATACCTGTGCTTTACGCGACAGGTAAGAACCGTATCGCGACGGGGATGGCGATAGGGCTGGTATTTTTGGTTGTGGCTTATGGGCAGCGATGGCTCATCTGAACTCTGTGGCCTCAAGGCGCTTTCAAGTCAGCGCCCAACATCGGGCCAAGTATCTGCGCGAGGCGCACGAGGGCTTTAGCGGCGGGAGGCAGCCGCAGCAGTGGACGGACGAGGGCGATCATATCATGTAAAAAATCCAGCAGGTCGTAGGTGGTTTTGGTCTGCCCGGTGCGGTCCTGGAGCCAGAAGAGCATCAAGGCGAGATGCATGCTATACAGGGCCGTCGCCAGGTCGCCGACCTGCGAAGCCCTGGGAGCATCCGAGGCGCCGGTCACCACCTTGACATAGATGTCCCTTGATAAGCGTCGGATGTCGGCGGCGTTCTCTGAAAAGACTCCCACCTCGGATCGAGGATTGAGCGCGGCGGTAAAAAGGGCGCTGAAGGTATCGCGATAGGGCGCCATCTGCTCAAATTGCACCAGGATGGTTTGCTGGAAACGGTCGGCTATCGAGGAGCGCGGAAGCGCATCGACATAGGCTTCGAGGTCCTGCGCGATTTGGCGATAAAAGCTGAGAACAAGCTCTTCTTTGCTGGCATAGTAACGGTAGGTGAGGCCGAGTGAGCAACCTGCGGCGGCGGCGATTTTGCGCATGGTTGTTCCTTCGTACCCTTCTGTAGCAAACAGTTTGAGGGCTGCTTGCAGGATGCGCTGCCGTGTCATTTCCGCTTTGGGTGTGAGTCCCGTCGCTTGTGCTGCCTGTGGTGATTCCATCCTATCAACTCCTGGATAAACATGTTCATTTTGGATTATGTCCTTATCCTGACAGCTTGTCAAGCAAATACAAATGAAAAATAATATTCTCCTGCTTGATTTGCTTAGACCATATGCAGTACAATGGGTATATGAGCGGATTCAACTAAAAAAGGACGCATGGACAGGCGCTTGTTTAGGGGAGAGGTGAGCCATGACAGTCGTTGGAAGAGAACAATTTATTGGTGAAAGCATTCGACAGCTTCGCCGGCAACGAAATCTGACACAGAGCGAGTTAGGTGGCGAGCGCTACTCGAAGTCCTATGTCAGTGCGCTCGAACGCGATAAGATTACCCCGTCTTTCCAGGCGCTCCAGTTTTTCGCCGAGCAACTAGGGCAGTCGAACGAATACTTCACGACGTTGTTAGAGCAAACCGAGCATTTGAAGCAGCTGGCAGTCCTCTCTGAGCAGAGCCACATCAATACAGGCGAGCAGCCTGTTCCCGAGGGGGAGTGGGGTTTCCTGGATGTCTTGCTTAAAAGCGCGCATTATGCTGACTTACAGGCGCTGCGAGACCTTCCTTCACTCTCTGACGAGGCCATTGCCACCCTTCAACCCATCAACCAGGCCCGTTACGCTTTTTTGACAGGCCTGATTGCGCAGCAGAAGCAGCAATACGATGCCGCTCTGCATGCCTTTGAGTCCGCGCTCGCGTTCGCGCCGACGAAATACCACGCAGCTATTCTCGATGCATTAGGGCGCAATTACTTCCTGGCCCACGCCTACGTAACAGCACTGAACTATCACCTGCGAGCGTTTCGCCTGCTTCAAAAGGAAGCGACCGACGATGTAGAGCCAACGCTGCGCCTGGATATTGCCCTGCATTGCGGGGATGACTATCGCTGCCTGGGGGCGTATCAACAGGCCTGTGAGATGTACGAACAGGCACGTGGGCATTTCAACGCCGAACACGATATGAAAACTGCTGGCAGCCTGTACCTGGGATTGGGCTATTGCGCCTATGCGATAGCTTACACTACTACGACCCTGGCCGCCCCCGGACGTGAGGAGGCCTCGTTAGAAGATATACAACCCCTCTTTCAACGCGCGATTAGCTTATTAGTACAGAGCCGAAGTGTCTACCAGGTCAGTGGTGATAGCTTAGGAGAGGCAGTAGTCCGGCTGACGCTCGCTCAGGCAGAGTTAGACTTCAGCACAAGTCAAAGTAAGCTGGCCCGGCAACGCACGAGCAAGGAACAAAAACTGCTCGCGGCGCAATGCGCCTCTCTGCTTGACGATGTGGAAGAGCATTGTCGTCAGATCGTATTGAACTGGCAAGAAACGTCCGGTGTACCTGGCGCATCTCCTGCCGAACTGGATAATATTCCCTATATCGCCCTGGCTTATCTCATAAGTATCTATAGACAGCGAGCAACATTGGCTCGTTTGAGTGGCCATAAAGAGACATCCTTACGAGAAAGCCAGTTTATGTCCTATCTCTGCCAGGAGGTACTGGATGCATTTTCCCAGCCTGTATTCCCCTGGACCATGCTAGCGAACACCTTGTCCATGCGGACAGATGCATCGGGTTTCACACCGCCGATCCTGCCGCGCCTGCCTGGTCTAGAAGAGGCTTCCAGGAACGTCCTGCACAGTCCTATCAGCCAGGTAGAAGTGTACTTTGCGGCAGGAGAAGTTGCCGAGGAACTGGGGCGCGCCGCGGAGGAACATAGCTTCGCTCGCGGCTGCTATATGCAGGCCAATACATTTTTCCTGGCCGCGCTCAATTCCGCAGGTTCGGTGGTGACACAGGGGGAACGCGATCCTGGATATATGGTACGCTGCCATCAACGCTGCATCGCTACCCTGGAGGAACGCTTCACCGATGCCCCGGATATATTGGAGGAAACCGCGACGACACTGCTGACCATGCTGAAAAACTCGCTCCACCGCTTGTCAGAGATTATGCTACCGATTAACTTGAGAGCGCATTAATTACCTATTACCTTTAACAGGCACCCCAAAGGAGTGCATCACCGCCACTCGCTTTGATACTGCTCTCCTTCTCTCAGACATGCACGTAGCAGCGGTTTGGCACGCTGAAAATAGGTTTTCGCCGTAGCCTCGGGTATGCTGAGCCTCTCCCCGATTTCGGAGAAAGTCATCTGAGAAAGATAACGCAGAGCCACGATTGAGCGAAATTTGGGCGGCAGCACTCGAATAGCCCGGCAGAGGCGCTCCTGCACTTCGTGCTGTTCTGCCAGTTCTTCAGGAAGAGGGCCGACATCGGGAATGGCGAAGAGCATCGAGTACTCTTCATCATTATCCAGTTCAAGCTCCGAAAAGTGCGCCACTCGCCTGCGGCGTAACTCATCAATACAACGATTGCGCGCCACCTGGAACAACCAGTACTTGAGCGGTTTGTTCGCGCGAATCGTCGCAAGGGAGAGATAGAGTTGAAGCAATACCTGCTGGTAGATATCACAGGCCTGGTCATAATCACCAAAAAAGTGATAGATAAAGTTAAAGAGCGACGCGCTATAGCGATTGGCCAGCGCTTCAAAAGCTTGCTGATCTCCTACAAGTGCCTGCTGAACCAATTCACAGTCCGCAATCACTTCGTATTGTCTGGCAGTGTTCTCTCGTATCTGCATGAGAGACACCTCGCTTTCTATGAGCAGGTGCATCCGGGTATTAAATTTTTTCCATGGAGTTCTTGTGACTTTCTTCCCATAAGTAAGCACGTAATTCATATGTGGAAAGTGTCATAATTTGAGGGGTTCAAAGTAGGGGGAGCGAAAAGTAAAAGGTGCTTCCTTCGCCGGATTTACTCTCGAGCCACATGCGCCCGCCCTGCTGAACGATGATCTGGTGGGCTATGTAGAGTCCTAATCCCAGGCCTTCGACTATGGAGCTGCCTGTCTTCTGCACGCGATAGAAACGATCGAAAATGCGGGACTGGTCTTCCGGGCTGATGCCGGGTCCCTGATCGCGCACAGACACGATCACTTCATTGGCTTGGCGCTCAATGCCAACCACGACCGGCGTTTCAGGTCCGCTGTACTTGAGGGCATTGGTTAACAGGTTATTCAGCACCTGCTCCAGCCTCCCCTCATCCCAGTTGCCAGTAATGGCCTGATCGTCGGCCTCCAGCTTGAGCGGGTGAGTCTCGATGCTGGTATACTGCTCAACTACTCGTCGCACCAATGCAACAATATCGACATGTTCCTGCTTAAACAACTCCAGCACATTTCCACTAATACGGGTAATATCGAGCATCTCATCGATCAGGTTAGTCAGGCGATGTATCTGGTGAATAATACGATTCAGGGTCTGCACGTCCTGGGCGGAATCTTGCTTTTGATCTGGCACACTACCTGTATTTGCCTGGCGCTTCAGCTTGCGCTGGAGCAGTTCAATATTACCCAGGATGGCGGTGAGAGGTGTGCGCAGTTCATGGCTGGCGAGCGACAAAAACTCATCCTTGAGCTGGTTCAAGCGCTCCACTTCCTCGCGCGCGCGCGCCTGCTCTGTGATCTCCACTGCTGACACCAGTAGAAAATGGACGGGTTCCTGCGGGTCCTTGCCTGGAACGGGCGTGAGACTCCAATCCCAGATCGTTTCTTGCCCATCCGAGGGAAGTTTCAAACGCACCTCGGGTACGCGCATCGAGTCTCGGCCGTTCCGTACGGCATTCCAGATCGCAGTTCTTTGCTCTTCTGGTATAAAAACGCTCAAATCATGCCACCTACGCCCTATCAGTTCATCTGCTTCTATTCCCTTCACAGATGCTTCTATATTTATATAGCGCGGGCTTGCCATGAGTAACTCAGCCGTGTCAGCATCATACAACGCCAATGCAGCTATTGCCGCGTTGTCAAAAATGAGTCTGAGCCGGGCGCGCTCCTCCTCCGCTTCACTGGCGCGTTGTTCGGTCTCGTCTATGGCATAAATCACCACGCCGGTTACTTTCCCGTTCGCATCGTGAGTGGGCACGATGGTAAAGACAAAATAACTCTCTTCAGGTTTGCCCTGCGCCCCGGGAAGACGAACAAGGGTGCGAGGCGTAGTACGCGCGAGATCGCGCTGGTAGGCTTCGTGTGCCATGCGCGCGATTGCCACGTCGGCCTCCCAGAATATATCAAAGACTTCGTCGAGCAGCCTGCCCTGCACAACTCGCTCTCCCAGCAGGTGCGTGTAGCTTGGATTAAAGGCTTCAATAACCAGGCTGGGACCTCGGAGAACCATAATATAGAACGGCGCAAGCTCAACCATTTCAGACAACCGCACCCGTTCGCTTTCGAGGATGGCGGTGAGTTCTTGCAATTCAGCCGTGCGGGCCCGCAGCTCGTCGTTGGTGGTCTCCAATTCCTCGTTGGTGGCCTGCAGTTCTTCGTTGTTGGTTTCCAATTCCTCGTTGGTGGCCTGCAGTTCTTCGTTGGTCGTCTCGAACTCTTCCAGGGTCGCCTGCAACTCTTCGTGAGTCAACACAAGCTCCTCGTTGGCAACCTGCAATTCCTCATTGGCGTCCAGCAGCTCTTTATTTACGTCGTTCAGACGCTTATTCGCGCCGCTCAGTTGACCCATCAGCTGACCCTGTTCAGACTGCACAGCTTCCAGCTGCTTGCGAATCTGAACCTGCTCTGTGACATCCATCACGCTGATAGCCGCCAGGTCGGGCGCGCCCGCCTCCATCTGCATCAGCGCGATGGACAGGGTGATATAACGCCCATTGCCACCGCCGACGTTTTCCAACTCGACTTCTGGCAAGGAGGTGGCATTGCGATCGCGAAAAGCGGTATCAATAGCGGTACGCACAATAGAGTAAGGGATGCCGCCCACCGCGTGCAGGAAATCTTGTTCGTTGCCCACGTCGCGCAGTCCCAGGATGCGCCTGGCGGTTGCGTTGGCCGTTAATAAGCGGTATGAACGGTCGATGACCACGACTCCTACAGGTAAGAAGCGCAGCAGCAATTCATTGAGACGCCGTAATTGTCCAAGCTCAAGCAGGGTCGTTGGAGGTTCTCGATCGTCAAGTCCTTTGTTTACAGTGCGATTCGAGGTATTGTTGCTTGGTTTCTCTCCACCTGTCAGAGTTATATTTCTCAGGTTTGGACGGCGAGCGGCAGGGATAGCGCTGCCCGTACAACGATACACCTTCCACCGTTTGGTGACAAGCTCGTAAAAGGATTGTGTTGGCCGCACCGTCTCTGCTTTGCCCAGGAACAAATAACCGCCAGGAGAAAGCGAGAAAGCAAACTGGTTCAGCACATAGTCCTGGAGTTCAGGGGTGAAGTAAATCAGCACGTTGCGGCACAGTACCAGGTCGATGCGAGGGAAAGGCGCGCTGCGGCTTAAATCCTGCTGCCCGAAGATCACCATTTGCCGCAATGTCTTTGCAATATGATACCCATGATCGGCGCGCTCGAAGAAACGATCGCGATACTCAGTGGGGACGCCTTTTAGCAGATTTTCGGAATATAAGCCCCTGCGCGCGAAGTTGATAGCCGCCTCATCCAGGTCGGTGGCAAAGATTTTCACACTCCATTCAGGCAACTCTCCTCCCAGCATATCGGTCAGCAGCATCGCCAGCGAGTACGGTTCTTCGCCACTTGCGCACCCGGCTGCCCATAAACGCAGCACCCGGTCGCGCTCGCGGGCCTGAGCGATTAACCTGGGAAGAACATCGGTTTTCAGATAAGCGAATGCCTCGGCATCACGAAAAAATTGTGTGACGTTGATCAGGAACGACTTCACCAGGTCGCCAATCTCTTCTGGATGCGCCTTCAAGTACTCTGTGTATTCCGTCATCGAGCGATTCTGGGTGATGGCCATGCGGCGGCCAATGCGCCGCAGGATCGTCGATGTTTTGTAGGGACGAAAGTCGATGCTGGCCTGGCGGCTCACGAGCTCAAGAATCGTTTGCAGCATCCCTTCGGTTTTCGCCTCGATACGCGGAAGGCTGACCCCTGTCAGCAGATCGTAGAGCAGCTGGCTGATATGTTCGATATCGGCCACGAAGTCGATCACGGTGGGTGGAAGGGCCAATGGCATGGATGGGTAGCGCGCCGTTCGCGGGTCCTGCACAATCACCGTCCCACCCGCGTTCTTGACCTCCACCGCGCCAGCCGCGCCATCGGAGCCGGAGCCGGTCAAAATAACGGCAATCAAACGATCTCCGTAGACCTCGGCAGCACTGGAGAGCAGCACATCGATCGAGGGTTTCGACCTGGTGGTTCGTATCGCGTGATCTTCATGCACCTCGACGTGACCATCCTGAATAGAGACTACCCGGTTGGCCGGAACGACATAAATACTTCCTCGCTCAAGCCGACTTGTGGTTGTCACCAGTTCAATGGATAGCGAGGTACGCCTGCGCAGAATCGTATCCAGGCTGCTGGGCCGATTGGGATCAAGATGCTGGGCCAGCACGATGGGCGCGGGAAAGTCCGATGGCAGGTTACTCACGAGCACTGAGAGCGCTTCGACGCCTCCTGCAGAGGAGCCAACCACTACGAGTTCACCGAGATTGACATCTACGTTTTTTTTCTCACTCTGGAGAAGTTCTTCTTCACTCATCACATGCTCCCACGCGTATAAATAAGCAGACCAGCACTGGAAAAACAGACTAGGAAAAGTAGCGTGCTGAATTCAGCTACACTATATCTGTGCTGCCTTCATATGTCAAGCTTATTTCGCACTGTTCAGGGCTATTCAAAAGTTCATCTTTCAAGGCGCACCCTGGCGGTCGCCCTGGCTATGACCTATTCTGGTGCCTGACTGATGGCGGCCTCTGGTATGATGGTTGGTTTTTCCTTCTGCAAAACCTGCTGGATGATCCTCGCGCGTTGTTCAGCGCTGTGCACTCGCTCTTCATAGCTTCTTGCAAGGCTTTTCTGGCCGCGTTCGCGCGCTCGTTTCGCCATGCTGCGCGATAGGCTGGCGTTCTCTTCCAACGTTTTAAGCGCGGTCCACAATGCATCTTCGAGTTGCTCAACCTGCGCTCCCTCTACACTCTCAACGGAGAAGGCGTGGCCAACACGGCAGCGGAAACGCAGCATTTCTTCATCCTGTACCTCCCACAGTACGCCGCCGCACTCCGGGCAGGAAAAGGCCGAAGGCTTTCCCACCCGCTCACTGGTGGAAAATAGGCCGTTATCCATATTCATTCCGGCATATTTGACTTCCTCTTGCATATCTTCTGCCACGGGGTACGCTCCTTCCTCACCGGCTTGTTGATGGGCCAGGCGTTCTAATCGCGGTCCAATAGCAGAGAGCGATAGGCAATAATCGACATTGATATGCTCAAGGGCGCTCATGGGCATACTGGGATATAGGGCCTCATGCGGATCCTGGACAATAGCTATGCCGCCGCGCCGCTTGATGGCGTAGAGTCCGGCGGTGCCATCATCCAGCGCGCCTGTCAGCACCACCCCGACTACTTGTGGGCCATACGCCAGGGCAGCAGAGCGAAAGAGCGGATCGATGGCGGGCCGGTGCCGGTTTTCCTTCGGACCGTGTATGACACGGACATGCCCCCGCGTAACTATGAGGTGATGATCCGGAGGAGCTATGTAGATACGCCCAGGAGCGATGCTTTCCCCATTCTGGGGGTGTACCGCTTCAAGCCGCCCTGAACGACTCAGGATGTCTGGGAGGAGACTCGGACTTTGAGCGGGGATATGGAGTACAATAAAGATTGAAGCGGGCAGGTCCGCTGGCAACTGACCAGCCAGTTTTACCAGGGCCTCTACCCCACCGGCCGAGGCTCCAATAACGATGATGTCGTGTCCGGGCATGTTGCTTCTCCGTTTCTGTACAGATACTCTCTTAGACACGTTTGATAGCGATATCACGTGTCATCATGCGGTCCCTGTCCCCTTATCAGGAAAGCGCTTTAGGGCTATCAAGCCCGAACAGTGGTCAAATTGTACCACCACAACGTGAGGAGAACCAGCAAGCAATCAGCTACAACCTCGTAACAGATTTTTTTACATGCTTAACTCGCTTCTCAAGCCAGAGGAAGTCAGTTTGCAAGAGTAGGAGAGAGGAGACGGATGGTATACTTTCTGCAAGCAATTAGTACTTCGGTGAGTATCGAAGCCTGCTCAGGAACAGCGAGGAAGAGATGGATGCAAGAAATGCACTGGAAAACAAGTCAGACATACAACCAGCACTGTTGATAGAAGCGCTTCTAAGCGAGTCGAAGCAGTTGCAAGTCACCTCACTGCAATTGATGCGAGAGTCAAAAGAGCTACGAACGGCTCTCATTCTTCTCCAGCATCTCAATAGGAACCAGCACCAACAGCTGATGAAGCAGCGCGGTCTGTTTCTGCAACGCTTATCACAAAACAGCGTGTATCAGGACAATCTGGCGTTTCTCCCAATGTAGCGAGTAAGATTACTGACCCACTCTGATTATTTTTTCTGGCTCATCTCCACACTTTGATGTGTGTTTATCTGTCATGCGTTCAACCTCAATTTGGCAACAGGTCGGCAATGCTTTGGAGCAAAACCCTGTTATCGAATGGCTTGCCGATATGAGCCGTACACCCTACAGCCCTGGCACGCTCTTCTTTCCAGGGAGAAACATGCATAGTAGCTGGTCTTTCGTGGTAGGATATGGCAACATGGAACAGATCATCTATTGCATTTCGTGTACATAGTAAACGAGGTCTTGAAACCTGCGAGAGAAAGTTGAGAAACACATGTGAAGCAACCAGTTCGACGGGAGCGCAATGCTGCTGATTATGGGTATCCCTCGCCTGATGTCAAAGCCCTTTCGGAGAAGGCATTCAAAGTTACGCTGTGCCTGACGGAATTCTATGGTGAGGTTCCATTCTCAAGCAAAGACCCCATGAGTATGCTTGTCGATATTATCCTCTCGCATCGCACGCGGGACGAGCAGACGGCTGCCGCGTATGATAACCTCTTAAAGCGCTTCGGCTCGTGGGAAGCGGTGCGCGATGCGCCAACGCATGAGGTGCAGGAGACGATCAGCAATGTGAACTGGCCGGAGGTGAAGGCGCCGCGCTTGCAGGAGATTATGCGGCGCATCACCCAGGAGCGGGGCGAGCTCAACCTTGATTTCCTGCGCGACCTTCCGGTAGAAGAGGGCGCAGCATGGTTAGGGCGGTTGGAAGGCGTTGGTCCTAAAACGAGGGCCTGCGTGTTACTGTTTAGCTGCCAGAAGCCGATTTTGCCGGTTGATGTGCACGTGTGGCGCGTTTCGGGACGACTGGGGCTGATTGGCAAAAAAGTGACGGCAGATGCTGCTCATGATCTCTTACAGGCGCTGCTACCCAACGACGCTCGCACGATCTACGATTTTCATAAAGGGGTGTTGCGGCATGGGCAGCGCATCTGCGTGTATGAGCGCCCGCGCTGTAATCAATGTCCGATTACTGATCTGTGCGATTATTATAAGACGGTGGTGCGACCGCAATAGGACAACGTCATAAACGGTACTTGCGTCAGAAAATAAGACCTTGATTTGCGAGATGAGTTAGTGAGACAGGCTATCGTTAGTATGCTACCGGTGGTTTGTTGATTGTGGAATTTTGCTTGATCTAGAGCAAACAATCTGTGTTTTCCCAGATATGCTCGAACGAGGTGTTATCAGCCGTCAGAAAACAAGGAGACGTTCAATTCCAAATCAACAAAGTACCGTTAGACTGCTTGCCACACCCGCACGATGCCGTCCCCTGATCCCGAGGCAATATACTTGCCATCAGGCGACCAAATAACAGAATCCACCGCACCGAAATCTCCTGAATAGGTAACTTTGGTATTACCAGTCGCAGCCTCCCAGACCTGAACCGTCATATCGTATCCTCCGGAGGCGATCTGTTTGCCATCAGGCGACCAAGCTACAGACTTTACCACATTTGAATGTCCTGAATAGGTAACTTTGGTATTACCAGTAGTAGCCTCCCAGATCTGGACAGTATGGTCCCAACTTCCCGATGCGATATATCTCCCACTAGACGACCAGACTGCTGAAGTCACTGCATCAGAATGACCCCGAAAGGTAAAGACGTGGCTACCATCAACTGCATTCCACACCTGCACTGTCTTATCAACACTAGCCGAAGCGATGCGCCACCCATCAGGCGACCACGATACGGATCTTACAGCAGCGCTATGACCACGGTAGATGAAGAGGTTGCTGTTACTACTAGCATCCCAGACCTGAACAGTATGGTCCCGTGATCCAGAGGCAATATACTTGCTATCAGGTGACCAGGCGACAAAGAAAACATCATCAGAAAGTCCTGAATAGGTAACTTTGGTATTGCCAGTAGCAACCTCCCAGACCCGCACCGTGCCATCCGTTGATCCAGAGGCAATATACTTGCCATCAGGCGACCAGGCGACAGAATCTACCCCACCCGAATGGCCCTGATAGGTGGAGAGAAGAGATTTCGGTGTGGTAGGAGCAGATTGTAAATGAGAGCGTGCTAGCCAGACAAGGCTACTGCCAGCTACAACCAACCCAGTTAAACCCACCACAACCGCACGCCGTGAAATGCGATGCTGGAACTGCTGGGAAGGCCCAGACTTACCAGAGGGTATAGACTCTTCTGTTGGAGGAGGTGGTACAGCAAGAGCATGGGAAGGCATAGCCGCAACAGTTGGTTGTGACAGAGGGGTCGACGGGATAACTAGGTTGGTTGGGAGTGGGGATTGTATTGGCAGGGCAGATGCAATCCCATCAGTTGATGGCGAAGAGTGACTTGGAGGGATATCCTCAGTGGAGGAAGCAATTGGATGGGATAAAGTGGCGTGACAAGCTTGTTCCAACGCTGTCGCAAAAGCCTGCACACTGGCAAAGCGCTTGTGGGGGTCCTTCTCCAGTGCTGTCATCACCACTTGCTCAACAGCAGGCGGAATAGTGAGCACTTTCTCCTGCAACGATGGGGGTGGAACAAACAGATGTTGACTGTACAACTCAGTAAAAGTTCCGTGGAAAGGACGATCTGCGCACAACCACTCGTAGACAATGATCCCCAAGGCGTACTGATCACTAGCAGGTCGCGGTTTGCCCTGCAACTGTTCAGGAGCCATGTAGGCCGCAGTACCAACCACTTCTTGGGTATTCTGATAGCGTGAACTCTGCGTCACTAAAGCGATGCCGAAGTCACTCAGTAGCGCCTCATCGTCCTCTCCGAGGAGCACGTTCTCAGGCTTGACGTCACGATGCACAAGCTTTCTCTCATGAGCATACTGTAAGGCAGGAGCAATCTGTTTCACATAGTTCACAATGGTAGGGAGCGGAAGTGGTATACCCTTGGGATGACGCTTACGTAGAGTCCCATGTGGAGCATAGTCCATGACTAGAAACGGGGTGCCTGCATCTATGCCGAAATCGAGCACTCGTATAATATGGGGATGCTTCAAGCCTGCAATGGTGCGCGCTTCATTGAGAAAATCTTCTCTATCCCCCCTTGCCAGGCGCATCTGTAGGATTTTGATGGCAGCCTGTGTTTTCAGATAGATATGCTCACCAAGATAGACCTCAGCAAAGCCACCCTCTCCCAAGAGACGTATGAGTTGATAGTTGCCCAGCTGTTGCCCCACACGATTAGCCATTCTCGACCTCCTCTTTAGAAGCTGTTATCAAGTGTGCCAACAGGCTAATGCACAGTGAGCCCAGGATACAAATGCCCTGCTGCGGCATGGGCAGTGCATCTGCGTCTACGAGCATCCAAGATGCAGCAAGTGTCCGATTACCGATTTGTGTGATTACTATAAGACGGTGGTGGAACCACAATAAAAATCACTCGTTTCAATAGCTTTTTGTAGTTGCTAAAGTGATTTACATCTCAGTGGTCAGGTCAGTCCACTTACTCGAACAGATACCATAATGGTTGACTGGCTTCAGGAAGTAACTTCTCAGGTATCTTTTTCCATTCCCACCTGAAACCGGATGGATCACTACCTGGGTAGTTAGAAAGTTTCATCATTCAGAGTTTCTTCATCCAAAATTGCTTCATCCAAAGTTTTGACTTCCAACTTCGCTTCATGTAACTCCGCTTCATGTAACTTCGCTTTATGTAACTTCGCCCTACGTAAATCTGCTCCACTTAAATCTGCTCTGCTTAAATCTGCTCTGCTTAAATCTGCTCCACGTAAATTTGCTTCGCTCAAATCTGCTCCACGTAAATCTGCTCCACGTAAATTTGCTCCACGTAAATTTGCTCCGCTTAAATCTATTCCCGCTAAATTTGTTCCCGCCAAAGGAAGTCGACGTAATTGTCCAGGCGGTAGGAGTTTCTTCAAAAGAGAAAGGATATTTCTACCCAACCATCCACTTCTTGGATTGGCTCGAAACCATCTTTTCAGCCTTTCCTGATTGAAACTTACGATGGTATTGTTAGCATTGACAATGATTGAACTCCTTTTTACAACCCCCGTTTCCAACTCAAGGAGGAAATCTCGTATTGCTAGCGTGAAAGGCTTCAGTTGGAGATTTTCTGGTTTGTCTTCCATGATGTCTTTTGCAAGGCGGAGAGCCACCAAGTATTCCAGTAAGGATTGATGGGAAAAACGATATTTATTCCCTGTTCTGATGAGGAATGAGCAGGTGACAATCTCACGTAAAGACCCTTCCATCTCCTCTTGCTGCTCAGGAGTAAGTAGTTCTTTCGAGATTTTGAGGATTTCCATGCCAGTCAGTTCAGTTCTATTGGTTCGATACAACTCTATTGCTATGCGCTCCATAATTTCAAAGCGTTTCTCTCGCTTTATGCGCAAATCACGCCGTTGCTTCCGAATCTGACGCTCTAACTCACCTTCCAAGTAACGCTGGTAGAGATTGGGACGGTTCACGGCTTCACCCTCTGCGATTAGCACGGGTAAGGTCTTGACGATCATCTCTAAGAGAACAGGCCTACGCACGAGATCAGATAAATCATGGATTTCGTCGATCCGCTGCCGGTAGTACGTCCAGTCTTTTATTGGCCCGTCTCCATATGGCTTAAGAAAAGGCACACGCTTTTGCAGATAACGATTGACTTGCTCCTCATCAAACGGCTGCAGGTAGAGATAAGGATATGACTGTAATACTTGCTGCTCTTGTTGGAGAGTGAGAAAATATTCAGGACGTGTCGTCAACAGCACCTTGTTCTGGGATACGTTTGCCAACTGCTCGAACTGCTCAATGTTCATGGCCACGGTATCATCCGTCGCACGAGAAGCCATTTCATCAAAACCATCGAGGAGAAAGAGTAGCATACCAGCCTCCGCCATCTTCATGAGGGCTTCCGCATCTGGATTGTCTACATGGCAATACTGTTTGAGATAGGACACTAAGTAGATTTTGAGATCAACAGGGGATCTACTAAAGTCTCGTAGTGGAATGAGCAGCGGAATTCGTTGCTGATACCGTTCATGTTCTTGCGCCATCAAATAGTTTCGTGCCAAGGTTGCCGCAATGTGTTGACAGAAGGTCGACTTCCCACTTCCATAATCTGCCAAGACTGCTAATCGCGTAGTAGAAGGATCGGAGAGCCAGGTTATTACCTCCTGCTCCAAATCTCCTTCCCACGTGACCTTATATTTCTCTACCGAAACAGCAGCAAGTTTTTTAGCTGCAACCGAGGCCGTGCTCCCATCTGCTTGATAAGGATAGCGGCGACGTTCAGCCCATAGGGGAATGTATACCTTCTCCAGAGGTGGATCATCCTGACGCTCAGGAGAAACCGTCCGATACTCATTAACGAGTTTCTGGAGGTACTTGTTGAAGTCAATGAGCCGCTTCCAAATGCTCTGATAGGTATGCACATCTAGATACTGTGCTCCACTTTTCTGGAACGTCTCACGTACCTCGCGGTCGACTTCCAGCACCGTCACCACGAGCCCCTCGCTCAGACTTTTTTGCTCCACTTGCTCTTTCACAAACAGCGCAATCTTTTCCGCATCCTTAGACGTGAGAGGTTCTACCTGATTATAGTATGGAATTATTCCTACACGATGAGTACGTAATCCAGCTTTAGTTTGGGCTATATAAAATCCGGCTGGCGCTCCCAGCGGAATAGCAGTTTGCACTGGTTCATAGTGAACCAACTCCAGTAGCTTCTTCACCGTCACGTGGAAATCACAGCTTTCTGGCGAATAATGCGGGTTCTTTACGAGAAGGAGATTCAGATTGATCGAAGCGGATCGCTGTTGAATTTGCACGAGACCTTCTTGTCCGGATAACTTACTTGCCTCGACCTTGATCGCCTCGGTAACAAAACTGAGAATATCAGTAATAGTAAGCCAGCCATCACTTCTGTGCGGTTTTTGTTCAAATGCTTGCAGGAGACAACTAGTAAAGAGACCATGCTTGAGCGTACTAGATTGAGTGGCGACCTGATCGTGCCGCGCAGCTCCAATGATGAATAAGTTCGTCTCCGGATTAAAACTTAGATTCAGATGCTCAAGGACAACTCCCGCACCACCACTATGACAAACATCTAAAAGAAAGATAATGTTTTTCACGCGTGCATCGGAAAGAGCTGCAGCCAAGCGATGAATGTCTATCATCGTCAATTTATTTGGTATCCCATCTGCTCCCACTTCCGCATCAGAAGGCTGAAAATAAAATGTGTTGCCTTTGCCATACACATCCCCATGACAAGAGAGGTAAATCACAACCAGATCTTCAGCTTTCAGCCCCGGTGCGTTCAACTTCTCAACAATCGTCGTCCAGAGCATCTGTTCAGTCGTCTGGGAAGGCTCTGTGAGGAGTGTGACCGCAAAATTCCCCCGTTGCGAATCCCCAAGTTTCTCTGCAATTGCTTTGGCATCTGCTACGGCATAGCGCAAATTGCGATTGGCCAGTCTGGTATAGGTTCCGATACCCACACACAGGGCATATCGGCGACCCGTAGGGATGTTCCCTTCTGACAGTCGAAGCATAGTTTGCCCCTTCCCTCTCAAGTCTGTGCGTTACTGTCGCTCTAGCACCTGTACGATCTCTTCAGTAGAGAGATGATATAGCTCAATGCGCTTCCCCTTTTTGATAATCACCACCTTATTTTTACCCCGTGCACTGATTTGATCTTTACCTGTTGGATGTAAGAAGTCATGGATAATCTTGGCAACATCATGTGTAGCCTTGATGGCACCGCCCACTATAGCAATGTCTCTCATTATGGGAACAGCAACATGTATGAAGAGCAGTGTTGCTGCAACCAAATCTCTCGGCTCCCGAAGTTCAGTTGTCACACCGTCTACTTGCCTGAGCCTTTCTTCGGCATCCCAGACTTCTTGCTGTGCCACATCGGGAGGAATCTCAATGAGAAGAGTCGTTTGCTGATCAGGCACCATCGTGGACTCCTTTCTATCACCAATCGAACATTTATCATTTATTCTATGGGTCCTTTAGCTAGAGATTATACATCAAACAATTCCCAATGGCTACCCTTTGTGAGCAAGAGGGAAGTATTTCTACTCATACGGCAGAGGCAGCAGAGGATGGAGACGCATACCATGACCTTATAAGCACCTCATACATATATAATCCGAATACATTTTTTTTGGGAAAGGGGTAAGAAGTCTCGTTAAACCATCGTTTTCTGACATGAGCACTTTCAAACTGAGGCACGTATAACATTACCGCATCTAAAGATGAGGACAGATCTCCAAAGAATGCCTTAGTCAAAATAAACCCGTTTCAACAACATTTGAGAATACAACGGGTGAGTAGCTCTCATGAGTAACAGATGCCCTCACTTTTGGGTAGGAACGATAGCAGCAGTGTGCTGGTAGTCTATCAGATGTGATCGAAATTACTTCACGTTACTCCTATGTTAAGCGACAACCATTCTTGCCGTCCAAATTATGGTTGCTGTTAGACATTGCCTATAGTTTGTTCGGGAGTTTATGCGTTATACTATGAAAAAGCCCTCTCCTATGAAAGAAGATGACCTTGCATATGCACATCCAAGCAGGCAGGTATTAACCTTTAAAGAGAAGCCTTTTGAGCCCAAGAATTGCTCCCTGTAACCTCATCTGATAGTTACTAAATGTGATCATGTGTGGATACGCATGTCCACCGTGTTTCGGGACGCCTGGGCCTGATCGGCAAAAAAGTCACGGCGGATGCGGCCCATGATCTCTTGCAAGCTCTTTTGCCCAACGACGCGCGTACGATCTATGACTTTCACAAGGGGTTGTTGCGGCATGGGCAGCGCATTTGCGTGTACGAGCGCCCGCGGTGCGAGAAGTGCCCGATTACGGATCTGTGCGATTACTATAAAACGGTGGTGAAACCGCAATGAGTGAGTAGGGACAATAATGCCGTCCCCTTGTCGTTCTGTTGAGGGTCGGTGCTGCCTACGTTCTTGGCACCTGAGAAGGCCTCGATCGATTACTCTCAATTGGGGAAATTCCGTCGCTCAACACACTACCAGTAGGTCGGAAATAGCAACCGTCCCAGGCCTCTTTCCCGTTCATCTTGCCATCGCCCACCGGCAATTGCCCACAATCTGGCGAGGGGACGTTTTCTCCCTGCCGAATCGCTCTCACGAAATCATGAAGGGGAACGGCATCCAGGTCTGTCCCCCATCGGTGGTCTTGAGCAAGAGGGAGGGATTCTTACCTTGCCCACTAATCGCCCAACCGAGGGTGCTGGAAACAAAGTCGAGCGAGGTGACCTGCTTGAAACTCCCACCGGGAGAAAGCTTTGTCCACTGTTGCACACCGTCGCTGGTCCTATAGAGGATCATTCCATCGGTTGCCCATCCATGCTGCCTATCCACAAAGTCGGTCGCGACAGCAGCGAACGGGAGGGGCGTGGTACTCTTCCA
>WNGK01007418.1_pt1 | contig 23545 bp, 23 predicted proteins | sample 5400601 | NCBI WGS metagenome assembly WNGK01 (sample SAMN13153376, study PRJNA577476) | soil metagenome | isolation source: 60 cm soil or saprolite under Garry oak tree replicate 1 | place: USA:California | collected 2016-06-15
CTCACAGGCACTCTGAGCAGCAATAGCCGCGATGTAGTCAAGCGCAATGCCGCGCTCCTTCCCATCTATTCGCTTATGCTTGGCCTGCTGGCGCTGCTTGGCTACATGGCGATAGCTGCACATGTTACGCTGCCAAAGGCCTATGGCGCCAACGGTGCAGTACCCGCGCTCATCTCAAAGGAATTCCCGGACTGGTTCGCGGGCTTCGCTTTTGCGGCCATCTCTATCGGGGCCCTGGTTCCTGCGGCCATCATGTCGATTGCCGCCGGCAACCTTTTCACCCGCAACATTTACCGTGAGTACTTCCGCCCCAACTACAGTGAGCGCGAGGAGTCGACCGTCGCGAAGATCACCTCGTTTTTAATCAAGTTCGGTGCGCTCCTCTTCATCCTTTTCATCCCACCTACCGATATCATCAACTTCCAGCTCCTCGGCGGCATCATAATTATACAGACGCTGCCCGCGGTGTTCCTGGGCCTCTATACCAACTGGTTCCACCGGGGGGCTTTGATCGCTGGTTGGGTAGCAGGTATGGCAGCTGGTATATGGATGTTTGCCGTAACAATCCCGTCCACCCTTTACACTTTCAACATCGGTGGACAAAAATTTAGCGTGTTTGAGGCTTTGTCCTCGGTTGTCCTCAACTTCATCGTAGCTGTTGTACTTACACTCGTCTTCCGCGCAGCCGGCCTTTCCTCCGGCAGGGATGTAACCCGTCCGGCTGATTACGAGGCTCCCATTGAAGAGGGAATAGAGCCGGTACCAGAAGCCCTCGGTTAATCTTTTGATTTGATATCAGAGATCAGAAAGGGGCCAGGATAGCAGCATGCCGCTATCCTGGCCCCTTTCTGCTATTTTCTTTTTCACAGATCCTCTTGCGCTACCGTGATACCATTGAAAAGTGGTTTCTATTGCAAGTTAAGGAATATTATGGATATTGACGACGAAACTTCAAATGCCCCTGTAGAGATAGGCAGTGATGAGCTGCTCTCGGATGACAACCTGCGCCTGCCTGAGAGTGCCAGCATTCTTGTACGTATACACGCGGTGCGTGCCTGGCTCACACGTCGCTACGAGGAATCTTCTATCGAAGTTGGAGAGGCAGCGCTCGCCCTGCAAGAAATGATGACGCCAGAGCTCCAGGAGACGCGCCTGCGACGCCGTGAACGTCAAAGCCAGCAGGAACAACTCAACCATATCCAACAGGTACTGGCTGAGGCCCAACAACGCCTGAGCGCCTATGAAGAAGCACAATCTCTTTTGGATGAGTGCACAGCGCATACAAGCGGTGAACGTGTGCTGGTGGAATACTATCTCTCCCTGGAGGATCTGGTGCAGGGCGTGATCCAGGCGAGCCCACCAGGACAAGAGCATTCACCCCGGCTAAGTGCTCTTGCCGACGTTCAGCATCGCGTTGAACACGTCGGAGCCCCAAACGAGGAAGATTAAGGCTCTTGACTAACCACTAAAAGCCACTCTAGTATCGCTTCCCAGGCTCAGCATCAATGACGACAGGGGAACTTGCGTCGTTACGGGAAAATCAAAATAACCATCATTTGCTTGCTTTGGGAACACGACCGGCGGTAAGTTTATCAGCTTCGGCGAAATTATCTGCCCATTGGCCAATCTGAGATGCACCAATGAGGCATAATCAATACCCAGCGGAGATTGTACTGCATCACTCGCTAGCACATGGACTTGCACACGTACCGTATAGGCGCCTGCGTGCTTGCGATCATCCGAAAATGCCCCTGCTTCTTCCACTTTTGTGACCGTCAGGCTTACCTCTCTAAAATCAACACTCCGGTTTACAGCTAGCGTACCGACGGGATTGGTTATTCCTATTGTTGGTGTCACAGGATCAGTGGTTAACCCGATATTTGGGTCCGGTTCCTTGGGCGCGAAAAAGCTGAGAACAACTGCAATAGCGATAGCTAACAATGCCAGCGTTACCCGTACTCGCCGCGACTTGAGCAGATTCTTCACCTGTGACATGACCTGTACCGCCTCTATCTATGTCTTGATCAAGACATATTATAGACCTATTGCAATGGCAGCACAACTTCCTGACTACTCGTCTGCTTGTAATCTTCGCCGTCGTTGCTCCTGGCTCCAGCGTGTTATCGTCAAAGTTTCTTCACCATTGTTCTGATTTTGATACACAATCGCCACATCAAAATCTGTAATATGTTCGAAGAGCCTATAATCAGTCCTATCAGTACATCGTAACCACTCCGCTAACATCTTCTGAGCACACTTTTCACACAAATAACTAAACCCTGGTCTTCCCTGTTCATCATTATGTTCATGCACAAAAACAGGAGTGGTTTGCCGGCATCCAGGGCAGACGTGGTCCCACATGTTCTCCTTCAGGTTGTAACGCTTCAAACTCCATACTATTTTACCCTCTGGTATGTTTCGCATGTGGGACCCCCCTCGGTACTAGACAGCCTGATAGTGTTATAGCGAGCTCGTCTCCCCTCTCAGCTATCCATTGTTTGTCGCAGGTATGGTCTGCACTCTTACCAGGTCATCTATGGGCGCGATGCCGTCTGCGACGCTGTGCCTCAGCTTTGCGCTTACGACGAGCCTGCGGGCTCTCATAGTGCCTGCGGCGACGAGCCTCGGCGAGGATGCCAGCATCTTGAACCTTGCGATTGAAACGTTTCAGCGCGAATTCAAACGAATCACCAGGATTCACTTTGATCTCACTCATGAGGATTACCAGCGCGATCTGCGGTCATTTGTGCGACCAGAGCTCTGCGGCTGGTAACAATTACTGCAATACACAGGCCTGTCTTCTCGTGGCAGGAAAGGCACCTGCGCCTCATTCCCACAACTCGCACAGGTAGCCGTATACATCTGGCGTGGCTCGCGGTCGCGGAAATCTCCACGGCGGTTGCCACTATAGTTATTCGACTGCCCTTTACGTGCAGCGCGGCACGAGGGACAGCGGCTGGGAGCATTTACGAGCCCTCGGCTCTCATAAAATTCTTGCTCGCCTGCTGTGAAAACAAATTCCTGATTGCAGTCGCGACAATACAGGTTCTGATCGGTGAATGCCATTTTCTTTCTCAATTCCAGGGTATCTAACCCAACTTTCCTGCATTGTGCGGCTTACTATAGACAATCTATTCTGAGCTACAAAGCACGATACAGCGTCTTCTGAGTATAACACATATTCGCCCCAAAAGCTCTTTTTTTTGGCTTACAGCAGGACTATTCTGTCGTTACATCCGGTGAAGCTCCTCTTACAACCGTCTGCACCCAGACAGCCAGTTCCTCTTTGCTCATTTGTCCGCTTGCAACTGCCATCATCGTAGCATAGTAATCGGTCTCGGACGCAATAGGCTCCAGTCCATTGAGTTGCAGAAAGGTGAACATGGCCATTCCAGCGGTACGCTTGTTGCCATCAATAAATGCATGATTCTGGCAAAGATGAAAACCGTAAGCTGCCGCCATTTCAAAAATTGTGGAGTGTAAAAATTGTCCATCAAATTGAGCCTGTGGGGTATGGAGGGCAGAATCAAGGCCAGCTGCATCACGCACGCCATACGCCCCACCATACAGGCGAATCTGGTCGTCATGGATGGCTAGAACAATGGCTTCAAGCAGGAAACGGATCATTACCTACTCAGCCAGTTTACGATTCGCGTTTCGATAACGCGGCTCAACAGCCTGGTAAGCTGCCCACGCATCCTGGAAATCCGAAGAGGCACGAGTAAGTACAATACGGTCTCCAGCAACCTCAATAGCGATCTCATCATTTTCGCGCAAGTGCAAGGCTTCTACAACCGATGCCGGCAACGTCACCGTGGCAGAATTACCCACCTTACGCAATTTCACTACCTGCATATATCTCTCCTTGATCAGTACTCGTTCGTATATACAAAAGTATATACGAACAATCAAATACTGTCAATAAGATGGCCTCCTCATCACTTCTATTGTGGCAGGAAATTTTGTGAGCTGAATGAACCGCCCAGCACATCTTTTGAGGAGGCGCCAAGCCAGCGGTCCAGCACAGTGGCGTACACCGAGCGGAAATCGGTCGAATACTTCAGATTGCCATTTTCATCCAGGCTGCTCAGGCTGGGAGGTTCACCAAAGATGCCCTTGTTCACAGCATTGCCTAGCACAAACATTGGCGCCGCTGTCCCATGATCGGTACCCAGGCTCCCGTTTTCTTCCACACGCCGCCCGAACTCCGACCAGGTCATGACTACAACGCTGTCGGCCTTGCCATGGTGCGCAAGGTCAGTGTAGAAAGCCGAAAGACCGTCGGCCAGCGTTTTCATCAGTACACTATGCGTTTGTTGTTGATTGGCATGAGTATCAAAGCCACCGAGTGTCACATAGCCTACACGCAAACCCAGATCCTGGACGATAGCCTCGGCCAACACCTTCAGCCCGGCTGCAAATGGCCCGGCAGGATAGGTTACCGCCCGATGATAGTTTGAAGCCGCATTGAGCAATGCACGCGAACCCTCCTGGGCATTGAGCGCCGTCGTGTCGAGCAAAGCAGCATATGGCGATGAACTTGGATATGTGGTATAGAGCTTCATGAGTGCCTGTAGACGCGCATTGCCACCATCTGTATCGGCAGGATCAGGGTAAACGCGGTACGACTCCACGCTTGACAGGGTTGGCACAGGAGCGCTGATCGATGATAGCGCCTGGGCAGTCTGCACTCCTATATCAAGTGCCTTGAATGGATGTCCATCCTGGTCAACTAAACCGGCAACCAGTTTACCCAGCCAGCCCTGGCTGCCAAAGCCTTCGAGATCAAGGGTCTGCCAGATATCCATGGCCTTGAAGTGCGATAGGGTCTGATCCTGGCCCGGATAGCCGACGCCTTCGACAATGGCCAGGTGCCCGGCATCCCAGAACTTCTTTAGTGATGCCAGGTTTGGATGAAGCCCCAACCTTGTATCTAGCGGCAGCACCTGCGCATCTGGTATCGCCAGGGTTGGACGTACCTGGTGATACAGCGAATCACTAAACGGAATAACTGTATTCAGACCATCGTTCCCACCTGCCATCTGTACCACGATTAACGTACGGCCGTTGGCCGTCTGGGCAATATGTGAACCTTCTAGGGCCTGCGCGCGTGCTGACGCTATACCTCGACTGAAAATGGCGGGCATGACCATTCCTGCCGACACTACTAGCAAGCCGTCCTTTATCATAGCTCTACGCGAAATCTTCATAGTAATTCCCCTTTAATTGAGTTGATATTCTGGCGAAGCCATCATCAGGTACAGCGTTCCACGCACGCGATTCAAGGGATAACTCTGGCCGTTCTTCAGGGTTATCTGTGCGTCACCCCTACTTGTATCCTTTGTCGTAAAGTAATCGATATATTGCGCTCGATGACCCTGGTCAATTACGCCATCCAGTAAGAACGAAGAGAAGTAATCGACAAAATGCTCCGGCGAGTCAATGTTATTAGTATTCACTATGGCCTGGAGGTTCACAGGTGAAGGAGTACCTTTGCGCGTAAATGTGCCGCGAGCCAATAAGACATCTATGTAGTTCAGGCGAGTCATCCATGTGCCGCTATTTAGCCAGAATGCGCTTATCTTGTCTCCCGACCAGCCTGCCACATTTGGTGGATCAAACAAGGTCTGTCCCATCAGTGTAGGGAAGGTCGGCAATCCAATTCCATCCCCTTGCATATTCATTGCCCGGTATGCGCCGACCGTAAATTCAACCGGCGATTTGACGCGACTGCGGTAGGCCTTCGCTGAAGAAAACTGCGGTGAGAGCAACAATGTGCGCATCACCTGACCCATATTGTGGCCGCTCTGTACATAGGTATCAACCAGTGGCTTCAAGTCATCGTTACTGGGATTTTCATAGACGAAGAAGGTAAAGAGTTTACGGCAGATAAACCAGGGCGCGGCCGGGTGGTTGGTCAGAATGCGTATCACATCCCTGTAATCGAAGTTGCCAGTCTGTCCTAAGAAGCGCTTGGTCAGATTATTATGATCTAGAGGAACATATTGCGAGTTCACACCCCTGAGGTGCCAGCCTGTAAGCGCCGCTGCCGCTTCAAACACATCCTGTTGTGTATAGTTGCCAATACCAATTGTGAACAGTTCCATTAACTCGCGTGCATAATTTTCATTTGGAGAATTCTTCCTACTCTTATAGAGATCGAGATAGAAAAGCATGGCAGGATCACCAGTAATACCCAGCAATATGTTATCAAAGGTATCAAAGGCATGGTCGCGCAAAAACTGGTTCTGGATCATGATGCGTGGGTAACCTTTTTTCCCACCCACTTTATGGAAGCTACTTGTGAGCAAACCATGCCAGAACAAGGTCATCTTCTCTAAAAACGGTCGCTGCGTCCATGCCATGCGCAGTAACCACCAGCTCTGCTGGTCAACAGGATTATTGAGATTCAGGTTCAATGACTTGAGACGGTTCTCTGTAACGTCATCCGAGACCTGTGAGTAGCTAAGCAGCCGGTCTACGGCTCCGCTATAGCTCTGGCTTCGGTAGGTAGCCAGGTCAGTTGAACTTGCACCAAAGCCTGCCCGTCGTAACAGGTGCCCAATTTGCATGTTGCTTGCTATTGGGCCATGGAAGAGATTGCTCAATCCACCATGCTGCACCCACATTTCCGCCGCGATACCACCAACCCCTAACCCCGCCAGTCCCACTATCGAGGAACCAATAAGCGTGCGCCGCGATATCCTGGGCCTACGCGAACGTGGTGCCCCCGTAGTTGGCACGGGTACAGGTGTAGGAGGAATAACCTGTCCGGATGCCGGGGTTGGTCTTTGCGGCTGTAAGTTTACCCGGCTCATTGGCTCGGTCGCTTGATTATAGTTATATAGATCCTCATCGAGGTTCATATCTTTTCTCCCAATACATAACGCACCCTTTACCGGAACCCAGCCTGATAAGAGGTTCACATGCTCTCTGATAGCTATTCTAACAGATAAGGTTCAAGAATTCCTCAAGACAAGTTTAGGAAATTCTAAATGTTGCAGCCGCCCTTGCTCATTTCCCGCTACTCAGTGTACACTATATCAATGCAAAGGAACAAAAACATTGCGGGGCTATTTAAAAGTCGCGGGAGTGCAGAGGGCGGCAGCCTTCTGCCGGGGTCTGGGGAACGCTGTCTGGGGGGACAGTGTGAAGGGGCCCCAGTTTTCATCTTACCCTTTATCCTCCCCCTGGCAATGGTATGCGCCATTCTCTTCCTGGATGCCGTACTCCCATTGGGAGGTCTCTGGTTTCATACAGCTTTACTAACGCAACTTGGCTCGTGGACGCTGCTACCTACCCATCTCCTCTTTCCGGGCTGGGCAGTCTCTTCGACAATTACCAGCGCTCACCCTACTCCGCCGCCTGTTCCTCTTAGTTGGGAACAGGTTCCATTCTTGTTAACGGCCTTCTTGCTTATCTTTCTCCTCTACCTGCTTGCGCTGCGCCGTCTCCCACAATATATCGTCGCATATCGCTACATACTTTTCTCCACTTCGCTGCTAGGGGTGTTGTACCTGCTCATTCCAGTAGTCACCTCACCGGATATATTTTCGTATATCGCCTACGCCCGCATGGGTGTGATTTATCATCTCAATCCATTGACCACCCTGCCGACCGCCATTCTTTCCGACCCCGTCTACGTTCATCTTTACTGGAACACTCAACCCTCGGCCTATGGACCAACTTGGGTGGGCATTAGTAGCCTGTTGCAATGGTTAACACTAATCTTTGGCACTCAAACGCTGTTGCCTATGGTAGTGGCGCTGCGCCTGTTGGGCCTGGCTGCCCATCTCTGTTCGACACTGCTCATCTGGTCAATTGCGGGACATCTACAACGCTTGCAAGGACAGGATGCGCCACACAAACGGCTGCTGGCAACTCTGGCCTTTGCCTGGAATCCCCTGCTGCTCTTTGAGGCCTGTGTCAACGCCCATAACGATGCTCCCCTGCTGCTGCTCGTCTTGCTCGCTATCTGGTTTCTCCTGCCACGCAAGCAAACAACAACCGGCTCACTGCGTTCCTATATACTGGCCATTGTTATGCTTGCCCTGGCAACCTGCCTTAAATTAAATATCGTCTTGCTGGTACCTTTTGTATTCATTTTTGTATGGAAAAAAACCCTGCGCCGGGGCATCCTGACCTTGGCCCTCATTTATGCCGGCATCATAGCCCTGCTTTACGCCCCCTTCTGGCAAAATGGGGCCATTTTGAATGTGTTTCGTACCAATCCCACCGCCTCTCGTGACATTAACACACTGGCAGAATTTCTGAGTCGCCTCTACAATGGCATTACAGCCGGACTTGGCTATCCTCTTGCCCCGCACATCGGGTCACCTGCCGAGAACTTCACCCACACTTTCAGCATAGTTATCTTTGTCATCCTCTATGCTTTGCTCTGCTGGCGAGCTATACGCACAGCACCTACCTTGAACACACTGCCCAGCCTCATACGCTGGCTGGCATTGGTCTGGCTGCTCTACTGCGCTATTGGTACACCCTGGTTCTGGCCGTGGTACCTGGTCACTTTCTTCGGGCTCTATGCTCTCGTTGAAGGTACAGGTCCAGACAATGAGCCCTGGGGCAGTCGTTTGCCTCTTGCCGCCTCTCTCCTGGCCTTCAGTATGCTCAGTCTCTATTGCTTCTATGCCTGGGCCCCCCAGGCCAGCTACATTCCCGGCCTGCCAGATTTTTATTGGGCCTACCTGTGTGGCCTCTGGGCCTGGCTCATCCCACTTCTAGCCATCGGCTGGCATTTTCACAATTCAAAGTCCCCAATAACCCATCACGCCACAGAACGCCTTTCTGAAACTCATACACGTTGAGAATTCACCCCAGACCATAAAAATATATCGTTAGATTATTAGGAGTATCTTGATATATGTCAGGACAGCAGCGGAGGAAATGGAGCAGACTAACCTATGTTCCGCCAACCGAGGAAACGGATTCTGCCAAAGCGCTTGCGTATTCCTGCACTCATCCTCATCATAGCGGTGGTAGCTTTTCTACTGGGTATTGGAAGCTGGACAAGATTGAACAGAGCTCCTTCCCTGGGTAAACCCATTGGAAGCCCGGGCACTGCACATCCCGGTCCCGTCATCACCAGCGGCATACCTCCTATCAACAACGGTTCTGTCTCACCACTGATTTTTGGTACAAATCTGAGCCTCTTCGACAGCAATGACCAGGTATTGTCCTCTGCCGCAACGCGCAATGCGCTCCAGCAGATGCATTTTCGCATCATCCGCATGCCTGTGCGCCCCAGCCTCTCCAATGCAACTGAAATCCAGGCGGCTCAGGCCATCAAGAGTATTGGTGCATATGCGCTTGTGGTACTGCGTGGCGCAGTGGACGCTAATGTACTGGCCGATGATACGCGGCTTGTTCAAGACATGAATAACGTTTTTGGCAACACGGTTGTCTTCTACGAATATGGCAACGAGGAAGATCTGCTGGGCGTCAACGTAAATCGCTACACCGACTCGTGGAATACCATTGTCCCGCACTTGAAGCGCATAGCTCTCAATGGGCAGTTTATCGGCCCCGTCAATTACCACTATGACGGGGATTACCTTACCGCCTTTCTACAGCATGCCAACCCGCGCCCTGACGAGGTTAGCTGGCATGAATATAGCTGCGATGATTCGTGGTCCAACGATACCTGTATCTCTCATATTGATCACTGGACCACCCACATCAACAATGCCCGTAATGCAATGACAGCTACCATAGGTACGGCGCTGCCCATCATGATTACTGAATGGAACTACGCCCCTAATGCTAATGCCGGGGATGGAAAAATTAACGATAGCAGTTTTATGACCACCTGGACTACTCGAGCCCTGGAAACTCTCGCCGCCAATCGTGTCTTTGCTTCAATGCAATATGCCTGCACCGATTCGGTATATGCTGTAGTTAGAGGTGACGGTACTCCTACCGCCCAGGGCATTGCCATCCAGAACCTCTATCAACGCATGTTTCTCAACGACGAGCAGCCTACTCCCATATTTACAATTGTACCGAGTTAGACACAGCCAACCGCTACACCAACATCTTCCTACCCCGAATACCCCACCACGTCGGTTCCACCCTGGGCAATGTTATGGAAGTTGAAGTACATGGGGCGTTCAGCCATGATGATACCGTTCGCGGCCTGGATGGCTATCGATAATGAATTGCCCGCGCGAGGAGCCGCCTGTACGATTGGCAGCACCATGCTATTAATGTCCAGCGTCACCCGTGTCTGTGGACCTACCGTTACAACCTGCTCCGTCGTAATCGTATTCGCCAGGTACAACCTCACCACAACATCCACGCTTGTCGTAGCGGGGTTCTGCAAGGTGAGGAACTCTGAAAAGCCGGTGCCCGTGTAGCCTTCAGAGAAACTGTAGGAGGATTTGGCAGGCCCGGGTTGACCAATGACATCAGTACCGCCTGGCAGTGTTCCGTTATAGCGGAAATATTCTACCCTCTGAGCCACAATCGGATTGTCTGAGGTCACCTCGGCAGACACCGACGGTGTAGCCTGGGCAAATGCAGTCGAGACCCTGTTTACATCAAAGAAGTATTGGGATTGCGGCGCTACGGTGACTGTTGTGGGATTGGTGGCCCCATTGCTGTACTCCAGGTTAACCGTGACTGAGGCTGGTGCGCTCGGGTCGAAATTAGTCAGTACCAGGTACTCGTGGAAGTTGGTGCCTGTGTAGCCCTCGGCAAAGAGCCAGTCTTTGCCCGGAGCCTGCGTGCCTACAACAGAGAAGGCGCCCGTCACAGGTCCGCTGATATTTGAACGGGCCGTGCTAAAGTACGTCGGCCTCTCAACAACCACTGGCTGATCCGAGTGTACATGTAACGCGGAAGTCTGATTAATTCCTAGTGCCGCCGGTGTTGTTGTGCCACGCCGTCCAGCCGGGACAATCAGCGTTGTTGTAGCGATTTGTGTCCCACCGGCCAGATAGCTCAACGTCACGTTAGCAGGTTTGCCTCCGGGCGGGTTGAGAATGGTAATGAAGCTGGCATAGTTGCGCTGAGCTTCCACGTCGGCAAAGTAGAAATCCTGCCCTAACTGCGTCGAGCCCAGAACATCGGTTCCGCTGTTGATGCCGTTAAAGGCAAAGTACATGGGGCGTTCCGCCACAATCCCTACGCCATTAAGCGAGGTCACAATCATGGATACTGAACGGCCTGTCCCTGCATAAGGACTGTTCAGCTCCTGGTTGACATTGATGGTGGAACGGCTCTGTGGCGGCACGCTATGCACGAAGCTGGGACCTGTACCACCTGAAAAGAGATATTGTACCTGGACCCGCGCGGCATTGTGTGTATCCGGGTTCTCTAGCGTCAGAAACTCTTGAAAATTTCCACCGACATAGCCTTCGGCGAAATACCAGGTCGTATTGACAGCCGTTGTGCGCGTCAGACCTCCCAGGCTCAATTTCAGCAAGTCCTGTGTCAGGCTCAACGCGCTAAATGAGCCTAAACCTGTCGCCAGGTCATAACTGCTTGTAACCTGTCGCCAGGTCATAACTGCTTGTATCAGGATACGTCCCACTACTCCCCACATAATCATTGTTATTTACTGCTCCCTGTACAGGCACGATATCATGAAATGAATTGGCATATGATGTGCCCGCCACGCCATGACTGATATAATAGAGGCTAGGATTGAGAAACCCCAGATTGTACCCATTGGCTTTAAGTGCAGCTTCATTGGCCAGGGCCACCATAGCGGCCCAGACAGGCGCCGATGCCGAAGTTCCTCCCAGGACGCGCCAGCCACCACCTGCACATCCACCAACGCTGCAATAGACATCGTAGCCTGTTTCCGGGTCGGCATTGATCGATACGTCCGGTACTTCGCGAAAACCGGTTGAATAGGCATTGGCCACTCCAGGGCCTTGCTGCCACTTAGGCATAGCCCAAACCTGGCTCACGCCGCCTCCACTGGCTCCATCATTAATAGCGCGATCATTCCAGACCTGCTCCGACTGGTACGTATTGTCGGCATTGATGTGCAAGGTGGTACCGCCTACGCCTGTTACATAAGGCTGCGAAGCGGGATCATCTACGGCGGGATTGGTATTTGCGCCCGTCTGCGGATTATAGCAGCCCGTTGCACCCAGGTCACCACTTGCCGCTAAGATCGTCTGCCCTTGCGCGGCGGCCGTCTGGAAAAAGATATTCTCTTGCTGTATCTCGTTCGAAACGCCTGCTTCCTCTTCACAGAAGACCCAACTCGTGCTGACCACGGGTGTTCCATCATTGATGATACGCGCCCAGGCATCGTTATAGGCGGCCAACGAACTGATCGATGCTTCATAGACGCGCAGGGAGGCCAGGCGAGGCGCCAATCCCAGCACCATCTCCATATCGAGTTCAACCTCGGCGGCATTTGCTCCCGCCGCTCCGTTGTAACCATCAATAGGAATGTTCTGGATTGCGGTATTCTTACCACCAAAGCACGATGCATACAGTGCAATGTCATTGGGTGAGAAACCATCCAACTCAAGCAGGCCGACCGTCTGTCCTTCACCCAGGTTACCGTTTGCATAGAGCTGGTTAAAATCGTAGGCCGTGGCGATCTGTGAAGGGGTATAAGAGGTAGGTAGGGTAGTCGATCCAGGCTGGGGACAGGTTATATCGGCTGACACGTTCTTTGAGGGAGCCAGGCTGGGTTTGGCCTTACCATGGCTTAACGGCACGCGACCATACTGTACCAGGTTATCCAGCCCTACTACAGATGCTACTAATGGTGCCAGCGTGCTTGGCAGCGAAGGGGCGCTTGCGTTGGCAAAGAAACGCTTTCCATCTGCCTCTTGATAGTTATTGATCTGTGTTTGAAAGGTCTGCTCCGCCTGCGCCACGGTACCCTGCGCATCAACGACCAGGTGATTGGGATAGGTGGCGGTAATCGTGAAGCCCTGGGAACGTAAATATGAGATGACAGCTGCTTCACTCGAGGGAAGGGGACCATACAGGGCAGCAAAGGTCTCGGCATTCAAATAGTGATGATACAGTGGGGAATGCGGGGTCGTGATTTGTTGAAGATAAGCGGCGAGTTCCGCCTGGTTACGCAAGCTCAAGCCGACTGCCAGGGAGATCTGCTGGCCGGAGGCAGCTTTCGCCAGCACATGACTTTTACTTGTATATTTCTCCATGCTGCTCGGCAAAAGGACACGCCCATCCTGAGATGTGGCATGGGTAAAGGGGGATAAATATGCCCAGAGGACTGTTCCAATAATGATAAGGCCCAGTAGAGGAACCAGGATCATCGGATATATACTACGAAGCTTCATACAAATAAACCTTCTCTCACCTACCTGCATACGTTCACGACAAGACACAAAAATATGCTGAAAATAACTCTACTTATTCTGAACGTTACTCGGCAGATTTTCCGTGGATGTTTGCTGAGAAAATGGAATGTTGCTGATGTTTTGATATAAGGATTGTAGAAGAGCATACCCAGCAAGTAGTATTCCTAACCTCTGATGTGATACACTACTGATAAGGGGACTGATGCTTGCAGAAATGAGGAGAACCCATGATTGAGCGATTACAGCAGGTGCTTACGCGGATTGAACAGCTTCCCCCGGAAGTCCAAGAAGAGGCTGCAGCACAGCTTGAGATACTCGCTGAACCTTTTGAAGCAATCCCGAACGCGAAGACGAACAGAACGCGAGAGAAGGGCAGAAGCCTTGCCGGTGCTTGGCACGATTTAGCCTGGGATGACGAAGCAGAAGCCTTTGACCGCATACGCCATGCGACTCAACCCACGCCCCCTATTGACTTATGAAGCGCTATCTGCCTTACTCGTCTTGGGGGTTATTTTGATGTATTTTTTCGGGCTGGCCCCTACAGTGACTCCAGACCCTCCGGTAAAGGTGCGCGAGCTACAAGGACGCGATAGTGACGCTATGAGCTATATGGCGACATGACTTCTGTCTGAATCAAGCCATAGAATGTGCCGTCAATTTGCCTATCACATCGAGCAAAGCCCGCACGTGAAATGGTTTGACGATCACGTGGTCTACAGCCAGGGTGGCTGCATCGGGGCCGGTAATGCCCGCAGTAATGATAACAATGGAGGGGAAGGGATGGGCAGCTCCCCATTGAACACGCAGCCGTTCCAGGAATGCGCTTCCATCCATAACGGGCATGGCCAGATCAAGGAGAATCACATCTGGGTAGCGTCCCTCACGAGCAGCATTATCCATCCAGGCTAAAGCCTCATTTCCTTCAGCAGCTTCGGCCGGTTCATAGCCGTCTAATTCAAGTGCCCAGGAGACCATATCCCTGATGGCAGGGTTATCATCCACTACCAGGATAACAGGATGATGACCTTCAAAGTATTTTCGTGATTTACTCATGTACCCCCTTTATGTTCCTCATCGACTTGCCTGAACATTCCTCCTACTCTGTGACGCTCCTCTGAAAAGAAGAAATGTAGTGGCGGGGCTTGCCCCCGCCAGGCTACAACGCATCAAATGAGCTGTGATGCTCTTAGAATGAAGTGCGTAAAAAACTGTCTAGAGCTTGAAGAAATGCTTCTGGTTGCTCTAAATTCGAGAGATGACCTGCATTTGGGATTACCACAAATTGTGTGTTGGGAATATTGGATGCATACTCCTGCGCTACATTGGGGGGAGTCAAGGCGTCCTGTTCACCGGCGATCACCAATGTTGGAAAGGCGATATTTGCCAGCAGGTCGGTTGAATCGGCCCGCTGCGCCATACCACGCGAGGCAGCGGCAATGCCCTGGGGGGTTGCGGCATTGATCATCTGCCGGATACGAGCCTCGACCTCGGGATGCTGCTGGCGTGTATACTCCAAGATCAATTTCGGTAACTGCAGGTCGGCAATGGCCTCTGTCCCTTTCGACAGTGCCAGGCGCGCGACATTTTCGCGGTTCGCTCTGCCCTCGGCAGTATCTGCCCCCGGGCGCGTATCGGCCAGGATCAAGCCTTTCAAGCGTTGGGGGTATTTACGCAGAAAGGCCAAGGCCACATAGCCGCCCATGGAAAGGCCGCAGAGAATGGCATCTTGCATGCCCAGCACATCCATCAGCCCGGCAACATCGTCAGCAAGCTGCTCCATTGTCGAGATGTCGCTGGTGATATCACTTTCCCCAAAACCACGCCAGTCCAGGGCGACCAGGCGAAAACGCTCCTCTGCGAGAAGCGCTACCACCTCACCACTCCACATGCTGCGATTGAGGGGAAAAGCATGCAGGAAGAGGACGGGCTGCCCAATACCATGATCGTCATACCCTATATTGATATTGTTGACGACTGCTCTCATTACTCACCTGTTACACTCATTGTTCCCGTTGCCCCATCAGCTTGCTCGTGGGCATGATACGAGCTGCGTACAAATGGACCAGACTCTACGTGCCGGAAGCCCATTTTCTTGCCTTCGGCCTTCAGAGCGGCAAATTCCTCGAGCGGGACGTAGCGTTGAATGGGGAGATGCTGAAACGATGGACGCAGGTACTGTCCAATGGTCAGGATATCGACGTCGTGCTCATGCATATCGTGCATGACCTCAATCACCTCGTCCCATGTCTCGCCCAGCCCCAACATAAAGCCAGATTTTGTGGGTGCAGCAGGATTCATCTCTTTCGCCCACTTGAGTACCTGGAGCGAACGTTTGTAAATGGCCTGGGGTCGTACACGCTTATAGAGCCTGGGAATGGTCTCCACATTGTGATTATATACGTCAGGCCTGGCATCGATAACCACCTGTAAGGCTTCGTAGACTCCCTTAAAGTCGGGGGTTAAGACCTCCACTTTACAGGTTGGGTTCAACCGGCGAATCCAGCGTACCGTGGCGGCGAAGACCGCTGCACCGCCATCCTTCAGTTCGTCACGGTTGACCGAGGTGACAACCGCATGACGCAAGCCCATCTTCTGCACCGCTTCCGCTACCCGTTTTGGCTCTTCCCAATCCAGGCCTATGGGCCTTCCTGTTTCCACCGCGCAGAAGCCACAACTGCGAGTGCAAACCCTCCCCAGAATCATGAAAGTGGCGGTCTTATGGCCCCAGCACTCTCCAATATTTGGGCAGCGTGCCTCCTCACAAACAGTATGCAGTTCCTTGCTGCGCATGAGGTGCTTGAGATTGTCGTAGTTTTCCCCTTTGGGAGGGCGCACTCTCAGCCATTCAGGACGGCGCTCCGGAATGATGGTCGTCATGATAGTTTCCTTGTCACGGTAATGGGCACAATGAATGCGCCCCTACTTAATATACGTCTATTTCACGTCCGTAGTTCTGTAATTTTGTGCGGACGGCCTGTAAGAAGCCGCCGGCGCCGGCGCCATCCAGGATACGATGATCGAAGGAGAGGCATAGGAACATCATAGAGCGCACAGCAATTGCATCCTCTTCAATCACTACAGGCCGCTTGACCACAGCGTCCATGCTGAGGATGCCAGCATTTGGCTGGTTGATAATCGGCACTGAGATAATTGTACCAAATGTACCGGGATTATTCACGACAAACGTGCTGTTTTGCATATCCTGGATTGTCAGTTTGTTGGTACGTGCACGCTGGGCTACCGCCGCAATCTGTTTAGCCAGGCCGGCCAGCGTATACTGATCCGAATCGTAGATGGTCGGCACCAACAATCCCACGTCTGTAGCAACGGCGATGCCAAGATTGATGCGCTTCTTGATAAGAATCTTATTATCTTCCGTCCAGCTCGAATTGATTATGGGGAATTTGCGAATTCCCTCGCAGACCGCTTTCATCACGAACGGTACATAGCTGATGCCATAGCCTTCACGCCGCTTGAAGTCTTCCTTATTCTTCTCCAACCACTTGGCAATGTTAGTCATATCGACCTCCACTACGGTCGTGGCGTGAGGAGCGGTGCGCTTGCTGCGCACCATATGTTCAGCAATTGCCAGCCGCATGCGGCTGGGCGTTACCACCTCTACATCCTCTCCTGGAGCAGCCGCGGGAGCTGCCTGCGTTGCAACAGGTTCGGGTACAGGCGCAACAAAGCGGGCGCCTACGGGAGCAGCAGCGGGCTGCGGCACCTCCCTGGCCGGTTGTGCGTATTGAGTTGTGGTAGCCGTGGTAGCCGAGACAGGAGCGGCCTGTCGTTGTTCTACATACGCTAAGATATCTTCTTTGCGCACACGTCCACCTGTCCCTGTACCTGCGATCTTGCTCAGGTCGACGTCGTGCTCCCGCGCCAGGCGCCTGGCCAATGGCGAGATGCGCTGTCGCTCTTCCTCTTCTCTTTGCGGTGCACTGGCTCCTGCACTGGCTCCATTCCCTGAGCTCGTACTCGTACTTGCCCTCTTCTCCTCCATCACCGGAGTAGCCGCCTGCCGGGTATCTTCCACGGGGGCCGCATCTGGTCCCGGAGCTGGTTCCGCAGGTGGCGCAGCCGATACATCAGCGTTCTCTTCTATGAGTGCGATATCCGTACCTACAGATACCGTCTGGTCTGGCTGAACCAGGATCCTCTCCAGGCGGCCAGCCACAGGCGATGGTAACTCGGCATTAATTTTATCGGTAATGATTTCGGCCAGCGATTCGTCTTTCTCGACCCAATCGCCTTCGTTTTTAAGCCAGGACCCCACAGTCCCCTCGGCAACCGATTCCCCTAAACGTGGCATCTTCACCGGCGTTGGCATATATCACTCCTTTGTAAATACATGTATGGCTTTTTAATCTGAACAGTTTAGGCGCCACGCACGATAAGAATGTTGGAAACGGCAGAGCGATGGCGTATACCTATGATGGCCGAGTACTCGGGCGAGTCATACCAGGCTTTGGCTTGCTCGACACTCCGAAACTCAATGATGACAATACGCTTCGACTTCCAGTCACCCTCTAACGTCTCAGGTTGACCCCCGCGCACCAGGAATTTCCCGCCGTAAGGCTCAAGAGTTGCTGCCGTTTGTTGCGCGTATTTCTCATATTCGTCGGGGTCTGTGATTTCGATATCAGCCACGATATAGCCAACCATGATGACCTCCTATTGCGTCCTAGTACGCGGCGAGTTTGCGCGCCGCCCCTAGAATCTTCTCGGTATTGGGTAGATATGCTTCCTCCAGTGGGGGGGCATATGGGAACGGTACATCGGGGGCAGCTACTCGCGTGATGGGACCATCCAGGTACTCGAACAAATCTTCGGCCAGGATGGCTGCCAGTTCGGCGCCAATACCTCCGGTCAATGTATCTTCGTGCACAATCAGGACCTTATTGGTGTGCTTGACCGATTCCATGATGGTTTCACGGTCGAGCGGCGTCAGGCTGCGCAGGTCGATCACCTCAACCTCCAGGTCGTCCTCTTCCTCAAGCGTCTGAGCAGCTTTCAGTGACTGGTAAACCATGGCACCATAGGTCAGGATGGTCATATCCTCGCCTTCCCGGCGTGTAATCGCCTTGCCTATGGGCACGGTGTAGTCTTCGGATGGCAACTCCTCACGCAGTTCCGGCAGACGATACAACAGCTTATGCTCGAGGTACAACACGGGATTATTGTCGCGGATAGCCGCTTTTAACAATCCCTTCGCATCATAGGTTGTCGCAGGAACAACAACTTTGATGCCCGGCGTATGAAAGAACCAGGCCTCTGGACTGGCCGAGTGGAACGGGCCACCCTTGGTACCACCGCCAGATGGACCACGAATGACTATGGGAACGGGCATACCTACGCGCCAGTACATCTTGCTGGCCATGTTGATGATCTGGTCAAAGCCGCAGGTAATGAAGTCGATGAACTGCATCTCAGCGATGGGACGCATACCCATTAAGGCTGCACCCACGGCTGAACCGATAATGGCTGCTTCGGCCATGGGGGTATCGATGACGCGCTCCGGCCCAAATTCTTCCAGCAAGCCTGCGCTCACCTTGAATGCGCCGCCATAGTCACCCACATCCTCACCGAGGAGGAAGACGGCTTCATCACGACGCATCTCCTCGCGAATGGCCTGCCCGATTGCTTCTAAATATGTTACTGCACTCATCGCCTTCCAACCTCCTGGGGCGCGGTAAATTGGGCTTCTCCAACTGCGCTGAACGGTTCGCCTGTACGCTGGTCGCGTGCATTGAGGTAGCGCGGATTTCCAGCGCCAGGTTCGCCAATAATGGCAATAGGCCCATCGGGAGCGAAAACGTAGTCGGCTACGGTTGCGCCATCGGGAACCGGGCTTTGCTCAGCAAAGCTCACGGCATCATCGACTGTCGCCTTGACCCTGGCCTCTATCTCGGCCTTGTGCGCTTGCGTCAAGAGGTTCTTCCTGGTCAGGTATTCTTCAAAGCGTTTAATTGGATCTTTCGCCAGCCATTCGTCTCGCAGTTCCCTTGGCACATAATCAGCTTTATCGGCCTCCGAATGTCCTCGCACGCGGAGCGTTTTGCATTCTACCAGGGCTGGACCTTTGCCGCTGCGTGCATGTGCTGCCGCTCGCTCGACGGCTTCGATCACCGCCAACACATCGTTACCATCGACAGTCTCTCCCGGCATGCCATAAGCCAGGGCGCGCTCAGAGAGGTTCTCAAGAACGAACTGTTTATAGGTAGGCGTTGAGTAGGCATAGCCATTGTTTTCTACGACGAAAACTACCGGTAGTTTCTGGACGGAGGCGAAGTTGAGGGCTTCGTGGAAGGGACCGGTATTGGTCGCGCCATCGCCACAAGCAGCCAGCACAATCGTTGTATGCTGGCGTATCTTCATAGTCAAGGCCACGCCGCATGCCACCGGTAGAGATTCGCCGAGCATACTTATCGGCGGCACAATACCGTGATGCATATCGCCGATATGTAGCTGTCCATCACGCCCCAAAGTGGGGGAGTTACCGCGAGCCAGCCACTGGCACATGACGGCGCGTGGCGAGGTGCCGCGTACAAGATGCATCCCCAGGTCACGATGCTGCGGGACAATGAAATCACCATCGCGCAGCGTCATTGCTGCTCCCACGGATGTGGCCTCGTGCCCCTGTGCTGTGTAGACGCCGCCCACGAGACGTCCCTGTAAAAATAGTGTGCGTGTGCGGTCTTCTATAGCACGGGTGAGGCGCATAAAGTAGTAGGTCTGAATTAACTCTTCTGTGCTCATGTGCACTCCTTTGTGAACTCACCTGCATCATATCACATTGCTTACTATTTTTACAGCGACGTGTAGGCTTCGAGCGATCAGGCAGCAAGGCAATCGGCTTCTGGCGTTCCAGATCCACGACCATAGCCCCATAGCGTTGGCCGCACTTACAGGCCCAGTCGTCGATGAGCTTGGTAGTCACTTTCAAGCAAATCAGCCTCACGCTGGTAGGAGACTCCATCAGACTGATAAGAGTATTTCAGCAGGAAAGCAAGCGTCTTTTATACATCTGCTGACAATCTGCAAAAGCTGACGCCCTATGCTGAGGCTGAGATAGTCAGTAGAGGAAATCTAAGTTTCCTCTACTGACTATTATAATACCCCTCCAGAGGCTGATTGAGAAAATAACTACTGAAAAGCTAGCTTTTCAGTAGTTATTGTGGTTCCACAACTATGTAGAGCGTGATCTAAGCGGGTGTGTTTTTGTATGTTTGGCTCCTGACTATCTTTTTTGAGCCTGGCGTCATTCAAGTCAGCTAATTATCTTGATCAATTGAGCTTGAGGGTAAATTGCGTTCAATAATTTTAAGAGCATCGTCACGAGTGAGTGTACAATTAACTAAATCGTGAAATTGCTTAGAAGTTTTAAGGGCTAATTGATGGGCCATTTCCGCTACTCGATTAGGCCCCAGCGAGTGTTTAGCCCCTTTGGAAAGGCGCGTTTTAGAGACTTGCTTTTTTTGATCGTTATAGATGAGATACTTCCAATCTTTACCTTCTCGACGCTCTGCTTCCATCTTTCTGAGCAGCATTCTTTCCACTTTATCCGATTCAAGTCCAGCCATTCTACTTATGCCGTTCTAATAAGCTTACGGAGATATTGAAGCTCTAACTGAAGGCGTGGTCCCAATTCCTCTTCATCAGCTGTAAGTTCGTCTAATTCCTCAGAAAGAATACGCCTAAATTCTGTTAACGCCTCTGCTATTGTTGTGCCTACAGCGTGGATGTGAAAGCATGGCTCACTTACAATAACCTCTCCATCATCATACGCAATCCTTACATTTAATGGGTGAGCAAGTTTTCTTCCCCCAGGTAGAGAGCCACTGATCTTGAGAGAAGTCAGAGGAGAGAAAATGGATGGCTCAGATGCCATTTTTGCATTAGGCAAAACAGAAAAATGAAGCTCCGGAACAGCAGCACTAGATGTGTTTGTCTTAGCATTCACAGTGATATTATCCATTTTCTCTGCACACCCTTTCTCTACTGATTTGGTTTTTGAGATTGGTACCTCTCTAACTCGGTTTGTAAGGCACTAATGAGTCCTGGTACTAGTTCAGGAGAAAGAATAATTTTACTTACACACTCAGCTCGGATTGATTCCATCTCTTCAAGTTTTTCTTTATTCTCTTCAGGTGTGCCTAAAAGCATTGGAAGCTGCATTTCAAAAAAAGTGATGATGAACTCAAGCCGACCAGCTTGCACAAGCATATTGTTCGCATACCGACTCTGAATATTCTCTGGAAAATGCCAATCAATAGGAAGAGTTATTCCTTGTTGCTCTTCTTGCTCTGCTTCACTCATGAGTGTTTGCTCTTTCTCAACTAAAACGGGCTTGTCCTAACTATAATCCATATCGTCAAAAATCGCAACCTATTGATCAGGTCCTATCAATCAAGAAAGAAGCGGCGTACGAAGTCGGTAGAGCAAGGGGCTCAGAAATCTGCGTGTTATTGGTGTTGAGAATGATTCCGTTGCCATTCAGTGAACGCTTCTTGATAGCGTTGGAGCAAATAAAAGCTTGAATGCAAAACATCCGATAGCTCAAAAATCACTCGTCCGGTAGCCCTACTTGTCCTCGCCCTGCTCTTGCTACCTCGAGCGCCGGCCTCTCATTTCCCCCTGTGCTATCTCGTGGCGTAAGCGCTTGATGCGCTGGCGATAGGCATCTTCCGGTTGGACGTACCCAAGTTTGGGCTTATCGCCCATACTTACGTGCCATTTGCGGAATGCCAGGCCGATCTCTGTCTGGTAGAGCGCCTTCAGCAGGGCATACTCATCCACCTTGACTATGCCATTGCTGACCTCGACCGCCAGGAACTCACGTATCACCGCCGCTTCATGCGCCAGGGCCTTGATGAGGATGTAGAGCAAAAACACCTGGGCCAGGAAAGGAGGAATGTAGTCACCGATGAGGGCAAGCAGCGATAAAAACGTGACGTTACTATCGCCATGGGAGGTATTCAAAGCTATACTGGCCTGGAAATCAACGAAATCAAAGAAACTATGCAGCCCGACAGCGCACAAAAAACCCAGGAGAGGTATCGCTATCTGCCACGAGCGCACCCGGATATGCCGCACATAGCCAAGCGCCGCACCAAAGCAAACGGTAAAGGTCGAATGGCCCAGCCAGCCGAGAACTATTCTATAGACTATAAGAAATACGGGGAAACTCTTAAAATCAAGGGCAAAATAGCGGAAATTCTCCACCATGGCAAAGCCCGCACCGATGAGCGCACCATAGACAATACCATCGGTGACATTATCAAATTCGTCACGTAATATAAAGAACAGGAGCAGGAGACCCAGGCCCTTGATGGTTTCCTCGGTGACTCCAGCATTCAATCCTTGAAAAGCTGAACGCAGCACATCGCTCGAATTTGGCCCAAGGAGATTTTGCAGCACCGCATCTACCCTCCTTTCAACCACGAGGGCAAAAGGAATAGCAATGACCGCTCCCCATAAAAAAGCGCCCAGGCGCAGAAACCACGGCTCGCGCTCAAAACGATCCATAAAATTGACCAGCAGGTTGATACCTACGGCAGGCACCACAGGTATGAAAATAGCAGCTAGCAGGTTCGGCGCGCCATAGTCGGCCAGTGCAGAGAAACCAATGAGAAAATTAATGATCAGCGTTATCGTCGCACTGGCGGCAAGAAAGGCTATACCGATCCCTGCGATCAGCCAGCGCATGCGTACCCCCATACGCTGTGGCAGGGCAAATTGTAAGGTCACGCCGGCGCCGAGTAAACTTTCCTCATCCTCATAATCCCAGGTCTGTGCCACGAGTTCAGGCTCAGGCTGTATGGGCAGAGGGGTTAACTTGGAGAAATCGGCACGCTGCGACTCCTTGGGAGTGCGAGAGGGAGGAGGCGCTTGGGACTCCTCTTTTTGGCTTTTCCATTGTGTAGGAGCATCGCTGAGCTTTGCCGCTGAATAATCTGGTTTCACTGCGGGCTTTACGGGCTTTAAAAGAGGCAATCGATCCGTTACAGCATCAGGTTGTGAGTCTCCATCTTGTGAGTCTCCATCCAGGAGAGGGTGAGAGGGTTGAGGTGCAATCAATTGAAGCATCGTGCTGCCCAGGATAAGAATATCCTGTGGCTGCATGCTGAGAGTGCCGCCGCTCGGTACCGAACGGCCATTGACTCGCACAACATTATGGGTGGTCAAATTGGTGATATGCCAGCCAGAGGCATTGAGCACGAGGCGCG
>WNGK01005950.1_pt1 | contig 23540 bp, 25 predicted proteins | sample 5400601 | NCBI WGS metagenome assembly WNGK01 (sample SAMN13153376, study PRJNA577476) | soil metagenome | isolation source: 60 cm soil or saprolite under Garry oak tree replicate 1 | place: USA:California | collected 2016-06-15
AAGCCCGTCTACGTGAAGCTGGGCGCGACCAGGGTCGATCATGACGTCAAGCTGGCCGTCGCCGCGGGCGCCGACGTGGTGGTGGTCGACGGAATGCAGGGCGGGACCGGGGCCACCCAGACCGTGTTCATCGAGCATGCGGGGATCCCGACGCTCCCCGCCGTGCGCATCGCCGCGGAGGCGCTGCGGGAGATCGGCAAGGCCGGCGAGGTACAGCTCGTCGTCTCGGGTGGCATCCGCTCGGGCGCGGACGTGGCGAAGGCGCTCGCGCTCGGGGCAACGGCTGTCTCGATCGGGGTCGCGTCCCTGATAGCGCTCGGCTGCAACCGGGACACCTACCACGCGAACGGACAGGACCACGATGCCACCGCCGGGTACACAGCGATCGGCACCGCTCCCGGTTACTGCCACCACTGCCACACCGGGCTGTGCCCGGTAGGGGTGACGACTCAGGATCCCGAGCTGGAGCGCCGCCTCGACCCGGAGGTGGGCGCGCGGTGGATGACCAACTACCTGAAGGCGCTCACCATGGAGCTCACCGCCCTGGCTAGGGCCTGCGGCAAATCCAACGTTCACCATCTCGAACCCGATGATCTCGTGGCGCTGACTATCGAGGCCGCGGCGATGGCCAAGGTGCCGCTGGCAGGCACCGACTGGATACCCGGGCACGGCGACTGACCACCCGAGAAAGAGGAGACCCCATGTACGAGCGATTGCTGGTGGCCGTGGACCACTCGGAAATATCCGGGCGCGTGCTGGCAGCTGCCCAGAACCTGGCGTCCCTGGCCAAGGCTAAGGTGTGGGTGCTGCACCTCAGAGAACGGGAGGTCATCGACCGGATGGGGCTGGTGCCGAGCGAGTCCGACAAGGAAGCGCACGCGGCGGTCACGTCATGGGCTCGCGTGGCCGGAGCGATCTCACCGGGCTGGTACTTGGAAGCACCGCGCACAAGGTGATCCACCTGGCAGACCGGCCCGTGCTCGTGATTCGCTGACACTGGCGTGCCAGCGAACGTAGAGAACCCGACGTCGGCCAGGGCACTCGTCTTGCAGCACATCAGGTGCGAGCCGCCGGGCATCTTCGCCGACGTGCTCCGCCGGCACGCCATCGCGATGGAAACGGTGGAGCTGGACGAGGGCGACAAGCTGCCGGACTGGCGTGACTGGGACCTCGTCGTGGTCGTGGGCGGCCCGATGGGGGTCAATGACGAGGCCGAGCATCCCTGGCTGGCCGCCGAGAAGAGCTGGATCGCGGCCGCTGTGCGGGCCGGAGTGCCGTACTTCGGCGTCTGCCTGGGCGCGCAGCTGCTGGCCGCCAGCCTCGGCGCACAGGTCCGTACCGGCGAGGCGTCGGAGGTCGGCGTGCTTCCCGTCTCGCTGACCGCGGCGGGGCGGGCGGATCCGGTGCTTTCCGCTCTCGGCGATGAGTTTCCCGCCCTGCAGTGGCACGGGGACACCTTCGGCATCCCCGCCGGGGCGGTCCGCCTCGGCCGGTCCCCGGCCTACCCCAATCAGGCTATGCGCTTCGGCGACGCCGCCTACGCCGTCCAGTTCCATGTCGAGGTGACCGACCGGATGCTCGCCGAGTGGCAACAGGTGCCTGCCTACCAGAAGTCCGCCGAGGCCGTGCTGGGCCGCTCCGGCTTCGAGTCGCTGGCATCGGCGTTCGCCGCCGCCCGCGATTCGATGGCGCGGTCCGCGTCGCTGATGTTCACCGGCTGGCTCGATCGGGCCGGATCGACGGCCTCTGGGCAGCCGGGGGCATGCACTCGACTGTGACATGCTTGTTAACTCTTAAGAGACAAAGCCTAGCCGCAGTGAACATGCCCTGGGACGGATGGCTGCCCGGAGCGACCCGTCCTGCCAGGTCAGAGTCACCGAATCCTGCCTCCCCGAGCCAGCGCAGGCACGTGCACTCAGCGCGGGAAAAGTGTTACCCCGGCGATACGAATATCTTCCCAAAGGGCGCGCGCCCGGCGTACTCTCTCAGCATCGTGTCGTGCAGGTGAACATCGTCCACTCTCGTGCTGTCTTCTGGGAGCGCCCGCAGCAGCCCGGGGCTATCTGAGCCAGTTCTTCGGAGCAGAACCTGATAACACCCGCCGCGACCGGCGTCAGCCGGCCGGCGGCCGCAATGGATACGACGGAGAGTGCACATGTCGGAGGTTGAGGGCGAGCTTCGGGCGAAAGCAGAGTCGGACGGCGTCGAGTTCTTCTTCGCCATGTTCGTCGACATGCACGGTAAGCCGTGCGCCAAGATGGTGCCGGTCGAGGCGCTCGACGTCCTGATCGGCGGCGGCGCCGGCTTCGCCGGCTTCGCCGCAGGACCGATGGGCCAGAGCCCGGCTGATCCAGACATGATCGCGGTGCCGGACCCGGCGTCCTACATGCTCGCACCCTGGCAGCCGGGTCTCGCTGTGCTGCAGTGCGACATCCACGTCGAGGGCCAGCCCTGGCCGTATGCCCCGCGGCTGATCCTGAAGGGGATGCTGGAGAAGGCGCGCGAGCGCGGCTTGGAGTACAACGTCGGCTGCGAGGCGGAGTACTTCCTGGTCCGGCGCGTCCCCGATGGCGGGATCGAGGTGGCTGACCCGCTCGACCGGTCGGCGGCCCCCTGCTACGACGCCAAGGGCCTGACCAGGATGTTCGACCACCTGACGACCATCTCGAAGTATGTGAACCGGCTCGGCTGGGCGAACTACGCGAACGATCACGAGGACGCGAACGGCCAGTTCGAGCAGAACTTCGCCTACGCCGACGCGCTCACCAGCGCCGACCGGTTGATCTTCTTCCGCTATATGGTCCATACCGTCGCGCACCAGGCCGGGCTGGCGGCGACCTTCATGCCGAAGCCCTTTGCCAACCTCACGGGGTCGGGCCTGCACCTGCACTCCAGCCTGTGGGATGCCAGCACGGGCGCAGAGCTCTTCGCCGACTCCGGCGACCCCAGGGGGCTCGGCATGTCGGCAATGGCCTACAGCTACATCGGCGGGCTGATCGACCACGGCCCGGCGCTGGCCGGGGTGACCTGCCCGACCGTGAACTCTTATAAGCGCTTCGGCGTGGGCGCCCCGCTGTCCGGCGCCACCTGGGCGCCGGCCTATGCGACCTACGGCGGGAACAACCGCACCCAGATGCTGCGGGTGCCAGACGGTGGCCGGGTGGAGAACCGGGCGTGCGACGGCTCGGCGAACCCGTACCTCGCCATGGCCGCCCAACTGGCCGCAGGCCTCGACGGCATCGACCGCGGGCTCGACCCGGGCGAGCCGAACCGCGACAACCTGCACGTCGTGCCGCCCGAGGAGGTCGCAAGCCGCGGCATCCGCACCTTGCCGCCGACCCTGCTGCACGCGATGGACGAACTGGTCGCGGACGACATATTGCGCGAGGCGCTCGGCAAGACACCCGACGGGGACTACATCGATTACTACGCAAAGGTCAAGCGCGAGGAGTTCCATGCATGGCACTCCGTCGTGAGCGACTGGGAGGTCGAGCGTTACCTGACCCTGTTCTGACGGCTGTCCGCCGGCACTGTGCGATTGCCGGCCGGCGCCTCGGCCAAGAGGAGTGTGGAAAGTGTCGAGTGACACGGAAGTTGGCGAATACCAGGGCGGTGACCTCACCAGGGGAACGAACTGGTGGGGCGCCTTCGTCGTCGGCCTGGCCGGCACTATCCTCGTCACCGGCGTCACGGGTCCCGTGCTCGCGGGCACTGGCTCGGCCGGGATCGTGGAGTTCTTCTTTGTCACTCTTACCGGTGCGGTTTTGTGCCTGTGCGTCGCGGAGCTGGCGACGATGCTGCCCGACCGGACAGGCGGCTGTCCCGCGTACGCCTACTTCGCCTTCAAGGACAGGTTCCCGAGGAGTTCCCCGGTCATCAACGGCGTGACGTCCTGGATGTACTGGCTCGGCTGGTGGCCGGTGATGGCGGTGAACAACATCCTCATCGGCGGGATCCTGGCCACGCTGTTCAACGTCAACATCAGCCACACGATCAAGTTCATGGCCGGCGCGGTGCCGATACCCGTCTTCTCGCTCGTCATCGGCACCTTGATCTGCCTGCTCCTGTTCATTCCCTCCTATCTCGGGATCCGGCTCGGGACGGCGTTCGCGACGGTCCTCGGCCTGCTCTCGATGATCCCGCTCACGTTCCTGGCGATCTCGCCGATTTTCCACCCCTCCGTCTTCCACGCCTCGAACATCTGGCCGCTCACGACACCGGGCGGCCATGCTTTCTTCGCTGGGCATAGCTGGATTCTGTTCCTTGAGTTCACTGCTCTTCTCACCTGGAACGTGATCGCGATGGAGGCGGCAGCCTGCTATCTGGGCGAGTGCGAGAACCCCAAGCGGGACGCGCCGATCGCGATGTCGCTCGAAGCCGGCTACGGCGTCTTCATCTACACCGTCATCCCGCTGGTGTTCCTCGGCGTGCTCGGGCTGTCGGCCGTCCAGGCGACGGCGCTGAACCCCGGGGCGCTCTTCGGCGGCTTCATGCTGCATGTTTTCCACGTCAAAGCGCTGCAGGACATAGTGGACGTGGTCCTCGTGCTTGCCCTGATGCTCTCAAGCCTGAATGCGATCATGGGACCCGCCCGATCGCTCTATCAGATCGCCCTGGACGGGGACCTGCCGAAGATCTTCATGCACAAGAACCGGCACAACGTGCCCGACTTCGCGATGGGGCTGAACACGCTGCTCAACATCGTGCTCATCGGCTTCGGCGCACCCGCGGTGATCTACATCTTTAGCAATGTGGGCTACGTCGGGTCCTTCGTGCCGGTCCTACTCGGCTACTACTTCCTGAGACGCTGGCGCCCGAACCTCGAACGCCCGTTCCGGCTGCCGGAGTGGATGAAGTACGTAGCGCTGTTCGTGGCCATCTTCTACTTCGTCGTCTGGGCCTGGGGGATCCCGCTCTGCTCGGCGCACGGCTGCGCCGTCGGGTCCGGGAACGAGCTCCCGCAGTACTTCATCGGGATAGCCGTCGTGCTTGCCTGGTTCCCGCTGTGGTGGTGGCGCAAGTACCGCGACCGCGTGGAAGCCCGGGCCGCCGGGGTGCCGGAGGTTGCCGCAGCGACGAGCGGGGCTGCCGGGTCAGCCGGGGCATCCGGAGATGCAGAGCCTGCCGGGCCTGCTGATGGCTAGCGCCGTCCCTGGGCTATCCGGACCCGAGGCTGCCGCCCGCTCTCGGGGATGACGCCAGGCATGAGCCCGCTTTGGCGCCGGGCACGGCAAGCGGACGGACCCGACCCGCCACCGGCCGCCGTGCTGCTCGCATCGCCGGGCAGGCTGATCAGCGACCAGGCCGTCGATGCGGCGATCGCGACGGCCGGCGGCGAGGCGATCCGGGTTCTTTCGATCGCCAAGATTTACGGCACTGCCCTCGGGCTGCAGCACCCGGGTCTACTGCCGAGCAAGCGGGAGATGCAGGCCCAGCGGGACATCGTGGCTGATGCGATCAGGAGGATCGAGCGCGCGGGCGGCACCGCGCGGGGAGAGGTTGTCGCGACCCGCAACAACGCGAAGACCTTCCTCCGCGCCGCGGTCCGTTACTCGGTCCGGCATGTGGTCCTGGAACCTGCTCCGGGGGGCCAGTTGCGGAGGCTCGTCGAGGGCGACCCCGGTGCCACGCTCCGCCGCCGACTCGGACCGGACGTCGAGATCCACGTCATCGACCGGCCGACCGTCGCAGAACCCTAACAGAAACCACGCGCCCCCTGCCGGCTGCGCATTCCGGAATGCGGCACGATGATGGAAATGACGCCGGTGGAGTCGGCCGAGCCATCCGAATGCCGTGTGAGGTGCGATGTTCGCGAGGATGGCGCACTGCGCGCTCCATCTGGCGCAGCAGGACGGAGTTGCGGGGCCGGGCGGGGCTTATTCCAGGTTGTCCAACACTGGCCGGTCAGTCTTCGCCGGCCCACGTGCGGGCGAGGTTGCCAGGACTTGTCGCCGGTGCACGGTCAGGAGGGCTCGCGCGTCTGGGACCACTATGCAGACTGCGTCCACGACGAAGAGCAAGATGGCGACATCGTTGAGAGCGTCAGCTACCCCAGGCTCGGGAGCCAGCTGGGCGATACCCCAGGCAACGAATGCCAGGACAGCCACGAGCCGCATGAGGGCATGGCGTCCCTTGGGCGGATGAGCGATGCTCACGGCTGTGATGGCGCCGGCGACAAGGAGCAGCGGCACGGCGGACGCGCCCGAATGGTAGGCCCACCGGACGTTGCCGCCGATCCCGTCGGTAACGACAAGCAGGACACTTCCGGCGATGGAGATCACGCCAAGGCTGATAGCGGCGAAGAGCCGGACGCGGGGCGTGTCCAGATGCTGAAGCTGATTCATTGCCCTGACGCTATCGCGGCCCTTCATGGCCGTGACCTTCAGAGGCGGCTGGCGCGCGGCGGCACAGCGGGCGGGCTGACTGGCGCGCCGGGGAGGAGCCGCCTTCAGAGGAAGCTCGTGCTGGTCAGCTTGCGGAGTTCCGTGCGCGATCGGCCGGGGCAGTTGAAGGGTCTTTCGGCTAGGGAACCGGCGAACGGGATGGCCTGGCTCAGCTTCCGGTGGCGGGGCGCAGGCCGCTGAGGATGCGATCGATGGTGGCGCTGGCCTCGCGGTGGGCGCGGGCGGGGTCGGGGCACGCGCGATGTAGAGGCTGGCTTCGCCGATGAGAGCGGCGAGGAGCCGGGCGAGGGGGTGGATGGGCAGGGGGTCGATCTGGCCGTCGTCGACGGCTCGCTGCAGCCGGGTTCGCAGCAGCCCGAGGCCATGCTGCTCGACCAGGTCGCCCCACGCGCCGTGGCCGAGCACGGCGGGGCCGTCGATGAGCACGATGCGCTGGAAGTCGCTGCCGGTGCAGGCATCGAGGAACGCCTGAAAGCCGTCCGCAGCTGGTCCCATGCGCCGGCCGCGTCGTCGTCGGGGTGGGAGAGCTGCTGGGTGATGAGCTGCCGGGCGAGGTCGCTCGCGACGGCCTGCATGACGGCACTGAACAGGTCGGCCTTGTCGCGGAAGTGGTGGTACAGCGCGCCGCGGGTGACGCGGGCGCGGGCCACGATCTCCTCGGTCCCGCTGTTCCTGGACTTCCTGGAGGGCAAGGCCGACTTCGCCTGCACCGCCTGGGGGATCCCGAGCTACTCGGTCTTCGGCTGGCAGCGTCCGTGCTACCTGATGAGCGACGGGTACGCCAGCACCTACAAGGAACTGGTCGAGACCACCGACTGGACGAAGTACGGGCGCGGGCGTGATCCGCGCTGCGCCAACTGCATGGCGCACTGCGGGTACGAGCCGACCGCGGTGCTGGCCACGATGGGCTCGCTGAAGGAGTCGCTGCGGGCGCTGTCGAGCGCGTAGGGCGGCAAGATCAAGGAGGCAGAGATGGCGTGCACGTGCGGATGTGACACGCCCTGCGGCTGCGGCTGCTGCGATCAGCCCGGCAGTGGCGCCGGACGGCCGGAGGTTGACGACTTGCGCGCGAAGGTCACCAGGCTGGAGGCTGAGCTTGCGGGCCGCAAGCCGGCCGGCAGCTAGCCTGGACGGCCACGGCAACAGGAGATCCCACTTTGCCGCGTCCAAGATGGCTGGCGACCGCAGATCTACTCGCCAAGCCCGCTTTTCGGGATACTGAGTGCCGAGGTGCTGTGATGGCCATCGCTGAATTGCCGCTGGCTGACACACTGGCGCGGCCGACGGGCTGACCGCTACTCCGAGTTCCGCACGCTGCAGACCGGCCGCAAGCAGCACGTGAAGCGGAAGGTGGAGATGTCGCACATCGGTGGCTAGCAAGCCGCCCGGTCACCGGAAACTCCCGCCGCATGCAAGTGCGGGCGGGTCGCAGATGAGGTGGAGCCGCCCATGACGTACGTGATCGCCGAGCCGTGCATCGACCTTAAGGACAAGGCCTGCGTTGGGGAGTGCCCGGTCGACTGCATCTACGAAGGCGAGCGGATGCTCTACATCCACCCCGACGAATGCGTCGACTGCGGTGCCTGCGAGCCGGTCTGCCCCGTCGAGGCGATCTTCTACGAAGACGACGTTCCCGGGCAATGGGGCCAGTTCACAGTCGAGAACGCCAGGTTCTTCGACCAGCTTGGCTCGCCCGGCGGGCCGCCAAGACCGGCCCCCTGCCTTACGACACCGACTACATCAACAGCTACATCGTCAACCGGTAGCCTCATGATGTCACGACCCATTACTGGAGGGGCGACGGTGCGAACGCTGACGCGGCGGCGATCACCTTTCGCAGCGGAAGCGACCGCGATGACCTCAGCGCCCGGACGGGACCCCGCCGGTCGGCGGCGCGCCCATGCTCAGCGCTCCCCGGCGGCGCGCGCCGGGTGCGCGGACGGGTGACCCGCGTGCGCTACCGGCTCGAAGTCCATCTCACGCCCGCCGATGTCGGTCAGCGGGTGGTGATCCGCTGGCGTCGGCCCGGCCCGGGCAGCGGCGAACAGATCGCCGACGTGCTGGGCATTCTCGAGGCGCATGACGCCGCTTCCTTCACCGTCCGCACCTCGGCCGGGCAGCTGGTCGTGATCCCTCTCGCGCGGGCGCTCGCCGGGAAGGTCGTGCCGCCAGCGCCGCCGCGCCGACGGCGCGCCGGCCCCGAGTCTCCCTGACGACGCGGCGGTCAGGGTGACAGCCAAGTTGCGGCGCCGCAGCCGGGACCAGGACAGCCCCTGGCACTGGCGCGGCGGCACGGTCCCGAAGAACTCGTATGCGTACGCCGCGCTGGTGGCCTTCCCCCGTGTACATATAACCCCGGTATTCTCCTCCCGGGACGCCACGAGGAAGGCAACCTCAGCCGAAGCGTCCCTCGAGATGGCCCACTGTCGCCGAGATCGTCGGCCACCTGGGATTGCTGGCCGTGGATGACGCGGGGCTCTATCGCGACGGGCAGTGTGAATTGGCCGCCAGCCTGGCGAGCCCGGTCGTTCCGGCGAGCAGGAGCAGCAGTCCGCCGAGGAGGTAGACGGCCTGAATGCCGAGGGCGTCGGCAGTCAGGCCGCCGAGGGCGATGGAGGCGAGCCGCCCGGTTTGCCAGAGCATGTCGAAGGCGGCGAATACGCGTCCCCGCAGGTGGCCTGGGACGTGGGCCTGCAGCAGGGAGTTGTAGGTGACCATGCCGGTCGAGGTGCCGATGCCGTAAAGGCCGAGAGCGGTCATGGCCGTGGGCAGGTTGGCGGTGGTGGCGAGGATGAGGTCGACCATGCCGCGCAGCAGGTAGGGGCCGAACACCAGCGCGGGCTGGCGGGGGTTGCTGGTCAGGCGGGCTAGCAGCAGCGGTCCGGCAGCGGCACCGACGCCGATCGCGCCGAGCAGCAGCCCGAAGCCGCCCGGGCCGGCCCGCAGGTGGCGTTCGGCGAGGACGACGAGCAGGGCACTGGTGGCCCCGGCGGACAGCGCGGCTAGCAGCTGGGCGATGGCCAGCAGCCGCAGCAACTGGTCGCGGGCGACCGCAGCGCCGCCCCCGGCGATGCGGCTGATCCAGGAGGTCAGGCCGGGGGCTGGCGGCTGGGCTGTGCGTGGCAGCCGGAGCCGGGCAAGGGTGAGCGCGGAGACGGCGAAGGTGGCCGCGTTGAAGTAGAACGCCGGTGCCACGCCCCAGGCGGCGACGATGGCTCCGGCCAGCGGGGCGAGCGCGATCTGGGAGATGACTGCTGCCGACCACAGCCCGCTGTTGGCGGCCACGAGCTGGTCTTCGCCGACAATGCCGGGAAGGGCCGCGGCAGAGGCGGGGTTGAAGAACACCGCCCCGGCCGACAGGGCGAACGCTATCGCGTAAACCGCGGCCAGATGCTGATCTATCAAAGGCAGCAGCGCCGCGACGGCCATGCGGCCGAGGTCGGCGGCGACCATCACCCTTACGCGGGGCAGGCGGTCGGCCACGGCGCCGGCGATCGGGGCGAGCAGCAGCACGGGGAGGATCTCGGCGATGATTGCGCCGCTGACCCCGATGCCGGACCCGGTCAGCCGGAACACCAGCACGACCAAGGCGACGGTGCTGGCGGTGTCACCCCAGCGCGAGATGGTTTGCGCCGCGAACAGCCGCCGGTAGGCGCTACTGGCAAGGATGGTCCTCAGTCCCGGCCGCTGGCGGCTGCCCATGGGCCCATCGTGCCCCGTGCTGGCTCGCGGGCCAGCCGCCTGCCGGGCTGGCAATGACGCCCGCTGTTGCCAGCTCCGCGCGGCGACCGCTGGTCGGCTGGCAGCGGCTCCGGGCTGAACCAGCGGGCAGCCGGATTCGTAGGAACGGTTATGGAGGACCCGCAGCGGCCAAGACTGAGGTGGCAGCAGCTTGGACTTCGGGTAGCCGGTGCGGGGCTGCTGGTCGCGACGGGGGCGATCCACCTTGACCTGTACCTGACCGGGTACCGGTCGATCCCGGTGATCGGCTGGCTTTTCCTGCTGCAGGTGATCGCAGCCTTCGGCCTCGCTGCGGCCGTGCTAGTGCTGCCGGGCAGGCTCAGCTCCGCGGCCGCCGCCGGGTTCGCCCTGTCGACCCTGGGCGGCTACCTGCTATCGGTGTGGATCGGCCTGTTCGGCTTCAAGGAGATCCGCACCACGGCCGGGATCGTCGCCGGGGTCATCGAGATCGCCGCGTTCGCGGTGCTGGCCACGCTCGCCCTTGCCCCAGCCGCGCGGCGCCTGTCGGCCGGGCCGGCAGTGCGCCGCAGCCGGCCGCCGGCCAGCCTGCAGGCAGGCGTCCCGGGCGCCGGGAGGCTGGTCGCCGGCGCGTCCCTGTTCGCCCTGGCGGTGCTGGGCGTCACGGCCGCGCAGGCAGGCAGCCCGGCACCGGCGGCCGTGGGCGGCCTGAAGACATCGGCGGCGTGAGCGTGCTCACCAACGCCCGGGGCTTCACGCTGTACTGTTCGCCCCCGACACCCCGGCCCGGTCGAACTGCAACGGGTCCTGCGCCGGCTACTGGCCGCCGGTGACCGGGCACCCGGCCGCCGGGCCGGGAGTGACCGGCAGGATCGGCACCATCAAGCGGCCGGACGGCTCTGCGCAGGCCACCTACAACGGGCATCCCCTGTATACCTACATCGGCGACAGCGCGCCAGGCCAGGCCCGCGGCAACAACATCAACCTGAACGGCGGATTGTGGCGAGGTAACCGTGTCTGGCTGACCTTCAGCCGCGCCATGCCGTCGCCGTGATCCAGTAATGCCGGGAAGAGCAAACCGCCGGAAATGACCGCCGGCGAGCGTATTCCCGCTCCTGATCGCCGCTCGCTTCCCCCGCCCGAGAAGCGCCAGCAACCAGCTGCGGCTGACCGGAAAATGATCTAACCAGTCGGCGCGCGGCAGCACCCGGCGGAGCGCCAGCGGAGCCGGGTGAAGGTGGCGCGGTGGTCAGGCTGCCTGGTCTGCTCGTGGTCGTAGGTGATGCGGATGTGCCTGGCGCCGACGTCAACGGTCACGTGCTCGACGCCTGGCTCGCGCGCGAGGTCGGACTCGATGTTCGTCTTGCATTTCTGGCAGGAGATGTCTGGCGCGGTCAGCTCGATGGTCGCTGGGCTCATCTGCTGGCTCCCTTCTCTGCGAGCGCCTGGGCCACCGGGGTGGTTGTGTCGTGGTGGGGTGGCGTGTGTGTGCGCGCTCGGGTGCCGAAGCGGCGCAGCCGCAGTGCGTTGCCGACCACGGTGACCGAGCTGGTGGCCATCGCGACCGCGGCGAGCACGGGCGGCAAGATTGCGGCGGCTGCCAGGGGGACGAGCGTCAGGTTGTAGCCGAAGGCCCAGCCGAGGTTCTGCCGGATGATCCTGCGGGTCGCGCGGGCCAGCATCACAGCGTCGGCCACCGCGCCGACGCCGCCGTGGACCAGGGTGATGTCGGCGGCGGCCATCGCCGCGCCGGTGCCGGTGGCGACCGCGATGCCGATGTCCGCGGTGGCCAGCGCGGGCGCGTCGTTGATGCCGTCGCCGATCATCGCTACCGGGCCGTGCTCGTGCCGCAGCTGTGCCACGAGTGCGGACTTGTCCTGCGGCAGGAGCCCGGCATGGACGTTGCTGATGCCGGCTGCGCGGGCGGTGGCGGTGGCTGCCGCCAGCGTGTCCCCGGTGGCCAGTACCGGCTCCAGCCCGAGTGCGCGCAGCCGGGCGACGCCGCCGGGGCTGTCGGGGCGCAGGGCGTCGGCGATGCCCAGCAGCAGGCGAACGCGGCCGTCGATTGCCACGGCGACCGGGGTCTGCGCGGCTTCGGCCAGTTCCCCGGCGGGCTGGTTTGCAGCGGAGGTGTCAACGCCGGCCTGGGTGAGCCAGGCGAGCGACCCGGCCTGCACCCGCCGATCTCCCGCTGTCGCGGTGACGCCGCTCCCGGCCACGGCCTCGACATCGCTGACTGCTGCCGGGATGAGGCCCATGTCCTCGGCCGCCGCGGCCACCGCGCGGGCCAGGGGATGTTCGGAGGATGCTTCCGCCCCGGCCGCCAGGGCCAGCGCCTCGCGCCCGTTGCTGCCATCCAGCGGCAGCAGGCGCACGACTGCGGGACGGCCGACGGTCAGCGTGCCGGTCTTGTCCAGCACGACGGTGGCCAGCCCGTGTACCCTTTCGAGGCTCTCGCCGCCGCGGATCAGCAGCCCGAGCTGAGCGCCCCGGCCGGTGCCGGCCATGACGGCCACCGGCGTGGCCAGTCCCAGCGCGCAGGGGCAGGCGACCACGAGCACGGCAACCGCGGTGATCAACGCCGAAACGATCCCGGCGCCGGCCAGCAGCCAGCCCGCCAGGGTGGCGGCGGCCACCGCGAGGATGACGGGGACGAACACCGCCGAGATGCGGTCCGCTAGCCGCTGCGACTTCGATTTCTCTTTCTGCGCGGCGTCGACCAGGGCCATGATCTGGCCTAGCAACGTCTCAGCGCCACTGCGCGCTACCTGGAGCACTAGGGGTGCCGGGCCGTTCACGGTGCCGCCGGTCAGCTCGTCGCCGGGCCGCTTGTCACGAGGCAGCGGCTCGCCGGTCAGCATCGACTCATCCACGCTCCCGGCGCCCTCGGCCAGCTCGCCATCGGCCGGGATGAGCTCGCCCGGGCGCACCAGGACGATGTCGCCAGCGCGCAGTGACTCGGCCGGGATGTCGATCGCGGCCGACGGGTCGCCGCGCTGGCCGCTGGCCGCACGGGCAAGCAGGTGGGCCGTGCGGGGCTGCAGTTCCGCCAGCGCCTCGATCGCCGCGCCTGCGCGGGCACGCCCGGCCAGCTCCAGGTACTTGCCCACCGCGATCAGCGTGATGATCAGCGCGGCGACGTCGTAGTAGGTCGGACGGCCCGGCAGGGCGATGGTGGCGATGACTGAGTAGCCGAAGGCGACGGTCGCGCCGAGCGAGACGAGAGTGTCCATGTTGGTGGTGCGGCGCCGGGCCGCGTCCAGCGCGCCGCGGTGGAACAGCGACCCGACCCAGAGATATACCGGCAACGTGAGCACGAGCTGCGCCCACCCGGCCCACGCAGCGGTGGCGAACCCGTAGGCCACGACCAGGACGCCGACCGAAAGGACGGCCCCCGGCGCCGAGGCCTGCCCGCCGCCGGCGCAGCTCGGCTGCCTGCGCCGCGCGCCGCCTGGCCACGTCGTCGGCGCGGGCTATGGCCGGGACCGCCGCCTGGTAGCCGGCGTCGGCTACAGCGGCGATCAGGGCATCCGCATCCGCCTGCTGGCCGAGGGTGACGTCGGCGGACTCGGCCGCCAGGTTCACGGTGGCCTCGGTGACGCCGGGGACGGCTGCCAGGGCCCGCTCGACCCGGCGGACGCACGAGGCGCACGTCATCCCGGTGATCTCCAGTGTCATGTGCGCCCCGCCGCCGGTTCCGCCTTCGGGCACGGCAAGCGGGGGCGATGGCGTGGTCTTCGTGCTCACCGGCGCGCCCGGCGTGCGCCCTGCGGTGACGCGTTAGCGCTCCCGGCGCCGTCCGCCGGGCCGGGCAGTGGCAGCGGCGCGGCCTGGTGGCGGAAGTCGGTCAGCCCGGAGTGGTAGGGCAGCGCCTCCATCAGGTCGGCGATCTTCTCCTGGCCCTGCCCGGTGCGGATCGCCTCCGACACGCAGGTCTCCAGATGGTTGCGGAGCAGCACCCGGTTGACCCTCTCCAGCGACGCCTGCAGCGCTGCCACCTGCTTCATGATCTCCGGGCAGTAGACCTCGTCATTGACCATCCCGATCACGCCGTCGATGTGACCCCGCACCGTCTTCAGCCGCAGCAGCGCCTCGCGCTTGTGACTGGCGATCACCGGAACCTCCCTTGCTTCTCCGTCACCCTACCCCACCCGGGATGGGGTAGGGTGACCGGACTGCTTCGCAGGCGAGCGGGCGGGCACGGGCTGTCCCGCCACAAAGCCGCGACTGCCGCGCAGGCCGCCTGGCACCGGCAGGCCTCGGCGGCTGAGCGGGGGTCAGCCGGATCGGCCTGCCTCCCCGATCGCGGCGCGGTGGCCGGACCGCGCCGGGGCCTGGCGCGCTATCTCTGCCAGAAGAGGCGCCACCGATGATTCTTAGGTGATAATGGGCGGACGCAGGACGCGGCGAGTCACGGCGGGAGGCGGTGTGCGGAGCTTCGGCGAGCTGGAGGCCGCCATCATGGACCGGGTCTGGGCGGCGGGCCGGCCGGTGCTGGTGCGCGAGATCTGGGCACATCTGCGGCCCGAGCGCGAGCCTGCCTACAACACGGTGCTCACGGTGGTCGAGATCCTGTACCGCAAGGGCTGGCTGGCCCGGGACAAGGACGGCCGGGCGTACCGCTACCGGGCGACGGTGACCAGGGAGGACTACACCGCCGGCCTGATGGGCGAGGCGCTGGAGGCCAGCACCGACCGGGTGGCCGCGCTGCGCAGCTTTGTTGGGCGGATCGACCCCGCCGAGGCGCGGCAGCTGCGCCGGATGCTGGATAAGGCACTGCGGGAAAGGGCCGGCTCGTGATCGCCGCCGTCGCCCTGCTCGGCTACGCCGTCCTGCTGCTGACCGCCGGGCCAGGCGCGCTGGCCAGGGCACGGTGGCCCGAGGGCGCGCCGCGGCTGGCGATCGCCGCCTGGTTCGCGCTCACCGGCTCCGCGGTCGCCTCCGTTCTGGCCGGCGGGCTCGCGCTGATGGTGCCCACCGTGCGGGTCAGCGCCGACCTGGCCGGCCTGCTGGCCGCGTGCGTGATGGCGCTCCGGTCGCAGTACGCGCACCCCGGCGGGGCGGCGCTGACCGGCGCGGGCGCCGTGCTCGCCCTCGCCGTGCTCGCCCGCATCACCTGGTGCACCGCCCGGGCGCTGGCCCAGGCGGCGGGGGAGCGCCGCCGTCACCGGTTGCGGCTCTCGCTGGTCGCCAGGCCCGATCCGCGACTCGGCGCCGTCATCGTGCGCCATCATGAGCCCGCCGCCTACTGCCTGCCCGGGAACCGGAGCAGCATCGTGGTCACCACGGGCGCGATCGGCGCGCTCGACGAGGGCCAGCTGCGCGCCGTGCTCGCGCACGAGCGCGCGCACCTGCGCGGCCGCCATCACCTGCTGGTGAATATCGCGGGCGCCTTGAATGCGTCCTTCCCCCGCGTGCCGGCGTTCCGCATCGCCCGCGAGCAGGTCGCCCGGCTCGCCGAGCTGCGCGCCGACGATGTGGCCAGCGCCGCTGCGCACCGGCTCGCCGTCGCGGGGGCGCTGCTGAATCTGGGCGCCGGCGTCCCCGCCGCCGCGCTGGGCGCCGCCGGTACCGCGGACGCGGCCCGGGTGCGGCGGCTGATCGACGGCCCGGCCGCGATCGGCAGGACCCGCGCGGCCGCGGTTGCCTCCGCCGTGGCCGCCGTGGTGCTGGTGCCGCTGCTGCTCCTGGCCGGGCCCGCGGCATCCGCCCGGGGGATGAACTACTGCCCGCATGGTCCCGCGGTCGCGGCGCCGGCGGCTGCCGTGGCGCTGCCCCGCGGCTGAGCGCGCCGAATCGCCCGCCGGATGGCTCGCGGGATGATCGGCCTGCAAGCACCCCGGCGGGGGGCTATGACGGGCTCAAACACCTAAGACACTTAGGTGTATTCTGATCGCGGCCCGGGACGAACACGGGCATGCTGGCGTCTCACAGTCGAGGCCCGGCTGCCGCACCGGATGAAGCAGGCACCGGGGGAGTGAGATGAGAATAATGTCCGGCGATGAGCCTGTGAGGATGCCTGCCGTGCTCAAAGCGTCATCACGGGATTGGGCGGTTGCGGCACGCCGCGCAATCCGGCAGCACAAGATCACGACCGGCGTGACCGCAGCGGGCCTCGTCCTTGCCGTGGCGACCACCGTTGCCGGCGCGCCCGGTCATCCGCACGGGGCCGCGCCCCGCGTCCCGGGCTTCACGCTCCCTGCGCTCGGTCATCCCGGCGAGCATGTCTCCCTCGCCGCCTACCCGGGCCGCCCGGTGGTGGTCAACTTCTTCGCCTCCTGGTGCCTGCCTTGCAAGAAGGAGACCCCGCTGCTGGCCAGGTTCTTCCGCACGCCGAGGGGACGGGTCGCGATGATCGGCGTCGACGTCAACGACGCCACTGCGGCGGCGCTCAGCTTCGTGCGCAAGGCGGGGGTGACCTACCCGGTTGGGGCCGACCGCTCGGCGGCGATCGCGAACGCCTGGGGGGTTGTCGCGATTCCGCAGACGTTCTTCCTGGACGCCGGGCGCCGGGTTATCAGGCGGGTGTTCGGCGCCGTGACCCTCGCGGAGCTGACCAGGGACACTGCCGGGCTGGCGGCGACATCTGGTGTGCGCTAGCTGATCCGCCGCGGCAACTCAGGTCGTGGTAAAGATGGCCGCCGCCGGTCGGCTCCTGCAGCCATCCAGCCCGGGAAGTGCGGCACCCCGGGCCGATGACCGGATCACCTAAGGTATTTAAGTGTAAGCTGGCGACGATCCAGATCACTGGAGGGAGTGGCGTGCATCAGGTGCTGTTCGGGACGGCGCTGCTGGTCTCGTTCCTGGGCGGGATGGTGGCGCTGCTCGCGCCGTGCTGCGTGTCGGTGATGCTGCCTGCCTATTTCGCGACAGGGTTCGGGCGGCGGTCCGGGATCGCGGCGGCGACCGGGGTGTTCGCCGCCGGGGTGGCGACGCTGATCGTGCCGATCGGGCTGGGCGCCTCGGCGCTGTCGGCCGCGCTGCCTTCCCATCACCTGCTCATCTTCTCGATCGGCGGCGCGGCGATGCTGGCCGGCGGCGCGGCGGTGCTGGCCGGGTGGAAGCCGATGCTGCCAATGCCGTCGCTGCGCTCCCCGCCGGGCCATGGCTACGGCGCGGCCTACGGCCTGGGGCTGTTCTCCGGCATCGCCTCCGCGTGCTGCGCCCCGGTTCTCGCGGGCGTGATCGTGGTCACCGGGTCGGTCGCCTCGTTCGGCAGCGCGCTGGCGGTGAGCCTAACCTACGTGGCGGGGATGGTGGCGCCGCTGGCGGTGCTGGCGCTGGTGTGGGAGCGGCGGGACTGGGGCTCCTCGCGGCTGCTGCACGGCCGCCGGGTCCGGGTCGGGTTCGGCCGGCTCGCGCGGACGATGCCGCTGGGCACGGCGGCGTCGGGGGTAGTGCTGCTCGGGATGGGGGTCGTGACGCTGGTGACCGCGGTGACCGGTCCGTCGATGCCAAGCTCCGGGTGGCGGGAGACGATGAGCGCGTTTTTGCAGCACGTCAGCTCGGTGACGGGCCGAGCGCTGTCCTGGCTGCCCGGCTGGGCCGTCCTGCTCGCGCTGGCCGCGCTGGCCGCGGCGCTGGCGGCGCAGGCCCGGCGCAGCCGCCTGGGCGCTGCGGATAAGGCCGCGGGGACGGAAGCCGCCGACGGGCCGTCCCCGGCTGACACCGGGATGCCCGAGATCACCACGACGAGCCCTCGCGCCGGGCAGGAAGCGGTCAGCCATGAGCGGTAGGTCCAGGACCGGGCAACGGCAGCGCAGGCTGGCGGCGCAAGGTGCGCAACGGCAAGGACAGGCGGTCGGCCAGCAGGGTGACGGCGGGCCTGGCGGCCAGCGCCAGGCGGCGCCGACCGGGCAGCGGAAGGTGACGATGGCGGCGCAGCGGAAGGCGAAGCTGGCCGCTGCGCGGCAGGCGCAGCGGCGGGCCGAGCGGCGCCGCAAGATCGGCGTGCGGGCCGCCATCGCGGCGGGCGTGGCGGCAGCCGTTGCCGGGCTGTTCGTCATCTACAGCAACGCGTCGCATTCGGGGGCGGGTGCCTACCCGTACCAGGTCGCCAGCCCGGGACCGGGGCAGGGCGCCCCGGCGTTCACCCTGGCCGCCAGTACCGGCGGGCAGATCAGCCTGTCGCAGTACCGGGGGAAGAGCGTGCTGCTGTTCTTCCAGGAGGGGCTGAGCTGTCAGCCGTGCTGGACCCAGATCGCCGACATGGAAAAACACGCCGCCCAGCTGCGGGCGGCAGGCATCGGCCAGGTGCTCTCGATCACCACCGACCCGGTCGGCGGCATCACCCAGAAGACCCGCGACATGGGCCTGACCACCCCGGTGCTGTCTGATCCGGGTCTGGCGGTGTCGCGGTCCTACGGTGCCAATAAGTACGGGATGATGGGCATGTCAGCGGACGGGCACACGTTCATCCTGGTCGGGCCTAATGGGGTGATCCGCTGGCGCGCCGACTACGGCGGCGCCCCGAAGTACACGATGTTCCTGCCCACTACCACGATGCTGGCCAATATGAAGGCGGGCGAGCACCCGTCGTGACCTCGATCACGCTGCTGACCCAGGCTGACTGCGCGCTGTGCGAGCACGCCAAGGGCGTGCTAGACCGGGTCGGCGCCGACCATCCGCTCGAGGTCACCGAGATCGACCTGGCCAGCGAGCACGGCCGCGCCCTGGCTGCCCGGGCGGGGGTGCTGTTCGCGCCTGGCGTGCTGGTGGACGGCCGGCCGTTCGGCTACGGGCGGCTGTCGGAGCGCAGGCTGCGCCGCGAACTCGGCCGAATGCCCGCCGCGACCGGGCGCCTGCCCGGCTGAACTGGAGGAATGAGATGCGTAACCTGCTCTACCTGCTGCCGGCGCTCGGCTGCCCGGTCGGCATGGGCGCCATGATGTGGTTCATGATGAAGCGGCCGGGCAACGGCCAGCAGGCGCAGCAGCCCGGCCAGCTGACTGTCCAGGACCAGGAGATCGCCGGCCTGCGCGCTGAGGTGGACCAGCTGCGCGCCGCCCGGCGGATCCCGGCTGGCAGCGAGGACCGGGGCGAGGGGTGAACGCAACCAGGATCGCGGCGGTCATCGGCGCGGCCGTGATCTTGGTGACCGCCGGGACTGCGGGCGCCGCGTTCGCCAGCGGTCCTGCAGGTCATGGTGCCACGGCCGCGCAGGTCCGGCCGGCGGCGCCGGGCGCGGCGGGCGCCATGACCGGGATCTGCCGGCGGATGATGCGCGAGTACCCGGCCATGGCCGGCATGTCCGGGCAGATGATGCGCGGCATGCGTGGCATGGGGCAGATGGATCAGCAGATGACGGGGGGCGCGTCGGCCGGCATGATGGGCGGGGACTCGGCCGCCATGGCGGGACCGGCCGGCCGGTGACCGTCCTGCGGTGACGGCGATCAAGGGAGTCTTCGATGATGAGGTGCTGTTTCGATAAGCGAGTCTGGATCGGGCTCGGCGTGCTCGCCGCCGGGCTGCTGATCGCGGACCCGCGGGCCGGCTGGGTGGCGCTGCCGGTGCTGGCCGGGCTGGCCTGCCCGGTCTCGATGCTGTTCATGATGCGCAGCATGCGGCATCCCGCCGGCTCGGCGATGGCGGCCCCGGGCGGCGAGCTGGCTGCCGGCGCCGGACGTGCGGAGGGTGACCGGGCCGCGGAGATCGCCCGGCTGCGCCGCGAGATCCGGCAGCTCAGGGCGCAGGCCGGTGACGTGACGCTTGCCGCGGCGGACGCAGGCCCGGCCGCCGAGGCGCGCGGCGCGGCGGAACGGGCGGACCCGGCCGGGCGCGGAAGGTCCGTCATCGGCGGATGAGCCTCGGCGGGCGCGCGGCGCATCTGGTCATCCGCCGCGCCGGAGGTCTGCTGGGGGCGCTGACGGCGGCGGGAATCGTCCTGGTCGCGGTGGCGCCGGCCGCCTCGGCGCACGCGACGCTGCTGTTCACCTCCCCGGCGGCCGACAGCGCGGTGCCGTTCTCGCCGAGGGCGATCACCCTCACGTTCAACGAGGCGGTCACCCTGGAGGGGACGCCGATGACGATGGCCGGCCCAGGCGCGCGCAAGATCGCGCTCGGCCCGGCGCGGGAGAGCGGCGGGCGCAGCGTCGTCACGGTGCCGGTGACGAGCCGGCTGCCGCACGGCGTGTACACGGTGAGCTGGCAGGTGATCTCTTCTGACGGTGACCTGGTCGGCAGCCAGTTCCGGTTCGCTGTCGGCCCCGCCCCGGCGTCGCTGGCCAGCGCCCCCGCTGCCGCCCAGCTGTCGGTGCCAGGGCAGTGGCCGACCGCGATCTTGCGCTGGGTCCTGTTCGCCGGGCTGGCGGCCGCGCTCGGCGGGCTGGCCGGGAGGGCTCTGGCCGGGCTGTACAGAAGGCAGGCCCCGCCGGTGCCGCTGCCATCGCCGTGGGCGCTGCGCGGGTCGCTGCTCGGGGCGGCCGCCAGCGCCGGGCTGGCCGCGCTGATTCTCGGCGGCAGCAGCCTGGCGGCCGGCCTGGCCCACTTGTCGGTGCCGCGGCTGCTGGCCAGCGGCCCCGGGGTGATTACCGGGGTCGAGTTCGCGTCGTTCGCGGTCGCCGCCGTCGCGCTGCGGCTGCGGCGGCCCGTCTGGGCCGTGGTCCCGCTGCTGGCGGTGGTGGGCGCGGAGGGGGTGCGCGCCCATCCGGAGAGCGTCGTCCCGGTCGGCGGCGCGATGCTGACCTGGGTGCATTTGCTGTCCGCCGCGCTGTGGGCGGGAATGCTGTTCTATACGGTGCGCGCCGCGATCGCCTGGCGGGCGTACCCCAAGGCGGTGCGGGCCCTGGTGCGCCTGTACGCCCGGGCCGCGGCGTGGCTGTTCGCCGTGGTGGTGGTCACCGGCGTGGTCTCCGCCCTGCTGCTGGTGCAATCGCTGAGCGGCCTGCTGACGACGGGCTACGGGCGCGTCCTGATCCTGAAGGCAGCCCTCGTCGCGGTCGCCGCCGCTCTCGCGCTCGCCGGGAGGATATGGCTGCGGCACCGGCCGCAGCACCGCGCCGGGCCCGCGCTGGCTACCAGGCTGGAATCGGGCACGCTGGCCGGGGTTCTGGCGGTCACCGCGCTGCTGAGCACGCTCGCCGCGCCGTCCCTGGCCACCGCCGGTGGCCCGCTGCCGTTCCCGCCCCCGGCCAGCGGCCCGGTGGTGCCGCTCGGCGGCCGCGCCGGAGAAGTCGGCATCTATGCCACCGCCAGCGCCGGGCAGATCGTCCTGCACCTGTCCGCCCCGCAGCAAAACGGGGCAGGCGCGCCTCAGTTCACCGTCTCGATGACGCTGGCGGGTCCGCACGGGACCCCGAGTGCGCTCGCGGTGCGCGGCTGCGGGCCGGGCTGCTTCGTGGCGCCCGCCCGGTGGGCGCGCGGCGACAACCTGTTGACGATCCAGGCCGCGGCCGCCGACTGGACCGGCGGGACGACCTCGCTGGACGTCCCGTGGCCGCCCGCAGCGGGCGCGAAGCTGCTGCGCCGCGCTCTCGCGGCGATGCGCCGGGTCCCGGCGATGACCGTGTACGAGCAGGTCACCAGCGACACCGCGCTCGGCCGCGGCACGACTCACGCGATCGGCATCAGCGGCCGCGAGTTCCTCGCGGACGAGCCCTACGCCGACGGCGTGGCGCCGGTGGCCGACCTGACGGCGGGCAGCGGCGGGCAGCAGGTCCTGCTGCCGGGGTTCCCCGGCGCCGGCGTCTGGGCGCAGCTGACCCTCGGCGCGCACGACGCGCCCTACCAGTTCGCCCACGAGATCCTGGTCGACCCCGACCACCTGATCACTCGCGGATTCGCCTACCCCGAGAAGTAGGAGGTAACATCGCCAGCTGGCACGGCCACACGGTCGTGCTCAACTTCTGGGGGTCGTGGTGCGTGCCCTGCCGCAAGGAGGCGCCGGTCCTGGCGCGCGTCGCGGACGACACGCGCTCCCTGGGGGTGCATTTCGCGGGCATCGACATCCGTGAGGATCCCGCGGCGGGACTGGCGTTCGAGCGGAAGTACCGCATCCCCTACCCGAGCATCAGCGACCCAGGCGACCTCATCGCCGCCCGGTTCGGGGCGGCAGCGCCGGTGGCCACCCCGTCCACTTATATCTTCGACGGCCGCGGCCGGATCGCCTGGGCCTGGTTTGGCGCGACCACCTACCGCCAGCTCGAGCTCGCGGTGACCGAGGTGGCCCAGCCGTGACGGCCTGCCGCCCGCAGCCGGATTCACTTTCCCCGGGCAGCCCGCCGCAACACCCGTTTCGCATGATATTCCTGATTCCCCTGCCGGGCCCTCTCCCTGCGCTCGGCACGGGATGTGCTGCACTGCGCATGGGCACCCTGGGCATGGGCGGAGCGGCCGCCTCCGGCCCCGGGGTCGCGGCAGCGTCGCGGTTGCCCGCGGATGCCCGTTCCCTGCTGCTCCTGATCACCGTCAGACGGGACCGGGCCGTCGTCAGGCCACGATCGCGACGATGACGTCGGCGATGAGCACCAGCCCGGCCGCGATCATCGACGCGCCGCGCCCGAGGGACGACCTCCGCGGCTCGGCGCGGTAGGGGAACAGGAGCTGCCTGCACACCGTGTACGCGGCAACGGCGCCGATGAAGACGGTTCCGGCCGCGGGCGGCCGGGCCTGCAGGACAAGGAGCAGCGCGGCCAGCCCGATGGCCAGGCACGCCAGCGACTCCAGCTGCTGGGTGGGCGCCCGGCGGGCGCCCATCCGGCCGTCGGAGGCCCAGATGCCCCACCGTGAGGCCGTCGGCCGCCCCGTACAGCAGCCATGCAGGAAGCACCCCTGCCGGCCGATAGCCATGCCGAAGAAAAGCCCCGGCGCGGAGACGTCGAGAAACGTACGGACCGGAATGCCCGCCAGCGCCAGGCCGGCTATCAAGACGACGACCGCGGCCACGATGAATCCCTGGATGCACAGCCCCTGCGTCGGGATGCCCTGGACCTTTCCCCGGTTCAGGGCCACATACCATGCCCTCGCGCCGGCCGCGCCGGCCACGCTGGCGGCCAGCGAGATGCCCAGCGGCGCGCCGGTGCTCAGGTGCTCCCGGCCGGCCAGGATCGCCTGCACCGCCAGCGCGACCAGAACCCCGAGAGCCACCAGCGGAACCCACGACGCCGGGACCAGCCCAGGCCCGGTGGCGAACCCGCCGGCCCGGGTCGTGACGCGAGTGCCGGAACTGCCGGCCGGGACCGGGTTCCCCTTCGGCCACAGGAACTGCTTCAGGCCGAGCCGACCGGCCGCTGGCGGCGAGGGCAGCGTCCCCGCCCGCGGGCCCTGGCCCGTCCGGCCCGCGGGCGCCGCCCAGATGATCCACTCCCCGGGAGTGACATCGGAGACCTTCGTCGTGACCGAGACCGGCCCGCTGCCGGGCACGACGCTGTCGATCGTCTGCACGTGGTCGAAACGGTCGCCTTGCCGCGGCCGGCCGCTGAGGCCGGCCCGGCGGCCGGA
>WNGK01004648.1_pt1 | contig 23534 bp, 20 predicted proteins | sample 5400601 | NCBI WGS metagenome assembly WNGK01 (sample SAMN13153376, study PRJNA577476) | soil metagenome | isolation source: 60 cm soil or saprolite under Garry oak tree replicate 1 | place: USA:California | collected 2016-06-15
TAGCCATCAGCTTGCAATTGGGTTTGCACGCTTATGATCACCTGGTCGGGCGTCAGATCATTGTAACCGTAAATGGGCCCGTCATACGGATAGTAAGCGTACGGATCGTACCCCCAAGGCCGGATACCAATAACCCGCATTCCAGTACCACCACGCACCGCTGACAAAGATGATACGGCTGTAGTGATTTCTCCACCAGGTGCGGTCATGCCATTGCCGGCGATAATGGCGAAACGCGGCGTAGCTTTGCCCCCGAAAACGATCGCTTCGCCAGTTGTTGACGATGCGAGCATTTCTTGCGCGATTAATCGCCACGTTGTTGCGAGCGGCGATTCTTGCATTGGCGTTCGCGGCCTGCGCGCCACGCAGTCTTGCCGCCTCTACGCGGTTGGTTCGCAGAGTATCTGCCCGAGCGAGACTTTGCTCGCGATTAATCGCGGCACGGTTGCGAGCGGCTATGGCAGTTCACGTGTTACGCACTCTTGCAGCTTCCAAGCGGCTACTTCGCAGAGTCCGTGCTCGCGAGACTGAACTAAACCTCTCCCGTGGTGCTGCCGCGGTGGCACGCTGATGAGACCTCGCAGCAGCAAAACTTCGCGATGTTCTCATCGGTGCGGGCGACTGGCCACGTGAGCTCCGCCTCTCGCCGATACCGCAGGCATGCTTGCCGGGCTCTTTGCTCTTGCTGGCCTGGCCGCTGATCGGTCTCTTGGGGCACCCCAAGCCGTCAACGCTAGCGCGAGGCTCCCGATGCATGTTAAGAACACAATACGTTTCATAATTTTCCCTCTGTTTTGTTCTTCGCCTATTTAACTCCGGCGGCGGCGGCAGGCGCGTTGCGATGTTTCTACTCAGCGCTGCAGTTGGCGCACTGCCTCGAACAGCACAATTGCAACTGCGGTGGCAAGGTTCAGGCTGCGCGTCCCGTGCATCGGGATATTGATGCAGTTGTCAACATTGGCGGCGAGCAAATCCTCCGGGAGTCCTTTCGTTTCGCGACCGAAGACGAGGAAATCGTCTAGCTGAAACTTCACTTCGTAGTAAGGGCGTTTGCTTTTTGTTGTCAGAAAAAAATATCGGGTCTCCAACGGCTGCGCGCGCCGCAAGCCATCGAAGGAGTCCCAGAAGCGCACATCAACTTCATCCCAGTAATCGAGGCCTGCCCGCCGCAATTGCCGATCATCGAGGGAAAACCCAAGCGGCTTGACCAGGTGCAAGGTAGATCGCGTTGCGAGGCAAAGCCGGCCAATGTTGCCAGTGTTCGGCGGAATCTCCGGCTCGATCAGGACAACATTAAACATGCAACTCTTCCTCTTCCGCTTCGTCTTAATTCTGCTCTCACCGCAGAGCGTAGAACCAGAAGGAGAGGTAAAGGAAGAGATCGACGGCTACAGCTTGGTCGCGACAAATTTTTCGAGCTTCACGACATCGGCGGCGAATTTACGAATGCCTTCCGCCGTTTTCTCTGTTGCCATCGCGTTATCATTCAGAAGATAGCGGAACTTTTTCTCGTCGAGCTCTAGTCGCTTTATGTCCGCACTCTTTGCCCTTTCCGGGTCGAGTTTGCGTTCAATCGGGTCATTTGATTCCGAAAGCTCCTTCATTAGTTCGGGGCTGATGGTAAGCAAATCGCAACCGGCCAGCTCGAGAATTTGTCCGGCGTTCCGGAAGCTTGCGCCCATTATCTCAGTATCGTAGTCGAATTTTTTATAATACATATAAATCTCGTTAACTGATTGCACCCCTGGATCTTCAGCACCGACATAATCGCGCTTGTTTGCTGCCTTATACCAATCGTAAATCCTCCCGACAAATGGCGATATCAATTGCACCTTCGCTTCCGCGCACCGCACCGCCTGCGGCAACGAGAACATGAGGGTCAAATTGCATCTGATCCCCTCCTTTTGAAGTTGCTCGGCCGCATTAATGCCTTCCCACGTTGATGCAACTTTGATCAGCACGCGCTCGCGCGGGATTCCTCGCTCTTCGTACAGCTTCACGAGTTGTCTCGCTTTGTTGATCGAGCCCTCGACATCGAATGAGAGACGCGCGTCGGTTTCAGTAGAAACCCGGCCGGGTACGATCTTCAGAATCTCGCAACCAAATTGCACCAACAGATGATCGCAAATGTCTTCAATCTGCGCTGCGCCGCTCAGGCCGGATTTCTTGCGATCGGCCAGCACTTCGTCGAGCAAATGCGCGTACTCCGATTTTTGCGTCGCGGCATAAACTAAACTTGGGTTCGTGGTCGCGTCCTGCGGCTTAAATGCCTTGATCGATTCAAAATCCGCCGTGTCGGCGACCACTTTGGTGAACCTTTTAAGCTGATCCAGCTGATTCAACTCGGTTTTCGTTTTTTTAGCTTCAGCAACTGCGGTACTCATAATTTCTTCTCCTTGCTGATAGAACGTACGCTCTCCACCAAAGATCGACAATGAGATTCTCGCACATCTCAAGCGAATGAGGCGTGGGAAGCCGTCGTTCCTTGTGCGAGATTAGGCGGGAACCGTGGAGCGAGACTCCGTTCGTCGCGAGCCAAGCGCTGCTTTGACGAAATTATTTCCAAGCTCCCACATTGGTCCCGGAAATTTGCGACACTCCGTCAGCACATCGTCCAGTGCGTTAACGAACATGTCGATCTCGCGCTCGCCAATGATCAATGGCGGCAGGATCTTCATCACGTCCATGGCGTGGCCGGCTACTTGTGTAAGAATGCGATGCTTGCTCAGCATTTGGGTTACGACCATTTGGGCAAAAAGCACCTTGTCGATCTTGTGCAACAGTTTCCACGCCATTTTTAGTTTGAATTCGTGCGGCTCATGAAATTCGATCCCGATCATGAGTCCTTTGCCGCGCACCTCTTTGATAAAGGAATGTTTCGCGCGCAACACATCGATCTTCTCCATGAGTAGCGCGCCTATTTTGGCCGCGTTTTCGATTAAGTTTTCCTGATCGATAATTTCCAGCGCGGCGAGCCCGCACGCCATCGCCAGGTTATTGCGTCCGAAGGTGGTCGAGTGCACAACGCAACGGTCCATGCGCGAAAAAGTTTTCTGGTAAATCTCGCGTCGCGTCACGATGGCGGCACACGGCACGTAGCCGCCGCTCAAAGTTTTCGCCAGCGTGATGATGTCCGGCTCAAGGTTCCAATGCTGGAATCCGAACATCTTCCCCGTGCGGCCAAGCCCGGTCTGCACTTCATCGGAAATCAAGAGAGTTCCATATTTGCAGAGCTCCTGTGCACGAGCAAAGAAATCAGTCTTGGACGTTTGACAGCCTTTTCCCTGAACGGTTTCAATTACGAGCGCCGCCACATCGCGCGAACGCAATTCTCGATCCAGGGCCTCGAGATCATCAAGCGGCACACGTGCATCAAATCCTTGCATTAACGGCCCAAAACCTTCCGTGAAACTTTCGCAACCCATCAAGGACAAGGCACCCAGACTCAGTCCGTGAAATGCGCTCGCCAACGACACTGCGCGTTTGCGGCCAGTTGCCGCGCGGGCAAACTTCAGTGCACCCTCCATCGCCTCCGTGCCGGAGTTGCAAAAGAAAACTGCATCCAGATGCGGCGGCGTTCGTTTGATAAGGGCTTCCGCGAGCAACCCGCTCAACAGCGAGCAATCCATCTGAACCATGTTTGGCAAATCGAGATCGAGCACATCGCGAATCGCCTGTTTCACGACAGGATGATTCCGTCCGATGTTGAAAACGCTGTAGCCGCTTAGAAAGTCCAGATACGGCTGGTTATCCATGTCATAGAGGTATGCGCCTTCCGCTCGCGCATAGACCTTGTCGAATCCGATCACTCGCTGCGCCGCCACCAGCGTGCGGTTCACATGCCGCTCGTGCAGCTGATAGTTTTCACCCAGTCGCGCCGCTACGATTTCCTTTAGATCAAAACCCATTATACAAGGTTCTGCGATGTCCTTGCGAAACGCAACTGTTACGGCTTCCAATCCTGATAAGCCTGATGTGCGCCCATTTCCAGATTGGTCCTTCCCGGTGAATATCGTTCCAGTTGCATGGCGAGCCATTGGAACCGTTCCAAAGTTTTCTGTGAACCGCTGCGACGACGCTCTTCTTCGACGTAAGGCCGCACTTTGCGCCAGGCCAGGCGAACGGTGCCACCCATCAGGTCGCTAACCACATGCAAAGGAACAATGCGCGCATAAACTGAATACCCGAGCCCCTCGAGAATCACCCCCACCGCTTGCACCGCAGCTAATATGTGCGCATCCGCTTCGATCGCCGATGCGGTCGATCCGTCCGGATATTGTGCACCACAATCATCGACCTCATCCATTCTGGAGTGAGAATTGCTTGAACCGCGGCGAACGCCGCGCGTTCTGCGCGTTCCTGACGCGCGCGGCGCGTTTCAAGCAAACCAAATGCGACCGCTGTCAAAACCGTTAATGCCGTGGCCACATTTGCCAAAGTCGAAAGGTCCACGCCGGCCAGTTTATCAGAACGCTCCTATACAGAGCGAAGCCGAAATTTGCACCAGCAAAAAAAGCTGCAGGATCAGAAGCGATCCTGCAGCTTTAATTTTGCAAACTGTGTTCGCTTAATCTTCCACGATAACGCGTTCGACGACCCGACGCTCCTCAGGTCCGGTGTAGTAAACGCGCACCTTCTGACCAGCTCGCAACGGGGCTGTCACTACTTTGCCGGCAGTGTCAACGACTCGTGCAGCTGTCCCCAGAGCGAAACTCACAGGTCCCTGATCGCTTCTGACCACTACAGTCTTGCCGGGCTCATAGGTGGTTACCGTGCCGGCGGTATAAGTTGTGGTAGTAGTCGTTTCTGTTGTGGTTGTTGGTTCTGTCGCTGTCGTTTGCTCAGTCGTCGTCGTGCTGGTTTGCGCAAAAGCCAAGGGCGTAACGAGCGCGCAAACGAGAGCAATGATTATCTTTTTCACTAGTGCCTCCCTGTTTATGTTGATGTTCACCCCCAAACTTCGTAGCTCGGGGACTTGATGGACGCTCCCATAATGTCATGCGTCTGTCTCCTGTTTGACCGGCTCCATAGCGCCGCTATTCGAACCAATTTCCAACTTGCGTAATTGAGCAGGGCCGCGGATTCGCTAACGTAACGTGCCGATGACGAGCCAAGCGCCGACCGCCGATCCGATAATTACACCGGAGGTTATTGTACAACACGGCCTTACATCAGACGAATTCGAGCGCATCAAAAAAATCCTCGGGCGTGAACCGAACTTTACCGAGCTCGGCATTTTCTCGGTCATGTGGAGTGAGCACTGCTCCTATAAGAATTCGAGAAAAGAACTGAAGAAATTTCCCACAACTGGGCCGAACGTTCTGGTGAAAGCTGGCGAAGAAAATGCCGGTGTTGTCGATATCGGCGACGGCTGGGCGATAGCTTTCAAAATCGAGAGCCACAATCACCCAAGCGCGATCGAACCCTTCCAAGGCGCAGCCACCGGTGTGGGCGGTATCATTCGCGACATCTTCACGATGGGTGCGCGTCCGGAATTTTGCCTGAACTCTCTTCACTTTGGGCCTATCACAGAGCAGTCAAACATCAAACATCGAGCATCAAACATCGCCGCTAACAGACGCCTCTTCAGCGGCGTGATCTCCGGTATCGCGCATTATGGAAACTGCGTCGGGGTACCAACCATAGGCGGCGAAATTTATTTCGACGAAAGCTTCGAGGGTAATCCCCTGGTAAACGTTTTTTGCCTCGGCGTATTGCGGCACGAACAACTCGCGCACGGCACAGCAGAAGGCATTGGTAATCCCGTTTTCTACGTCGGAGCAGAGACGGGACGCGACGGTCTCGCGGGGGCCGCCTTCGCATCGCGCGAGTTGACTGAACAATCGCGTGAAGATCGTCCAGCCGTCCAGGTAGGCGATCCATTCAAGGAGAAATTATTACTCGAAGCCTGTCTGGAACTTCTCGCCCGCGATGCGGTTGCCGGAATTCAAGACATGGGGGCTGCCGGTCTAACTTGCTCGACCTGTGAGACAGCAAGTCGTGCCGGCAGCGGCATTGAAATTGATCTCGCGAAAGTGCCCAAGCGGGAGCCCGGCATGACGCCGTACGAGATTCTGTTAAGCGAATCACAAGAGCGAATGCTCATTATCGCCAGACGCGGAAAGGAAAATGTTGTCCGTGAGGTCTTCGAGAAATGGGACGTGCCGTGCGCAGAAATTGGCCGGGTCACCAGTGACGGAATGATGCGCGTGCGAAATGACGGCATGATCGCCGCGGAGATTCCGGCGAAATCGCTCGCTGACGAAGCGCCGCTTTACTCACGCGAAGCCAACGCTCGTGTAGCCGCGATCGATGGTCGCGGCCTCGGCGATTTACCTCAGATCGACCCTCACCAGGCGCTGCACCAACTGCTCGGGGATCCCACAATCGCGTCAAAAAACTGGGTCTATCGTCAATACGACCACACTGTCCGGACGGGAACGATTGTAAAACCAGGCTCTGACGCCGCGGTATTCTTCGTCCGTTACGCAAACAAGATTCTGGCCGCCACCACGGATTGCAATTCACTCTATTGCGCGCTGGGTCCGCGTGAGGGCGGCAAAATCGCCGTCGCAGAAGCTGCACGCAATCTTACGTGCTCCGGTGCAAAGCCGCTGGCAGTTACGGACAATCTGAATTTCGGCAATCCCTATAAGCCGGAGAACTTTTGGCAACTGCGCGAAGCGGTTGAAGGCGTCTCGGAGGCCTGCCGCGCATTTGGCACGCCGGTTACAGGCGGAAACGTTTCATTATATAATGAGAGCCCTGCCGGAGTTGTCGATCCGACGCCCACCATCGCGATGGTCGGTTTGATTGACGACGAAAAACACATCACCACCCAATGGTTCAAAGACGAGGGCGACGCCATCATCCTGATCGGTGAAATTGGTGACGAACTTGGCGGCTCGCAACTTCTAAAGATTTGTCATGGGCGCAAAGAAGGTCCGCCGCCGAACGTCGATCTTGAACTAGAGATTAGGGTGCAAACGGTTGTTCGCAGTTTGATCTGCGAAGGTCTCGTAAGAAGCGCACACGATTGCTCGGAGGGAGGGCTCGCCGTCGCGCTGGCCGAATGCTGTTTCAATCCTGAAGGACTTTTCGGGGCAGAGATCGATCTGAAAGCAAGCGACATGGCTGCCACCACAGCGCTTTTTTGCGAATCGCAATCACGAATTGTCATTTCGGTCGCGCCCGCCGATTTGGAGAGAACTAGGTCGATCTTGCGCGCGCAGAACATTCCTTTTCGGCAACTTGGCCGAGTCGGTGGCGAACAATTGAGCATCCGCCTGGATAACGAGGCGCTGCGCTGGTCGATTGTGAGTCTTTACGATATTTGGTTCAACGCAATCCGGCGTGCAGTTGAAGGAGAAGCGGAAAGCATTCCGAGCTTGTGAAGCGCGCTCGAAAACGCGAGATTGAATACGTCCCAATCTAGTGAATTATTTCGTGTGATCTCCCCTTCAGATAAACCCGACATCGACCACGCGCCTAACTCTGCCGTTCTTCCACAGCATGAGTGCGGACTGTTCGGTGTGTTCGGCCATCCGAAGGCGGCGGCGCTGACTTATTACGGTCTGTTTGCCTTGCAACATCGTGGGCAAGAGAGCGCGGGGATTGTAACAAGCAATGGTCCGGGCACGACGTTTCTGATGCACAAAGATATGGGTCTTGTTTCGCAAGTTTTTGGCCAGGAAGAACTGGCAAAACTCAAGGGTACACGTGCAATCGGGCACACGCGTTATTCAACCACCGGCACCAGCACAATCAAAAATGCGCAACCCTTTGTGGTTGACTGCGTGCGTGGCCAAATGGCAATCGCGCATAATGGCAATTTGATTAATGCAGATCTTTTGCGAGACGAACTAGAACGGAAAGGCTCCATCTTCCAAACGACCGCCGATAGCGAAATCATTTTACATCTTCTCGCGCAACCCTCGGAGAATGGCGGAAATGTTTTGGCAGCGTTGCGTCGGATTCAGGGCGCGTTCTCGTTAATCATCATGAGCGAACGGGAACTGATCGCGGTTCGCGATCCTTTTGGCTGGCGTCCACTCGCACTCGGGAGGCTCGATGGTGCTTATATAGTGGCATCTGAAACGTGCGCCTTTGATCTCATCCATGCGGAGTTCATCCGTGAAATTGAACCCGGTGAAGTATTGATCATCGACGAAAACGGATTGCGTTCGGAACGGCCCTTCCCGGGCGAACGGCCGGCGTTCTGCATGTTTGAATACGTTTACTTCTCCCGGCCAGACAGCATGATCGGCGGAGTGAACGTGGGAAAAGTGCGAATGGAAATGGGACGCGAACTGGCGAGAAAATTTCCGGTCGAAGCGGACATCGTCGTGCCGGTACCAGACTCGGGAAATTATGCCGCTCTCGGTTTTGCTCAGGAACTAAAGATTCCTTACGCCCACGCCTTTGTCCGCAATCACTATATCGGCCGCACATTTTTGCAGCCGAGCCAGCTCATCCGCGATTTCGACGTGCGCGTAAAATTGAATCTGATCAAGGAAATGGTTGCCGGAAAACGGGTCGTGGTAGTGGACGATTCCATTGTACGCGGCACCACGGCGCGGGCGCGTGTGGTCAACCTGCGGGAAGCTGGCGCCACAGAAGTGCACATGCGCGTGAGTTGTCCGCCCCATCGCTTTGCTTGTCATTACGGCATCGATTTTCCGGATCCGGAAAAGTTGATCGCCAATCAGATGTCGATAGAAGACATTTGCAAATATCTCGGCGTTGATAGTCTGGGTTACCTCGACGTGGAAGGCATGGTGCGAGCGACGGGAAAGCCATTGAACACCTTTTGCCTGGCTTGTTTCACAGGTGATTATCCCCTCCCCGTCGATCCTGCGTTGGATAAGTTCATCATGGAAAAACGCGAGCAGCGCGCCAAAGCGCTCGCCGATCAGGAAGCGCATCCTACGTTGTTTGCTGATTTGAAGTAAGCGCTTTTCTTGCTGTCATGTCGAGCGGAGTCGAGACATCTCTTACTGTTTTAAATTGAGAGATTCCTCGACTCCGCTCGGAATGACAAAGAAGCAAAAGGCCTACGCAGGCGCGGGGGTCGATGTCGATCTTGGCAATCGGCTCAAGCGGCGGATTAAATCGTTCGTTAGGCAAACGCATTCTCCGCAGGTGCTCGGCAAGGTCGGCGGTTTCGGCGGATTGTTTCGAGCGAGGTTTCCTGGAATGCGCGAACCGGTCCTGGTGGCCAGCATGGACGGTGTTGGGACGAAATTAAAGATTGCGTTTGCTATGAACAGGCACAACACCGTGGGCGCAGATCTCGTAAACCATTGCGTAAACGACATTGCAGTGGTCGGCGCGCGTCCTCTTTTCTTCTTGGACTACATCGGCTGCGAAAAACTCGAACCCCGCGTGTTCCAACAACTCCTACGCGGTTTTTCTCGCGCCTGCAGGTCTGCGGGCTGCGCCTTGCTCGGCGGCGAAACAGCGCAGATGCCCGGAATGTACCGTAAGGATGAATACGATCTCGCCGGCTGCATCATTGGCGTTGTGGAACGCCGCGGAATCATCAACGGCAGCAAGATCCGGCCGGATGATGTAATTCTCGGCTTGGAATCGAATGGTTTGCATACGAACGGCTATTCGTTGGCACGAGAAATTTTGTTCGCCAGAATGCGGCTCAAAATCAATTCACGCCTGCCTGGATCGACAACTGCTGTTGGCGAAGAGTTGCTGCGCGTGCACAAGAATTATGAGCCGCTCCTGGCAAAAATTCCAAGCGGCATGATCAAAGGTCTCGCCCACATCACCGGAGGTGGTCTCATCGATAATCTGCCGCGGATTTTGCCTGCAAATTGTGACGGAGTGATTGAAACGAAAAGCTGGCGTGTGCCACGCATCTTCCAAATCTTGCAGCAAAATGGAAATATTGATCCTCAGGAGATGTATCAGGTCTTCAACATGGGCGTCGGGATGGTCGCAATCGTTTCCAAGGCCGATGCGAAGCGCGCGACGTCACTCTTGCGTGCGAAACGAATTGGTCGCATCGACCGCGGGACGGGCAAAACGCATTTAGTGTTCTGAAAGCGCTAGCTGGGCAAATGCGACGAGGCGGCATCCCTCGCAGTCGACGGGATCTGAACTTGAGGGGTGGATTCGGCGCTGCCAAACTTACGTTGGCGCATTACCCATTGCAGGCCCGCACGCTGCGCTGCAAGATCGACTACTTCCGCTACTCGCGACTTCAGCAAATGTGCGCGCGTTCCGAGAAACACCAGAAAGAGCAAATAGGGAACAATGAACCAAAGATCAACATGGGAAATGTTCAGCTGTCGATAGATTAGCAGACTTAATGCAATGAGGTTAAAAATGATGGTAGTTGTAACCAACCGGTTGCGAAGCCGAACACGGGTTAGACATTTTCCGCCGCCGTGATATTCCGTGACGGTTTGAAGCGCTATGCTCCACCAAAAATTCCCATAGATTTGAATGTCCCATTCATTCCACCCGCTGTCGGTGGAGTAACGCCAACCTTCTTCATCGAGTAACTGGAAGATGGCACCAAGCAAATAGTGGCGATCCCTGCCTTGTTCGCTCCAAAAAACCCGACGACCCAGAGTGCCTGCAAAGTGGGCGCGTTCGGGCAGGGGTTCGTGCGCCCGAATCACGCTCCCCGGCGTACGTTTGAAATGCAGCCAGGTGAAATAACGAGAAAATCCCCGCACCAGCGGTTGGGCCAAAGCCAGCAACATCACAAGCAATCGGGCGTGAACCGTGTCGAATTTCGGCTCAATGGAAGCCCGCACCATGTAGGATAGTGCCACGCACAGCGTGCCGCCGAGCATCAAATAAGGTACAACGCGCAGCGCTGGCAGGAAAATTCCCAGGCCGAAAAGAAAAATTGTCAGCGCAAACCATTCAATACTGCTCAGGTACGCAGCTACATCTGATTGCGGCGCAGGATAAATTGATTGGAAAAATCCTTCGCCGAAAATTCCGTGATAGATCACTGGTCGGTTCACGAACCAGCTGAAGCGCGGGGTCCCGTAGATTTGGCCGCGCCATTTCGCACTGCCAGTCGGGCCGAAAAAGATCAAATGTTTAAAGCGCAGGAGCGATTCTGCTTCGCCGTAACCATCTTGCTGTTTCAAAAAAGCGCGAAGAGTAAAACGTCGATAATGCCAGACAATCGCGGTTGGACTGAACGCAATGACCCACCCAGCCTGTTGAATTCGCCAGCAGAAATCGACGTCATCACCGGCTTTATGGTATTCGGGGTCGAAGCCCCCCACGCCTTCAAAAGCCCAACGGTAAAATGCCATATTACAACCGGGAATATGCTCGGCGATTGTATCGGTAAGCAGAACGTGGCTGGGGCCACCCGGTGCTGCTGCGACACACGCCTGGATCCAATTTTGCGCCAGCGGTGTGACATTTGGGCCCCCTACGCCGGCATAATCGCCATTTACAAGGGTGCTGATCAGATAGTACAGCCAATCCGGATCCACCATGCAGTCAGAATCGGTGTAGGCGAAAACTTCGCCCCTGGCTGCTGCGGCCCCGGTATTGCGAGCGTGGCTCAATCCATGATTGCTCTGATGGATATAGCGCACCGTTGAGTACTGCGCCGCGATGTAAGCTGTATCATCGGTTGAACCATCATCGACCAGAATAACTTCATACTCGGGATAGTTTAGTTTGCCTAACGAATCAAGGCAGGCCGCGAGAGTGCGGCCTCCGTTATACGAACAAACAATAACTGACACGAACGGCGCGCGCGGCAAGGGGCGATGCGGAAGGGCGGAATGATTTCGCCCAAGCTTTTCTTCGAGCGTGTAAAATGCTTTTTTCGGTTCGCGCTCTCGCGTGACAATCCCGAATGCCCAATCCGTGATCTCCTGGCCACCGGTGAACCATTCATCTGTCCATGTAAAAAAAATAGTTCCGGCAAGACCGCATCTTACCACGCTGTCGATATGCCAACCGAGCATTTCGGCCTGTTCATCCTGCGAATGCCGGATTGTGTCCATGCCGAATTCCCCCAGAATAAGCGGATGCTCGCCAGTTAGATTTTGCAGCCGCAGCAGGTAACGCTCGAAATCGCGCTGGTTGTGAAGATAAACATTAAAACAGGAAAAATCGGCATTCTGCGGCAGCAGGTACTCGGTTGGCGGATAAGTGGCATAGGAAAAGAGGGCATCGGGATCGATCGCGCGTCCAAGCCGAATTAATTCCTCCACAAATTCAATCACTCGACGAGCGCCGAGCCAGCGTGCCATTGTGCTGGAGATCTCGTTGCCGACCAGGTAACCAAAAATTGCTGGATGCCCGGCGTGTGCGCCTACGGCGGTACGGACAGTTTCAGCAATTTGTTTGCGGATCGACCTTTCGTGTAGGAACTCAATATGTTTTTCCCAGGGAAGCGTCACCATCACGCGCATCCCGGCATCGGCGCAGCGATCAAGAAACCAACCTGGTGGCGGATGGTAAATTCGCACAGTATTCAAACCAGCCTTGCGCATGAGCGCCAGATCGGAATCGACTTGCGCGGACCGGCCAAGATAGTTTCCTTCGGCGTCCGGCTTAAAAGGGCCATAAGTAACGCCTTTAACAAAAAACTTTCTGTCACCCTCCAAAAAGAATTTCGCAACCGGGCGAACTCGCGGGTTTGCGCTCACAGCGGCAAAGGTAGGGACAGTGCGATGCGGCGTCCAGTATTCAGAGGTACGTGAACAGACGCGACGATTCTATGCCTCAATAGTGGCTCGCCAAACCGTACGCGCGGTGCTTCCTTTACAAGCTCACCAGCGCTTGGCGCAGGACCGCACCCGTGCGCTCGATATCGTTTCTCGTGTGCGCTGTGGAAATGAATCCGGTTTCAAACTGCGATGGCGCAAGATAGATGCCGCGTTCCAGACAGGTATGAAAAAATTTCGCGAAGATTTTCAAGTTGCTCCGCTGAGCCCCGGCAAGATCGACAATCGGCGCCGGGCCAAAGAACAAACAAAACATTGATCCAATCCGATGAAACGTGGTGTCGATCTTCATATGCTTGATTGCGTCGCGCGCGAGCTTTTCGAACTGCGAGCCAAGATCTTCGAGCAATTTCCAGCCGTTGATTCGTTCAAGCTCACGCAATTGCGCCAGGCCCGCGGCCATCGCCAGCGGATTACCGGACAACGTCCCTGCCTGGTAAACGGGACCGTCGGGTGAAAGTTGGTTCATGATTTCAGCGCGTCCGCCGAATGCGCCGACCGGTAGTCCCCCACCGATCACTTTTCCTAAAGCGGTAAGATCAGGTTTGATTCCGTAAACTTCCTGTGCGCCTCCGCGTGCTAGACGGAAACCGGTCATTACCTCATCAAAAATCAGAAGCGCGCCGTTCATCGCGCATTCCTCCCGTAAGATCGACAAGAAATCATCGGCTGGGAAATAAAGCCCCGCGTTTGCCGGAACAGGCTCGACAATTACTGCCGCAATTTGCTTTTTATTCTCAGCAAATGCCTTCCGCACCAGATCGGCATCGTTGAATGGCAATGAAATCGTGAGATCGGCAAAGGCCTGCGGCACACCGGCGCTGTCAGGCCGCCCATGAGTGAGTGCGCCACTGCCCGTTCTCATCAGCAGCGCATCAACATGCCCGTGGTAACAACCGTCGAATTTGATGATTTTATCGCGCCGGGTGAACGCACGCGCGAGGCGAATGCACGACATGGTCGCTTCCGTGCCGCTATTTACCATCCGTACTTTCTCGATCGACGGCATCCAGCCGCAGATCAATTCCGCCATCTCCACTTCCAGCGGATTCGGAATTCCGAAACTCAAGCCATGTGTCGCGGCCTTGCACACTGCGTCCACAATCACTTTCGGCGCATGGCCAAGAATCGCCGGTCCCCAGCTGCCTACGTAATCGATGTATTCCTTTCCATCGACATCCCAAATTTTTGCGCCTTCCGCGCGCGCCACGAAAAACGGAGCGCCATCCACGTTGCGGAACGCGCGCACTGGCGAGTTAACGCCACCAGGAATGCACTTTTGCGCCGCCGCGAAAAGCGTGGATGACTCGGTCACGTAATCACGATAATCGGATTTCAAATTCGTTGAATCGTTAAATAGTCGAATATTAAATCATTGCACCGATCCACGAACATCGAATCACAAACGGCTGTGCTACATTGACAGTCGCTTCGCGCGCCCGATAATTTGCGTTCACTCAGCTCTCGGCGGGGTAGCCAAGTGGTAAGGTCGCGGTCTGCAAAACCGCTATTCGCGGGTTCGATTCCCGCCCCCGCCTCTTTCAATTGCCAGCGCATACTTCGGTCTGGCAGTCCTAAGAGCAAAAAGGTCCGCCTGATCGGAGTTGCAACAGCCAATCTCGGGGGAGCAAAGGAGAAACAGCTCCCGTCACACAGGCGACCCGCCTGCGTCTCGCGGCCGACACAGGCCTTACTTGGGCGCTGTCGCAGGCGTTTTGTTGGCGGAACTCCGAACCAAATCGTCTCCTATGATAATTGCTCCGCCACTAAATGGTGGCGCCGGTTTGGCCGGAAAGAGCGGTCGCAAAACCGCCAATGTTTGCGACACGAGCGCAAGGGAAACGACTATCAACACTGCTGCACACTTCATGCTCGCCGCTCTTAGCAGGATCACACGGGATGGCAAGCGAAATTTTTCGCGCGATCCCGGTAATTAACAGTTGCCTCAGGGCAGACGCGCGAGCGACGTGTCTAGCATTTTAGCAGATCAGGAGAGCGCCGCGAATTCGCGCAAGTTGCGGTAAAAAAAGGTCAGGCCCGCAATTTCAGGTTTCCGATTTCAGGTTTCCGGTTATTTTTCACGCCGATGCCACAGTTTACTTATCGTGCCCGCAATGCCCAGGGTAGTTTGGTTGAGGGCGTGCTCGATTGCGCCGATCGAGCAGTCGCGATCCGGCAAATTGAATTACAACAATGCATTCCCGTCCGGATCGAGTTAGTCGGCCCAGAACCAAAGGCGATAAAACGAGATGGCCAGGCGCCAGCATCTCCCTCGCAAAATCTGAAAATTCCGCACGGCCAACTGCTGGTTTTTACCGAGCAGCTCGCTCATTTGCTGCAAGCGGGGATGACGCTCGACGAAGGGCTGTCAATTTTGGAAAAACGTTTGAAGCAGCCGCGCGTTCAGCAAATGACCCACGCTCTGCATCAGGCCCTGGTCGATGGCCGCAGTTTCTCCCAAGCGTTGAGTGAGCTGCCGCGAATTTTCCCGCCGCTCTACGTAAATCTGGTGGCCGCCGGCGAGGCGAGTGGAGCGCTGCCCCAGATTCTGCTTCGGCTGGTCAAGCATTTGATGCAGGCGAAAGAGTTGCGAGATCGCGTGCAGCAGGCGTTGATTTATCCGGCATTTCTCGCGCTGGCTGGCGCCGTTCTCATTACAATTTTTATCACGTTCATGGTGCCGCAGTTGAGCGGCTTCATGGCGCAAACTGGCGGCATGCTTCCGCTGCCCACACGGATTCTGCTGGAAATTCATCATGTGCTCACGGGCTATTGGTGGGTTGGCGTGCTGCTGGTCGTTGGCGCAATCATCGGTTTTCGCGCCCTTGTTCGCGCCGAGGAGGGGCGCATCGGCTGGGACCGCTTCCGGCTGTTGATCCCTGGATATGGACGGGTGATTCGCCACCGTTACTACGCACAGTTCTCGCGCACACTGGGAACCTTAATGGAAAACGGGGTTCCTCTGCTCCGCGCACTTGATCTGGTAACTGAAATTGCCGGAAACCGGTTTCTCGAACTCAAGCTGGGCGAGGTGCGCAAGGCGGTCATCGATGGCGCGACACTCTCCGCGGCGTTGCAAGAGCAAAAACTGTTTCCGGATTTGTTTACAGACATGATGGCGGTAGGAGAACAAACCGGACATTTCGCCGAAACGATGCAAGCCATCGCGGACGTTTATGAACGCGAACTTGACCGGACCGTTGGCTGGATCTCGCAACTGATTCCGCCGGTTATTATCGTGGTTATCGCAGTCTTGGTCGGCCTGGTTGTTTTCAGCATTCTGTCGGCCGTATTTGAGATGACACACAGCTTGCAATTCAGGCCGCATTGAAACTGAAGGCTTGCAATCCAGGTTGTGCGCGAATAATCTCGCCCGCTCAATGTTAGTTCGCGCTGTCCTTGGGTTATTCTTTGCTGCGGTCTGCCGCGTGTGCGCACAGGAAGCTTTGAGCGATGCATTACCCTCACCGGCTGATGCGGCGGAGCAGCCAGTCCCGGAAAGCGCCTGGCTCGATCTACGGCAAAACGCGCCCCAGAATTCGAAAGCGCAAAACGCGCCGCCATGGATTGAAGCGCTCACGTTACTGCCTGGTGAGGCAACAGAAGGCGCTCCAATAGCCAAGAGCGTCTTCCGCATTCGCGTGACACAGCCGAGCCCGGATTATCAAGTTCTCTTTTTCCGCTTGTTCTTCGACGACAAGCCCGATCAGCAGCCTCAGTTGATTGCATGGGACGAATCTGGCACCCACGTTTTGCGCTCGGGCACGCTTGGAGTGGGAATGAATCTGCCGAGTTCAGATTCCGTGCTCATCCCGATGACCGGCGCTTCCTCCATCGATATCGAAGTTCCCGGTAACGGAAAAACGGTGCGCGCAGCGTATCTTGATTGGATGACGAGCAGTGAAGTAGTGCATCCTGTGAACGCGGAACGTCGTGACGTTATTCCGGAACCGTTCTCATCGATCCCGGCGCTGCATGCGCCCCCTGAGGACATGGAGAATTTTGGAACCGTCACGGCAACCCTCGCGGCAGACGCAATCCAAATTGGTGGACAGGACCAGGAAAACGCCGCATTTCAGTTTCCAATTGAGGCGCAACCGCTGACGGCGGTGTTGACTTTCGAAGTTGCTAATCCGCGCATTGATGCTCCACCAGAAATTTATCTCAACGGCCAGGACATTGGGCCAGTTTCCCTGACCTTGCCGGATCTGGCTGACCCAGGTTACCGCGGCCAAGTTGAACCGCTCGACCCGCAAATGCATTTTTACTATACCGGGTGGCTGCGCGCTCAGAAAATCGTACCGGTTACGAGCTTAAAAGTGGGCGCGAATGATCTACTCGTCTTCAACGGAACTGGCAGCGGTGCTTCCGCAATCCGCGCCACGCAGATTCAACTAAAATATATCTGGGACAAGTCGGATTATCTTCTGCGCGCTGGCCACTAGCAATTCTTGAAGACCGAGGTAATATAGCCGCGCACAAGATGGGAGGGCCATCCTTTATTTGAAATGAGAATAAAAACAAAAAAACAGGGCTTCACGCTGCTCGAGATCATGCTCGTGGTGAGCATTATCGTAATCATATTAGGAGTGGCGATTTCAAAACTCGGCAATACGACTGCCATTGCGAAAACCATGCGCGTTCAAGCCGACGTTCAGGCGATCAAGACACAGCTGCAACTCTATGAAAGCATGAACGGTTTTTATCCAACCACAGAGCAAGGTCTCCAGGCGCTTGTAACCCAACCGGACAAAGATCCGAAACCTGCCCGGTGGTATCAGTTATTTAGGGAGCTGCCGAAGGATCCTTGGGGAAACGAATATATTTACCGCTATCCCGGTCTCAAAAATCCAAGCGGCTATGACTTGTTTTCCGCGGGGCCGGATCGACAAACTGATACTACCGACGACGATTGGGGCGGCGGTTAGTCCGCTCCTATCCAAGTCTATTGTTTTGCGCCCGGTGCCGGCGCGGACCCCTTCGATTGCCCTCTTGGATTCCGCTGTGGCATGAACGTTCTGGAAGCAAGCCCCGCATTCGGCGCATTGGGTGCAGATTGCGACAAAAGCGCCTGATTAAACGTGACAGTCGCGAAATTTCCGTCCTTGTTAATTGTCACCTTTGTCGCGCCCACGCGGTCCGACCATTCGATGTTGGCGATGCTATAGCCGTCCACTGGCTGTTTGGTGCTAAGGTATTTCTTGAAATTGTGGTCCGAACTCGAAGCGAGCGTCACCAGATCGCCTTCGGGCGAGCGCGCGGCGTTGGCCACGTAAAGGTCTTTTGCAAAATCGGGCGTGGCGGAAGGCGGTGCTACTGCCGTGGCAATTGCAAAAGGCGAATGATCCACCATCTTTGAGTAGCGATCGAAGTTAAACTGCGGCGGCAGCATATCCTCAGCGTGACTGCAAACCACACCGAGCAGAACGAGGACCGACGTTAGCGTAAGAAAATATTTCATAAATTTACTCGCTTACTATTACTTCATCCGTTGCGCGGGCGCAAACCAACGGGCAATTTTAAGTTTGCCGCGCATCATGGTAGGATCACTGCCATCGATGGCCAGATTAACGTTTTCGAGCACGATAAAAGCATCCGGTCGTTGCACGTCATAAAGAAAATGTACCAGCGGTGGCCATGGGCTTTTGGTTTCAATGGAAGCAAAAACCGTCTGATGATAAGGCGTGGTCTCGCCAGAACCAATCACTGGATTCTCGATCAAGACATTATATTTGCCGGCTACTTGCTTCAACTGGTCAAGCAACGCAGAGGCTTCTGCCGGATTCTTGAGAGTTGGCTGATGCTGCCGGATCCATTCGTCGCGTTTCTTCCACAGATCTTGCTCTTTCACGTAAACAGTTTGCTCGGCTAACGTTCCTTTGCGCACCGCCAGCTCCTTGCGTGCGCTACTGAGCGCGCCCAAGATCCAGCTCAAAATCCAAAGGTTGAGCAGCACAAACACCGTGCCGACCACTATCCATGAAAGCACGCGCTCGCGTGGATTCATCCGCTGATACCACGCCGGCATCATCGTGGTCTTCCCTCCAATCGAAACTGCGCATGATCATTGGGCAGAATGCGAGGGGCAGCCATGTCAAACTGAAAGATTCGCAGATCTGGATTCTTCTTTATTTTTTCGATCAATTCATAAGCGAGAGCAGCTGTATTTGCTTCGCCATCGACGGAGATTTGCCGCGCCGATTGATTGTAGGCAGTAATGCGCACGTCGGGGGACGGCAGGCTTTCGAAAAGATGCAGCAGGATTTCCACCGGGTAATAACGCGAGTCGATCGCAGGTGCGAGCGCCTTCCAGTTTGCTTCTGTCGCGCGGACAAACGCGGTTTCAGGCGCGTCGTGCGCAATACGCCGGTCAAGGCGCCCTATCTGAAACCGCATCAGGCCGAGATACGCGACCAAGAGAAAGAGAAGCGCGGCATAAGCGCCACCTATCCAGAGGAGTCGCCTTCGCCATTCCGCCTGCCTGACCAATTGCGAACGGCGGTTTCGCCAACTTTCTGGCAGGAGATTTAGTTTAACCGGAGCGGGTGGCAGTTCGATACCAACGATCTCGGTCGGGCTGGCCAGAATTCCTTCCACGGCATCGCGCAGTTGATAGCAGCTCTCGTCCAGCAACACATTCGGAAAGGATGCATTGATGCCTTGCAACTCGGCGCTCAATCGCAGCTGTGGCAATTCAAGTTGCAATTGCTCTCCGTTGCCGCCTTCGAATACTCGGGCAAGGCTCAGCTTGCCGTTCTCCGTCAATGCATAAACGAGCGTCTCGCCTTCTGGATAAATAAGAACAGCGTTTCCCTTGGGGGCATGGGTGGTGGCGCGCTGCGCGGCATAGACGGTGACTTGTCGCGGGATGCAACCACGCTCCAATAGCGGCGAAGCCATTTCAGCAAGTTGCTCGTTTCTAATCGCGATGGCTGAAACCACACTTTCGCTCTCGTTTTGCTCGATCAATTCGAAGTCAGTGGTGACTTCCTCGGCCGAAAATGGCAACACCTTCTCGATCTGGATCCGGATCATTTCCGGAAATTCTGCCGGATCTACGGTGGGCAAACGAAATCGTTGGGCAAGCACGGCCGCAATGGGCAAGCCGAGAACAAAATCATCAGTCGCGGAGAGCAATGGCACCGCTTCTTCCAATGTTTGTAACTTGCGTACATTCCACGAGCCGTTTTGCTCGGCTGAACGCAGAAAATTCCATCCGTGCGCGGTGGGAATTATGAAAATGGATGGCATGCCGGTCTCGATGTCAAAGCTCCTTCCAGCTCATCACGGCAGGTCGACCGCCTAAGGCTCCATTTAATGCTACCATCTGCACAGACCGCGTAACGTCACCCGATCTTCCGACGCTCACAATCCGAAAGACGGGAGAATTGAATGTCACCAGGTTTTGAATCTGCTGAAATTGTTCGGGTCTGAGGCCGAGCGCAGTTTTGACTTCGTCCGGAACAACATTGCCTCTAGTCGCCGCATTCGTGAACTGAAAGTCATCCGCCGTTCCATCGATTCCATCCGGACCACGCCGCAGTTGCAGGAAGCGATCGACCAAATCGTCTCCGATGCCCAAAGCGCGCAGCACATCTCGCGATGCCCAGGCAAGATCGATCGCCTGACAATTACCGATGACGGTGGTAAAATCTTCGTCCCAGCCGGGCTTCGAGGTAAATTCAGCCCACCCATAGATTTTCTTAAGCTCATCGACAGAAGTCAGCGCCGCGTGCGGCGGATGGTAATCGTCGTTCTCCGGCGGCGCGTTCAAGTGATGAAGTCCCTTGGTGGGCGACACCCAATCGAGCAAAGAATCTATCATCGTATCAAGGTCGTTTAGCTCTACCCCTTTGAGGTTGAGATATCGGCGCAGAATTTCCACAAGCGCTCGGTTCTCCGCTCCTCCTGGCGCCAGCAAGTTCAAATTCAGGCGACCACACTCACCGGTCATCTGCACATCGTAACTTTCTCGCTCGCTCATTTTTCCGTGCAGGTTTGGCGAATCGGGTTTGAACACCGCCAAGGCGACGTCCGCGCCTGAAGATGCCATCGCTTCAGCTTCTAAAACGTGGTTTGCATGACCGGAAAAGGCGAGGCGCGAATCGATATCGAGCGCCCACGCGATTATCATCGCGCTGAGCAAAAATAGTGCCCAGAGCGATAACATCAGCGCAGCGCCAGCATTTGATTTCGAATTTGCAGAAGGCCTCTTCATAGGATCCGGGTCGCTCAATACGGCGTTCGTTTCAGTGGAATAACTGCCTCCCACGGCACAGCTGCATCAGTGCGTCCCACCGTTATCTTCACAAGCCGAGGCAGCAGCCCGCCCGGCCATCGATCGACCCAAACATTCGACTGCGGATTGAAATAACTGATTTGCAGACTGCTTACATTCTTGATCAATGGCACCCAGGTCTCGTGTCCTTCTCCGAAGTCGGAATCATCCTTTGGCTTTCGCAATAAGCCGAGATCCAGTCGGTTGCTCTTTTCGTTCTCCGGGTGCACTCGCAGCGTAACTGTAAAATCGCCCGGCGCATAGCGGGTAAGCAGTCCAAGGCCGGCGCTGCAATTCCAACTTATCACATCCCGCTCGCGATCATTTAATTTGAATGGCTCTCCTATTATCTTGCCACGTACTGGGTCGAGGTCTTGCCACTGCGCCGTCAGGAGATCGCGCAGTCCGCCATACTGCGCGTCCGTGACGGCTATATCAGATGAGAGGCGCAGCGACGTCATGTTCGATTGTACAAAGCGAAAAATTGCCACCGCCATCATTCCGAGGATTGCCACCGCCAGCATGATCTCGATCAAGGTAAATGCACGCGGCTGAATCTTTCGACGGTACGACGCTACCGCCGGGCGCGCCAGGATAGGCGGGCTCGTTGCATCTAGCGTCCAGCATCCAGTATCCGGCATCACCTTTTTCTTATCCGGGCCGGTAAACATAAAACTTGATCTGTTTTGACTGCGAAATACCGCCCTGCTGCCACTGAGCAGTCAATGTCACAAGATTGATTCCATCGCGGATGGTATTATCGGGTTCAGTCAGTTCGATGGGGACGCTTTTCTGGATCACCTTTACGACTCCATTAACGCTGTCGATCTTCAATTCCTTGGCAGCCTCCGGCACCCCTTGCGCAACCTGAATCTCCGCCATTTGGTTCGATAATATCTGACGGACCACCTCTTCTTCCGCGTTGATCGCGCTCGCATTGAGGCAATTTTGGACTGCGCGCCCAAGCGCCAGGACACCAATGGCGAAAATCGCGAGCCCAAGGAGGACCTCGTAAAGGGCGAAGGCCTTCAGCATCTTTCTGGAGTCACCTCGTCGCATAGCTCGTAATCTCAGATTGCGCAGTGAGCGGCGAGTAGCTCGCCGTCCACGAACCAGCAGGGCCTTTGAACTGGACGATTGCCGGTTCGCAGGATCCCGAAGGCCAGAAAATCCATTCAGCCGGATACTTTTCGGTCAATGCCGCTGGCAATGAGAGTTTCAGGGCGCTTCCCTTGTTGGGGCGAAATTCCGCGGTTGCTTTAGTTTCCTCACCTTCTGCAAAAACTTCAGGCCGCACCACGACGTTGTTTTTGCCCCAAACAATCAGGTAAGGACGACGCTCGGCCACACTTCGCTCCTGCGCCTGGCGCACAAGATTGTTGAACCCATCCAGGGATTGCTTCAGGCGCCTGTTCGCGATCACGCCGCTAAAGCTCGGCACCGCCAACACAAGCAGTAATAGCAGTATGAAGATGGCGAGAGCCATCTCGATCAACGTAAAACCCCGGAACCGTTGCACCGGCGGAAATTACTCGTTTCACCGCAAATCACAACACGGCCAGCGAGTATCAGGAGATTATAGTACCGCAAGCAGCCGCTAAAAAAGAGCAATCAATCAGCAGCAGCCGCGTCGGCCGTGTGATAGACTTTACCGTAAAATGAGGCTAGCCCTGCGCATCGGCATAATCGGAGCTGCGCTTTGCGTGCTCGCAATGCTTGCGTGGCAGGGGATTGCTACCCACGGCGCGCCTGATCCCACACGCCCCAACACCAGCCCGACGGTGGCGTTTCTGGATATTGGAATTCTTGTCTTCCGCGAGGGATTGGAATGCATTCTGGTATTGGCCGCCATTACAGCGAGCATGACCGGCGCCAAGCGCGGACATCGGCGGCCAGTTGCGCTGGGCGCGGGCCTGGCGTTTATCGCCAGCTTGATTACATGGCTGATCGCTGTGCGCATCGTCGGCTCGCTCAGCGACAACATGTCGGCACTCGATTTGCAAGCTGCTACCGGCCTGCTGGCAGTCGTCGTGCTGCTTGTGATCATGAACTGGTTCTTCCATAAGATTTATTGGGGCGGCTGGATTCGCGCCCACAATCGCCGCCGCAAAGCATTACTCGAAAATGCACGAGCCGCCGAAATCTCACAGCGGCGTCTCTGGTGTGGATTGGTCCTGCTTGGATTCACCTCCTTATACCGGGAAGGATTTGAAGTGGTGCTTTTCTTACAAAGTTACCATCTGAGACTGGGAGGGAGCGTGGTGCTGAAAGGCGCATTGCTGGGTATTGTTCTTACGGGCATGGTGGCCGTGCTTACCTTTGTTCTCCAGCAGCGCCTGCCATATCGCAAAATGTTAATCACTACCGGCGTTCTTCTCGGAGTCGTGTTGCTCGTAATGGTAGGCGAGCAGGCGCAGGAAATGCAGCTCGCACATTGGATTTCCACTACTGAAATCAGTTCTCTAAAAAACTACATGCCACCGTGGATTGGACTCTGGTTTGCGGTATTTCCGACAGTCGAAACGCTT
>WNGK01002282.1_pt1 | contig 23530 bp, 17 predicted proteins | sample 5400601 | NCBI WGS metagenome assembly WNGK01 (sample SAMN13153376, study PRJNA577476) | soil metagenome | isolation source: 60 cm soil or saprolite under Garry oak tree replicate 1 | place: USA:California | collected 2016-06-15
ACGACGCGACAGATGGGCCAGGCCGTCCGAGAGCAGGTAGAGGGGATGGCTGCATGATAAGCCTGTAGGGGTACCCGCGGGGCATGTGAATCAATGTGGAAAAACATCTCCTGCACGTTCTACCTGGCGACCGCGAGGGTTCTTTTCTATAATGCCCATAGCTTTAGATTATTGTAGATAACTTCGGTGGGGCTCCCAATGCTTCCTGCAACGAGACCGATCTCCCCACTGCTAAAAGAGGTATCGTTCAGGTCGTAGACATACTGTGCGTTCACGTAGAAGATCAAATGAGAACCCTGCGCAATGACAGCGATCAGGTTGGTCTGATTGGGCCCCTGCTTGAAGGTAAGACTTTGACCATTTTTGTTACGAGTACTCTGCCCCTACCATGATACGGTTCCGGCCGCCAATTTGTGATGGAACCCAAATGCTGATTCTCTATACAAGTGAGGGGCTCCATGATACAATCCACCCCAGTAGCAGCAGGTCCTCGTTCCTGCACGTGAACGACAACCGCTACAATGAACTCTCATAATTATCTAGCACACCTGCACCAGGAATTGGGAAGGAGTCTGTCGTGTCACCTGTAAGTGGGTTCCCCGAATGGTTGCCCGAACAGCGCATAGTTGAACTCAAGTGGATGGATGACATCCGCCGCGTCTTTGAAAGCTATGGGTATTGCTCGATTGAAACGCCCTCGGTCGAAGAGATCGAGATCCTCCTCGCTAAAGGGGAGACGGACAAGGAAATCTACGCCGTCAAACGGCTGCATATGGATGACGAAGCAGGCGAGCCACGCCTGGGTCTCCATTACGATTTGACGGTTCCCCTGGCGCGCTACGTCGCAGAACATTTCCACGACCTCGTGTTCCCTTTCAAACGCTACCAGATGCAGCGGGTATGGCGAGGTGAGCGGCCACAAGAGGGGCGGTACCGTGAGTTCTATCAATGTGATATTGACGTCATCAATCTTGACCAGGTCCCCCTGCATTTTGATGCAGAAATGCCTGCTATTATGTACGAGATACTGTCTCGCCTTGAGGTGGGCGATTTCCAGATCCGGGTCAGCAATCGCAAAATCCTCGAAGGGTACTTCAGAGGTTTAGGTATTGAGGATACGATCTCAGCTATTCGCCTGGTAGACAAACTCGACAAAATCGGGGAGGATGGCGTGCTGTCCTTGCTCCAATCGGACCTGGCCTTGCCGCGTGAGATGGCTATGCGCTGCCTTGCACTTGCCAGCATCCGCACAAGCGATCTCTCTTTTGTTGAGCGCGTGCGAGCGCTGGGGGTGGAGTCTGACCTGCTAAACGAGGGGCTGGAAGAGCTAGCGTTCGTCATCGAGGCACTCCACACCCTGCCGAGAGGGACGCTGCTGGCCGACCTGTCCATTGCCCGTGGCTTCGACTACTACACGGGGACCGTCTATGAGACCAGGCTGCTCGAATTTCCGAACATTGGGAGTATCTGTTCGGGTGGGCGCTATGACAACCTGGCGGGCGCTTTCATCAAGCGTAAGCTGCCGGGAGTGGGGATATCTCTCGGGTTTACCCGCCTTTTCGCCAAACTCGTGGCAGAGAAGCGGTTGCAATCAGGTGCCAGGTGTCCGACGCAGGTACTGGTCATTTTCCCTCGCGCTGAGCGGCGTGAGGAAGTGGCTCGTACAGCGAACCTGCTGCGTGAACGTGGTTTGAACGTGGAGATGTATCACAGTCCTAGCAAGATTGCACAGCAGATGCGCTATGCCTCTCGTAAGGGTATTCCCTATGTCTGGTTCCCTCCTTTTGAAGAGGGCGGTGTGCATGAGGTCAAGGATATGGCCTCTGAAAAGCAAGTAGTGGCTGATCCTGCTACCTGGAGTCCGGCGTGATGAAGGCACACTCCAGCGGTATCAAATGTGAGGATGACTCCCAATCAATCTGACCCACTGGAGTAACAGGGGCTGACCTGTTCGATCTAGAGGGCAAAGTGCAATCTCTCAGTGCTGGTCCTATCGATAATCCAGACAGCCCGACCAAAACTATCCGCGATCCAGGGACTATTCAGAAACTGGTCGGCGAGATCCTGGCGGCACCTTTCATCCCCAATTGCTCCTTTGGAGGGAACGAAATTTTAAACGCGGAATGCTCGCCGCACGTTCGGGTCGAGGAGGAAGTAGAAGAAGACAATAGCAGGAATAATCATCCCGGCAATGAGGCCAGATGGACGTTGCCGGGGAGCCATAGTGTTTTGCATGGTGCCTTTACCTTTCCAAGAACAAGAAGGAACCTGGCACCCACAAGGGGTGCCACTACATTTTACGCACTACTTGTGCTTCTTCCGATCAGCCCACATTCGCCGGAGCACCAGGACGTTCACGAGAGTGTCTGGTAGAACGAATGGCTTCACTTTTTTGACCGGGTCGGTCCGGTGTACACGTATGTGGTCCCAGTATTCCGATCCTTCCACGGGGGGATCCGGGTTCTGATCGAGATGGGTCATGCTCTTCTTCCTTTCAGTGGTTGAGTGCGGCGACAATCTTTTATTAGAAGCTCCCGATATGCAAGCTTTACCAGGTATACGCCGCAATTTAGATGATGGTATACATGGAGAAATAAGGATAGCTATGTATCCTCCTACTCCACCGGCTAATCCGGATATCAAACGTGAACTGAAAAAGCAACTTCTCGGTATGTCAGCAAGGAGCTTCGAGTTTTTCGCTGGCGATTTTTTAGTCTACATTGGCCTTACGGGAGTATCTGTCACCAGGTTCATTGGTGATGGTGGTATTGACGCCCAGGGCGACTTGATGGCAGGCATGTTTCGTATCCCAACAGGGATACAGGTCAAACGGTACAGAAACAATGTACAACGTCCAGACATCGAGAAATTCATAGGCGCTTTATCAGGGCGTTTCTCGCAAGGCATGTTCATGACGACGGCAAACTATGCTCCCAGTGCTTTACAGAAAGCCTCAACTTCTATACCTCGTATACTGACATTGAACGGAGATCAGATAGTCTCAGTGATGATCGAACATCAGTTGGGATTAAAAACCTATACTACGGCAAATGAACAGACCATTGACCTCAAACCCGAAAACGATCTTATTTCTTTGAATGCGTTGGGTTATGCACTACGCGTAGACCCCAATACGGTTCGTCGATGGATTGAACATGAGAAGCTGCGTCCTGACGCCTCTCAAACGTTGCGCGAGCGTAGCATCTATTATTTTAGGCGTGACCGCATTGAGCAGATCAGAGAGAGTCTCGGCCTGGAAAATATTCCCACGTCGAGTGACGAATGGAAACAGGAATTTCTTGATTTCGCGAAAAGCCGCAATTTGTCGAGGTCTTACAAGCCTGTAATGGTGAAAGCCTTTTTCAAACTGGTTGATCGTGAAGGCAAAGTAAAGATTGATGATCTGGTGAGAGAGTTCAGAGACTACTACGCGCAGCGGCTCGCTGCCGGTGAACCACTGGAACGAGATGCTTCTATCATGGCGCGTCCAACCGAAGCGAGCAATGAAGAAATTAAAAGACTCCTTATCGATATGCCCGTTCAGCGTTTCCTCATCAAGAATTTCATAGAGTATTTGCCTGATGAAGGGGTCCTGCGTATTGCTCCACAACTGTGGCGAGAACTGCACTACTATGAGGTGGTAGATGTACTCAAGAGCGCAGATGAGCAGATTAGCTATTACGTTGTTCGGCATACAAAAAAGCGAGAGTGATCCTCATGACTGCAAAATTGCCCTGCTTTTTAGACAATACCACTGGCAAGGACGGGCCATTGTTACCCCTATGCATCCTCTTCGATCCTGCCTGGCAAATGCGTCATGACGATCCTGAACCCACCACGGTATGCTTTCATTTCTAGCCGTTTGTAGGAGGGATGTTCCTTCAAGAGTTCCTTTGCTTTCCGCTCCGCGTGCTCACGGTCACGAGCGTAGAACGGAAACAGGGTATCAACCTTTTCAGTTACCCGGCAAAATAATATCCATAATGTCATCACGCACTTCCCCTCGTCTGTCGATGATTGTTATTAAAATGACGTTATTTTAGTAACGTTTGAATAACAATACCATCACACACTGACTACCGTCAAGACAGGGCAAGGTGTATGCTGCACGCATGAGATTGAGATTGAAGGTCAAAGAAGTTGCCAAAGAGCGTAGCATGTCGATGACGAAGCTACACATCAAATCAGAAGTAGCGTATAGTACAATTCGCCGGCTCTTCAGTGACCCCTTTGCAGAAGTGACCACCACGACGATCAATCGGCTAGCGAATGCGCTAGGCGTTCCCCCAACGCGCTTACTCGAAGATGTACCAGAGGAATGAGACAAGTCGTGTTTGAGCTTTACCACCAACGACCTGCTCTCAACTCCTGGAATGAAAATACTCAAATTGTGTGGTAAGCGTTGCGTAGGATGCCCATTAAGCTGCACATCTTCCATGCTTGAATACCTTACAAAATAAAAAGGAATGTAGCAAATCGTTACCTACCTCCTCACCTCATCAAGCACCCGGCGCGCCAACTCAACAAGCTCCTCACGAAAGAGAAGATTGTCACCGGTCGAACGCAGTTCTGAGATTGGGAGTTGTGAGGAGGTTTGCTGAATTGCTGTGATACCTGGGAACGCAGGAAGCTGTGCTATAAGTGTATCATGCGCTCTTTGCTCCAATTGGTTAAATGTGACATAGGCATACTCCATATGTGGAGATATCACCAGGAGTTCCCGTCCCTGAAAACATACTTTCCCTGAAACTCCCTGGCACGACGATTCGGTGGCTATGCCTGGCACCTGGTTGAGCAACTCGATCGCCGGTTGGATAAGCGAGTCGGGTCTGCTACCATGCATCTCCGAAAGACTATCGATCTCTTTGAGATACTGGTACTCCGGGAGAGCACGAATTTCATCGATATGTCTATCTATCCATGTGAATAGTTCACACAGGTGGTCATCATATGCTTGTTTTCCCGTTAATGTAGCATTTTTGATAACTATCATACCGGTCAGGTTCTGATGAAAGAGTTCATTTCTTTCTGCCCACCTGGCCTTCCCTGAGAGTACTTCTTGTTGATAAGCAGGGTCTAAGGCAAAGTTACGGCAGAAATCATCGATATCCCAGTGATTGGCTTCGTCAAAATAAAAAGTTCGTAAGAAGTAGTCTTCTTCGAAGAGGGGATTTTCTTCCTGAAGTACCGTGCTGTCGAAGCATTGCCTATCCAGGATGAAAAGCTCTCGCCGCGCAAAATCCTTTTCAAGGCGTTTTTCAGATTTTTTCTTCTGGTCTTGCAGCGCACGTATTTGTCGCTTGACGTTAGCCGGAATATGTTGCTCTTTGCCCTGTGTATCCCTAAAGGAGGATTTAAGGTGTTCAATTTCCTCATCAAATGGTTCCCGGCATGCGGCTTTCTCCTCCTCCAGTTGTGCATGAAGGCGTGACTTCTGGGGTTCTATCAAGGCAAGAAAAAGCTGCTCTGAAGTAAATTTTGAGAGCGGTACGGAATCAATGTTTGCCTTCTCCGCAACCCAGACCGTGAGATGATGACAACTTGTCTCTGAACCAGTATCAAGATCAACCGTGAACCTGAAGTTTCCGTAGTACTCTTGATCAAGAAAATCTACACGCATAAAAAGCCGCCTTTCTTTATAACCGAATACAAGAGACGGTCTCCGGCACGAGAAAACTCCTTTGAGGAATTGACTGTCTCTTCCTTCCATTCGATGAGCGCCTCGAACAGATGAGTTCTGACGCTTTCGCTACATTCTTAAATACATCTGGTAGGACAAAAAGCGGAAAAACATAAAATTGTTTGAACAATTATTGACATTAATGCGGTAAGTGGGGGTTGCGTTGACATTGGAGATATAATCCAGGTCAGCTCACTTGGAGCGTCTCCAAAGAGAGAAACTGAAATTTTGCTGAATTCAGGCATTAGAGGAGAGCGGCGATTAGCGAAACGGAATTGGAGGATTTCCTAATAATTGGCTTGAGTTTAGGCTCTTAATACGTTACAATAGTGCCCTAATTAAAACCCGAACCCCTATAACGGTGGAGAATAGTTGATGGTAGAGTCATTGGTTGAACAGATCATTCATAAGATTGACCAGGCTGCGCAGCTTTACTATCGACTTCTTTTTGTGGTAGCTCCAAGTGGCATGGGAAAGACTATGGCTCTTCGGGAGGTTGCTAAGCGGACGAAATTCGGGTATATCAATATAAATTTAGAACTCAGCCAACGTTTACTGGGTTTAACAGAGCGACAAAGGTCTTTGCAGGTATTTCGGCTACTCAACGAGATTGTCGAAGAAAATGGCACTCAAGTGGTCCTCTTAGATAATATTGAAATTCTCTTTGATTCCTCACTGAAGCAAGACCCTTTACGCCTTCTTCAAGGAAGCTCTCGCAACAGAACTGTGGTTGCCAGTTGGAATGGCAGTATTGAACATGAGCATCTCATCTACGCGCAGCCAGACCACCCTGAGTATCGCCGTTATCCAACAACTGGCCTGTTGGTGATAGGTGTAGAGCAACGGACTTAAAGTTGGCTAGCAATAAATAACAATGAAGGTAGCGCTATGAAGTACGGAAATCTGATACAGTTTGATCCTATTGAAACTGTTATCCAGCTTCGCGATGCAGACAAAATGAGCGAGGCGAGGCAGCTTGTCAGTACCTACGTTATTTCAGAGGAGATGGCAGAAAAACTTACTACGATTGTGTTTCCCCAACTACAGTTCGAGAAGCCTGCAGACAATAAAGGCATTCTTGTGGTAGGAAACTACGGTACTGGTAAATCGCACCTGATGTCCGTTATTTCAGCAATTGCCGAACATGCTAGCCTGACCACCGCGCTTGGAAACCCAAAGGTCGCAGATAGTGCCGCCGCTATTGCAGGAAAATTCAAGGTGATCCGCACAGAAATCGGCGCCACAACGATGTCGCTCCGCGATATTTTGGTAGCTGAACTAGAAGAACACCTGGCAGACCTTGGAATTAGCTATACATTTCCTGATGCGAGCCAGCTCACGAATAATAAGCGAGCATTCCAAGAAATGATGGTGGCTTTCCACGAACACTACCCAGACCACGGTTTACTCCTCTTCGTTGATGAGCTCCTGGATTACTTGCGTTCTCGTAGAGACCAGGAATTAATCCTTGATCTTAATTTTCTCCGTGAAGTAGGAGAAGTAAGCAAGAGTCTTCGCTTTCGCTTTATCGCAGGCGTACAAGAAATGCTCTTTGATAATCCGAGGTTCTCCTTCGTTGCGGAAACCATTCGCCGAGTGAAAGATCGTTTCGAGCAGGTCTTAATAGCGCGAAATGACGTAAAGTTTGTCGTTGCTGAGCGGCTTCTCAAAAAAACTGTTGATCAGCAGACCAGGATTAGAGAGCATCTCATTCCCTTTGCCAGGTTCTATGGGAATATGAACGAGAGGATGGATGAGTTCGTACGTCTCTTCCCGGTACACCCCGACTACATCGACACCTTCGAGCGAATCACTGCAATCGAAAAGCGCGAAGTACTTAAGACGATCTCACAAACAATGAAGCGCCTGCTTAACCAGAATCTTCCTGATCAGGAACCAGGTTTAATTGCCTACGACAGCTACTGGCTCGTCCTTCGCGAAAACCCAGCATTTCGAGCAATCCCGGATATGCGAGCAGTTATTGAATGTAGTCAAATCTTAGAGTCACGTATCCAGCAGTCCTTTACTCGACCATCTTATAAACCGATGGCCCTGCGTATTAATCATGCCCTGTCGATTCACAGGCTAACTACAGGTGATATTTACTTACCCATTGGCGCAACAGCAAAAGAACTCCGCGATAGCTTATGCCTGTTCGATCCAATAGTCGCCGAACTGGGGGGAGATCCCGCCGACGATTTACTATCCCAGGTTGAAACAGTTCTGCGAGAAATTCATAGAACGGTGAGTGGTCAATTTATCTCTTCCAACCCAAATAACGGGCAATATTTTCTTGATCTGAAGAAAACCGACGATTACGATGCGCTTATCGAGAAGCGTGCGGAAAGTTTGGAGGAAGAACAGCTTAACCGTTACTACTTCAATGCTCTTAAAAGAGTGATGGAATGCACGGACCAAACGTTATTTACAGGATATCGCATCTGGCAACACGAGTTAGAATGGCGCGAGCACAAAGCTGCCCGCCTGGGTTATCTCTTCTTTGGTGCTCCCAACGAGAGAAACACGGCTCACCCCCCACGCGATTTTTACCTCTACTTCTTACAGCCATACCATCCGCCCTATTATAGGGATGAGAAAAAAGATGATGAGGTTTTTTTTCGCTTAAGCAAGCCCGATGAAACTTTCACTCAAACATTGCATAGATACGCTGCCGCATTGGAACTTGCATCCACGTCCTCCGGGCAGGCCAAAGCTACTTATGAGAGAAAAGGGGATACATTCCTGTTTAATCTGGTCAAATGGCTTCAAGAGCATATATTAACAGCTTTCGAAGTAACCTACCAGGGAAAAACGAAGTTGCCGTTGGAATGGGTAAAGGGAAAGGTTACCTCAATAAGTAGCACGCGTACCAATGTACGCGATATTGTCAACGCTATTGGTTCAGGATGCCTTTCCACGCATTTTGAAGATCAAGCGCCAGAATATCCTACTTTCTCAGTGCTTATCACAAGTGCCAATAGGACGCAGGCAGCACAGGATGCGTTGCGGTGGCTAAAAGGTACGATGAAAACACAACAGGGAACAGCAGTGCTGGATGCTCTGGAACTCCTCGACGGCAATCAACTCGTTCCCTACCACTCCAGGTACGCCAACTATATTTTAGAGCTTCTTAAGAAGAAGGGCCATGGTCAGGTACTAAACCGGGATGAACTCGTCAGGGACATACAGGGGGTTGAGTATATAGTGCCTGAGAAATACCGCCTGGAACCCGAATGGGCAGTTGTCCTCCTCGCGGCCCTGGTGTACAGCGGTGATATAGTTCTGGCTATCCCTGGGAAAAAGTTCGATGCCAATAACCTGGACCTCCTGGTAGCCACGCCGATTAATGAACTTGTTTACTTCAAACATATAGAGCAACCAAGAGAATGGAATCTGCCGGCTCTCAAAGCCCTCTTTGAACTACTTGATCTTACTCCAGGTATGGCCCAACTGGTAACCCAGGGAGAAGATGGGCCTGTACAGCAACTTCAGAAGACTATCGGCCTGACTGTTGAAAAGGTGGTCCTTGCGCAGCAGTACTTACAAAGTAAATTCCTTTTCTGGAACCATACGTTACTTACAGAGCAAGAACAGTCTGAGTATCAGGCAAAACTAAACGCACTCAAAACATTTCTTGAGTCGCTCCAGGCATATTCCTCATCCGGGAAGCTTAAGAATTTTCGCTATGAACTGACTGAGATAGCCTCGCAACGGGCACCTCTGGAAATGTTGCGTGAGCTCTTGGATCTCCAAGGGCTCATCACAGAACTGGGACCGTCGGCAAGTTATCTTTCCCAGGCAGAAATGGCTTTGCCTGCCGACCATCCTCTAACGAGAAAATTGGAGGAAAATCGTAACGAAATTCTTGCCAGGCTGAGTACTCCCACCAGACGTAGTGCAGCTACTTTCCGTCAGCAGACCATTCAATGCTTGAATGAGTTGAAGAGAGAGTATATCATTACCTATATGACCCTGCACAGCAGGGTCAGGCTGGGCATGAACGATGATAAACGCAAGGCGGTCCTTTTACGTGATGCGCGCCTCAATACCTTAAAGCAGCTGACTACCATCGATTTGATGCCGGCCAGCCAGTTGGCCGACTTTCAGAATCGTTTAGCCGGACTGAAGAGTTGCTTTGCCCTTACCGAACAAGAACTGCAGGCAGCTCCTATCTGCCCCCATTGTGGATTCAAACCAACAAATGAGGCAACGGATATCTCGGTGGAAAATCGCCTGGCAGCCCTGGATAGTGAATTAGATAGGCTACAAGAGAGCTGGACGACGACTCTATTGGAAAACTTAGAGGATCCTACTGCCCGCGATGGTCTTGAATTGCTTTCAACCGAACACAGGAGATTGATCGATACATTCCTCAAGGCTGGCAAACTTCCTGTAGATCTTAGTCAAGACTTTATATACGCGGTGCACGAGATACTCGCCGGTCTCACTAAAGTAGTTGTAAAGAAAGAGGAATTGCACCAGGCGCTTCTTGCCAATGGATCCCCCGCCACACCGGTAGAAATGGAGAAACGCTTCAGTGAATATTTGCGTAGCCTCGCAAAAGGCAAAGATCTCGACAAAGTTCGCGTTGTGCTAGAGTAGGAACAATTGACGATGGATACAAAGCACGAACAACCCTCGCTTTTAAACGAGCAGGATACGAATGTCCAAAGATCGGTTGAATGCTTAGGGCTAACTTTTGAAAGTGATGAAGCGCGCCGAGCTCATTTCTTGGAAATCCTGCGAGAGAAACTTAGGGATCCTGAGTTTCGTAAAATTGAAGGGTTCCCGATTGGCGATGATGAGGATATCCTGGCACTTTCCGATCCCCCATATTACACTGCCTGCCCGAATCCTTTCATTGATGATTTTTTTAAGTACTACGGTAAACCTTTTGACCCAGATATTCCTTACAGAAGGGAACCATTCGCGGCAGATGTTAGCGAAGGGAAAACTGATCCCATTTATAATGCTCACTCGTACCATACAAAGGTACCTCACAAGGCCATCATGCGTTATATTCTCCATTATACCGATCCAGGTGATGTCGTTTTCGATGGCTTCTGTGGTACCGGTATGACTGGAGTGGCTGCGCAAATGTGTGATGATCGTAAGGTCATCGAAACTCTCGGATACAAGGTGCGAGAAGATGGTACCATCTTAGATGAAAATGACAATCCATTTTCAAGATTGGGCTCTCGTAATGCTGTTTTGAATGATCTCTCACCTGCCGCAACATTTATTACTCACAACTATACTACCTCAGTAGATGCAAAAGAGTTTGAACAGGAAGCCTCTCAAATTCTAAAAAAGATAGAGAAAGAACTGGGTTGGATGTATGTAACTCTTCATCAACCAAGTCCTGCTCAAATCGCTGAGGCGATATCAGGGTTCAAAACCTCTGGAACATCGTTCTTTTCTCAAGAATCCAAATTGACCTGGGGACGTATTAACTATACTGTTTGGTCTGATGTTTTTGTTTGCAATGAGTGTTCAGGAGAGATAGTATTATGGGAAGTTGTAGTGGACCTTCAAAAGAAAGAGGTTCATGAAAGGTTTCCATGTCCCCACTGTCAAACCTATCTTACCAAACGCAGCATGAGCCGTGCGTGGCAAAGCACGTTTGATAAGGCCACGAATCAAATTATAAAGCAGGGTAAACAGGTGCCTATACTAATCAACTATAAGGTAGCAAACAAGCGATTTGAAAAAGTACCGGACGATTTTGACCTGTCACTTGTTCAGAGTATCGAAGATCAAGACATTCCTTTCTGGTTCCCAACAGATCGCATGCCAGAAGGTGATGAGTCAAGACGCAACGACGATGTTGGAATAACTCATATACATCAATTCTATATAAAGAGAAATTTATGGGTATTGGGAGCAGTTCGATCTCGAATAAAAGGTGATCAGTTGCTATTTTGGATGACTGCAGCAATCCGTTACTTGTCAAAACTATCTAAGCTCGGAACTACTTATTACCTTCATGGAGGAGGGGGGGCCGTCAATGCGGGTTTATTAGGCACCCTCTATATACCATCGTTCTCAGTCGAGAACTCAGTAATCGAGACTTTATCGACTCGTCTACCCAAGCTCTCCAGAGTCTTTGCTACCCTTGCAAAGCCACAAAGAACTAGTGTAGTATCCACACAATCGTCTTCCAACTTTCTGCTGCCCGATGCCTCCATGGATTATATTTTTCTGGATCCTCCATTCGGCGCTAACTTTATGTACTCTGAGTTAAATTTTCTATGGGAGACATGGCTCAAGGTGTTCACCGACAGCAAGCCAGAAGCTATTGAGAACTCCGCTCAGGGTAAGACCCTGGATGATTATCGTCGTTTGATGACGATCTGTTTGGGGGAAGCGTTCCGTATCCTTAAGCCTGGTCGTTGGATAACAGTAGAATTTTCTAATACACAAGCTAGCGTATGGAATGCTATTCAGATTGCTTTGCAAGAAGCAGGCTTTGTTGTAGCAAATGTATCAGCCCTGGACAAGCAGCAAGGAAGCTTCAAAGCAGTCACTACTACCACCGCAGTCAAGCAAGATTTGGTCATCTCGGCCTACAAACCAAATGGAGGTCTGGAAGATCGTTTTCCCACAGAGGCCTCTACAGAGAACGGTGTTTGGGATTTTGTCCGTTCCCATTTGAAATATCTCCCCAATTTTAAAATTACAAAGGGTGAGATGGAAATTATTGCAGAGCGCGACCCACGCATATTGTACGACCGCATGGTCGCTTACTTTGTGCAGCATGGTTTCCCGGTCCCTCTTTCCAGTCAAGACTTTCAAGCGGGGCTAGATCTGTATTTTCCTCAGCGCGATGGAATGTACTTTCTTCCTGAACAGGTAGCTGAATACGATAAAAAACGCATAACAGCTAAGGACATTCTACAACTCCAACTTTTGATTACGGACGAGTGGAGTGCCATTCAATGGCTTAAGCAGAAACTGAGTAAAAAACCTCAGACCTTCCAGGAGCTTCACCCTGACTTTATAAAAGAGCTAGGAGGCTGGCAAAAAAAGCATGAAAGGCAATTAGAACTTCTCGAACTCCTGGAACAAAACTTTCTCCGTTATGATGGTCTAAGTGAAGTTCCTAGCCAAATCCACAGCTATCTCTCTACGAACTTCAAAGATTTACGAAATTTGAGTAAGGATGATCCAGTACTGCGTGCTAAAGCAAAGGACCGCTGGTATTTTCCAGATCTAAACAAAAGCATCGATTTGGAAAGATTGCGAGAAAAGAGACTACTTAAAGAGTTTGAGGAATATAAGACTTCCAAAAGCAGGCAACTTAAGCTATTCCGTCTAGAAGCAATTCGCGCAGGGTTTAAGAAAGCCTGGCAGGAGCGCGATTACCAAACAGTCCTTGACGTAGCGCGCAATATTCCCGAAAATATATTGCTAGAAGATAGACAGTTGCTCATGTGGTATGACCAGGCAAAAATAAGAACAGGTGATGAATCGTGAAATTTGATAATACACCTTTCGAAAACGGCATTGCGATTTATCCACAACCTATCGCATTAAGTTGTGGCCGGATTTGTCGCGCAAGAAACTCCCAAGAGCAGCTAGATGCAATCCTAAAGTGTGCCGAGACAGTAACCCGCTATCTCGCCGCTGTCGCCATTAGCTCTTTCTCCGCCCGTGAAGATGCAAGTATTGCCGTGCCAAAAGGGCTCAGCAATTTTACTGGGAACTTAAGTTTCGGCCACTTTTTAAGCGCCGTTCAGGGAATTGCCAGTATCAATGCCGCCCATCCTTTAAAGGACGCTTTAAATGCTGCATTCAAAACTAAGAAGAGTGGCTCTGGACCAGCAGATACAAGTCTCATTGCACTCCTCAAGCTCCGCAATCAGTTGGGGCATGACCTGATGAGCATTTCCGAGGCGAAAGCTACTTCCATTTTTAAAGAACAAGCACCGGACGAAGACCTTAAAGTAGCCTTGGGAGCGCTTGATTCCATTTTTCGCCTTCCGTTGTTCGTGATTGAAGAACAGCATCTCGAGAGTGGGAAAATTATTGCACGCCGTCTTCTGCTCATGGGCGAGTCTCAAGATCCTTTGCCCGAAGAGATAGAAATCAACTCGGGTATTCTACGTAGCTGTTCGCCTTATATTGGTCTTCCAGACAGAGTGCTCTGTCTCTATCCGTTTTTGATCTGGGAACTCGTGACAGCGAAAGCCAACTATAGCATCTATTTCATCCACTCAATTCCTAAGAAGAACCTGAAGTACACTACTATCAGTAGTGATCATTGGGAACATAATAGTGAACTTCATAGCCAGATTCAGGGGTCGCTTAGTGGAGCCATCATACCCAAAGAGATAGTTCTTCTAAAGAACGGGGCAAGCTTTCTGCAAGAGTGGCAGGAAAAGAAGAGTGCTATCGAACAGTCAAGGCGCGTTATCAGCGGTCATATTCCCTGGGATGAACTTAAAAACGAGACGGTTCGTTGGTACGGACAGCAACTGGAGGTAACTGCAAGTGATACGAAGAAAAGGTTCATCAAATTATTATAAAATACCTCTTCGATGGTCGCGACCGGTTAACGCCCGAAGAGATTAGACAAGTTATTTTACTTTTCGGGCGCGAGCAAGCCATTAAGAAACTCTTGACGAGAAACATGATCGATTGCCGAGCAAAAAAAAATCCAGATGCGCGCTGGGATGAACGCCGCGAATCGGCGGAGAATGTGGTTGAATGTTTGAAACTGGCTATCGATTTCTTTGGTAGGCATGTAGGCATAGATGGAGTGACCCTGGAAGGATTAAAAGCAATCTCTGGCTCTGCCAATTACATTGCAATGCGAGAGGGATTGGTCAATCTTTGTATTCACCAGGATTATGGAGATCCAACTACAGTTGCCCAGATCGAAATTTCGCCGGACCAAACGATGTTCTTTAATGCAGGCAGGTCCCTGGTTAGCAATAGCGCACTCGTTGACGGAGGGAAAAGTCAATCGCGCAATCCCCTGATAAGTCGTGCGTTGCGATTGATCGGTTTTGCAGAACTCGCGGGCTCAGGACTGAGAGAGGTACACCGCGCCTGGCGGGAAGCAAAACGTTATCCTCCAACCATCGAGTCGAATCCCGAAGCCAATACGTTTACTCTGAAACTGAACTGGCGGGAACTCCCAGTTATTACCGATGAATTCTGGAAAAAACGTCTTGGCGTCAATTTAACCCCTCAAGAATCGGCAGCGCTGCTACTCTCTTCGGCTCCCTCCGGTACCAGTGCCGAAGAAATAGCATCTTCACAGGGGATGCATGTATCGGAAGCTGCGGAAGTCTGCAAGGCGCTCTTACGAAATGCTCTTGTGGTTGAGAAAGACAACAGAATTTATATTCAAGAACATCTGAGGCAACTGGCTGAAGAAGCAAAGACGCAAATGTGATTAATACAGTCGAGGATTGGTTCCAACTTGAACAGAGTTAACATAAAATCAGGCGACTGGGCATATAGCGTAGAACACCAGGAGCTCGGCCAGATCATTGATGTCCAGGAATTATGGGGTCAGGTTGTCTGTAAAGTCTGGCTACCTACGCAAAATAGGGTCGAACGCATTCCTTCCAATCAGCTAAGTTCCTCGATGGATTCAGGATTTTCGCACCCGGCAAAATTGACATATATAGCTGCTGCGGCTCGGATAGCCCACACATTAACCCAGAATGTAATACTTGCTCCCATAGAGGCATCTGTTATTCCATTACCCCACCAGATCTGGGCTTTATCAAGGGCCACTTCCAGCAATCACGTACGCTATCTATTAGCCGATGAAGTAGGCCTGGGTAAGACCATTGAAGCAGGTCTAATCATGCGCGAACTAAAGCTGCGTGGGCTTGCGCGGCGTTTTCTCGTAATCGCTCCCAGGGGATTAGTGATGCAATGGGTCTCCGAGATGTACACTCACTTTAAGGAGGTCTTTTATCCTCTGATACCAGGAGACTTCTTATCCTCCCCCAGAGCCATATTGAATGAGAACCGGTGGAAGGCCTACGACCAGGTTGTCTGTCCAATGGACTCGGTGAAACCTCTTGATAAACGGCGTGGATGGCTAAAAGAACAAATAGACGAATACAATCGCGAACGCTTTGAAGACCTGATTGCGGCAGGATGGGATCTAGTGATTGTAGACGAAGCCCATCGCCTCGCTGGCAGTACGGATCAGGTCGCACGATACAAACTCGGTCAAAGCCTTGCGGAAACCACTCCCTATCTTTTACTTTTATCTGCAACGCCCCATCAAGGTAAATCAGACGCTTTTCATCGACTTATTTCGCTTTTGGATCCCAAGGCTTTTCCAAATATCAGTGGCTTAACCAGGGATAAGGTACAACCTTATATCATCCGTACAGAAAAACGGCGAGCTATTGATGCACAAGGGCAACCACTTTTCAAGCCTAGACGTACACAGCTTGTTCCTATCGCCTGGAAGGAACATCATCACGAACAGCGCTTACTATACCTGGCCGTGACCGAATATGTAAAAGAGGGTTACAATCAGGCTATCAAAGAAAAGAAGAACTATATCGGTTTTTTAATGAACCTTATGCAGCGGCTGGTCACATCGTCGACCCAGGCAATACGCATGACTCTTGAGCGAAGGCTAGAAGTACTTCGGATACCTGAAGAGCAAGTAACGCTTTTCTCAACGCTCTCCGAGGATGATTGGAGCGATCTGGATGGACAAGAGCAAGTTGATACACTTTTCAAAACATACATCTCAGCATTAAAAAATGAGCGGTTAGAAGTAGAACGCCTCTTGGAAACTGCTAAACGAGCTGAACTAACCGGACCTGATGCTAAATCAGAGGCCCTCCTCGCCTGGATCTATCGTTTGCAGAAGGAAGAGACCAACCCCAACCTTAAAATAGTCGTTTTTACAGAGTTCGTTCCTACACAGGAGATGCTGCACAAATTCCTGGATGATCGCGGTTTCCCGGTCACCGTTCTCAATGGCTCCATGGATATGGAAGAGCGCAAACGGTCACAGGAAGCCTTTGCAGCAAAAGCCCAGATCCTTATTTCAACAGAGGCCGGAGGCGAAGGACTCAATCTTCAGTTTTCTCATGTAGTTGTCAATTACGATATTCCCTGGAATCCGATGCGCCTCGAACAACGCATTGGACGCGTTGATCGTATTGGACAGTCCCATCCGGTTCAAGCCATCAACTTTGCACTTGAAGATACGGTAGAATATCGGGTTCGCGAGGTACTTGAGACCAAACTGGCTATCATTTTCAAAGAATTTGGTGTTGACAAGGCCGGAGATGTCCTCGACTCAGCGCAAGTAGGACAGGTTTTTGATGATCTCTATGTCGAAACGGTACTCCATCCTGAAAAACTCGACAGCAGTGTTGAATCACTTGTACAGCAGGTACAAGAGCAGGTAAAGGATGCGCTTGAGGCAACATCTGTTTTACAATCGGAAAAAAAGCTTGATCCGACTGAGGCTCAGCGACTGCTAGATCACCCTCTGTCGTATTGGATAGAACGAATGGTGGTCGCTTACCTCGAGGCACATGGCGGTATAGCTAAGAGACATGAGAAAACCTGGGATTTAACCTGGCCGACCGGTGAGAAAACGAAAGGTATTGTATTCTCCTCTCGCGACGTAGATACCACCCCTTCGGCATTTCACTTAACCCTTGAAGACTCGAGGCTACAGGATTTGGTAAGGCATCTACCTCACTTCGCCAAAGGACAACCTGTCCCTTGCCTCACTCTCCCCGGAATTCCCTCTGATGTGCAAGGTTTCTGGTCTCTGTGGCGCATAGCAATCGATGAATCAGGCTGGAATTGGCAGCGTATCATGCCAATCTTCCTCCATGATAATGGTCGAGTTTTATTACCTACAGCCAGGCATGTATGGGAACAACTCATTTCAGATCAAATTAAACTCCAAAACCATATAGTTGGACAGGATGCCACACTGGCTTTTGAACGCCTTCGGAACCCTGCAGAAATCCAGGGGAAACCTATTTATGAGGAACTCATTCAATCTCACCAGGAGCGACTTGCTCAGGAACGCGAAAAAGGAGAGCGTACATTTCTAGCACGCCGGCAAGCAGTAGAACGAATTGGGCTTTCTACGGCACGAACCCACCGGGCTGCACAGCTCTTGCAGGAGGAACAAAGTTGGCGCGAACATCTCGCAAGTAGAGCCAAAGTCGTACCAGAGATACATCCGCTAATTATCATCCGCATTGAAGGAGAAAGAGTTCATAATCAGGATATGTGAGTGGACCTGGATGACCTTATGATTTATCATGGTAATTGATTCAGCGTATGAGCTAAACGACCTATAGGGAACCTACCAATGCAGAATAGCTGGCAAGAACGTATTTTGAAGGAGTTTATTCCACAAGTAAACCGGCTCACGCTAGTGGCTGATCCAGACTACCTTCTTACAGAAGAAGATATTCTCCAGAGGCTTCGAGAACGAGGTTTCGATATTCTCCTGTTTGAAGATCCTGTAGCCTTTCGTTTTGCCTACGAATCTAAGTATCGCTCGAAGTGGGACAACGGAGATTCATCAATAGAATTAGTTGTCGTTGTACATGAAGAAGCTACGAATCTGCGTTCACTGCCTTATGACATTTTTCAAACGAATCGAAAGTTATCCTTCAATTTAGGTGATATATTCCCCAACTTAAGCTATTCCATGATCAAGCTTCTGGATCGCAGTGACCTGGAGCTCCTCTATCGCGCATATCTCCAGCACACACCAGGGAAATTAGGAGATAATGCCACCAAAGATTTTTTGTTATCGCGTGTGTTCGACCTTGATGTCGAATTCATCCAACAACCTGCTGATCTCCTGCGTGTTCTCTTGCGGAGGCACTACCGAGATCAGCCTATACCCAAAATCCTGGACCAACGCTTTATTCAAATTCTCCACCAATATGGAAAGTTTGAAGATTGGCCCCTGGAAACAATTATCCCGGATCGCGAGGCATTCTTTAGCTTTCTCCAGGAGCGGTGGCCGATCTTCCTCGAACATATCACCATGAATGAGGATCAAATTGTTCACGAATCCCCTACTTCCTATGTGCTGAATTATTCAGGACCACCTAATATTCCGTTTGACGATGAAGATGTCCTGGTCTATATTGACACCCTTTTCCTTGATGGCCTGCTGCAACCTGTCGCATATCCACAAGCTAGCAAGCTTTCTCAACGATGGATCACAGCAGGGGTTCGACTGGATCCTGAAGCAGACCGCATAAGGCGTTTAGAGGGACTAATCAAGTCGGTCGAGATTGCTATTCCTACAGGTGACGCCAGGTATCAGGACTGGTTCGCATTTGCGCATCGTTGGTCGGAACTTATCGTCCTATGGCATGAGGCAAATGTGCAGAAGCAAGGTACATTAGAGCAGCAATTGTATAGCGTTCAAAAGAAAGTAGACACAATCTTTCAGGCATGGGTCATGAAGCGCTATAGCTCATTACATAATCTTCCCCCAACCCCACCAGTTATGTTGCATCACATTGCTCACGATATAGCACAATACATCCAAACTGCTGCCAAAGAGAAAGTAGCCCTTATCATCATGGATGGTCTGGCTTTCGATCAATGGGTTATACTTCGTGAGGTATTTTCACAACAACGGCCGGACTTAAAGTTCCGCGAGAATATGGTATTCGCATGGCTTCCAACTATAACATCAGTGTCGCGACAGTCCATTTTTGCAGGTAAACCGCCGCTTTACTATCCTGAAAGCATCTTCAATACCAATAAAGAAGCAACGCTCTGGACGCAGTTATGGAATGATAAGGGCGTCTCCCAGATAGAGGTGGCGTACAAAAAGGGACTTGGAGAGGGAACGAGCCTCCCAGAAATTGAGGAGGTATTATCACATCCAAAGATTCGTGTGGTAGGGTTTATTATCGATATAGTTGATAAAATTGTGCATGGGATGGAGCTTGGAACAGCCGGAATACATAACCAGGTACGCCAGTGGGCTACTCAAGGTTTTATGATAGGACTACTCAATCTCCTCCTCCAGAATTACTTTGATGTCTTTATCACATCTGATCATGGTAACATCGAAGCCAGGGGATGCGGACAGGTATCAGAGGGGGCTATTGTAGATTTGCGCGGAGGACGTGCCCGCGTGTATCCTGATAAAATATTAAGAGCACAGGTCCAAAAGCGCTTTCCAGGTGCTATCGATTGGCCACCCATTGGGCTTCCAGAAAACTTTCTGCCACTTCTAGCCCCTAATCGATCAGCTTTTATAGCCGAAGGAAAACGAGTTGTTGGACATGGTGGTATTTCGATTGAGGAATTGATAGTTCCTTACATTCAAGTGAGGAGGGAAACTACATGAATAGAAGTGGGGAAGTGGGCTTCCGTCAGCGTATCCAGCTTAGCTGGTTAGATCGAACAGCTAATCTTTTTATTGCAGGGCTTACAAGGGATGAGATCAAGGAAGCACTCCAAGCCTTTCTGCAAGATCAGCTATCTATTGGCAGCGATGCAAAAAGAGGGAATCGAGCGCTTACAATCTCAATTTTATTAAAAGTTTGGGTAGTAGTGCCACACGGCCGGGAAAGCCTGAGAGATGAAGGTTTAGAACTTCTTAAAAAACTTCCTTCAAAACAGCATCTGGTTGTACATTGGGGAATGGTAATGGCGGTCTACCCTTTTTTTCAGGTACTAGCAGAAACAGTCGGACGTCTTCTTCGTCTACAAGGTTCCTTCGCCGCATCTCAGGTACAGAGGCGTATGCGAGAACAGTTTGGCGAGCGGTCAACAGTGGAGCGAGCAACCAGACGTATTCTTCGATGTTTGATAGACTGGGGAGTGCTAAAGGAAACAGAAGAGAAGGGCATATATCAAGCAACACCTACTCTATTCGTGAATGACACTAAACTCGCACAATGGCTTATCGAAGCATCTTTAATCGCAAGTGGCTCCACTTCAAGCACGCTTAGAGCGATCACTCAAAATCCCGCGCTTTTTCCGTTTACCACCGAATCAATAAACATCAGAGTATTGGAGACTCATAGCAGGCTAGAATTATTGCACCAGGGGCTGGATGAAGATGTGATAATGCTTAGAAGCGGAGTTGCAAGATAAACGTATCCCTTTGAAGAAGCTTGCCATATTACCAATCGATGCTGCACGACTTCAAAGAAGTGGTCAGGTTCAAGCCAGTAAGAAGTTGGAGCAGATAGGATAGAGAGGGAATCTTTCTGTAGAGGAGCGAGGTGATTTTTATGAGTGATGCCAATACGAGTGATGACAATACGTACGATGCAAGGGTGCGAGCTATTCGAGCCTATAACCAGCCCATCCTTGACGATTTTCGGGCGTGGCTTGAGCAAGCGGGGCTCAGCGAGAAAACTGTTAGAAACCATGTTGATAACATCGACTTTTTTACTCACTACCTGGTGTATTCTGATCCGCTGAAAAAGCTTGATGAGGCTGATGGTAGTGATGTCAGGATGTTTTTGTCAGACTGGTTTCCCCGGAAAGCGTTGTGGGCTTCCGTAAGCAGCGTCAAGTCGTATTTTGCCTCGTTCAAGAAGTTTTTCCAGTGGATGGCGGAAACAGGTCGTGTCTCTCCGGCAACTGTTGATGATGTGCTGGCGACGCTCAAAGAGGGCCGGGAGGATTTTCTCGAAAGCGTGGCTGAGTATTAGTAGGGAGTGTTGGGCAAATTGGGGGTTTTGTGAGAGAAAGCGGGGATGACTTGACGATGCGAGATCAGATCGTTGCGCAAGTGCAAGAGGAGGCAAACCCGCGGGCGGCGGAAGGGATGGGGAGGTTTGGCATTCGTGGAGACCAGGTCTTAGGCGTCTCCATCCCTACCCTGCGCAAGATGGCAAAAGCTAGCGGGAAGAACCATGCCCTGGCGTTGGAACTCTGGGCGACCGGTATTCACGAGGTGAGAATTCTGGCCTCGATGATTGATGAGCCTCAGCTGGTTTCTTCGCAGCAAATGGAGGCGTGGGTCGGTGAGTTTGACTCCTGGGATCTGTGCGACCAGGTCTGTGGGAATCTGTTTGTGAAAACACCATACGCGTATGAAAAAGCTGTGGCATGGTGTCCCCGGGAGGAAGAATTTGTCAGGCGCGCCGGTTTTGTGATGATGGCTGAGCTTGCTGTGCATGACAAACAGGTAAGCGATGAGGCGTTCGTGCCGTGCTTTGCGCTCATCAAACAATATGCCGTAGATGACCGGAATTTCGTTAAAAAAGCGGTCAATTGGGCTTTGCGACAAATCGGGAAACGGAATAGCAAGCTGCTTGCGCTGGCTCAGGAGTGTGCGTACGAGCTCCAGAAATTGGATTCAAAAGCGGCGCGCTGGGTGGCGAACGATGCTCTGCGGGAATTCCAGGCGAAGTATGCCTCTCGAGCGGAGAGATGAGGGCCGATAAATCGGCGATAATAGGCATCAACCTAAGTGACCTAACCATGTCACTCTGAGCGCAGCGAAGGGTCTGGCTCGATGGGCGGCGAGATCCTTCGCTGCGCTCAGGATGACAGCCAGGACACCTCTCAGGACCATTCACGGGCAGTCTTATCTCCAAACATCTCAAGATGCCGTTTTGCTCTATCAAACAGAATATTTCCTGAGAGGTTTTTCTCTTTCTTGAGGATCTAAGAAGTGGGCTCTTTTTAGGAGTAACAAGCCGAGAAAATATCCAGAGGCAAATAAGTTCACATATCCTATGGCAAATACGGCTCTTAGGAGAGGGTCTGGATTATTGAGGTGAAAAAATAAGCCATAGCCATGAATAACTTCTCCGAGGGTGTTCCACAAGTAGAAAAGAAATTCCACTGCTAAGAAAATGAGCATAAGCCAGTACCCCAGAGCTCTGCGTTTGAAGAGGAGAGTAGAGGCAAGGAGAAATGCCGCAAAGACGAAGAGCATAATAAGTTCTCCCTTTGCCTGGGCCAGCAGGTTGTTAGGATTGTAATAGAGGTGGAAATAATACGGTATCTGTGCAATGAAGTTGGCCAGGATCAGTAAGAAAAGGATGATTACCTGAACTCTGATATTTTTGCTTCCCATTTATTCCTCCTGGTTGAATTTTCGTTGAAAACCTCTTTATGCTTAAACGTGCTGATCGGGTTCGGGTTGCAGATTCAAGCTTAGTACATCTATTTTGGGGATAAGCTTGAGTACTTGACCGCTGTTATTAACAGTTCTAGCTCTACTTTGTTAGATTCTCTCTGTGCCGCCTGCGGCGGCCGAGTGAGGAGGAGGAGAAACTGGGGACACCCCAGACCCCGGCAGGAGGGCTTGTGGCCCTCCTGCACCTCCCAAAACTATCGAAGCTGTACGACTGTACGACCGAGGGGTTGTAGGGCAGTGTCAGTATGGTAGAATAGGGTGAATGACGCTCTGATGGTTTTTGGACAACGAATAGTAACTGGTGATTGCCCAGAAGTTCGCTAGAGATCCTTCGCTGCGCTCAGGATGACAACGCCGCGCTGTCATCCTGAGCGCAGCGAAGGATCTCTGGTGTGCATTCGTCCAGCAGAACTGACTCACGTCTCCTTGCGGACTTATGGGGAATCACCAGATAGTAAAGCTAGCAAAATTATGGCAAGAAAAACAAAACAATTCAAACGGAAGAAAAAGGTAACGGCGGTTTCGTCGCAATTTGACAGATGGATGGATCTGATCGGGCATCAAATCTTTAAGGGAGACTATAGGGAGGCAGTGACTAACTGCGAACGCTTGTTGAACTCCCTTCCAATGCGTGCGTCGCAGCGTGTGGATGTGCTGGCTCAACTGGGAACTGCGCAGGGTATGCTCCAGAATTTCCCGCAAAGCTATGAAGCTTTTAGTGAGGCGCTTGCTCTCAATCCCAATGATGC
>WNGK01006484.1_pt1 | contig 23528 bp, 17 predicted proteins | sample 5400601 | NCBI WGS metagenome assembly WNGK01 (sample SAMN13153376, study PRJNA577476) | soil metagenome | isolation source: 60 cm soil or saprolite under Garry oak tree replicate 1 | place: USA:California | collected 2016-06-15
GAACTCACGCTGGGGCGTACCACTCTACACATCACGCATCGCCTGCTGGGGATGGAGCGCATGCACGAGATCCTGGTGCTGGAACGTGGGAGCATCGTCGAACGTGGTACCCATGAGGAGTTGCTCGCAGTAGAGGGGCTTTACCGGAAACTTTTTGACATACAACAGGGAGTGCTCACCTTCTCTTGAACTGGCTGTTGGCAAGACGAAAGGAGCAAGAGTGCATATGGATACATCAACGATCTTTTCACGAATACAATTCGCTTTTACGGCAGCATATCACTACCTGTTCCCGCAGTTCACTATGGGGCTGGCGCTGCTGCTGGTGATCCTCAAGATACTGTACCTGGTGCGCAAGGACGAACGCTACAATAGCGCCGTGCATTTCTGGGGCAAGATATTCGCCATCACCTTCATCATGGGCGTCGTCACGGGCATTCCGATGGAATTCCAGTTCGGCACCAACTGGGCGCTGTTCTCGTCCTACGCGGGCAATATCATTGCGCAGATGCTGGCGATGGAGGGTGCATTCGCCTTCTTCCTGGAGTCGGCCTTCCTGGGCCTCTTCCTCTTCGGCGAGCAGGCATTCGGCCAGAAATGGCACCTGTTCTCGGCGATCATGGTCTGGCTAGGCACGTGGGCATCAGGCTTCTTCATCATCGCCTCCAACGCCTGGATGCAGCACCCGGTGGGCTACAAGGTCGCGGATGGCCGACTCGACATGTCCAACCTGGGAGCGGTTATTACCAATCCCTGGATTTTGCCGCAATACTTGCACACGATGAGTGGGGCCGTTATCACCGCCGCGTTCATGATGACCGGGCTGGGAGCTTTTTACCTGCTGGCTAAGCGCAACATCGACCATGGCCGTATGTTCGTGACGCTGGGCGTGATCGTCGGCTTGATAGCCAGCATCTTCCAGCTCTACCCCAGCGGCGATTTGGAGGGGCAGCAGGTCACGCGCTATCAACCCACCAAATTGGCCGCGATGGAGGGCCTGTTCCATACGGAAAGGGGGGCGGGCATCGTGATCATCGGCCAGCCGAACACGAACACCGGCACCATCGATAACCCCATTATCGTGCCCAACGTCTTGAGCTTCCTTACATACCGGCGCTGGGAGGCAGTCGTCAAGGGCCTCGACGACTTCCCGGCGGATCAGCGCCCCGACACCATCGATATGACCTACTATAGCTATCACATCATGGTCGGCCTGGGCACGATCTTTCTCGCCATTATGGGTCTGGCGGCGCTTTTGCTCTGGCGGCGCAGACTCTTCTCGACACGCTGGATGCTGTGGGTACTGATGCTGGCGACGCCGTTCCCGTTTATCGCCAACACTGCGGGCTGGTACACAACGGAACTTGGTCGCCAACCCTGGGTCGCCTTCGGACTGCTGCGCACCGTGCATGGCTCGTCTCCCATACTCTCGACGGGCAATATTCTCTTCACGCTGCTCGGCTTCGCGGGCATGTACCTCCTGCTCGGCTTGCTCTACGTCATGCTGGTGGTCTTCGAGGCGCTGCGAGGCCCGACAGCACACACAACGGAGGTAGAGAAGCCAGAAGAATCGGAAGATCTCGGCCTGCTAGGCGATAACGCCTGAGAAAGGAAGAGTAAGATGCCAACACTGTGGTTTATCCTGGTCGCGTTTACGTTGATCATGTATGTTTTACTGGATGGCTTCGACCTGGGAGCCGGTATCATTCACCTGGTCGCGGCCCGCACCGACAGCGAGCGGCGCCTCAACCTGCTCGCCATCGGGCCGGTGTGGGACGGCAACGAAGTCTGGCTGATCGCGGCGGGCGCCACGATGTTTTTCACCTTCCCGCTCCTTTACGCCTCCAGCTTTAGCGGCTTCTACCTGCCGTTGATCATCGTGCTGTGGCTGTTGATGGTGCGCGGCGTCTCTATCGAACTGCGCTCGCACATCTCCAACCCGGTCTGGTTCTCGTTCTGGGATGGCATGTTCTTTCTCGGCAGCTCGCTGCTGGCCATCTTCTACGGAGCGGCCCTGGGCAACGTGATACGCGGTGTGCCACTCAATTCGCAGGGCTACTTCTTCGAGGCCCTGTGGACGGACTTCAACCCGTTTAGCGCCAATCCCGGCATCCTGGACTGGTATACTATCCTGATTGGTTTGCTGGCCTTCGCCGTGCTGTTGACGCACGGCGCGAACTATATCGCCGTCAAGACGGAGGGTACGCTGAATGAGCGCGCACGACGCATCTCGCGCGCCGGCTGGCTGGTCACCATCCCCCTGGTGATCCTCGCCAGCATCGCCACGTTCTTCGTGCAGCCACAGGTCTATACGAGCTTCACCCAGCGCCCCTGGGGCATCATTTTCCCGCTCATTGCGTTGCTGGGCCTGCTAGGTGCAGGCTTCTTCAATTTGCTGAAGCGTGATCTGCCCGCCCTGCTCTCGTCAGGCACGTTTTTGCTGGGGATGCTGTCCAGTGCAGCCTTCAGCCTGTATCCTATCGTCTTGCCCGCTGTCAACCATGCCAACAGCCTGACCATCAACAACGCCTCGGCCTCGCAATACGGCCTGACGGTTGGCCTGATCTGGTGGAGCATAGGCATCGTGCTGGCGGTGATCTACTTCATCATCACCTACCGCCGCTTCTCGGGGAAGGTCACAGCAACATCAAGCCAGGAGTATTGAGGCTCGCTGATGTGAACAGTTCCTTCCTAAGAAAGGCCTCTATTATGGCTCAAGAGCATGCTCAAGATAGCACAAAAAGGCAAAAGCCGGATTTGAACAAGATACAACCTGGCATGGAGGTTGAGGATACCGCACATGAGTTGGGCGAAAGCGATATGAGCAAGCCTCGGGTCACCTATGTTATCCGGGATGAGCAAGGTCAGGTCAAATACCTGGTCGTCAGCAAGGGGCTACTTTTCAAGAAAATGATCCTGGTACCCGCCAAACGCATCAAAGAGGTGAAGCAGGAACCGGAGGACAAGCAGGGCCCTGGAGAAGTGGTCATCGAGACACATCTGGAAGATGAGCAAGAACTCGCAAAGCGTGGCCTGGATATCCTCTCTGACATAGAAGAGGGAGATATCCTCGCCGAGATACAGGAGGCTATGCCAACTGCCGAGGGCTTAGAGGCGCTTGAAGCTGAGAGCAAGCAAGAAGAGAGGAAGCAGCCTCAGCCTTCAGGGGAGGCAAAGAAAGAGGAACAGGAAAGTCCCCAGGAGCACGCTGCGCATCCCCGTATTTTGCAGCTTCTTCAGAATATTGGTCCGGGCTTTCTGGCCGGTATGTCGGGTAATGACGCCACAGCCGTCACCTCCTATGCCATCAATGGTGCAACGGCAGGCTACGGCCAGCTATGGTTGATGGTGCTTACCACGCCTATGTACCAGGCGGTTGAATATTCCTGCTCGAAAATTGGCCGCACTACCAGGGTGGGACTGGATGCTATCCTGCGGGCGCATTATAGCCGCTGGGTAGCAGTGCTGGCTGCGCTTATTCTGATTACCACAAACGTCGCGTTGATCGCGGGCAACCTGGTCGCCATTGGCAGCGGCTTTGAATTGATTACCGGCATCTCCTGGGTCTGGTTTGTCATTCCCGCCGCTCTTTTCCTGTGGTATATCACGGTCTTCAGCAATTTTAACTTCATGAAGAAAATCTTCATTGTGATGAGCGCGGCCTTTATCACCTATATTATTACTGCCTTTGTTTCTGGCGCCGACTGGAAGACGGTGCTCATCAGCTCTTTTGTGCCACAGATCAACTTCAATTTTGCCGCTATCAGTGCCGCGCTTGCCCTGCTCGGTGCAACGATTTCTCCCTACAGCATGTACTGGCAAATGCGAGCGGAAATAGAGGAAAAGCGCGCGGGGACGATGAAGCAACAATATCGTGCGGCAGGCATTGACGTTGCCAGCGGCACTATTGGCGGCAATCTCGTTTCGTACTTTGTCATTATCACAACTGCCTCAACCCTGTTCGTGCACCATCAATCCATCCTGACAGCACTGGATGCAGCCAACTCTCTGGGACCCTTAGTCGGCCCGTTCGCCAAATATCTGTTTGCCATCGGGTTGATCGGTGCGGCTCTGATCGCCATCCCGATCATGTCCGCCAGTAGTGCATATGCTGTGGCTGACACCTTCGGCTGGCCCGCCGGTCTCTCCGAGCAACCCTGGCAGGCCGAGGGCTTCTACATCGTGCTGACCGTCTCTCTACTGGTCGGCATGGCTTTTGCATTGCTGCGCATTGACCCCATCAAACTGAGCTTCTACGCCAATGTATTCACTGGTGTGCTCGCGCCGATCATGGTCATGTATCTCATGGCAATCGGCAATAGCGGCAAGATTATGGGAGAACACAAGCTTGGTTGGCTGACCAACTTCTTCCTGGCCGTGACCGCGCTGGTATTGATCGCCGGTTCTGTCCTGTTCTTCTATGGACTGGCAACCGGGCAAGGGGGAAGTTAGTGGAAGGCCTTTGCTGGTGTTCATGGTATAATGCTGAAGAAGCGATACATTGAGTGTGAACTCTGCGAAAGAAAGCGAAGGGCCGTTATGGAAGAACCTACTCAACCATCCACACCACAATACAGTGATGTCGAAGCCTTGCAACCATATTTTCAACAGCTAGAGGAACAATACCAGCTCTTTACGGACCATCACACACAATTGCAAAACCGCTACCACGCGTTGGTGGAGCATCATAACCTGTTGGAAAAGCTCTACGACACCTTGATGACTCATCGGTACCGACTGCAAGACCAAAACCAGGTGCTGGAAGACTATCACCAGGCACTCGAGGAACATGAACGCATGGGACAAGAGTATCTGCAAACGTTACGGGAGCATATTCAAGCGATACACCCCCTTTCTCCCTCCTGACAGGGAAATTTGAAGCAGCCCTGGTCTCGCGGAAACCAAGCCTATGTTCTCTATTGAAAAATATACTTTGTTTCGATAAATAGTTGATGATATAATATAAATACTTGACAAAGCTGTCAATACGACCTATACTTGGTACAGCGAAGAATAAGATGGCCTCGTCATCTCAATTTGTAAAAAGGAGATTTGAGCCATGTCAGTCAAACTGAATAACCGGGCATTTGAATATGCAATCAAACTGATAGAGCAGGGAGCCTTTGTCTTTGACCAGAGAGACATGTGGAGTGAACATCAGCCGTCCGCACAGGATGAGAACGAGTATCTGAAAGCGCACGGCTTTGGTGAATATGGGAAATGGTATTTAGGCATCGATACGGCAGAGGATGAAGATACCAAGGGCAGGTATAAATTTCCCTACGGCGATTTTGAAAAGGTTCACCGCTGTGGAGTGCTGTCGGCAGAGAGCCGGGCTGGACAATATAAATATGATGACATTGAACATGCCGCAGCGCATCTGCATGGCATGATTGATGGGGCCAACAGGAGCAAAGGCGGAGTTTGAAAAGCTCTTGCAGCATCTTCTCTCACGAAAAATATAATTCTTTTCACATAAATAGTAGATTAGAGATATAAATACTTGACGGCACGACATCTACGATGTATAATGCTTTGTGTGGGTGAAGAAAGGAGTTATACTATGCTGCAAGACACAGCACCATTCCCACGCAAGGGAGTGTCCGTCATTACGTCTATTCTCTTTGTCAAGGATGAGCACGCCACCACTCAGCTATTTTTGCACCTGCTCCCACAAGAGACACCCTACCATATCTTCTGGGCCACCAATGGGTTGGCAGCATTGCACTTTACTCAGCATGTGAAGCCACAGCTCTTTCTGCTGGATTACCACCTCCCCGACATGAATGGCATTCAACTTTATGACCGACTTCATGCGCGAAAAGAGCTAGAAGCTGTTCCTGCTCTCATCATGGATGTCTGTTTGAAATCGGTAGGAGACGACATCAAACAACGGGGGCTTTTCGCCCTGGTAGTGAACCCGTTCGACCGCGACGAGTTTTTGTCTACCATTGAAAGCATCTTAGCTTCACCTTCAGGTGAACAAGGGTTGTAAATGCACAGGTTGCTCACGGTGCGAGACCCTGTCTATCCTTTGATGTTGTTGAGCTTGTGTTTGAGTTGCTCCCGGCTGGTCTGTGTGGAGGGGACGGTGCTTTGGAGAGCAGGCGCCCCTACCCTGGTGCCCTCCCCCAGATAGTAGGCCACTTCTTCCATTGCCCACTCCGCCTCGTGTGCCCGCTGGGCGAAGTCGTGCCGCAAGTCATTGAAAGTGATCTCCTCGATCACTTCCAACTGGCCCGCCGTGGCCTGGGCCTTGAGCGTGCGGAACCAGTAGTAGATGCCCTCTTCGGTCAACCGCTCGCTGCGTTGTGAGAGAAACACATAGGTGCGCGGGGTGTCGCCAGTGGCTTGCAAGTAGGCATAGAGCGGCTGGCGGGCCTGCTTCAGCAGATCGATCTCCCGCCCCTTGCTCCCCTCGCCTACAGAGAGCCATCCCTCCTGTGGACCGACGTGGGTATGGGCCATCTCTAGCCAGGAGATTTCGCTGACCCGGCAGCCGGCCCAGTAGCCCAGGGCGAAGAGGGCTGCCCCCCGTCGATCTTGATCTTGATCGACCAACGAGCGCAGGATGGAGCGCTGCTCATGCGAGAGCAGTGGAGGAGCGAGCAGCGGCACCGGAGGAAGCTCGATGCTGCGTGTCGGGTTGCGTTGGAGCAGCCCTTTCTCCTCGATCAGAAAATTGGCAAAGGTGCTGATGCTCGATTTCACGCGCGCGCGGTGGTTGAGACTGAATCCTTCCTGCTCTAAGTATGCCAGGTACGACTCAACCGCCGTCTGCGTCAACTGCGGCGGTTGAAACCGTCCCTGGTTGCCGGGGCGCTGGGCAAGCCATTCGATCAACTGACGCGCTGTGCGCAGATAGGCCTCCATTGTGCCCTGCGCTTTGCCTGAGAGAAACTGCTCGTACTCGCCTAACAGGGCGCGGGCCCCCTCGATGGCATCACCTTCTGAAGATGCCATAGCTCGTCATTCTCCATTCTCACCTCTTCATTGATCTTCTACCAACACATCTGGTATCATAGACTCACGGAGTTGAAGCGGTAGTATGGGTGCTCTTGTCATCCCCATACCACCTCAAACAGGCGTTGATCCGCTCGGGATACACCATCCAATCCCTAGTGTACGGGTTTTTTGGGGGGAAGTCACTAGACATCATACGACATGTCACTTCACCTGCTGTACATTTCTGTCCTGCTATCGATCACGTAAGGAGTGCATGCCGTTGAGAATCCATACCTACGGCGAGCGAGATTTCGCTTTCGGTCAGGTCATGCTCAGGCTGCGCACAGCGATCCGCCTGACACAAGTGGAACTGGCCCAGTGCCTCGGGGTCTCACGGGCAGCGGTGCTGGGGTGGGAGGCGGGCAGCAGTTATCCCAAGGCCGAGCGCCTCAAGCGCTTCATTGCGCTCGGCGTACAGCTGCAAGCGTTTCCTGACGGGCGCGAGGAAGAGGAGATCCGCGCGCTCTGGCAAGCGGCGCACCAGAAGGTGCTCCTGGATGTACCGTGGCTCTCCAACTTGCTTGGGGAGCGTCCTCCACCGCTCATCCCGGTGCCCCGAGAGCCAGTCGAGAGAACCAGTGCCAGTGAGCTGCCTGGAGCTCAGCCTGCTGGGCGACGAGTGGACTGGGATGATGCGCTGGATGTGCCGAGTTTCTACGGACGCCAGACGGAACTGGGCACCCTTTCACAGTGGATAGTGCAGGAACGCTGCCGGGTGGTGAGCGTGCTTGGGATGGGCGGCATCGGCAAGTCGGCGCTCTCGGTCACGTTCATGCACCAGGTGTCCGAACGCTTCGAGGTGGTGCTCTTTCGCTCCCTGCGCGATGTCCCCTCCTGCGAAGTGTGGCTTGCGGACTGCCTGCAAGTGCTCTCCCCGCAACCGCTGCGCGAAGTGCCTGCCAGCCTCCAGGGACGCCTCAGCCTTCTGCTAAAGCGCTTGCGGGAGCGGCGGGTGCTGCTGGTGCTGGACAACCTGGAAGCTCTTCTGCAGGAAGGAGAGAGTGGGGGGCATTATCGACCCGGCTTCGAGGGATACGGACGCATGCTGCGGCGGGTGGGCGAAACGGTGCACCAGAGTTGCCTGCTGGTGACCAGCCGGGAGAAACCGGCCGACCTGGTGCCGTTGGAGGGCACGCGCTCACCCGTGCGCACGTTGCGCCTCGCCGGGCTGGACGCCAGCGCCTGCGAGCAGCTGCTCTCGGAGAAGGGCATAATCGGCACTCCGGAGGAGCGGGCACGCCTGGTCGAGGCGTACGCGGGCAACCCGCTGGCTTTGAAGGTCGTGGCAGAGACCATCTCCGACCTCTTCGCGGGCGCGATCGGCCCGTTCCTCAAGCAAAGCGTGGTGATTTTCGGCAGTATCGAGGAACTGCTCGCCGAGCAAGTGGCCCGGCTCTCCACCGTGGAGCAGACCGTGCTGCGCTCTCTGGCGATTGCGCGCGAGCCTCTCGGCCTCGAGGAACTGCTGACGCTGCTCGTCACGCCGCCGCGGCAGGGGCAACTGCTCTCAGCGGTCGATACTCTGCGCCGCCGCTCGCTCATCGAGCGAGGAAATCTGCCCGGCAGTGTGACGCTGCAATCAGTGGTGCTGGAGTATATGACGGGGCTGCTCATTGCGGAGGCAACCAGCGAGATCGTGCAGAGCAGGCTTGAGCGGCTTATCGATCATGGGCTCAGTCAGGCCAGAGCTAGCGAAGATGTGCGGCAGATGCAAGAGCGGCTCATCGTGGCCCCGATACTGGCACGGCTACGCAGTGTGTACCCGGGGCGAGCCGAAGTGGAGGAGCATCTGCTCGCGCTGTTCGCCCAGTTGCGCGAACGGGCGGACGCTGCCCAGGGCTATGGACCGGCGAACCTGGTAGCGCTGCTACGCCAGCAGCGTGGGCACCTGCGCGGCCTCGATCTGTCGCATCTTTCCATTCGGGGGGCATATGTGCAAGGGGTCGAGATGCAGGACGCCACGCTCTCCGGGGCGACCCTGCGTGACAGCGTCTTTACCGAGGCCCTTGATGCCACCTGGGCAGTAGCCATCAGCAGGAACGGGCAGTACTGGGCAGCCGGGAGCAGGCGCGGGGAAGTGCGCGTGTGGCGAGAGGCGGGTCAGACCTTGCACCTGGTCTGGCAGGCGCATACCGACACGGTGTCAGCCCTTGCCTTCGGCCCAGACGAACGCCTACTCGTTAGTGGGAGTTGGGATGGCACGATCACACTGTGGGAGTTGGAGCGTGGTGCCCCGCTCTGGACCGTGTGGCACACCAACGGCGTCCTCAACCTGGCCTTTACCCCCGATGGACGCACGCTGGCCAGCAGCGGGAATGATGCGACGATACAGCTCTGGGAGTCCCAGAGTGGCACGCACCTGCAGTCCCTGCAGCATCCTGGTCCTGTCTTCTCGGTAGCCTGGAGTTCGGATGGGCGCTTGCTCGCCAGCGGTAGCTCCGATGGGCGCATTCGGGTATGGGAGATACAAACAACACAACCGGCCATCTGCGTAGCGATCATGGCGGGGCATACCAACTGGATCCCGGGACTGGCTTTTGCCCCCGATGGACGCACGCTGGCCAGCGCGAGCCTGGATCGGACCGTCAGGCTATGGGACCTGGAAAGCCAACGCTGTCTCCACACGCTTGAGAGGCATACGGGCCAGGTGATTCGCGTGGCCTGGAGCCGGGATGGGCACACGATAGCCAGTTGCGGTCTTGACAACACTATCTGCCTGTGGAACGTGGAGCGAGGCAGCTACCAGGCTGTGCTGCAGGGGCATACCGCCCCTGTGTACAGTATCGCCTTCACGCCCGACAGCAAGAGCCTGCTCAGTGGCAGTGAAGACGGCAATCTGCGGGTGTGGGACGTGGCACATGGTCAGTGCGTGCGTCTTGTGCAGAGTTACACAGTCCGCCTCTACGACTTAGACTGGAGTCCAGATGGCACCCAGGTCGCCAGCGCTGGTACCGATACGCTGGTAACCGTCTGGGATGTAACCAATGGGACGCCTCTCAGGGTGTTGCGCGGACATAGCCAGATAGTGCAAGGGATCGCATGGAGTCCAAATGGGCAGTATCTGGCCAGTTGCGGATGGGACCATGCCATCCGGCTGTGGGACCCAGCCACAGGAACGTGTGTCCAGGTACTGCGGGACTCTGACCATCCCGACAACACCTTCAGAGATGTGGCCTGGAGTCCAGATGGGCGGAGGCTTGCCAGTGGAAGCTTTTTATATGGGGTGCAGGTGTGGGACGTGACGGCGCGCATCCAACGTTGGGTCAGTCGCGCGCACACGACCATGATCCGTCGTGTGGCGTGGAGTCCCGATGGCACACGCCTGGCCAGCGGTGGCGAAGATGGCGGCGTGCGCCTATGGGACGCCTCAGACGGCGCGCTGCTTGAGACGCTTCAAGGGCATCACGGCATGGTGGTGAGCGTAGCGTGGAGTCCCGATGGCAGCAGGCTCGCCAGTGGGGGCGGAAGCAAAGGCAACGGAGAGCTGTTCCTGTGGGATGCCCGCAGCGGAGCCAACAGTGGAGAGCGCCTGCACACTTTTGCCGACGTCCCCAGCAGTCTGTTGGCATTGGATTGGAGCCCGCCCGGTGACCTGCTGATCGGTGGGGACAGCGACGGTCGGCTTTGCTGGTGGGACGTGCAGAGTGGGGAGCGTGTGAGGATGCGCCAGGAGCATCAGGGGGCAGTCCAGGCGCTCAGGATCAGTCCCGATGGCCGTCGGCTCGCCAGTTGCGGCGATGACGGTACCATCAAGGTGTGGGACCTGGAGAGCGGTGAATTGCTGCGGACACTGCGGCGCGATCGGCCCTACGAACGGCTCAATATTACCGGTGTGCAAGGACTCACCGAGGCGCAGAAAGCTACGCTGCGAGCATTGGGAGCGATTGAAGATAGCGCACTTCCGCTTCCGTTCCATGATCAGTTGCTGGCGACCAAATTCTTTGTACCCTCCTCATCACATCCCCTTATCGCGCGTCCCCAACTGACCACCCTGCTCAATCAAGGGCTACGACGCAAACTCACGCTCATTGCTGCTCCCGCCGGCTTCGGCAAGACCACGCTCCTTTCGACCTGGGTGCAGTCGTTCCCAAAGGAGAACCCCGATGCTCCCCATGTGGCCTGGGTTTCGCTGGACGAGGAAGATAATGAGCCAGTACTGTTCTGGACCTATGCGCTTACGGCGCTGGATACCCAGCAGCCGGGTCTCTGCGCTCCACTCCTGGCCTATTTGCACATGCAGCAAGCTTCCACGCCGCCCTTGTGGTACATCTTGCAGGCGCTCATCAATATCCTGACGAGTAGGACCGAGCAGTTTCTCCTGGTCCTGGACGATTATCACGTAATCACCAGGCCCGAGGTTCACCGCTCCCTCATTTATCTTCTGGAGCATCTTCCACCTCAAATGCACCTCATGCTGGCGACACGCGCCGATCCTCCTCTGCCACTCTCGCTGCTGCGAGCACGAGGAGAGGTGCTGGAAGTGAGAACCAACCAGCTGCGCTGCTCGCCGGAAGATGAGGTGAGTGGGAGTCAGCGCTACATCCTGGATTATTTGATCGAAGAAGTGCTGCGGCGGCAGCCATCGGCGGTGCAGACGTTTTTGTTGCGTACCTCCATCCTGGAGCGACTCTCGGCTTCCCTCTGTGACGCTGTGCTCGAGCAGACGAACAGCCAGGAGTTGCTTGAGTTCCTGGAGCGCGCCAATGTGTTTGTGGTGCCGCTGGATGGGCAGCGGCGCTGGTATCGCTACCATGCCCTGTTTGCCGAGGCCCTGCGCTTGCGGCTTGAGCAGACAGAGGGCAAAGCGGTAGCCACCCTGCACCTGCGAGCCAGCCACTGGTTTGCCGAACAGGGATTCCTCAACGAGGCCACACGTCATGCCATAAGCGCAGGCGACTGGCCTCGGGCAGCTGACTTGATCGAACAAGAATCTGCATTCATCTGGGGGAGCAATGAGCATGCGCTGGTGAGGCGCTGGCTTGAGAAGCTCCCGGTCGAGGTCATGCGCTCACGGCCCCGCCTGTGCCTGGTGTATGTCAAGACCCTGTTCATGGTGGCTCCGTACACGACCATAGAACCCTGGTTGCACGATGCAGAAAGAGCTTTGCGGGCCACGGTACAGACCTCCACCAATGAGACCACTGAAACCAGAGCACTTCCACCATCCGCAAGACAGGAGTGGGACAACCGGCTCGGAGAAATTGCTGCCTATAGTGCCATCATTACCGGCTACTATCTTGGTGATGGGCCTACCACCCTGGCATTCTGCCAGCAGGCTCTTGTCCACCTATCCGAGCAGAATCTCCTCGTGCGTGGAGAAGTCGCCTATGCACAGTCGCTGGCCTATTATGCCTTGGGTGACGTCGTGGCCTCCATCCAGAGCATAAGGGAGGCCACGGCGCTGGCGCAAGCCGGAGGGAACATCTCATCCGCCATTTTCTATCTCTGCAGGATGGCCTATTCCTTGCTGGTGCATGGAAAGCTGCATGAAGTGGTACCGGTGACTGAGCACGCCGTTCTGCTGGGAGACACACCGATTGGGCTTCCGCATGCCATGGTGGGCTGGGCGTATATTGTTCATGCGGCCGTCCTGCGAGAGTGGAACCGGCTGGATGAGGCGCTGGAGCTTGCATTACAGGGGGTCCGGCTGAGCGAACAGACCGAAACCACCGTGGCGCTGTATTTAGCGCATACGGTCCTGATGCGTGTTTACCTGGCACGGGGAGAGGTGGACGCAGCGCGCTCGGCCTTCCAGCAGGCAGAAGCCACACTGGCGAAAAACTACAGCCTGTACCGGCGCGATATCTTCCTCATCGTGGAGTGGGTGCAGTTCTGGCTGGCAGGTGGAGAGTTGGAACGCGCCATGCGCTGGGCGCAGGAACCCGCGGAGCCGGGCAGCGTGCCTTCCCCATTGGCTGGTGAACGCGAGGAAGTGGCACGGGCGCGAATATTGCTGGCCCAGCAGAAGCCTACTGAGGCGCTCTCCCACCTGGAAGCGCTGCAGGTCGGCGCGCAGCAGGAACGCTGGAAGCACGTCATCGAGATAAAGGTTTTGCAGGCCCTGGCTCATTCCATGCGCGACGAAGAGCAAGAGGCCCAAACCGTCCTTGTCCAGGCGCTGCACCTGGCCGAACCTGAGGGCTACATGCGCGTCTTTGCGGACGAAGGCGCTCCGATGGCTGCCCTGCTCTCCAGCTTAAGGGAGCAGGAACGCAAGCGCGGGCCGACCGCGTATCTGGATACCGTGCTCGCTGCCTTTCCCCAGGAGAACATGGCACATGAGCGTCACCCTGAGAGGGCGGGACAGCCCACGACGGCGCAGCCACTGCTGGACCCCCTGAGTAAACGCGAACTGGAGGTGCTCCGGTTGATCGGGCGCGGCGCCTCCAACCCGGAGATTGCGCAGGAACTGGTGCTCGCGGTCGATATGGTCAAACGCCACGTGTACAACATCTTCTCGAAACTGGGAGTGAATAACCGCATCCAGGCGCTGGCGCTGGCGCGCGCCCTGGGCTTGCTCCCCGAGGAGCCTTAAATCAAGTTTTCGCTTTCCCTCAGTTCTGCTAAGACCTGGTCGACCATCGCGCCACAGTGACCAGTATGCCTTCGATAATCGAAGAGCGATTCAATTTCGTCTATCATTCTGCATATCCAGGGCACTTTTGCAGTTCAAGTTGGATCGTGTGGAGTGCATTCTCGAGGCCCTTGATAATGATAACCGTATCTACGGGGTTCACACCTTCGCGTTCCTCTTCATTTACGGCTTTTCTCAGCATATTTATTTCGTGGACAAGGTGTGCATGTAGATGGCGCAATCGAATACATGTATCACTGTCATCGCTCATAGTGTTCTTCTGCTTTCTCAAATGTAGTAAAACGTGTTACGACACCTTCGTACCTGCTTCATCGCAGAAAGTTTCACTCATTGCTGAGCCAGCGCTTCCCGCTCCACAGGCGATTTTCCGTTCCGACGAAGCCACTACCGGAACGTCCGTTATCAAACGGAGAGCTTCCTTGCGAATATTGATTGCAGCATTGAGATCTCTCTCGATGACCAGGCCACAATCATGGCAGATAAAAACTCTATCTGCCAGGGTTAAAGCATCGTGTATCCAGCTACAACCTGAACAGGTTTTGCTCGATGCGTACCACCGATCCACCAGTTGCACATAGCCAGCGTATTGCTCAGCCTTGTAGAGCAATTGACGCTTGACCTCAAAGAAACTGGCATCGCTCACTGCTTGCGCCAGGCAATGGAGAGCCTGCATTCCTTTCGTGTTGAGGTCTTCCAGGCCAATCAAGGCATAGGTTTGGGCAACATGCGTAGACATCTTGTGCAAGGCATCCTGACGTTGGCATGCTACGCGATAGTGTGCCTTTGCCAGTTTCTTGGTATTCTTCCACCAGTTCTGACTCCCCTCTACTTTGCGAGATAGGCCCTTGCTTAAGCCCTGAATACGCCCTAGCGACTTTCGATAGTGTTTTTGGTTCTCAAACTTCTCACCGCCGCTTAGGGTTGCCAGTGTCTTAATGCCCAGGTCTATCCCAACAGTTCCACCGCTATGGTTTGGCGTCTCATGCTCCACCTCGACCGCGATGGAAACGGACCACCATCCTGCACGATAGGAAATAACCGCGCTCATGATCTTGCCATGGAAACGCAATTCCTCGGTCATGTTGACATTGCCCAACTTTGGGACGTGGAGTGCATGCCCATTGACAGAGAACTTATCGTTCGCCAGATAGAAGCTCAATCGATCCCGTTTCTTGCTCTTGAAGTGCGGAAAGCCTGCTTCCTCTCCATCCTTGCGTGGATGTTTGAGCTTGGGCTGTGTCCCTTCTCGTTTCATACGCCAATAGTTGGCAAAGGCTTGTCCAAGATCGGCAAACGCTTGCTCTGGGGCACATTTCGTCGTCTCATAGACCCACGGAAATTGTTCGCCCTTGATGCTGTTGTACTCCACCTTGAGGGCTTTCACCGTGACCCTTTTACCCTCTGCACGTGCAGCTTTCCAGCGATCCAGTGCCCAGTTATAGGCATGACGTGTTACCCCACATGCTTTCCGAAAATACACCTCTTGTTCTGGCGTCGTATTCAGTCTGATCACGTGCGAACGATTCATGGCCTATTCCTTCTGCAAAGCGGCTTCTTTGAGCACTTTCCGATAGGAGCGCAAGCCGTGGAGCCTGGCACTGAAGACGGTGACAATAGCAACCAGGTCTCGTACTAACTCTTGCTCAGGTGACATGGCCTCACCGTTGATCACCACTAGTTCGGTTTGGTGACGCTCACAGAAAGCCTCAAAGTATTCATAGCCAAAGCGCCTTAATTTGATTTGCCAGGTCTGGTTTTTGGGTCACGCCTGACACCCTCGTGTAGACAATCGTTAAGCCTTGCTCTTGCACTACTAATCCGCGATAGACCAGGTATTGGTCATGGGTGTAGTAGCGTCGGTTGGTAGGGCTACGATGGGCTTTTAAGATGCCACTCCTATCCCACTTCTTCAAGGTATTGGTAGTTCGGCCTATGAGCTTGCCGAACTCTTGTGGTTAGTATGTATGTTCCATGCATATATTTTACTACATTTCGCCACAAAAGCCAACACTGTTTACGCTCTCCCTCTTGACTAAAACTACTCTCGCACCTGCGTCAGAAGAACCGGCACCTCGGAGTATTGCAAGATCTTCTCGCTTATCCCTCTCATCAGGTGATGCTGCCTGTCATCATGCCCGCGAGCGATCATGACGACCAGCCCTGCGTGATGCTCGAGGCCCCTGGCGATCTGTGGCATCTTCTCAACTGCATGATCGCTGTTCTCCCATATCGCTACCTGCAGCGCTAGCTCGCGTAATACCTCCGCTTCACGCTCAAGGTAAGCGACCGCAGCGGTCTCCTGGGAAGCTGGCATCACAGAAAGCAGAAATAACGTCGCTTTCATGTACGACGCAATGCTTTTCGCTTCATCCAGAGCTTGCTCTGCCTCCCGTGTGCCATCGAGCGGGACAAGAACGGACTGGTAGGAGACAGGACTTGCTGGCCTGTGCGCTTTTCCATGCGGGTGGAAGAGGAGAAGCGATGTTGTCACTGCGTGGAGCACCTTGATGGCGACACTGCCCAGAAGCCAGCGATGTCCCCCACTCAAACCATGCGTTGCCATTGCGACCAGGGTAACGTCGTGCTTTTTTTGAACATACGTGACAATCTCTGTTGCCGGGTCTCCATCCAAAACCTCCGCGTCTACGTGTACCCCCCATTCATCCTTAAACTGCCTGGCTACCCCCTCCAGGTAGTTCTGCGACCATGCCATCTCCTTTTCAAACCAGTTCCCGGGGAGTTCTACGCCCATAAGTCCCAATGAGGTAACAGGAGGAATCACGCGCAGCAGCGTAACCCTGGCGGAGTACGCACGCGCAAGACCGGTAGCATGAGGCAAAATGGTCTCTGCTAAAGACGAGCCATCTAATGGCACAACTATGTGTGTTTGCATACTATTTTCTCCTCTTTAGCCCACGACCTGCCAGCCAATCAGGGCTTCTTGTACTTCCTACAAAGTATAGGTCGTATATGGCACTTTGTCAAATATTTACATCAATCTTATCCACTATTTATACGGAACAAAAATATATTTTTCTAGTGAGAATGTGCCCTTCTCACTCCTTTCCCACTGCCAGGCCGTGCGTTCGGTCCTACACGGTGCTATACTTCTATAAGGGTGAGGGAGATTGTTTTTCTGGAAAGGCGAGGGAGCAGCACTATGAAACGCTTGTTGACACTCTTGATGCGAACATTGCGCCTGCGATGTCCACGGTGCGGCAAAGGGAAGTTGTTCCGCCGGTGGTTCACCATGTACGAACGTTGCCCTGTCTGTCAGCTGGTCTATGAACGTGAAGAGGGGTTCTATACAGGCGCGGTGGCCCTCAATTTAATCGTCAGCGAACTTCTAGTGGCGGCATTCGCCATTCCTTTCTCAGTGTGGGCTGCGTTGAACCCGGCTGTCCCATTTATTCCTATCCTACTCCTGGCATCTCCTCTACCTGTTCTTCTTCCACTCCTCTTTTTTCGCCACAGTAAAGCGTTATGGATCAGCGTAAATTATTGGCTTGATCCCCCCAAATTCGATAGAGTTGACGAGCCTCCGGTTCGAGCCTGAAAGTCCTCGCTCGCTAAGCAATTTTCTACAGAAAACATATTTTTGTTTTATATTATATTAGTTGAGGTAATATAAATACTTGACAGCACGCCAGCCACGACGTATACTTGGTAGAATGAATACAACCGGTAGCGAGAGCATGTCAGCAGTACAGAAGGAGTATTATTCATGGCAGGTTACCAGGCGGCTCCCCAGGAACGGGAAGACAACACCCTGCCATCGCCAGAGACGTTTTCTACCCGGCAGAACAAAAGCCACCACCGGTCAGAAGACCGTTCCGCCCTATTCTCGGGTCGCATATTGGACCGAGCAGATAGTAAAGTCTACGCCATCGTTGGGGTGTGCTTCCTCCTTGCAGCTATCCTGGCTCTCGTCTATACCTTCTGGGCTTTTGGCGTTTCGCTCATAGAACTACCACAGTTTTCAATGGATCAGCAGCCAGGACATATAGCACCAGCCATCATTGAGATTGTGTCTGGTCTCCTGCTTGTCCTTATCATTATGGAAATGCTAGGCACAGTGATCCATTACCTGCAAGTGCACACAACGTCCTTACGTCCATTTCTCTTTATTGGCATGGTTTCTGCCACACGAAGCATCCTCTCAATTGGTGCCAGACTCTCCGTTGAAGGGTTGAACTTCAGTGAGATCGACTTTACGCATGCCATGATCGAGCTAGGCGTCAGCGCCGCCGTCATCGTTGCCCTGGGCATTACGCTCAAACTTCTTGGCAGATTGGTTGAGGTTGGTGTGTCGAGTTAGTGGTTCACGGATGAGATAGTTGATCTCATAGTTGCCCACCGAACTGAGGCGATCCAAATTGGCGGTCCCGACTGTGGACCATTGTCCATCGATGGTACAGGTTTTGACTTGGAGCATATGGCGGTAGCCAAAAACGCGCATCCCTGCTTTCAAGCAATCGGTGAAGTTCCCACGCGCCAGCCAGTCAACGACCACGTGATTTGAGATCCACGGGACCAGTATCTGGACATCGACGCCACGCTCTGCCGCTTCTTTGCGTGCCTGAGTCTGCTACAATCTTTAAGGAAACTATTGATGGAATTTGAAGAGCTTTGATGGTTCAAAGCAAGTAAAGCCATACAAGGAAGAGAGGTAATAGAGGTGTTTACAGAGATCTCACAACTGCGTTACCAGGGCACTGTTGGACGTGAATATATTTGGCAGTCGGTAGAAGACTCATCCTGCTTGCTCGCTGGTGCCATACTCGGCAGCCAGGTGCTGCGCGTACGTCTCGTGCGCAGCGCAAAGCTAGATGAGTCCAGGTACCAGATTCCGGATGGAGGAACAGGGACACTCCCTTATCACTCCTGGATCGTTGCAAGAGGAGATGAACAATGGCCCACGGCCGGGCATCTTCAGGAGGACGCAGTACACTCTATCCTGGAACCATATCTACACGGGTGGTCTATCGCCCCCGATATGCTGCGGTTAACACGTCCCCTGGCAAGCGAAGAACGCATTTTCGGCTTAGGCGAGAGAACTGGCAGCATGAACAAGCGCGGCCAGGCTTTTCCCATCTGGAACCTCGACCCTCCCCAGGGATACGGCCCGCAAACCGTTACCATGTATACCTCTATACCCTTTTACCTCGGTCTAACCCAGGCAGACGGCAGGGCTTACGGAGTGCTGGTCGACCATACAGGTCGAATAGATGCAGACATGGGTCAGAGCAATGCCTCAGCAGCAAGCATGGCCGTACGGGGGGATAGCCTGGTTGCCTATTTCTTTACGGGTCCCTCAGCGGCACAGGTATTGAGCCAATATACGGAACTCACCGGGCGCATGCCGCTGCCTCCGCGTTGGAGTATCGGGCACCACCAGTGCCGCTGGAGCTATCTCTCAGAGGAGCAGGTACGACAAGTCGCTGCGATCACGCGTGAACGCAATCATCCTTGCGATTCCATCTGGCTCGATATCGACTACATGGACGGATATCGCAACTTTACCTGGAATCCCACTACATTTCCCGATCCAGAGCGTCTGATCAACGACCTGCGTGCGCAAGGTATACAGCTGGTCACGATCATTGATCCGGGCACGAAAATTGACGAACACTATACGGTGTATCAACAAGGCCTGGAGCACGATTACTTCTGTCGTTACCAGGACGGGAAACTATTCATTGGCAATGTCTGGCCGGGAGCATGTGTCTTTCCCGATTACTCCCAGAGCAAGGTGCGTGCCTGGTGGGGGAACCTGTACGGATCATTGCTCGAACAGGGCGTCGCTGGCATCTGGAACGACATGAACGAGCCAACTTTGACCAATATGATGCTGAAAGAGAAGCCCGTTGATGCCACCGAACTCAACACCATGGATGATGAGGTATTGCACCGCGCTGGCGGTGAGCAGCGTACAGGAATAGATGGGCCACCCACACTGCACAAGTTTTTCCATAACGCCTACGGCATGGAAATGGCGCGTTCTACCTACGAGGGATTGCTGCGCCTGCGTCCAAATTCACGTCCCTTCGTTTTAACACGCTCCGGTACGGCCGGTGTGCAGCGTTACGCGGGGCTGTGGACGGGAGATAATACAAGTCAATGGTACGATATCCTCATGGCGATGCCCATGTGCCTGAATCTCGGCATGAGCGGTGTGGCCTTTGTCGGTGTGGATATCGGCGGTTTCTGGGGAACCAGCAATGGCGAACTCCTGGTACGCTTTGCCCAGCTCGCGGCCCTGATGCCATTCTGCCGCAATCACAATGCCGCGAACAATCCCTTTCAGGAGCCATGGGCATTCGGCGAACCGTTTGAAAGCGCCTATCGCAAAGCTATCGAAGCGCGTTACCGCCTCATGCCCTACTTATACACCCTCTTCCATGAAGCTGCCAGCAATGGGACTCCCATCATGCGACCGCTCTACTACCATTATCCCCAGGATGAGCAAGCCGGTGACATAGAGGATGCCTTCCTGGTTGGCGAGAGCCTGCTTTCAGCGCCGATCTACGAACAGGGCGCAACCAGCCGTCCCGTGTATCTCCCTGCGGGTACCTGGATCGACTACTGGACGGGGGACGAATATCCAGGAGACGGTTGGAGCGAAATTCCAGCTCCCCTGGATCGCTGGCCCCTGCTCATTCGAGGCGATAGCATTCTTCCCACAGGCCCGCTCATGCAATATACAGGTCAATATCCGACTGATCCACTCACACTGACCTGCTATATGACAAGCGATGGCCTGGCTACCTATACGCTCTACGAGGACGATGGAAACTCGCAGGCATATCAAAAAGGTACGTTCGCGCACACCGATATTAGCTGCCGTGTCTTCCAGGACTTTGTCACAGTGGAGATCGAGGAACACTTCGACAAGTATCGTCCACCTCGCAAAGAATATGAGATCATTCTGCACGTTGGAGGAAAAACGCTGCGCCAGAAAGAGCCGACAGGCCAGGGCAAAATCGTCATAAGGCTATAAGAAAAAAGCCTGCTCCCCGTTTGTTGAAGAAGCCTTAAAATCCGGCAGTGACAAATGATTGACTTTTCTCATACCTCCTGTTATTGTTAATAGAGAGAATCAGTCTGACCCGCGTTGAGCGAGCAGAGTATGAGAATGGTGGCCCACAGCGATCCGATGTACGGTGGAAGTTCGGAGCGGACACACCTCTCAGAACGCACTCGTGAGCGGCTGGCCGAAGAAAGCCTGACCAGGGCGCGATTAGTTTGTCATGCAGCTTGCCAACGAGACGATTACCTCTCCCCCGGAGAGGGTGGTCTCTACCTACGGTCAAGCAAACTGCAAGGAAGTAATCGGGCCCCTACCTGGTAGGACGCAGGCAAGTAGGCACAGGTGGGTGGTTCCCACGCAGCACAATAACCAGGAATAAGTGGTCACAAACACTTCTCTACAAAGGTGTGAGAGGATGCTATGTAGCAGTTAGTGGCAATCGGGGTGGCACCGCGGGTGTAGGCATGCAGCGGATTCTGGACGGCTATAGGGCTTTGTGCCCGAGATAACCTGCTAAACTACTCTCGTCCCTTCAATGTTGTTTGACGGAAGGGGTGAGGGTTTTTTATTGCCCTTGCTCCTCCCAAAGCTCAATTCGTTGAAGGAGAAAGCAACAATGAACAACCGGACCCACACAACTCAGACTATGGCCACGAGTAACAGCGCACTTGAACTGGCGCTGCACAAAATCGCCTCCGTCGATGTGCCGCAGGGCAAACACATCGCCCTCGCTTACTCAGGCGGACTCGACTCGACTCTATGTGTCAAACTCTCCCAACTGAAATACCATGTGCGTGCCCTCACCGCGATCACCGTTGATGTCGGCCAGGGAGAGGCCGAGATACAACAAAGCAGCGCACGGGCAAAGCAGTTGGGCATCTCACCACTCGTCATCGACGCGAAGCAGGAATTCACCGAACAATGGCTCAGTAAGGCGATCCAGGCGAACTCCGACTACAACGGCTATCCCGTCTCTACTTCGATGACCCGCCAGCTGATCGCTGCTCACGTGGCACAGGCGGCCCTGGAGCTTGGCTGTGATGCCTTGATGGAAGGCTCTACAGGCAAGGGCAACGATCAGTACCGTATGCACAACGTCTTCAGCCTCTTCGCTCCCGGCACCTCCATTTTCGTGCCTGTACGCGACTTCGACCTCACCCGCAGCGAAGAACAGCTGCTCATGGAACACTATGGCATACCGGTCGAGGAGGTGATCGCGGGTGGCGATGATAAGACCATGTGGTGCCGTTCTATTGCCAGTGGCGGTATTGACCTCACCACAGAACTGCCCGACTCGATCTGGATGTGGCTGACGCCGCCTGCCAAAGCTCCTGACAAGCCTACCACCATTACCTTGCAATGGCAGAACGGCCTTCCTGTGGCATTGAACGGCACACCATTGCCGCTCGACCAGATCATCGAGCAACTCAACCTCATCGGCGGAGCCAACGGCATCGGCAAAATTGACCTCTTTGAGGACGGCATTATGGGTCTCAAGTCTCGCGAGATCTATGAGGCTCCTGCTGCGACCATCTTGCTGAAAGTACATCACGACCTGGAGCAGTTCTGCCTGACCAAGGAGGAAATCCAGCTGAAGCGCCAGCTCGACGCGCATTGGGCGAAGCTTGTTTACCACGGTGAATGGTTCCACCCGCTCAAAGAAGCCATCGATGCCTTCATCGCTAGCACGCAAAAGGTCGTGAGCGGCGAGTATGTGATCGAACTCTACAAGGGCACTATCGATATTCGTTCGCGTTCATCGGCCAGTGGCCTTTTCTTTCCTGATATTCGCTCAATCAAGAGCGCCAGCTTCAATCAGAAGGAATGTGCTCCTGCTGCGCATATACGCGGCTTGCCCTACGAGCTGATTGCCCGGCGCAACAAGATGGCCTTCTAAGGGGGGAAAAAGACCAATGAGGAGATTTGTATTCTTATGAGGAAGCGCGTCGAGCGATTGCGGGGCATGCATGATCTCCTGCCAGAGGCATACCAGCAGCAGCGTTGGGTGACTGATCGACTGAGTACATTCCTGCTAGGCGCAGGTTACGCTGCGGTTGATGCTCCAATACTGGAGCGGAGTGATCTCTTCCTGGCCAGCTTCGGACAAGAACTGTGGCAGAATCTCTATACCTTTCGCTTACATCAGCACGATCTTTGCCTGCGTCCAGAATACACAGCTTCTATCTGTCGCCTCTATCTCGACCATTATCAGCAGCACCCTTTGCCGTTGCGCTTTCAATATGCGGGGCCGGTCTTCCGCTATGAAGCGCCTGGTCGGGGACGATATCGCCAACATACCCAGCTCGGCATCGAATTACTGGGTGGACACGCGATATCCGCCGATAGCGAAATCCTGCAACTTGCATGCGATGCGCTGAACGAACTGCATATCGCGCCATATCGATTGGAATTGGGGCATATTGGGGTTGCGAGCCGCTTCATCCATCGCCTGCACCTCGATGACCAGGCCGCGCGTTTACTGCTTAGCCTGATGGAGCAGATCAGCCGCTCCGATGAAGGTGAGCGCATGGCTCAAGCGCGCCTGGAAGCCTTGTATCCTGCCGACGCCGTTGGTGAACACTCCATAAAGGAAGGCGCTACAAGTGAAGCGTCACACGTAGAGAGACGGCTTATCGCATCGCTGCTGGATAGCATGAGTATCGCCTTTGGTGACGATGATGTTCAACACGAAGTCGTCGAGCGCTTTCTGTGGAAAATGGGACGCAGTGAGCAACGGCGACAGATCCTGCATGCGCTTGAGTTCCTGCGCGCTCTTCACGCTACTTCAGGTTCACCGCCAGAGGTCTTTGAAGCATTGCGTGACCTTTTAGGGCGCTATCAGCTCGAGCCAGAACCGCTAACCGAACTGGAGCAGCTTGTAGCAATTGTCGAGCAGTG
>WNGK01001870.1_pt1 | contig 23490 bp, 18 predicted proteins | sample 5400601 | NCBI WGS metagenome assembly WNGK01 (sample SAMN13153376, study PRJNA577476) | soil metagenome | isolation source: 60 cm soil or saprolite under Garry oak tree replicate 1 | place: USA:California | collected 2016-06-15
GCATTCCCAAATCACAAGCGCATCGTCCTGATCGGTCACAGCATGGGCGGAATGATTTGTCGATTAATGATCACAGATGCGGGCGACAAAATCTGGAGAGATTTTTTTGCCACGCCTCCGGCCAGAACTCCGCTGGCGAGCGACACACGCAAGCTCTTGGAAGAGGCGCTCATCTTTAATCATCGGCCGGACATTCAACGGGTGATATTTATTTCAACTCCGCATCGAGGGAGCGAACTGGCGTCGAACTGGATCGGCCGCATCGGCGCCGCTCTCGTCCGAACTCCACAACGGTTCATATCGATCTACGCCTCAACCAAACCGCTCCTAATCGCCGACCCTGCCACCAGACCACTGAATCGCATGCCGAATAGCGTGGATACGCTGGAGCCTAACGATCGGTTTGTGGAAGCCGTCAACAAACTGCCGATCACCCCGGGTATTCCTTATCATTCGATCATGGGAGATCGCGGCCGGGGCGACACACCCAATAGTTCCGATGGTGTAGTTCCATACTGGAGCTCTCATCTCCAAGGCGCGCAGTCGGAGCTAATCGTCAATTCAGATCACGGCGCTCAATATAATCCGCAGGCAATTCGGGAAGTTGAACGAATTTTAAAATTGAATCTTTCTCACTCGGCGGCGTCGTCGTCCCGGCCAGAGCACGCGCACGTCGCCGCAAGATAGGTTCAAACGTCTGTGTATATTGCGCCGGATCACTGCCGTAAGGCGCTCAATCTGGGTAAAAGGGTTTGCTGTTAGTCGCTTTTCTCGCCTCGATTTGTTTCAACATTTCAACTTTTTGCCTCTAAAGCTCCGTTTAACTCGGCGTAATAATCGCTAACCGCACAAGTGTTCCTCAAAATAATCCTTGGCATTTTTCAGATTCGTCTGGGTCTTCGGTGACAGCACGCCACCGGAGTACCACATCAGCGAGAATTGGTTGCTCAACGCCGGAGCCGCAAAGTGCGGCCGTTCTGAGACAACTGAGGGCGTATGCACCAAGAGTTTTTAGGGAGGGACGCCCTACCCCTTAGCACAGCTAAGGAATTTCTGACCTGTCGCTAACCCGCGCCCAAACGTGTGGGCGAACCCGCAGACATCGCAACGCGCACGCAGCGTTTCAACGAGGTCGCGCGCGCATTCACGCCGCCGCGACAGCTACGTCACGCAAACTTGATCCCGATGAAAGGCGGCATCATCGAGCTGCGGCAAAAGCGCGCATCGCTCGGCCTTATCCGCGAACTACTCGCAACCGTTGGCGTAGCGGTCAGCACCGCAACGGTCGCGCAGGTTCTCGCGAAGGTGAGCCACAATTCAGGGTCAGCACGACAACATCAACCATTCGCTCTCGGACGCACTCCCGTTCTGAACATGAACTGTGAGCAACCTGCCTCCGTTTTCGCGAGCGAACGTCGCGATGACCGGCAAGTCGCCGCCAACGCACCCGCGATCTTCAAACTCAGTCACGACCACAGATGCCGAGAAGCCATCTGAACGATCGCGTGTTCGCAATCTGCGAATCGCGGATGGTCGCAACCGCTGATCAAACCAGTTCTACATGAACAAACAAATCAACCTCGACCTCAACGCGGCTCGCGCGCTGTGTACAATCATGCCGCGCAGACAAAACACAGACGCAAACGTCTAAACGCAGTCCGCCAACGCGAAGACTCCGGGCTTTCTCCGTGCGCGTGCCTGCGTGCGCCCGGAGACTCCGCGGGCTGGTTCCCGGAGTCATGATGCCGCTGCTGCGTAGCCGCATCGGTGCGCGATCAACCGCTGTCGATGTATCTGAATTTTAATCAGCGTTTAATTGATCTTTTGCTGATCAGCTTCAACCGACTTTGGATTGTACCGCTCACTGTGCACCGTCAAGGTATTGCTCGCTCTGCTGCGCTCCACCTGTGACTGTGCTCGTTCTGCGCGGAGCAGAGGTCGTTATCGGTTCACGCGGAAAGCAGTTCTCTTTTCCGTGTCACGGTGATTCCGTGACTTCGAAATCATCGACCGCCTTGGCTTTGACCAGCAGTTACGCTGAGTGCATAACGCCGCCTCCTAGACATCGTCGAGGCTCAGCGTTAGAAAAGTGTTACAGTAAAGTGTTACAATCGGGTCCTAAGCTCGCGGACAGAAATGCGTAAATCGTTGGCGCATAGAGGGGAAAGATGGTGCGCGATAGAGGGTTCGAACCTCTGACCCCTACCGTGTCAAGGTAGTGCTCTACCACTGAGCTAACCGCGCGCTTGAATCAGAAATCATAACTGATCGGCGATCTGTGATCAGTCAAGGTACCTTGAAATGATTGTCGACGGATATTGTGATCAAGAAGTCGATTCACGATTCACTCATTGCTGGACAATTGGGAACCGCGAGACGACTGTTCGCATCTCGTGAGTGCACTGTTTTTCAAGCGTTTCCTGCAACGGCCATTCCAAGTGGCTTCAATCATTCCCAGCTCGAAAGCGCTGGTGGATCGCGTCGCCAGCAAGTTCGATTTTAACCAACCACGTGTAATCGCCGAGTACGGCCCGGGTGAAGGTGTGCACTCGCGCAAGATTGCGCGCAGGATGAGCGCGGATTCGCATTTGCTCCTGTTTGAGCTCGATGCGGCGTTCTCACGCGATCTGAAACGGCAATTTGCGGGAGATCACCGGGTACATGTGATCCATGGCGACGCAGCCAGTTTGCCGCTTGAATTGGAACAGCGCGGCATCCCCTATTGCGACTACATTCTTTCAGGGATTCCGTTCAGTATCCTTAAGATCGACAAGAAACGCGCACTTTTGCAAAAAACCCACGATGCACTAGCGCCGGGCGGCAGGTTCATCATTTATCAAGTCACGAACGAACTGAAGCAGCACGCCACGCTATTCGAGCACGCCGAGTCAGAGTATTTCCTGCAAAATATACCCCCCATGTTCATCACCGTTTTCCAGAAGGTGCAACCGCTCAATGGCCGCGAACGCCGCGTCGCGCAGCCGACGCGCTTTAGCGTCAGCGCGCATCGTTTGGCATGACGGACAAGCCGACGCGGATAGAAAAAGATTCCATGGGCGAGATGTCACTGCCGGCGTCTGCGCTCCACGGCGCTTCAACTCACCGCGCGGTGATGAACTTCCCGGTCAGCGGTTACAGGTTTTCGCGACCGTTCATTCGCGCCTTGGGTTTAATTAAGTGGGCTGCCGCGCAAGCGAATCACGATCTCAGCCTGCTTGACGCGGAGCGCTCGGCCTTAATCGTGCAAGCAGCCGAGGAAGTTATCGAAGGAAAGCTCGACGACCATTTCCCGCTCGACATTTTTCAGACCGGTTCAGGCACGAGCACGAACACTAACGCGAACGAAGTAATCGCTAATCGGTGCGCGCAGTTAGCAGGCAAACCGATCGGATCGCGCGATTTAGTTCATCCAAACGACCACGTCAACATGGGTCAGTCGAGTAATGACGTGATCCCCTCCGCCATTCACATTAGCGCGGCGGAACAATTAACGACCTGCCTCATCCCGGCCCTGGAAAAATTACAGACTGCGCTGGAGCGCAAAGCGAAAGAATTCTGGGACATCATCAAGATCGGCCGGACCCATTTAATGGACGCGACACCAATCCGGCTGGGGCAGGAATTTTCGGGCTACGCACAACAAGTTGCCTATGCTAAGGATCGCGCGCAGAGATCAGTTGCAGCCTTACGCGAGCTTGCGCTCGGCGGAACAGCGGTAGGCACAGGTCTGAATCGACATATTGATCTCCCTGGAAAAATGCTGCGGCACCTGGAGCAGCGCACCGGCATCGCCTTTTACGAGGCAAAAAATCATTTCGAAGCGCAAGGGGCAAAAGACGCGGTTGTCGAAGCGAGTGGTGATCTAAAAACAATCGCAGTCAGTTTGTTCAAGATCGCAAACGATATCCGCTGGCTCGGCAGTGGGCCGCGCTGCGGCATCGGCGAAATCCAGCTTCCCGCCATCCAACCGGGTAGTTCTATCATGCCAGGCAAAGTGAACCCGGTCATGTGCGAATCGGTCATGATGGTGTCCGCGGAAGTAATCGGCAACGACACAGCGATTACCTGGGCCGGCGCAAACGGGAACTTCGAACTAAATGTGATGATGCCGGTGATGGCACACGATCTTCTTGAGTCGATCCGGCTGCTTGCGAACGTGGTCAATGTTTTCTCTGACAAATGCGTGCGCGGCATTGTTGCAAACGAAGAGCGTTGCCGCGAGTTGATCGAGCTTTCCATGGCGATGGTCACGAGCCTCGCTCCAAAGATTGGTTACGATCGCGCCGCAGAGATTGCGAAGGAGAGCGCGAAAACTGGCCGCACCGTTCGCGAAATCGCCTGGGAGAAGAAAGTGTTGCCGGAAAAAGAACTGGAGCGCGCGCTCGACCCGATCAAAATGACCGAGCCAGGCGGCAGGGAATAGCAGGCCTTCTCTTCGAGCGCCGAGAAACGATTAGATTGACAGATGGTTGCCAAACTCGACGGGCCGCAATTCTCAGGTGGAGCGAACATTGCCATCAAGTGCCCGAGCCACACTTATGAGGAGACGGTTGTCTTTTATCGCGACACTCTTGGGCTGCCTTTGATTGAGGAAGAAAAAGACGGCTGTATTTTTCAATTTGGTCCAAACAGGCTATGGATCGACAAAGTACCGAATCTGAGTCATCCGGACATCTGGCTGGAACTGGAAACGAATGACACCGAAGCAGCTGCGTCATTCCTGAAAGTGCACGGCGTAGCGCGGCGCGATGAAGTCGAGCAATTGAGCGAAGATTTCAACGGCTTCTTCATTTCGGCACCGAACGGAGTCATTCATCTCGTCATAGGCCCGGAGGAAGCGTAGCGTAATGTGAAAAGCTTAGACCTTCAAAAAGGTGCAACGTTACAAAGGATGGCCGAGACGCCTCATAGCGTTCTGAGTGGCGTGAACTGTTCTTAACGTAACTATTTAACAGGTGCTTCGGCTGCGGGGCCTCGCCATCGGCCGACCCATGTGCTCCAACCATAATACCCCAGCGGCTCCAGCCAACGCGCTGCGACTAGCGCATCTACGTCATCGCGGCTCGGTGTTATCTTTGTGTTTGAGGAGGGGCCGTAATAGTCGTCGATGACCATCCAACAATCCTCTGCCAATTTTTTGCCGTAGCATTCAATGTCGCGCCGCTTCGCAGCATCCGCGTCGAGGATCAGCAATCCAATTTCATCCGAGCCAAGCGCTTGATTCACCGCAGAGATCGTTGCGGGCTGAAAAGAGCGGCCTTTGACGACGGTAACCATTTCTGATACGCGTTGCCTGGCAAGGTTTCGTTCCAAGTCGCGCAAGATATTGCGCGTACCGAGCCGTTTGTGTTTCACTCTGCCGCCCGGTTCGATCGCGATCAACTTTTTTTGCTGGTGTGAATCGCGCATGCCGAATGCCGCAGCGATCGTCGCGCCGCCAACGAAAGCGCCAACCTCCAGAATGTGGGCTGAGCAAATTTTCGCGAAGTGATAAATGAGGATCAGTGCATCCAGATGCAACATGGAATATTTGTCACGAATCTTCAGCAGCTCCGAATGAATCGGCTCGTGCCGGTATTGCATGAGGGTGTGCATAAGGCTCAGGCAATCGTTGTAGCCATGCGACTCCGGTATGTCGGCATTACGCATCGTTTCTGCGGAAAATGGATGGCTGATAGGGTCGTGCCTACTGCGGGCGCCAAGATGTTGTCCCATTATGACTAGGTCACGTTCAGCATCATCGAGCCGCGCAATTCTCGGTAGCAATCCCCAGCGCTGGAACCCGAACCGCTGAAATAATTTGAGACTCGGTTCGTTGTGCCCAAAGATCAGACCGACAAGCGCTGTGATCCCAAGCAACGGCGCACGGGCGATCGCTTCTTCCAATAATCGCCGCGCCACACCGCGACGCTGGAATTTTTTATCAACGTAAATAGAGATCTCCGCCGTGCCGCGGTACGCGCACCGGGGCAGAAATCTTTTGAAGTTGAGCCAGCCGATCACGCGATCCTTGGTTTCCGCTACCCAAAAAGGGTAATGCTCTGGTGAACGTTCGCTCAACCAATCGCGGCACTCCTCGATCGTGACCGGTTTCAGCTGTGCTGTAGCGATTCTGCTCGCGATTGCAGCGTTGTAAACTTCGATGATCGCCGGCAGGTCCGCTTCGACAGCATCGCGGATGATCATTTCATCTGTAGACATAGTTTTGCACTGCAAGAGCAAGTTAGCTGAGCCTACGAGCGAGCAATGATAAAATGCAGATTTATTCGAAACAGACTTAACGACGTTCACCAACGCGTGCGGCCTCAATGCGGTTTACCCGCCACATCAGGCTTCTAGCATTCACGGCTTCCGATTTTTCGGAGGGCTCACTGCGGGTGAAGTCGTGGGCGAACGGCTGGGGCCGCCAGCCGCCGTGCCGGCCGGGCTCGCAATCGGAAATGCAAAATTCGGGGACGGCGATACCCCTAATGTCGCCGATATAGTTGACGACGGAGATAATGTCGCACCCGGAGAAGAAAAAGGACTCGGCGAGGGACTGGGAGGGGGCGGAGGCGGAATGATATTTTCCCAATGATGCAGCGGCATGCTCGCGCCACCGATTTCTTTGACCAGTGTTTCGCAGCGGCTCCGAAGCTTTTCCAAATCCGGCGGGCCGAATGGTTTCTCAGCCGTTTCGGGAAAAATCAGATAAGTCACCTTGAGATCGCTCACGGGACGATTATAGGGCGTCGAAAGCGCGTTGATCTCTTTTGCGATGCGCAGCGATGCTTCGCCGACTTTGTCGTTAGGTCCGATGTCGCCGACGATGGCTGGATAAATCGAGTCGCCGAAAACAACGATTGCATAATCACCAGGTTTGACCGGGTCGCGGCCGTGCGCGAATGCGCCCGGCACCACGATATAAGGGTCGATCGCACCGATGAGGAAGCTATATTTTTTAAGGGCGTCGATTTCAGCACGCAGCTGCGTAATCGCGTAGCGCAGCTCGCGTTTGCGGGCGGGAGCTGTAGTGGTAAGCGCGTATTCGCCTTCTGCCCGTTTCAGGTTTTCTTCTATGAGCGCGAGATACGGATTCGGCGCAGGCGTTTTCTTGAGCCAGCGATAACTGGTAGCCGGCTTGAAATTAGTCGGCGCACCGCTGTCAATGGGCATCCGATCTGCATCGGAGCCGTCAGCATCCACATCCATATCCGCCTGGAGCAGGAGCGCCTTTCGATGAGTTTGAGGATGCTGAAGTTGCAGCACCGTTTGGCAATCGAAAAAGTTATGCCGCGACAAAAGCAAATCGAGACGAGCAAGGTTTTCGCGTAGCATTCGGACCTTCGTGTCGTAAAGCTGAGCGTAAAGCGGCGAAACTGGATCGGCCGGTAACATCGCTGCCAAGCCAGGCAACAGCGCTGGTAGTTGAGGACTGATTTTCGCCAGTTCCTCGACGGTTCTGTTCGGCGAAGGCACGCGCGCCTGCAATTTTAGATCGAGCACGTAACTGTCGGGCTCGACCCGCTCTGTCGCGGCATCGGCCCCTGACAGCGTCTCGACCGTGGAACGAAGCGTGATCCCGTTAAAGAGTCTCCCGGTGTCCAATTTTCCAGTGATCAACGGCGGCCGGGTCGGCGTCGGTTCTGGCGCCGGCGTGGCAATCACCTCAGTGGGCGCAGCGCGTTGGAGTCGCTCGAGCGAGATCCAGCGATAAACAATCGCGGCGAAAAGCGCGCCGAATAAAACCAGCACCAGCCGCCGCCACGTCCGCAGACGAATTCTTCCCACGCGATTACTTTTTGACCCAGGCGACGATGGCCGCAATGATCCCGATCGCACTTAGGACCGACATCATCCCGGCAGGCATGACTTTTCCGGTCCTGAGAAATTTGGGAATGAACTGTGCAGCGAGCAAAACAGAGATAACGAACGCGGTTGCCAACCCGGCGGTGCGATGTTCGGGCAGCAGAAACGCGGCTACGAGCAGTAAAACCCCGGCGATCGAGCCGGCAATGATCGACGCCACGCTTCCTGCTTTTACATAACCGACAACACCGCCGATGATCGTCAGAGCGCCAAAGACGACAAAATAAATTTTTGCTGCTTCCATTTAGGGTTCGTCTTGCGCATTGGTAAGCCAGCCTAGCGTCGCTGTCCAGCCGCGACCCTGGAGTCGTGACCGGCATCAATGATGCCGCCAGCCGAGGTCACCGATTCCGCTACAGGTACGGCTCGACGCGCGGGCTTGCGTCATTATAAAACTCGATTTGCCGTCCCCCGAGACGACGGATTACGCGCCAGCCGTGGCTCTTTGCAAACTCTTTAACCTCTGCCTCGGATATTCCTTGGAGAATTCGCAGTTCCGCCGGTTGCGTCACCAGATACTCGGGCCTGGCTGATAAAGCCCTCGCGATCTTTGCGGCGAGAGCTGACAAATGCTCGTGCATGGCGTTGCCGGTCTAACGACTAATCGCGCGACGCGTATTTGAGGAATTTTTCTTCGCGGGCAGCGGCGGCGGACGCTTCGGTTTTCGGTTTAGTGTCTGTCGCAAGGCGCCATGCGCCTTGCGACTCGGGGAAGGGCCGCGTGCATTTGGTTTTTCCATGGTGGAAGGAAGTTGAATCAGGAAATCCGGAAACCAAGAAATTAATTTGAGACGCTAGGGGTCTCCGAGATAGCAGAGTGCGGTTTCTTATGCCGACTGGCGCAGCCAACTTGATCGGCTAAATTCTGCAGATGTTTTCCGAAACGATCGAGTTACGTGGGCACATAATTGATTCTCTCATTTTGCCAAAGGTGCTGGACCAAATTCTGACCCACGGCGCGAATTTCAAGATTGCCGAGATCAAAATCGGCGAAAAGCGGGCGGACCAAAGCTTTGCCAGAATTGAAGTATCCGCGAAAACAAGCGAGGCGCTTGACGAGTTGATCCTGCGGCTTCGCCAGCACGGGGGAGAGGTGGTGGAGCGCGCTAACGCGCAACTGACCGGCGCTCCCGCGGAAGGAGTTTTTCCGCGCGATTTCTACGTGACGACCAATCAGCAAACATTCGTTCGCTCCGGCGACCAGGAAATCGAAGTGCAGCCCGCCATGATGAACAGTGCAATTGCGCTTGATCGAAAAAAACGCTCTGCGCGAGCCGTCAAGTTTTTCGATGTCAAGCAGGGCGAGGAGATTGTTGTGGGACATCAGGGTGTCCGCGTTGTGCCGGTGCAGCGTTCAACATCGCACACTGATCTCTTTCAATTCATTAACACTATCGTTGATGCCGACGAACCGAAATCGGCCATCATTCGCGAACTGGGTCAGGAGTTGCGACGCGCGCGCGCAGCGAAGGGTAAAATCGCGGTTGTCGCTGGCCCCGCAATTGTACGGACCGGGGCCGGCCAGCATTTGGTGCGCCTCATCGAATCGCGGTATGTCGATCGCCTTTTCGCCGGAAATCCATTTGCCGCTTACGACATAGAACGCGCCTTGTTCGGAACGTCATCGGGAATGAGTCCCGATCTTGCATTCGCGCGAGGTGGACACGAGAACCATCTGCGTGCCATCAATACAATTCGCGAGGCGGGCGGGATTTCCGCTGCCGTGCATCAAAAAATACTGACCCAGGGCGTTATGCACGCATGCGTCCGTCGCAACGTCGATATCGTCCTGACTGGCGCGATTCGCGATGAAGGACCGATTCCCGGCGTAACAACAGATGTGATCGAAGCTCAAAAAGTCATGCGAAAAAAGCTCGTCGATGTGACTCATGTAATGCTGCTGGCGACGGTCCAGCATTCGCTCGCAGTGGCCAGCATGCTCGCTCCCACTGTGAAAACAGTCTGCGTCGACATTAATCCTTCGGCCGTGGAGAGAGCGGTCGAACACCAGCCTTTACAATCAATCGGTCTGGTCACAGACGTGGAACCCTTCCTGCGGGAACTCGCCGATTATCTCCGTGAGTCCCGCATTTCCGAGTAGATTGGCGATCTTATGCGCGAGCTGCTCCTTTGTCCGCCGGATTACTACGGCATTGAATATGAGATTAATCCTTGGATGAGTCGCGCCCGCGGAGCGGAAGCAGCAGTCGCGCAAAAGCAATGGGAACAATTGCACGCGAGACTTTCAAAGTTGGATTGCAAGGTTCATTTAATTACGCCGCAGCCGGGACTTCCTGACATGGTTTTCACGGCCAATGCCGGGCTGACCGTTGGTCGCAAATTCATTCCCAGCAATTTCCGGCACAAAGAGCGAGCCGGTGAGCAGCCGTTCTTCGCGAAATGGATGGAACAACGCGGCTACGAAGTCCAATGGTTGCCGGAAAATCTTTATTTCGAGGGCGAAGGCGATGCGCTTTTTGGCGGCGACGTACTTTTTTGCGGCTACAAATTTCGCTCCGACATTCAATCGCACCGCGCTGTGGCAGACATGCTTGGCTGTCTCGTTATCTCCGTGGAACTTGTCGATCCGCGCTTTTATCATCTCGACACCTGCTTTTGCCCGCTGCCTGACAGAGCGGCGTTTTGGTTTCCACTCGCCTTCGATGAGTACGGCCAGCGCGCGATCCGGGAACATGTGGCCGATTTGATCGACGTCTCGCCAGAAGAGGCTATGCATTTTTCGTGCAATGCCATCGTCCTCGAGCGCGACATTGTCTTGCCCGAAGGCGCCCCACAGCTCGTGACAAAGCTGCAAGATCGCGGCTACCGGTGCCATGAATTGGCCATGAGCGAATTCATCAAAGCCGGCGGCGCCTGCAAATGCCTTACCATGTTTATGCCGCAAAGAGAGAGCGCGCCGTAGACAAAGCTGCTGTCATTCCGAGCAAAGCAAGGGACCTCTCACAGGCTGATGGATCACACTCGAAGAATTGCGCAGGGGGAGGGCGATGCGTTCGGCGATTGCAGCCTTACCGCTCCCGTTTCGCTCGCAACGCAACCTCCATTTTCCGAGGCGGCAAGCAATTCACCACGTCATCTTTGGTCAGCCAGCCTTTGCGCGCGATGCCAATCCCGAACCACAGATCCTGTAGACGCTCGGTGCGATGAGCATCGGGATTGATCACGCACTTTATCCCCTTTTGTTTCGCAAGCGGCCACCACCGCCAGTCCAGATCGAGCCGCTTTGGCGCGGCATTGAGTTCGATCCACGTCCCGGTGCGTGCTGCTGCATCGAGCACTGCGGGGATATCGATCTGGTACGGCTCGCGTTTCAGAAGCAAGCGACCGGTCGGATGCGCAAGCATGGTAACCAACGGATTCTCCATCGCGCGAATCACGCGTCTGGTCATCTCGGCTTCGCTCAAATTTAGAACGGAATGAACGGACGCAATCACGTAGTCAAGCTGCGACAACACTTCATCGGGAAAGTCGAGCGAGCCATCGCGCAGAATGTCGCATTCGACTCCGGCAAAGAGGCGAAGGCGACGGAATTTCTTGTTCAGCTTTCGAATGGTAGCGATCTGGGAGCGCAGTTTTGATTCGTCGATTCCATGCGCTTGAATCGAGCTGCGGCTGTGATCGGCGATACCCAGATACTCCAGCCCGAGCTCTTGCGCAGCTTTCGCCATCTCTTCGATGGAGTTGTGCCCGTCGCTCGCTGTCGTGTGACAATGAAATGTCCCGCGCAAGTTTTCCTTCTCGATCAATTCCGGGAGCGAATGTTTCTCGGCGGCTTCGAATTCGCCCCAATTTTCCCGCAGTTCCGGCGGGATAAAATCGAGATCGATCGCGCGATAAAGTCCGGCTTCATCGCGCACCTTCGGAATTTTCTTCATCGGCCTTTTCTTTTTCGCTTTCGGATCGACCGGAAGCGGGGCAAGCCGGTATTCATTGAGCGTCCAGCCCCGCTGCAACGCGCGACTGCGCAGCTCAATATTGTGTTCCTTGTTTCCGGTAAAATAGGCGAGCGCAAAGGGATATTCCGCCGCGCTCACCACTCGCAGATCGCATTGAACGCCGGACCGAAGCCGCACGCTCGATTTAGTGGGGCCTTGCGCGATAATGGATTCCACCAGCGGATGCGCCACGAAAAATTTCGTGATCGCTTCTGGGTTTTTCGTTGCCGCAAGAAGATCGAGATCGTGCACAATTTCTTTTCGCCGCCGATAGCTTCCCGCAACATCGACATGCAGCGCTTCGGGGCGGGTTGCCAGATCGCTTCTCAACGTTTCCGCCTCATTCGCGATCTGGCCAAATTGAAACGAGCCGACGTGCGCCGCCCTTTTCGCAATGGCGTCACAAAGTTTTTGCTGCGTCGTTTCGCCAAAACCGGGTAACTCAGCAACGCGCCCTGCTTCGCAAGCTTTCAGCAACTGCTCGATCGAGCTGATGTGGAGCTTATCATAAAGGGCCTTAATCTTTTTGGCGCCAAGACCGGCCAGCGAGAATAATTCGAGAATCCCCGGTGGAAATTCCGCCCTCAGCTCTTCCAAATATTTCAGCGAGCCGGTTACCGTTAGTTCCTTGATTTTCAGCGCTATGCTCTTCCCAATTCCCGGAATTTTTGCGAGCGCTTCTTCATCCCGGAGATTCGAAACATTTCCGCCAAATGTTTCGATTGCTCGCGCGGCATTGACATAGGCTCGAATCTTGAACGGATTTTCCCCTTTTAGCTCCAACAGCGTCGCGATTTGCTCTAGAACGCCAGCGATGTCCTCTTTGGTCATCACCAAAACCGTTAACCCAGATTGCCACCTCGTCGATTCTTAAGTGCCGCCTTCGGCCAATCCGGTGACGCAGAATCTCGAGAGAGCGCTACAACTCTACCTAACCTTCAACGAGGCGTATCGAGGCTAGCGGCGACTCAAGGCGCGACTAAACTCCAGCCACCGGGCAGAGCCGGACCGTTAGCGGTGCCAATGCGCACGTTGTTGTTCATGTACCAAATCGCTGTTTGTTGAGTGCTCGAGTTCGAAAGTAGATAATCGGGTTTGCTATTGCCGTCGAAATCGGCCGTTCCTATCAAACCCCAGCCCGCTGGAACAGTGGGGCCATAGGCCCCCGTGACATGAACGTTGTTATTCATGTACCAAATCACAGTTTGGCGGCTGCTTGCATTGAAAAGGACAAAATCCGGATGGCCATCGCGATTAAAGTCATCAGTCGCCACCAATTCCCAGCCGCTGGGCAGCGTCGGACCGTGATTGGCGGTCAGAACCGTCACTCCAGATAGATACCACACTACCGTCTGGAGTGTGGCCGGATTGAACAACAGATAATCTGGATGGCCATCGCGATTAAAATCCGCCACACTGGCCAGGCTCCAGCCCGCAGGAAGAGTCGGACCATAGGCTCCTGTTACATGGACGTTGTTGTTCATGTACCAAATCACGGTTTGACGCGGGCCCGCATTGTAAAGGACAAAATCCGGATGACCGTCGTTATTGAAGTCAGTTGCTACCGGCGCGGGAGCGACTCGCACATAATAAATGTCCTGTTCGCCATTGAACGTGGCGCAGTATGAAACACTAGCTCCGGCATTATCTGAAACAATGGACATGTAATCACCCATCTTGTTTTGGTTCGGATAACCGAGGAACGGATTGAACGAATTGCTCACCGCGACATTCGCTGCCCAAGTGTTGCCACCGTCCATGCTGTAGGAATAGAAGAGCTGCGAGTTGGTGTTATTGGCAGCGTTGCGGGTGTCGAGCCAGATAACATCGAGACGACCGTTGGGCGCGACGGAAAGCGCGCCGAACCAGTGCCACTTCGCGTGATTAACAGGATCGTCATTGATTCGGCGCGGGGCGCTGAAGGTTCGCCCGCCGTTAGTGCTGCGCACAAACATGACGTCGCTGCCAGTGGTAGAACCGGCGGGCAGGACGCTCGCCAGCATGTAAATGTTGTTGTTCGTGCTGGCGCCTGAACGATCCACCGCCAGATAAAGTTGCCCGACCAAGCCAACAGGATTGATTGGTTCGTCGAAATCTATGTCGCCGCCAAGGTTGACCAGCGTACTTTGATCGAAGCTCGGTGTGACGGCACCGTTCTTAGCGTTGCTAGAGCGAATGCACCAGATTTGGCCAGTGCTTTGATTTACGCCGGCAATAAACAGGTTGCCGTTTGTGTCCACGTCGAGCGTTCCCCAGGTGGGAGAGTTAGGAATGTTGATAGGATTGAGCCACGTGAATCCACTATCCGTGGAACGGGTAAATTGTCGGCCGCCGTAGTTATTCCCGTCAGTGCTCCAGCATTGGTATTGGAATCCATGTCCGGTGCTGTTGGTGTTGTCGATGGTAAACCACTGTTTGTCACCTCCGCGCGCTGGCGCAATGTTCGCCCACAACATGCCGTCGTTTAGCGAGCGCCACATGTCATCGAAAAAGGTTTCCAGCAGGCTGAGATAAAAAAACTTTCCGGTGCTATCCGCGTTCAACACTGGATCGCTGCGAAAAACATTATTTTCGAGAACGCCGGGAAACCTCCAGGACGTACCGCCGTTGCTGGTATAGGCCCAGCCAGCCTGCCGGAAATTGGAGGTTATGCTGTTGAACTGGCGCCAGCCAATTGACATCTTGTTGCCGTTAGTCGGATCAACACAAATCGACGGCTCATTCGCTGCATCGCCGGTAATATTCTGGCCGCTCCCATTTACGTTCACCTGATGACTTGTGAATGCTTCGTACTGCGAGATCATGCGCGGCAAAACACCCGTTCGCCAATAAAGCGCAGGTGGATTCTCGAGTTTCTCCAGCGGCTCTTTCGGGAACGGCTTGCGCGGCACAGCCTGGCCCAAAGCACCGGGAACCGAATATAGCGCGAGCAGACAAGCGAAAAAGCAGGTCTTGCCGAACCCAAAATGGATCATAACAAGCAATGGAGGGCGAAATATTTCATGTCGATCCTGAGAGGTAGCGCCCATCGCCTGGCGAATTCCAAACTCATGCGCCAAAGTCTATGGTAACGCAAGTCGCTATGGCGCGACCAAGCTCCACCCAGCAGGGAGAGTGGGACCGAAAGCGCTGCCGATGAGAAGGTAATTGTTGAGGTACCAAATCGCTGTCCGGTAAGTGCTCGGATTGTACAGCACATAATCAGGCCTGCCATTGTCATCGAAATCGGCCACTCCCACCAAATCATATCCCGCCGCAATCGTTGGTCCATACCTCCCACTGGTATGAATGGTCCCAGTCATATACCAGATCACTGTTTGACGCGTGCTGGCATTGAACAGCAGGTAATCCGGATGTCCATCCCCGTTAAAATCCGCAACCCCTGCCAGACTCCAACCAGCAGGAAGAGTTGGCCCATAGGAGCCTGTCACATGCACATTGTTGTGCATGAACCAAACCACTGTTTGGCGCGTGCTCGCATTGAACAGCACATAATCCGGATACCCATCCCGATTAAAGTCCCCCAGCGCCACCACGCTCCAGCCCGCAGGAAGAGTCGGGCCGTAAGCCGCGGTGACACGGATGTTGTTGTTCATGTACCAAATCACTGTGTCGCGTGTCGTCGAGTTGAATAGCAGGTAATCCGGATGACCGTCGCGATTAAAATCGGCCACCCCCACCACTTGCCAGCCCACTGGAAGAGTGGGCCCGAACGCGGAGCCGATGAGAATATTGTTGTCAAGATACCATATCTCTGTCTGCCGCGTGCTGGAAATGTAAAGGAGGTAATCTGGATGACCGTCGTTGTTGAAGTCAGTTGCTGCAGGCGCGAACGGGGCCGCATTAGTAAGGTCGTAACCGATCACGTCGAGATTGATTCCCTCCGGCGATGTAGCGGTGACGTCGGAAGACTGGCCTGTGCAACCAAACGCATTCTGCACGTACGGATGCGGTTGCGGGCAAGCCTCGCTCAACCAATCACCGAGGTCGCCATTCTGATCCTGATTGAAATTGACAATGTTCGTAACCCCGCCATTGATCGAGAAATAGCGCGCGCCTGCCTCACTGACATTTCGGTGGCCGGCAGATGACCAACTAAACAGGTCCTGCGGGCGGAGATTCGAGAGGCTGGCACGCGATCCGAACCCGATGACCTCGTCCATTTCGTGCTCCGTCCCACGCTGCGCGTCGAAGTAGTTGGCGCTGACAGGCCGGGTGAACTGAAACGGTTGCGAAGAATTTAGCGTGACGATTCCATCATAGGGTCCGCCGCTGCCGACAGTGCCGTTGGCGAACATCGCCGGCGGCGTGTTCAATCCGACTGCCCGCCCGTTCGCACTCGCCGGTTTGATGTTTGCAGATAATGCAGTTCCCGGCAGGCTCGCGTTTGCGAGGGAGTCGTTGCCGGTCCTTGCATCCGCTCGCAAGGCAGTGATAAACGTGCTCCACGGAATCGTGTAAATCACAAAGTCGCTTCGGGAGAGAGTCCCCTGCGGCAGAGCAGTGCCGTCTGGGGCAGTGGCTGCGTAGCGAAAATAAATCTGGATCGTGACTGGATCGCCGAATAGCGACTCGTAAATCGAGATAGCTCGGTTAATCATCGCCTCGATCGCGGCTGCGTTCGGGTTCGAGATAATAGAATTGTCGAACGTTGCATGAATGATCAGTCCAGGTGTATCTACCGTCTTAACTGTCATTACATCCGAGTAGCTTGCTGAACCGGTCGCATCATAAGCACGCACCCGATAGTAATAGGTAGTGCCCCGATTCAGGCCGGTCACGATCCGAGCAGTCGCGTTACCCACGGCCAAGTCGTGGTAACCCTCCACATAGCTGTTGAACGAGCTACTTGCGGAGACATCCAACCGGTAGCCGATCGCACCGCTTACCGTACTCCAGCTTGCCATAAAGGTGCTGCGTGTCGGCACGGCTTCTTGCGGCAAACCAGCTTCAGCTTGCGCTGCAACTTCCCCGGCATTTGGAACCTCGAGCGCTGTTTGGGACTCTGCGCGAGTTTCGTGCGCTGCGGTCCCCCGTTCGAATGCAAGCGATGCGCTCGGAGTATCATTTTGCCCTGACAAACCAATAGTACCGCCGAGCGCGACTAGCGACAGCAGAACACCTGTAAAAACCTTTGATTGCGTTACCGGCATCTGTCGCCTTCGAAAAGAACTGATTGTGGAGCTTCGCTGCGGAGGTGCAAGCTCAATTTAGCCATGCAGTCCGATCGCCAAAATCGAAAAATCCGTTGAGCTACCGTTCGATTTGTGAGGTTGCGCGCTCTCACATCCAACCACGACGCTGGTAAAACTTGTAGCGCTCAATGATTGAATCGATGTACTTTCGAGTTCCAGGAAAATCGATGTTTTGGCGGAACTTCTTTACCGGTATATCCGCGATGCCATTCCCGCCGCTCCATCGTTGGGCTCGACTGGCACCGGCGTTGTACTCCGCTAGCGCGAAAGGAAGCGGATCGGTCTGATGTTCCCAATGTTCGTATGCGCGACGCAAATACCACGTACCCGCCTCAAGATTAATCTTCGGATCGAAAAGTTGGTCGAAGTAGAAATCGGCAATCTTATTTTCACGCGCCCATTCATTGGCCGCTTTTTCGCTCACCTGCATGAGTCCGCGCTCTCCGTGGCTGCCATGTTTTTTGGGGTCAAACCGGCTCTCACGCCAAACGACAGCTTTCACTGCCATCGGATCGAGATGATGTTCGATCGCGACGGCGCGAATCAAAGGATCGTACTGATGAAACCGCGCCGGGCTCATCCATTCGTAGAATGTGTAAACGGCGTCGCCGGATTGGACGGTCACATAAGCGAAGCCTGCAGCCAATGCGAGCAATACGCAGAGGATTAGTTTGAAGAAGAATCGTATCACTTTGGCATCAAATCTCGTGCTCCTGCTGGCCTGAGCAATTAAATTAACCCAGTCCTTCCATGGCAAAGGCTAATTACGTTCGTGTCATCATTGATCGGGCGATTCATCGGGAGCTCGATTATTCCGTACCGGAAAATTTGGCAGACCGGGTGACAATCGGTACGCGCGTCCGCGTCCCATTTCGTGAAAAGTCCGGTCTGGCCACGGTCGTGGCAACCCTGGTTCAAAGCGACGCGCAAGGTATCCGGCCAATTGAAGCTGTTGTAGGCGAAGGGCCAAGCCTCAGCGAGCATTTGCTCGAGCTGGCGAGATGGATCGGCGGCTACTACTGCTGCCCGATCGAAACGGTGATGCGCAGTGTGCTGCCGCAAGTGATCCGGCGCGCTGAAATCGGCTGGAAAAAGCAACTATTTGTGCAACCCGGACGCAAGATCGACAGCGACGAATTCGAGAAATTGCGAAAACGCGCTCCGCGACAGGCGGAACTCCTGGAAGCGATCTCGCGATTGGAAGGCCCAATTCGCGCGGCACAACTTCTGCGACAAACTTCCCTCGATAACCAGACATTGCGCGCGCTCGTCAAGCGCGGCCTCGCGCAAGTACGTGAGGAAGCAGTGGTCCGCGATCCGCATGCGAATGAGCAATTCATCGCAACTTCGAATCTCATTCTGAATCAGGAGCAAACGCACGCGCTAAAGGAAGTCACGCAAGCGCTCGACTCGCCGGAAAATGCGCGCCCAATTCTGCTGCACGGCGTGACCGGCTCTGGGAAGACGGAAATTTATTTGCAAGGGATTCGAGCAGCACTTGAACGCGGGCGCACCGCAATCATTCTCGTCCCGGAAATCTCCCTGACGCCGCAGACAGTGGAACGCTTCAAAGGGCGTTTCGCCGAAGCGCAGGACGCGGTCGCGGTGTTGCACAGCCATTTGTCCGAGGGCGAACGCCATGATGAATGGCACAAGATTCACTCCGGCAGCGCCCGCATCGTGATCGGTGCGCGGAGCGCGGTTTTCGCGCCGCTGAAAAACCTCGGACTGATCGTGGTTGATGAAGAACACGAAACGACGTACAAGCAAGAAGAAGCGCCACGGTATCACGCGCGCGACGTGGCCGTCGTGCGCGCCAAGATCGAGAAATGTGTGACGGTCTTGGGAAGCGCCACGCCATCGCTGGAAAGTTATCACAATGCTGCGACCGGCAAGTATCGGATCGCCACCCTTACCCAGCGCGTGGATGAAAGACAGATGCCGCTCATGCGCATTATCGATCTTCGCCAGGAACGCAGGAAAGAAAAGGCGGCCGCGATTCTGTCGGAAAAACTGCGCGCGGCCATCGCCGATCGCCTAGAGAAACACGAGCAAACAATTTTATTTCTGAATCGACGCGGTTTTTCCACGTCGTTGCTTTGCAGCAATTGCGGCGAAGCGCGCAACTGCCCGAATTGCAGCGTCGCGCTGACATTTCATCGTCACTTCGCGCGATTGAGCTGTCATTTATGCGGGCATACGGCGGCCGTGCCAAAGAAATGTCCGGCTTGCGGAAAAGACGCGCTGATTTACGCAGGTTTCGGGACGGAGAAAGTCGAATCAACCGTAGCGCATATTTTTCCTAAAGCCGCGGTGCGCCGCATGGACGCGGACTCCATGACGCGAAAGGAAGCGTATCGAGAAACTTTGAGAAGTTTTCGATCCGGCAAGATCGATATCCTCGTCGGCACTCAGATGATCGCCAAAGGGCTGCACTTTCCGAACGTGACACTTGTTGGAATTATCAACGCCGATCTTGCCCTGCATCTCCCGGATTTTCGCGCTGGGGAGCGCACGTTTCAGCTCCTTACCCAGGTGGCTGGCCGCGCCGGCCGCGGCGAAACATCCGGGGAAGTTTTTGTGCAAACTTACACACCGTTCAGTCCATCCATTCAGTTTGCCCGGCATCACGATTTTGCCGGCTATTTCCAGCAAGAACTCGAGTTTCGCGAGCGCTGCGATTTTCCACCATTCAAACACGCGATTTTAATAACGGTGCGTTCCGCGCATGAAGGGCGGGCGAAATTGTCAGCCGAAACATTAAAGCGCCGTTTGAAAGAAGCGCTGCCCGAGGAATTCATTTTAGGCGACGCAACCCCGGCGCCGCTGGAAAAATTGCAAGGTCAATTCCGCTTCCACATCTTGATCCGGGGCGAAGCAATCGTGCGCCTGAGCCGACTCGTCCGTGAGACACTCGACAAATTACCATTTCCGGAAGATGTGGCTGTTGCGGTCGATGTCGATCCATATCAGTTGTTGTAGCCAATTGGGGAATGACGAATTACCAATGTCTAATCAGTGATCAACGACGAAGTTCGAGGCGTGGCCTTTTGTTATTCGGGCTTCGGCTTCCTTCGTCATTTATCATTGGAATTTCGCAATCTTAAGCCATGTCGCTGCGGAAAACCTTAATCACCATCGCGATCGGGTGGCTCGCGCTCATTACTCTTCTCCACGCGGCGATTAATCTTCATCTTTTCAATTCGAAGCGCGCGACCGCCGCCGACGAAAAGAAATTTAGGATCGGATTTCTTCCGGTGACGTGTCATCTGACCTGTCCAGTCACCGACTTCATCAACAAACAAATCGCGGGCGAAAGCATTTTCACGCCACTACGGTTCAACGGCTGGCCGGAATTAAAGGAAGCGTATCTCTCCGGTTACACCCCGGCGACGTTCATCCTTGCTCCAATGGCGATGGCGCTGCGCGAGCAGGGTGTGCCGATCAAGATTGTTTATCTCGGTCATCGCGATGGCTCGGCAGTCATGGTTCGCAAGGATTCGAATATTCATCGGATGGAGGATCTTCGCGGCAAGCGGATCGCCGTGCCGAACCGGTTTTCCAATCAGCGCCTGTTGATTTTCCGCGCACTTAAACAGGCACAGATGTCGATCAAAGACATCGAGCTGGTGGAGATGCCGCCGCCAGATATGCCAGCCGCCCTTTATGCGAAAGCCGTGGACGCTATTTCCAGCGGAGAACCGTTCATGGGCCAAACCGAGCTTGACGGTTACGGGCGCGTCCTTTGGCTAACGAAAGATGTGTGGCCGAACTTCATTTCCTGCGTACTGGCGGTGCACGAGGACATGATCAAGAATCATCGAGATGTTGTGCAACGGCTCGTGGACGGCATCGCGAAAAGCGGCAAGTGGATCGACAAAAGCATGGATCACCGGATGGAAGCCGCGCAATTCGTGGCGAACAATTATTACAACCAAAATCCGCGGTTGTTGTCGTTTGTTCTCAGCAAACCGCCAGATCGTGTGAAATACACAAACCTCGCTCTGCGCAAACCGGATTTTGAGGAAATCGAGGAGCTTGGACGTGAGGCTGGTATCTTAAAGGGCACAGCGCACTTCGAGGATTACACCGACGCGTCCTTTGTGACCGACGAGAGCGCTGTACAGCCTTACGATTGGGAGCCGGCAAAGAAATGAGCGCGGATTCCAAATCGCCCCCGGTGACTCCGCTCTCCGAACTGCAGCAGCGCAAGAAGCAAAGTTCGTCGCGGCGAGACGCCGCAACCAGCACGCGGGACGCACGCGCTACCCAATCAAGACGGATACCAATGTGGTTTCGAAATCCGGATTCGCGCTTTTGGCGAACGGTTCGCGCGGTAGGAATGCTAGCGTTGTTTTTTACCGCTTGGGGATTAGCGGTGCGAATTTCACACAGCGATCTGTTCCCAACGCCAGGGAATGTGCTTCGCGGCATCATCGAGCTGGTGCAAAAGGGTCTGCTGTTCAAGTATATCGTGGCGTCGCTTTTTCGTGTGACATGGGGATTCACGTTAGCCGTCCTGATTGGCGTGCCGGCTGGGCTCGTCCTCGGCTGGTACACGCGAGCATTCCAGGCGTTCAATCCAATCATTCAAATTTTACGGCCGATCTCGCCGATTGCCTGGATTCCAGTCGCTATCCTCTGGTTCGGTGTGAGCGATGCCGCGCCGATTTTTCTGATTTTTCTCGCGAGCGTTTTCCCAATCACAGTTTCTGCAATTGCTGCTGTGCAGAATATGCAACCGGTTTACCTGCGCGCCGCGCAAAACTTCGGGCTAAGTCGCAGCGAACTTTTTAGGCGAGTGATTTTCCGGGCGAGTCTGCCGCAAATCATCACGGGAATTCGCATTGCGCTCGGCGTAGCCTGGCTCGTGGTGGTGGCGGCGGAGATGATCGCCGTGAACAGCGGCCTCGGGTATCTGATCATTGACGCGCGCAACGCTGGCAAACGCTACGACCTCGTCGTCGCAGGCATGGTCATGATCGGATTTATCGGACTTGGTCTCGATCTTCTTGTCCGGCAATTGGAAAAATTCGATGAGGTAAGCTGGGGATACGCGAAGCGCTGAAAACGCTTCCAAATGACGAATGCGGAAAAAATGACAAATTACGAAATCCGACACAGGCCGTTCGCGCTTTGTGCAACATGAGCGCCGTTTCTATCCAGAGTGTCTCCATGAGTTTTCCGGGGAAGCATTCCGGTGAACAAATCGATGTGCTGGACGACGTCAGCGCGGAGGTCGCGCATGGCGAATTTGTTTGCATCGTCGGCCCGAGCGGCTGCGGGAAATCGACGTTGCTCAATATCGTGGCCGGATTTCTCCAAGCCACTTCTGGCCAAGCATTCGTCGAAGGCCAACCGGTGCGAAGGCCCGATCCGCGACGCATTTTCGTCTTTCAGGAGAACGGCGTTTTTCCATGGTTGAACGTGCGCGAAAATGTGGGCTTCGGTTTGCGCCAGCGCGACCAGAGCGAGCGTGACAGGATTATCGCGCATTACATCGACATGGTAGGCCTGCGCGGTTTTGAGAATGCTTATCCGCGCGAACTTTCGGGCGGGATGCGTCAGCGCGTCGAAATCGCCCGCGCACTGGCCGCGAATCCGGACATCATTTACATGGACGAACCGATCCAACTCGCCGATCGCGTGCTCGTGATGAGCAATCGTCCCGCAACAATTCAAGAAGTTGTCGATGTCGATCTTCCACGGCCGCGCGACCTCGATTCGCCGGGTTACCTAGAAAAACGCGACCGCATCTTCCGCGTAATGGGCATGAGCCTGCGCGTCGGCGAAACCGCTGCAGCGTAACGACCAATGTTATTAGCGTGCTCTAACGAATTCCGATACGTCGAAACTGGCGATCCTAAAAGGTTCATCCGGTCGCGCCTGAACCGCGGCGATCAGCAAAGTCTTACCATCCTTCCTCGGTGAGAACCATTTCAGGTGCTGCGCGGCTCGAGGCAAAGGTCACAAAAAGCTGAACGTCGCCCGTCGAGAGATCTAAACTGTGCAACTTCACATCTTCCGGCGTGGCGGTGGCGTTTCTTTCGAAAATCACCATGGTTCCCTCGGCATTAACCACAGGGCGATAGTCGTTGACGTCTGGATTCTGAGGCAGCAAAAAGTTCGGCTCGAGAAGCGGAGGGTCATTGTTCGTTTGGTTACGCGGTGCCGCGTATGTTCCCTCAGATCGAATATCCTCTGGGGCGAGGTGGTACTCTTGAGCAAAGCAAAGTGATGCGGGGGCGAGTAGGAGGAACAGGATTCGCTTCATGCCTGTCCATATGCCGGTTTCACTTAAGTCCAAGAATTGTCGTATTTGTTGTTTTCATTTTTGCCTGAGCTGGATTGGAGCCGGCAGTCGGATTCGAACCGACGACCTGCTGATTACAAATCAGCTGCTCTACCAACTGAGCTATGCCGGCAAAAACGCGGCGCACAGTAACGCACGCTGCGGCTTGTAACAAGTTGCCGATCTTATAGGCGTGAAC